>Ga0265298_10006037_pt1 | contig 15049 bp, 8 predicted proteins | sample AusTroGonzalo_MG_3_FD_193486 | JGI IMG/M metagenome (GOLD analysis project Ga0265298, IMG submission 193486) | Bovine rumen microbial communities from tropical cattle in Woodstock, Queensland, Australia - Gonzalo_01 | ecosystem: Host-associated > Mammals > Digestive system > Stomach > Rumen ... | reverse complement strand
TATATACATAGCGGGCGCTATATGTACAAAGACACCCGTTTGACCCCAGTTTTCACCAAAGTCCGCTGCAAAGATAAGATATTTAAGTGAAACTAACAAACTTTTTTATGATTTTTTTTCTTTTAATGTGCATTTTTTTTGTTTGGGCGTTCGTAAGTGCCTGAAAACAGCCAAAATCACACTAATTTCGTCGTTTTTCCTTTATCCGTCGAAAGACTCCACCCTCGCGCGTACATTAAATTTATATATAATTGTTTTTCCAGTATTCCGGGCCAGCATAGCGTTGCAAAGGTAATCATTATATTGCAATTATCAAAAAATGATAATTGCCCGTTCTTTTGTTCTTTGTTGCTCGTTTGTTACTCGGATGATGGGTGTTTTTTCCTATCTTTGCGGAAAAAAGGTCATGAAAAAGAAGAAGACAAAAGTGAAGGAGCCCATCAGAATACGGCTCAAAATGCTGGCCGACGGCAGCCAGTCGATCTATCTCGACAAGTACGTAAAAGGAAGGCGTTCGTACGAGTTCTTAAGGCTGTATCTGGTGCCAGAGATCGATGAGGAGAGCAGACGACTGAACGAGAATGCACTGAAGACAGCCAACATCATCAAGGCCCGTCGTATCATCGAACAGATGAACGATCAGGCAGGCGTTTCCAATGATGAGAAGAAGCAGACAACGCTGCTGAAGGATTATATCGTGCAGTACAGAAAGGACTGCCAGAAGATCCATCGTGGCAATAGTTATGTGACCAACTGCAACAGCATGCAGAATCACCTATGGGGATACTTGGGCGACAGGGCCTCGAAGCTCCGTATGAAGGACATCAGCGTAGAACTGTGCCGAGGGTTTGTGGACTATCTTCGTCAGGCGACGACGAGCACCGGACGATGCCTCTCGCCAGTGAGCGTACACCACTATTTCAGTGCCTTCAGAAGTCTGCTTGCAACTGCCGCTGCCGATGAAGTGATCCCTTCGAACCCCATCGAGAAGATGAGACGCAACGAGATTCCAGGGCGTCCGGTGGTCTTCTGCGAGTATCTCGATGCTGGCGAGGTGGCGATGATGGCCATCACGGCTTGCAGGAACGAGATGGTGAAGCGGGCGTTTCTCTTCAGTTGCTTCACGGGCCTCAGAATCAGCGATATCAGAGCCCTGCAGTGGGAGAATATCAGCAAGTCGGGAGACACGTGGCGATTGTCGATGGTGATGAAGAAGACGCAGGAGAGCATCGTCTGCAAGCTGAGCGACGAAGCTGTCGCCTGTCTGCCCGCAAAGACGGATAACGGCAGGGTTTTCCAGATGCCCACCACCAGCAGCGTGGAGCGCACTATTGCCAAGTGGGCGCTGACGGCAGGCATCCGCAAGCATGTGACTTTCCATACGGCCCGCCACAGTTATGCCACGATGGCTCTGACAGCTGGGGCAGATCTCTACACTATCTCTAAGTTGCTCGGACACAGGAACATCTCCACTACCACCATCTACGCCACCGTCATTGATGCCAAGCGCGATGCAGCCACCGACAGCGTAGGAAAACTGTTCCAGGAACACTTCTCAAGACGACAAAACGAATAGCCTTTTGTTGCCCTGCTGTTACTCGCGTTTTTTAATGGGGGCTTATCTGCTGGCTTACAGGCAGATAGGCCCCTGGTATATATAGCGCCCGCTATGTATATATAAGGAATATAGAGATTTTTTTAGTTCACATTATTAATTTTTAAAACAAAACAATTATGGAAAGAAAAGCATTGATTATGCATGTAACTTCCGCGCCGGCATGTGCTGGGACGGAGGGGAGAAAGGAGGTGCCCGGCATCTGAGAGCTCTACTCATGTTGCGCTGTGACGATCCCATCCGGATGTCTGGCGCAGTCAAAGGAAACTTAAAATTAACAAACAATTTTTCAAACAATTTTTAATTAAATGACAATGAAAAAACATTTTCTTAGTTTAATGCTGATGGCATTGTTGCCTCTCGTAGGATGGGCACAAGGTGCAATTAGCCTTAACAGTGGCTACGAGGTGAAACTCGTGGGAACTGGTGCTTACGTCTATAATGGCGCAGCTCAGGAAATTTCGCTGAAGGTTCAGAAAACCGACGCTACCCAAGAACTGAATGCTGAGACCGACTATGACGTGGTGTTCTACAACGCAGCTGGTACGGCAGAGATTGAGGGTGATCTGATTAACGCTGGTACTTATCAGGTTGCTGCAAGAGGTAAGGAGGGTAGTAACTATACTGGTGAGACTCCAAAACTTACCTTCGACATTACCCCCAAACCGTTATCAACTGTCGGCTTTACTGTTACAGTAGAGGGACCCGTAGGTGGGTTCACATACGACGGCGAAGAGAAGGAGTTTGAGAGCTATACGCTGACGGATGATGGCATTGGTGAAGCTGGAACCCTGCTGGTAGAAGGTGCTAACGCCGATTACACTGCAGTGTATGACCGCAACACCAACGCTTCTACTGGTTTAGAAGCAGACGGCGAAGGTGCTGTGATTATCTTCTCTGGCCGTGGAAACTATCAGGGTACCCTTGAGTATCACTTCGCAATTGCACAAGCAGATCTTCCTGCTGTTGATGTAGAGGATGCTTATACTTTCATTCCCGTCGATGCTAATCCTGTTTATTCTGCAGCAGAGGTTACCACTCTGCCCACCATCACCGTAATGAATGGTGAGACTGAGCTTGAGCCGGGTACCGACTTCGAAGTTCGTTGGTATCGAATTGTTGAAGGTGAAGATCCATACGAATTCGTAACAAAAACTGTTGGTGAAGGTGAGGCTGAAGAAGTGGTTCCCTCGAATCCTGTTCACGCTGGCGACTATTTTGCAATGGTTTATGGTAAGGGTAACTATGCAGCAGGCGAAGGTATTACTGTTAATGAGGGTGACGACGCCTGGAAACTCACTGTCGACCAAAAGCCTCTGATGATTTATGTTCAGGACAAGTCAAAGACATATGATGCTGTAGCTATTGAAATGGATGGTGATGCCATCTCTGATGCTGAGGTTATTTTCACCGGACTGCTTGCTGCTGATAATGAGCTGAAGGCAGGTGTTACTGCTACATTTGCTGAAGGAGTTGTAGTACCTGAGGCTGGAATTATAGCTGCTGGTGAGTATCCCATGGTTCCTGCTAACACTGCTGCTCTTGCGGCTGACTACGATATTACCGCTATGGCGACTGGTACTTACACCATCGAGAAGCGTAAGGTTACCGTTACAGCTAAGAATCAGACCTTCGCTTACACAGGTGAGGATCAGAGCGCAGGTCTGAATACCGTAGTTGCTACTGAGGGCGATGATGCCACTGTAGAAATCCAGCCAGCTGAGACAGACGAAGAGACTGGAGAACTTACGACTGAAACAGGTGTTATCGCTGCAGATGAGACTTGGAATGATAACTTCATTACGATTGCTCTGAAGGAAGGTGTTGTCATTAAGGAAAAGACCAATGCCGCCTATACTGGTGCTATCGAGATTTCTGAGACTCCGCTTGGCGAAGAAGAGCCTGCCAGGAACTATGAGATTGTAGGTGTTGCTGGTAACGTCGTTATGGAGGGTCAGGGTCTGACTCTTATTGCTCCAACAATCACCAAGGAGTATGGCTATACGATCGACTTCTCTAAGGACTTCAAGGTGGTGAACACTGCCGGTCTGAAGAAGGATGACTGGAAGGTTGCTCCCACTTACAAGGTGACAGACGCTGAGGGCATTGAGGTTACCGCTGAGAGCGGAGTACTGCCTATCGGTACTTACACCATCTCTCTGACAAATGCTGAGGCTATCGTTCCCGATAACTACGAGTATGATGCAGATGATGTTTACGATGGTGAGCTGATCATCGGTCAGGCTACTTTGGACTTTGAACTTGCAACTATCCGCCTGAACGCAACTAGCACCGAGGACGACCTGAATGCTTATCAGGAAGATGCAGTCACATTTAAGAATCTTGTAGACGGTGATGAGCTTGGCTACAAACTCGTGTTTAATGAGGCATATCTTAATCCTGCTGAAGAAGAAGGTGCTGCACCTACTCTGAAGTCTATAGAGGAACTCGGAGAAGCTATCGACGAAGACGGCGTTTTGGCAAATGCTTACACCTTGGTAAAGGTCGATGCTGCAGAGGGTGAAGAAAACGACAACGACAAATATATCTTACCCGCAGGTGCTGATATTATTTATGGAAGTATCATAGTTGGCGCTGCTAACTCTTTGGTACTGGATCCCACAGACACCCAGTTGGCTCAGAAGATTGCAGATGCAGATGGTGTTGATTCCTATGTTTCATTCGCTAATTTGGAGATGAATATCGGTGAGTGGTATGCAATGGTTCTGCCGTTCGATATCGATCCGAAGGCAATGGTGGAAGCTGCTGATAGATATGTGATCTTCAACGAGCTGAATGAAGCTGGAACAACCGATCAGAACTTCAAGTTCACACTTAAGTTCGAGCCTATTGAAGCTGGTACACCGTTCCTGGTTAAGTTTGCTGCAAACACTGATGATGATGAGGAAGGTGCAACTGTTGACTGGGCTGATTTCGTATTCCCTGCAGCTGGCAACGAGATTATAGATGGTATTAATCCTGTTGTAACTGACTACGTAACCTTCACTGGTACATACACGGCATTTAGCATGCAGAACAACAAGAAGGGTGAAAACGAAGCTGACCTGCAAGACAGAGTATGGTGGCTGTGTGACACTGGCTACAATGGCAAGAATACTTGGCTGAAGCCGACGAACAAACCTCACACTGTAGCTCCTATGGAGGCTTATCTGATTGCTGCTGATGGTTGGACTGATTATGCTCCTACCTTCACAGTTGAGGACTTCGACGGCCAGACAACGGCTATCAAGAGCCTGAGCGCTGACAAGATCAACAACCTGAATGTTGTGGCCGACGGTTGGTACACTGTTGGTGGTATGAAGCTGCAGGGTGCTCCCACTCAGAAGGGCGTCTACATCAACAACGGTAAGAAGGTCGTGGTTAAGTAAGCTAAATTAATATGCTGAGTTTGCCTGCGCTCAAAAGCGGGCGTAGGTAAACTTAGTTTTCATTAACTAATAAAAAATAAATTAACAAAAATGAAAAAGATTGAGTATTTGTCTCCTGAGACAAAAGTAATTGAGTTGAAGAGTAAGGCCGCAATTCTTGTTGGTAGTGATCCAGGCGAGGCTCCTGGTGGCTCTGGTGAGGATGATTAGTATGCAGCCAACTCACATCATATAGAAAGATGTGAAATGCATATCGCAGCGGGGACAATCCCCTATGCGACCAAACAAAACCCTTCTGGGGCGCGGGGCAATGCCCTGCGCCCCAGATTTTTATTTTCCCCCATCAACATCTACAGCGGACAGCGTGGATTCATCCAAGGTCCAAAGGCATAGTATCATTAAGATTATTATATGGATTATAGAATTGTTCACATTTTTTGGACTGGAGGGCTTGACAGTACATATAGAGTGGTGGAACTGTTAAGACAGAACTGCGTGATTCAACCCCATTATATTACTCTTACAGGTAGAGGGACCGTTGAATATGAGCTGAGGGCCATTTCTGAGATTACTGCAATTTTGAATAGCGATAAAAGGACAAAAGCGAAAATACTGCCCGTTGTAATATTCCCGATGAGTGAGTTGGAAGAGTATGCAGACATCCAGTCTGCTTGGGAACTGTTGCATGAAACAAAATATTTCAATAGTACACAGTATCCCTTGCTTGCTCGTTATGCGCGACAGAAAAAGCTTAAGCTGGAAATGGGAATACAGTTTTCAGAAAACGGGTCTGTGGCAGAAGTTGTCGATGAGTCTTATCTGACGGATTATCCTGATCGTGACGATGTGATGATGATTGATCCTGTGAAGGGAGCTCAGGAATGGGCGAGCCTCACCTTATTTCAGGATTTCCTGTTCCCGAAATCGCTCTACCACAAGACGAAGAAAGAGGAGATCGAGGAACTAAAGAGCCAGGGTTACGGCAAGGTGCTGAAAAAGGTGTGGACGTGCTTCCATCCTGTGTTAGGGATGCCTTGTGGACATTGCTTCCCATGTCAAAGCGCCATGAAAGAGGGGGCTGGTATGATGGTTCCTTTTACTGGATATATCTTGGGTGGCATACGACTATACTATGGCAAAATACCAAGATTTTCTAAAAGAATTGTGAGACGTATCTTACCGCAAAAGGTTTACGAAATGCTTCGTAACATTTTTATCAGATGAAGGAGTGCTGTGACAAAAAAGTTATAACTATGCCTCCTACGTCTTCCGCAAGCAGCTTTACTGCGACCTCCGCCATCATCCCTCAGACTTGCTTTGGACACGTCCCTTGGCCCCTCTGACGGCCCGTCTTCGTTTCATGGGTCCTATACGCCACCTGCCTCTGCAAACGCTCTGACGGCTCCCTAAATGCCCTTGGCCGCCTTGCCAAGAAAGTGTTAAGGAAATGATAGTTATAGTTTCATAGAAATTGCAGAAATGTTATAAAAAGTTTGGAGGTTTCAGGGAAAGTACGTAACTTTGGAGCCGAATACAAATCTATCATTCGTAAAATGAAACGGCTGTTTATTGTTTTCGTCCTTGTCCTTCTTGTCACAGGCGCATGGTCAGCCCCTGCGCTGAAAGGGTTCTTTACTATGAGTCAGCCTGACGGCACACAGTTGAGCGTGGCGCAATTTGGCGATGAGTACCATCATTGGACGGAAACGGCAGACGGCACGCTGATAGTCAATAAAGAAGGTGCGTACTATGTGGCAGCAATTGACGACTCTGGAGAGTTGTCTGCCACAAGTGTATTAGCCCACGAGGCCCCTATTCGAGGCATCAGGGAGAGGCAGCAGACTGCCCTGCAGACATCGCGTAAGTCATTGTTCCACCGGCGGCGGGAGAGCGCCCAGAGCCGTAGCATCCAGATATCCACAACAGGCGGCTATCTGCCCCATAAGGGCAGTCCTCGGGTGCTGACCATCATGGCAGCCTTCCAGGACAGCACCTTTACCGTAAACGAGCCCCTAGAGGCTTTCGACCAGTACCTTAACGGCGAGACACAGATGGACCTCGGCAACAAGAACCACTACAACCAGACGAGCGTGCAGCGGTATTTTGATATCTGCAGCCAGGGGCAGTTCACACCACAGTTTGACATCGTGGGGCCCGTCACGCTGCCCAGGGAACAGTCATATTATGGAAAAGGAAATGACAGGTTCTACACGTTCTGTCGCGATGCCGTCATATCGGTCAGGGATCAGGTTGACGACTGGACAGTCTATGACAACGACGGCGACGGCAACATAGAGATGGTGTGCATCATCTTTGCCGGCTACGGTGAGAACCAGGGTGGCGGAGAGGAGACATTGTGGGCTAGAGCGTCGCGTCAGAATATTGAGGTTGACGGATGCCCTCGCATCAACTTCTTCAACTGTAGCTCAGAACTTTACTATCCGCTCAGCGGTACAGATCCGGAAGGTGTCGCCAAGAAGGACTACATCAATGGTAATGGTGTGTTTATCCATGAGATGTCGCACTGCTTAGGCCTGCCTGATCTCTACCAGACGGATGGCATCTTTACCATCAATCAGGGTATGGAGGCGTGGGATGTGATGGACTACGGCCTGTATAACCGCAATGGCTTTGCCCCAGCGGCCTATACGGCCTGGGAGCGGGAGGCGATGGGCTGGATTGATATAGTACCCGTGACGGCCCCACAACACCTGAGTGGCCTGCTGCCCCTGGATGATGGCGGTAAGGCCTATAAGTTCGTGAATACGGCCGACGAAAGCGGTAATGAGTATATCGTAATGGAGTGCATCGCGAACCGAGGTCTGAACAGCTATGCGTACGGCAGTGGCCTGCTGGTCTATCACGTGGCATATCCATCGGAGGAGGTGAATATGTTAGACCGTCCCAACAACACCATAGGACGGCCTCGCGTGGCCGTGGTGCCAGCCTGTGGCACGCTCCTCAATGCAGACCTCTGCGGATCGGATAAGGAGTACTCCAAAGATCAGTGGAAAGAAAGCATGGCAGGCACTGTGTTTCCTGGTAACACCAACGTGGCCTCCCTGACCTCAGAGATGAATCTGCCCAACTATCTGTTCTACGACGGCAGCGACGGCTCGGTGCCCGTCGGCATCGGCCTTTATGACATCGCAGAAACTACAGAAGGCATAAGGTTCGACATCAGGACATCCGGCCCTGATGCCATCCTGTCCGTCCCATCTCCGTCTTCTGACGGCCCCCATGACTGCTACGACCTCCTTGGCCGCAGCATCAGCCACTCTTCTTCTCCCAGTCACACCCTGTATATTGACAGGAAGACAGGAAGAAAATACGTGAAGTGATCGTGTGATGGAGGGATTCATCAAATCCTGACTAATACAGAGCCCTGGAGGGTTCTGTCGAGCGTGTCCAGCTGAACGGCATAGACTCCGGACTGCAGGAACGGAAGGGCTACAAGGGCCTCAGAAGCAGTCATTGACAGCTGACAGGTATGCACACAACGTCCAGACAGGTCGTAGACCCTGACGCGAACAGGTTCTGGGCTTATTCTGTCGAAAACAAGACGAAGGCCACCGACTGTAGGGATGACCCGCACGCCTGACGGCTGATGAAGGCTGACCTCCTTGATGTCCGTCAGTGAGAGCACCTCAAGCAGCCCACGGTAGGCATCAATCTCGCCATAGCCATAGACATTATTTGGATAGTTATACTGGCTTTCCGGAAGCCGGCAAGTGCGGCTCAGCACTTCTTTGACTTCCTGAGGGCTCAGATCCGGTTTGGCCTGAAGCCAGAGTGCGATTATACCAGCTACGACAGGTGCCGACATCGAGGTGCCTGAAATCACTCCCCAGGGGTACTGTTCACCCGCATACTCTGAATAGCCTACCACCTCCTTCTCGGGATGGTAGAACAGGCTGTAGGAGGATACAACGTTTGTTCCAGGAGCCACCACATCAGGCTTCATCAGGTCGTTCATTGTCGGCCCTGTTGAAGAATAGAATCCTATCTTGCCAGCCTCTTTGTCAGTGCTCCCGGAGAACTGCTGGCCTGCTGCATTCTGGATGCTGAGCCGGTGGGTGGTGGCACCTACACAGATGACATCAGGGAAACAGCCTGGCGCAAGGACGTTCCGTCCGGTAAAGGCGGCCGTCCATCGGTCATCGGCCTGATGGTTGCGGAAGGCGTTGGTGGAGCTGCCGTAAACTTCAATCAGCCCCTCTCCTTCCACCACTAAGGCCAATGGCGGCAGCTGGTCTAACTTGATGGAATCCGATTTCAGGAGTACCTGCCAGATGTCGTGGTCGGAGAAGCGTGAATAGTCACGATAGGCCATGACGGTCAGTGAATCCTGACCATACAGTATCTGTCGGCGGATGATGGTGTCGATAGGGATTTCGTCCGTCTGAAATGCAATCGTGTCAGAAGGGGATGCTGTTTCTTGGCGGTAACCATATACCACCAGCCGCATCTCCCCCTCACTCTTGATCCGGTAGAGGGCAGTCTCTTTGAAACAGCGCACGAAGCTCCCTGCTTCTGTCTGATGCCTGTTCTTTTCAAAATACGTCATCTCTACGCCTTCGTTTCCTGCCGCTGCTACGATAATCCTGCCAGGCCCCACCAGATGAGCGAGCGTGGCTGCATACAGGCTGTCGTCCTCATCGAGATAGGGGGTATAGCCTTCGCTGAACGTCACAACGCACGGTTTATTCTGTTGCTCGGCATAGTCGAAGCAGTATTTAAATCCAAGGGCATCCGTAGCCGTGGTGTATTTGTAGTAATCGGCAGAGTCAACGTATTCTTTGTTCTTGTTGATCAGGTTGCCCACCAGACAAAGGTCACTCTCGTAGGCAATGCCACGATAAGCCGTGTCAAACCCATTGCCGGCGGCGATGCCTAAGGTGTGGGTGCCATGGGTATGAGTTGCCGCATCAGAAGACTGTCTGACGGCACTGATGGCCTCAGGTCCGAGATAGTCGCGTCCCACAGGCAAGGAGCTGCCAACGGTGTCGCGCGACAGCTGATCCCAGAAGGCCTTGATGCGCGATTGGCTTTTTGAGGCATCAAGGAAATTGGGGTGTGTCAGGTCGAAACCCACATCCATGATACCAACCACAACGCCATCACCAGTGTAAGCCTGATGAGATGGCGATGACTCATAGACGGGCAAAACCTGGATGATGGCGGCGGTTGTGTCGATGCAGAGCTGATTAGACCGGCTTGCTTCGATACGTTTGACTGTCGGCTCCTTGGCTAGAGGTCCTAATTCTGCCAAAGGGATACTGGCGATGCAGATGTCGTCCCACTGTGCATGTTTTTGGCAATGATGCTTTGCCAGTATGGTGTCAGTCTCCTCTGGACTTATACAAATAAAGGCTGTTATGGTGCGCCCCTTATCTGAGAAAGCTCGAGAATGGCTGCGCTGTTGGTGTTCTGTAAAAGTCCGCCCGAGTAGGAGAGACATCTTTCGACGTTCGTCTCCATAAATAGAACCCAACAGCGACAACCATAAGATAGCACTTAAAAACAGCCAACGCTTCATTTTACAATTATACTCTGGTTGCAAAGGTAAGGGTTTTTGTTTAAACAACCAAAAATAAATAAGTTCTATTAACATAATTCTATATATTTGGGCTGAAAGACAAAAAAGAGTGTGCAGGTTTTGATGCCGGCACACCCAATTAAAGGGTTAAACATGTTAACACTCACTCTTTTTAGTTCACGGTGCAAAGGTCAGACTTTTCTGGGGATTATGCAAAGGAGTTTCCCTAAACAGGCGATGAGAAATTCCTAAATGTGAGGGGGAAATCCCTATGAGAAGTAATTAATTGATGACGGCAATCTTACAGACTGTGCCTTTATCACCATTTTTAGTGGCCGTGATGACCATATAGATGCCAGAGGCTACACGTTTTCCGTTTTTGTCCTTACCATCCCAAGTAAACATTCCGCCATTGCTTCTTCCTTCTGCTATCAAAGCGCCGTTGGAAGAAGTTATCTTCACATCTGCATCATAGGTCAGACCAGTGACGGTAATCAGGCCTGTATAGTCTGACGTGACAGGATTAGGATAGGCGTAGACCGTATCATCATTCATACTTTCGGCTGGTTCTGAGGCATTACTCATATAAGAACAGAGTCCTCTGTCTGAGAGGAAGAACACTTCACCGGATGTAGGATCGATGGTGATGTAGGAGATATTATTAGAGATCAGCTTGGAATTGGACGTTGTGAAGCTTTGCAGCTGCTGCATGTTGTCGGCACTAATGAGAAAGGCTCCGGCATTGTCGCTGCCAAACCACTTACGGTTTCCACCATCAATGGCAATGCTGCTGATGCTGACACCAGACAACAGATAGTCGGCATAGTCAGTACCATCGTTGCGAGGAATCTTCACCTGATAGAATGTCGCACTGCTCTCCCCTACCTCATTCTTCTGAATCATAAACGGACCCATATCGGTGCCTACCCAGATGTTGCCTTCTCTGTCTTCACAGACACAAGTGATCCAATTGATATTATAACGGGTACCATCCTGATTGACGAAATTATCGTATTTCACAACGACATCATTTTCCATATCACAGCAGAAGACTGCCGGCTGTACCCAGTTATCATTGACAAACCACAACAACCCACGGCTGTCGATGATCAGACTGCGGAAGGTATGTTTGCCGATGCCGTTGCTGTTGGTCAGAACTTTATTATGATGATCAGTCCATTTGTTGGCTACAGGATCAAACTCCAAGAGAGTGACATCCTTCGTCTGGTTATTCAGAACCCAGAGGTGACCATTGTTGTCGAACTTCATACCCGAGATGAGTACATATTCATTGTCTAACTCCTTACCTTTGTCAATGGCACCTCGCAATGGACTGTTGTCCTTATTATGATATCTGACGAGTTTGCCATCATTGAATTCATACATGCCTGTTCGTCCGCCAACAATGACGTATTGTGGATTGCCAGGCATCACATCAAGACAGTTGATGTCAATATACCGATAACCCGTTTTTTCGCTGATATTCTCCTCATAAGTGGTCCAGTCGTTGCCGTCATAAACCTGTACGATGCCAGGATAGACGGGATCAGGAATACCGGAGATAAAGTAACCGCCTGTGGTATAGAGTTTCCCATTCAGGAACTTCGCCTCATAGAAGTGGTTATAATCGGGTCCTATGGGATCCAGTGTCTCTACAATAGAGATATACTTGTCGTAGTCGGCTGTGCTTTTCTCAGGAAGGGAAGTAGGGTATTCAGGATGGTTAGGGGTATAGGTATCAGTAATCTCAGCCTTCTGCATATTGACTTTGATGATGGCAAAGCCAGTAACCAGCCAGGCATAGATGCCATCGATACGAACGTCGGTAACGGTCTTATCCTCCGTCGTCGACTTACTATACAAGGCTGAGATATTGGTGACATTTCCCTTGGTATCTATGAGGTCAATGTTGGAATTCTCATAGACGGCAATCAAACGCTTGGCCTGCTGGCTCCAGCCGATATGGGTGATATGGGTATCACTCAGGCCGTTGGTACGGTCGTAGGTCGTGATACTTTGATCGTTGAGGTTATACTGATAAAGTCCGTTGGAGGCCAATACGAAGAGATAATTGTCAGCTGCATAGATATCCTGTACCTCATGATAGGCAAGATAATGTTCCCACGTGCCGACTTGTGCTTGTAAGGGTGAGAAGGTGAAAAGGTGAAAAAGTAGACAACCTCCCACCAGAATATTTCTAAATTGATGTCTCCAAAAACTTTTCATACTATTCACCCTTTCACTGTTTGACCTTGTTTATTTTTTCAAAAACTCTGCGAGTTTGGCAACGGCACGGGCACGATGGCTGATCTGGTTTTTGATGTCTACACCTAACTCAGCAAAGGTCTTGTTATAACCTTCTGGCTGGAATATAGGATCATAGCCAAATCCTTCACCACCACGCTTCTCACGGATGATCTCACCATTGACGATACCATCGAAAGTGTTGACCTTGCCGTCTATAATCAAGGCTATGACGGTGCGGAAGCGGGCCTTGCGGTTCTCTTCGTTTTCAAGTTCGCCCAACAGCTTCTTCATGTTTGCCTGTGAGTCGTGTCCTTCCCCACCGGCATAACGGGCACTGTATACTCCTGGGGCACCTCCCAAGGCATCCACTTCAAGACCTGTATCGTCGGCAAAGCAATTCACATGGTATTTGTCATAGACGTATTGTGCCTTGATGAGGGCATTGTCTTTCAGTGTCTGTCCCTTCTCAGGAATATCCTCATGACAGCCAATCTCAGAGAGTGACATCACTTCAAACTTATTACCCAGAATTTTCTTCACTTCTGAGAGTTTGTTCTGGTTGTTGGTGGCAAAGACTATCTTCATCTTTTTTGCTTTTGTTGGGTTTTGTTTGATTTTAACTCGCATCTCATCGAATCCCTCGCCATAGACACCAATGACAGCACTCTGTGAGACAAAGGCCTGTGGGTCGATCATCTTGATGAGACGGAAAATATTCACGCTCTCATTCTTCCTGGCAAGGATACAGAGCACTTTCATCTCTTGTCCTGTGTACCAGCCGTGACCATCGAGGATTGTTACACCGTGGTCCATCTCTGTGCCGATGGCATTGGCAATCTCCTGCCACTTGCGAGAAAAGATAAAGAACTGCACAGACTGGCGACGGGCGTTCATCACATAGTCGAGTACATAGTTCTCCATCGTCATCACGCAGAAGCCGAACATCACCTTATGGGCACGCTCAAGATAAGTACCAAACTGTGGGAAGAACATACAGGAGCCGATGATACAGAAGTCGGCAGCGATGAGCACATTTCCCAAAGAGACATTGGGATGGAACTTATTCACCGAGGCCGCAATGATATCTGTGCCGCCTGTCGATCCATTGTGGGTGAAAACGGTAGCCAGGGCGATACCCGTCAGCACACAGCCAATGATCATCGACATGAAGTCCTGCCCCTCACCCATCAACTTGAATGGCAGACCATTCTCCTGTTGGGGCAACAATTCTTGGGCAAACATCAGCATGAAGTAGAGGGTGAAGATGGCAAAGATGGTTTTTACCATAAACTTGAAGCCCAGAATCTTCAAAGCTACTAACAGCAAGATGCCGTTGATGATGATGTAAGTATTCTCCAGATGGAAGCCTGTGGCATAGTAGATGATGGCCGAGAGACCAGTCACGCCACCCGCCACAATCTGATAGGGCATCAGGAAGACGGTGAAGGCGATGGTATAGATGGCGAGACCAAGGGTTATAAAGAGATAATCCCTGGCCTCGGCCCAAATCATTTTGTGATGTAGTGTCATTTACTTCTTTAAAACAATGTTCACCATACGCTTAGGGACGATGATAACCTTTGCTACCTGGAAGCCTTCAAGGTATTTCTGTGAACGCTCGTCTGCCAATACAGCATCCTGGATGGTCTGGTTGTCGGCATCAGCGGCAAACGACATCTCAAAGCGGGCCTTACCGTTGAAGGCGATACCCAACTTTACCTGACTCTCTACCAGATACTCTTCATTCCATGTAGGCCACTTGGCGTCGCAGACACTACCCTCACCACCAAGCTGTTCCCAGAGTTCCTCAGCGATATGGGGAGCGAAAGGAGCAATGAGGATAACGAGTGTCTTCAACAGTTCCTTGTTCTTGCACTTCTGTTGTGAGAGTTCGTTCACACAGATCATAAAGGCAGAGATGGAGGTGTTGTAAGAGAAGGTCTCAATGTCCTGAGATACCTTCTTGATGAGCTTATGCACGCTCTTGAGGTTATCAGCCGTTGCCTCACCCTCATCGAAGCCGTTCTGATAGAGGTTCCAGAACTTACGCAGGAAACGGTGGCAGCCGTCGATACCGTTGGTATCCCAAGGCTTAGACTGCTCCACAGGACCCAGGAACATCTCATAGAGACGCAGGGTGTCAGCACCATACTTCTCAACGATCATATCCGGATTCACTACGTTGAACATCGACTTAGACATCTTCTCAATGGCCCATCCACAGATATACTTACCATTCTCAAGGATGAACTCTGCATT
>Ga0265298_10006036_pt1 | contig 15051 bp, 18 predicted proteins | sample AusTroGonzalo_MG_3_FD_193486 | JGI IMG/M metagenome (GOLD analysis project Ga0265298, IMG submission 193486) | Bovine rumen microbial communities from tropical cattle in Woodstock, Queensland, Australia - Gonzalo_01 | ecosystem: Host-associated > Mammals > Digestive system > Stomach > Rumen ... | reverse complement strand
ATGGGCGAACAGGCGGCAGAATCCTTCGAGGCGATCAAGATCGCCGTCCTCGCGACCTGCACCAACCAGTTCTTCGCCGGCGGCACCAGCAAAGCCACCGTTTCGGCGGCCGTTTCCCTGGGACTGCTCCGCATGGTCAACCGCACCCTGCGCCGCAATCTGGCCAAAAAGATTACCCGGATCGTCAATGCCGGTCCGAACATCTCCACCGAAGCCGTCGGCGCCAGCTACATCCTGCTCGGACATACCGACCTCGAAACCGATTTCCGTAATATCACTGGTTTCACTCCGATTGAAAAATACGGCGAATTCAAACCGGTTTCCGAGTATGAAATCGGCAAGGTTGAAAACTTCCGGATCATCCTCACCAGTATGTTCGAACCGGAAAAACAGGCCGGAGCCAGCGGCACCACTCTGCTCTCGAACGGCGCTCCTGTTTCTGCATCTGCTGCCGCGGATGTTTATCCGGTCTACGCCATCGGACGAGATGCCTATGCGTTCACCCCGCTGGGCGGTCAGAACGCTGCGCATATCTCCGTCGTCAACCCGAAAGCTACGCACAGCGACCCGCTGGCGCAGGAAGGGTTCGTCGGCTGGAAAGGTTGGATGGGAGGTGCCATCCTGAACGACCTCTGGATGGCCAAGATCAACGTCGGCTGCACCGCCAACTACTGATAACCAAACACGCCGCAGGATTCGCGCATTGTCCGACCAGTCCGACAGGTCCGACCCGTCCGACAATCGCGTTTCCAGCGGCGACACAACAAAGGAGATTATATGGATTTCGGAAAAGCAATCGAAGCTTTGAAAGCGGGGAAGAAAGTCACCCGTAAAGGATGGAACGGGAAAGGAATGTTCCTTTGGTTGAAACCCGGAGCGGTAATCAAATCCGAATGGTGCAAAGATCCTGTTTTGAAGCAGATTGCAGATGAAAATGGCGGCACGATTCTCGGTCTGCCGACGATCTGCATGTTCACCCATGACAGTACCGGCAGAAAAGCGATCCTGACCGGCTGGCTGGCAAGTCAGACCGATATGCTTTACGACGATTGGGAAATTTTTCAATAAACTTTTTTTAAGGAGACCATACAATGGAAAAAGAAGAAATCAACGAAGAGACCGCAGCGGCGGAAACGGCGGAAACAGCGGAAATGAAAGACACAAAAGCGGAAAAAAAAGTGAAAAAAAACAAAGCTGCCGAAGCCAATCCACCCAAAAAGTATTTCAAAGTCCGGTTCCATGAACGGCAGACCCCCACCGAACCCGTCAATGTCGTTCTCGGCATCAACGGCGAGATCCTTGTTGTCAAACGCGGCGAACTGGTTATTCTGCCTGAAGAATTTGTCGAACTGGCCAGAAGCTGTGTTCTCAGATGCTATTTCCCGGTCCCCGAAGGTCAGAAAACCGTCCGGAAGAAAATGACCATGCCCCGCTGTTCCTTCGATCTTCTCGGCGAAGCCACCGAAGCCGAATACCTGAAGATGAAGGAAGAAGGGACGAAAAAAACCATTCAGGATCTAAACAAAAACGTTAAGGAAGAATAAACCATGCCCGACCAGTCCCCGCCAGAATCATCTGCTCCGGAATCATCTGCTCCGGCAGCTCCGGCTTTGAATGAACTCGCGTTCTCCGTGGAAACCGAATGCGGATGCAATGAACGTCCGGTCGTTCTCCGCGCCCTCCGCGATGCCATCCGCGATTTCTGCATCCGCAGCGAATCCTGGGTCTATGAAATCGTTCACAGCTGCAGCGGGGAAAGCTCTTTCGATTGCGTCGGAACCAATGACGCATATGTTCACCGCATCCTTGATGTTTTCAAAATCGTCAACGGCAACATGCACCGGATAAGTCCGGTTTTCTATTCTCTGCAGAACAATATGGTCCTGATTCCGAAGCTGGGAACTGCGGATCAGGTCAAGATCATCAGTGTGCTGATCCCGAAACCGGACAGCGCTGCTCTGCCGGAAGAAATGCTGACCAGATTTCACGACGGCATTGTTTACGGCGCCTGCATGCGGATCGTCCGTCAGGCGGGAAAGCCCTGGTTCTCACCCGAGCTTGAACAGATGTTCCAGCTTCATTACCTGCGCGAAGTCACCAAAGCAATAACCATGGAGTCTTGAATCATGCTGGTAAGTGAAATCATCTCCCGCATCCGCGCCGATCTTGACGATACTGCAAATATCACTTCTGCAGCCACAACTTCGGTCATTTCATCCGTTCGCGCCAAACTCGGCGATCCTGCCGATTCTGCTCTTGGCACTACGACCGCATCCAGCGTCAGCGCGGAAAGCGTGATCCATTATGCACAGTGGAGCACTTCGGGAAGTGTCACCGGAACCAATTCGAACATCAATTCCACCGTCCAGATCGCCGCCGGATCCGGATCTTTGTCCGGTTATGCCGAGGACGGGATCAAAACTATCAAAGGCATGCGCCCGGACACCCTGATCAACGGCAGTCTGCCCGGCGGTTTTCAGAATGCGCTCAACATTTATGTCCTCGCCCGCTGTCTCGAAGGAGAAGTGGAAACCGAAGTCGGCAGTTCCGGTTACCGCACCTTCTATGAAATCTTCGAAAAAGAAGTCGCTTCTGTTCCTGCTCATATCTCCGATGCTGCTTTGACCGGCTTTTTCAATCTCGGCATCACCGAGATCACTACCCGGAGGCCGGACCTCGGAACCGTCATCTGCGCCGCCACGCTTTCCCTTCTCGAAGATTTTGTCATGGCCCAGGCGTCCCAATCCAAACTCGGCACCGCCGCACATCCGAACTTGACAGCTTTTTATTCGATTCTTGATTCGATCCCTTATCACTGGTCCGATGCAGAACTTTTGAAATTGATCCATGATTCCATCCGTGACATCATCCGCCTGCGCAGTGACGCCCGCATGGATGATTCCGGTTACGAAATTGATATTGACACCGATCCTGCCGCAACGGATGAATACCCGCTGCGGGAAAGTTTTGCCAAAGCCTCGGAATGGTTTTCCGCCGCCGGCGCGATTTTCTGCCGCATCGGCGCCGATCAAGGCGCAGACGCCAAATATCAGCAATGGATGAACCGTTACAATGAAGAAATCCGAGGCGCAAAATGATCCCCATGATCCCGACATCTCGTTCCGCCACTTCGGTCCCCGCGTTGTCCGTAAGGTCCGTAAAGTCCGTAAGGTCCGTTCCAGTTCGCGCTTCGCGCCACCCATCGGCAACCACGTCCATCACTCTGCCATCCGCGCCAGCGCATTTCATCTTTCATCTTTCATATTTCATCTTTCATAATTCATAAGGAGGTCTTTCCATGAGCACAGAAACCACCATTTCGGTCGATATCTGGGGACATCATCACGATGAACCCGGTTATCAGAAACCCGTTCAATTCCCCTTCGAAGTCGATACTCCCAACGGCGACACCGGCACCACCTATATCCGCTATCTGGACCGCGACATCACCTCGATTCATAAGATTTCCGTTACCGAGGGAGAATCCAGAACCGCCATCGTCCGCAAAATCGCTTTCGGCAGCTGGACGGATCGCGAAAGTCTGGATTATCTTCCCCCGGAAAGTTATCCGAAAAATATCATCTTGACCGAAGATGAAGAACCCGAATCCGGTTCCTCGGAAAGCGGCTCCGCTCCGGAATCCGGCAGCATGCCGGAAAGCGGCAGTGAATCGGGCAGCGCTCCGGAAAGCGGTTCCGCTACGGAATCCGAATCCGGTTCCGCTACGGAATCCGAATCCGGTTCCGCTACGGAATCCGAATCCGGTTCCGCTACGGAATCCGAATCCGGTTCCGCACCCGAAAGTTCCAGCGCTCCCGAATCCGGTTCTGCACCTGAAAGCGGTTCTGCGCCCGAAAGCGGCAGTGAAGAATAAAGGAGGATGAAATGGGCGTCATTTATGACTTTTTGATGGATTGTTTCCGGACCAATAAAGCCAGCGGTTCTGGTTCCGGTTCCGGACAGCCTGGCGCGGACGGTTTTTCCCCCTATATCGGCGCCAACGGGAACTGGATCGATAAAAACGGCGATACCGGCATCAAGGCAGAGCTCTCCGGCAGTTACATCGAATTTTCTGCGGTCGATGCGTCCGGCAATTACACGCTTTCCGGAACGACCACCGTCCCGTATGCCGTGCTCACCAATGCCGGGAAATTCTACCCGGTCGAAAAGGGCAGCGTCACGGTCAACACCTCGCTGAATACGACTACACTCAACGTGACACCGTATCTGGCCTATGACAATGCGGCAACGTTTTCCGGCACGTGGAGGATCTATACCGCTGCATATTGCCCGAGTTCGGACGCCGCCTATACCAAGGCCGCCGCCGATTCGCGATTCATGCCGCTTTACCCGGCGCGGGCGATTTCGTTCCGACCGGCCGCGAATGCCGGCACCGGCGGATATATCGATTTCCACCATAACGGCACGAAGCTGGATTCCTATACCAGCCGGATTGCCGAATGGAACGCCGGGGAGCTTACGATCAACGCGGATGACGTGGTCAAGATCATGGCGACCAACGGCGCAACGCTTCACACCAAAGCTCCGAACGGTTCCTGGACCACCTACAACCTGGAGATGCCGCCCGGCAGCATCATCAAATACGCGGTCTCCGGTTCGATCCCTGCCGGATATCTGGCCTGCCGGGGTCAGGCGATTTCCCGGACGTCATATTCCCGGCTCTTCGGTCTGATCGGAACCACGTTCGGATCCGGCGACGGCAGCACGACCTTCAACCTTCCCGATTTCACCTCGACCGATGAAACCGGGATCACGTCCATCATCCATTACTGAAGGGGGTAAGCTATGGAATACATCTTCACCAACCTGCCGCAATACATCCGGGTGACATCCCGGACGGAATTTTCCAGCTCGGTCGTCCACAGCGGGAGCGTCCTGCTGTTCTCCGAGGACGGCGCCAGTCTGACCGCGAAACTGCCGGACGGATCATTCATCACGGTCGGCGGATCGGGCGGCACGGATGTGAGCGACACCACCGCCGAGGCCGCGAACGTCCAGAGCGGTTATTACTTCTACGATTCCGCCGGGGTCAAAACCGAGGGAACGCTTACCGTTTCCGGCGGGGTGGACGTGAGCGATACCACCGCAACGGCGGCAATGGTGCTGTCCGGCGCGGTGTTTCACGATTCGACCGGAGCGGTCACGACCGGAACGATCCCGACCGTAACTGCCGCGATCGAAAGCGGGGCGGTGGTGATCCCGTCCGGATACATCGCATCCGCACAGAGCTTTCCGGTCAGCTCCGGCATTGACGTGAGCGCAACGACCGCAGAGGCATCCGATGTCCTGTCCGGTAAAATCTTCTACAACTCCGGCGGCATTCAGACCACCGGCACGATCCCGACCGTTACCGCCTCGGTTTCCGGCGGTTCGGTCATTGTTCCGTCCGGCTACATTGCCACCTCGCAGTCCTTCCCGGTCAGCTCCGGCGGCGGCAGTGCAACAGACTTCTATCGATGCGCCGCCACGGTCAGCTCCGGCGGAACGACCTGGAGCGGATACCTGGCAGTCCTGTCCGGCGGGTCATACAGTTACGCATCGAGTGCGACTTCCGGCCTGAGCTGCGGTTCCGGATACCTTCCGCAGGCCGGGAAAGTCTACGCAGACGGCGCGCTGGTCCGGGCTACGCTATACCAGGGCAACCAGATCGTTGATTCCAATACCGTTTACGCAGTTCAGGCGACCAGGGGGATGATCGAGCTCGTTACCGGCAACAGTCTGACGAACTCCGGCGGCACGGAGATCGTTGATGATGCGTTCGACTTTTCGGCATCGTCTTCCGTGCTGGATTTCCCGGTCACTTCGGCGGCAAAATGGCTGCTGAATGATTTTACGGTCGAGATCGTCTTCACGCCCTGCTCGCCGTCTCATCCGTACCCGTCAATGATCGCAACAGGTGACGCCTGGGAGAACAACTCGCTGTCGATGCGATTCGGCAACAATTACACGCAAACGGTCGGGCTGTTCTGGAACGATGTCGGTGACCCGGTCATGGCAGACGGAAGCATTGCATACAGCAATTCGGAATTCAAGCACGCGGCATTCTGCCGCAGCAGTGACACGATCACCTTATACATCAACGGGATTGCAATCGCAACGGAATACTGTGATACGCAGTGGGATGTTGCATCCGACAATCTGATCCGGCTGGGCGCGCTGGACATTCCGGACGCGAAATACAACGGCAAGATCCGCTGGGCGCGCATCTCAAACATTGCCCGGTATAGCTCGAACTTCGACCCGACCGACCTGATCAACCTGATATGAGGCGCACCATGCTGATCGATGTCCACCAATCCGACGCCATGGGGAACGTCTACACGCTGAAACAGGATCTCCATGTTGACGGCCTGACCGTTCCGGCGGGATTCTCCAGCGACGGCGCGAGCGTGCCGCGATTTTTCTGGCGGCTGGTCTTCCCGCCCGGCGACCAGAAGGCATTGCGGGCGGCATTCGTCCATGACTGGCTGTATCGGACGCATCCGGAAGGCTGGCTGCGGGAATCTGCCGACCTGATGTTCCTGAAACTGCTTACCGAAGACGGCATGCCGAAATTCCGTGCAGTGCTGGCGTGGCTCGGCGTCCGCCTGTTCGGAGGTGCAGCGTGGGAAGCGGGGTGCAACCATGAGTGAAACCGCCATCATCACCCTGGTCGGCATCCTCTGGGGCGTTGTCCAGATGTGCATCGCCGGGATCCTCGGCTGGATCGCGATGGAGCTGCGCCAGATCCGGCAGGGCCTCGAAGACAAAGTGGAAAAAGACGACTGCAAGGACAACATGTGCAGTCATTACAAAGAGATCCAGAACCTCTGGAAAGAAACCCGGGACCAGGGCGAACGCATCGCCAAACTGGAACCATAACCGAAAGGAAAACACCATGAAAAAAATGTCCGTAATGTCCGTCCTGTCCGTCCTGTCCGTAATGTCCGTGATCGTGTCCGGCTGCGCCACGGAAAAGATCGCCGAAGGACTGGCAACCAAAAACACCTCCGGCAACGGCACGGTGATCGAAAGTCACATCGGCATCGATCCGGACAACAAGATCCCGGAACTGAAAACTCTGTTCATTTCAGGCGATATCGCCACCGTGAAAGCCGGCACGAACGCGGTCAGTTACCGCGAGGAAAGCTCCAGCTCGGTCTGGAACGCCAGCAGCGTAACTAAGAAGCGCTTTCTGGCGATCACCTTGACGGATGCCGGCGACGTTCCGGCAGCAATCCGCGCAGTGGTCGAGGTTTTCAAGACGGCCGAAACGGCAGCCGCCGCCCAGGAATGAAAAAACTCCGGGATTCTGTATATCAGAATCTCCGGAGCTGATTTTCTCAAATGAGCGAGATCAGGCTTTCTTCTTATCCTCGGGGATAGCGTTGGCAAAAGTAATGACACGCTGCGGGAACGGGATGTTCAAGCCGGCCGACTCAAGGGTTTCCTTGAGCTGGCCTTTGATTTCCCAGTAGGCATCCCAATATCTGGCAGTGGGGACCCAGAAACGGAGAGTGAGGTTCACGGAACTGTCCGCGAGATCGGCGACCAGAACCTGGGGAGCGGGATCCTTCAGGATGATCTGGTTTTTCTCCAACAGGCTCTGGAGGATCCTGATGCCCTGGGGCAGAGAATCGCCATAGGAAATACCGACGGTGATATCCACCCGGCGGGTCTCATTGCGGGAATAATTCTTGACGGGGGTGCCGAAGATCACACTGTTCGGGGCGGCGATGAAAATACCGTCCGGAGTGGACAAAGTGGTCGTGAAGAGCCCCATTTCCTTGATGGTGCCGCTGACCGAACCGCAATCCACATAGTCGCCGACCTTGTAGGGGCGAAGCAGAAGCAGCATGAGTCCGGCGGCGATATTGCTCAGGGAATCCTTCATGGCCAGGCCGACCGCCAAGCCGGCGGCGCCGAGCACGGTCAGAAGGCTGGCGGTGTTGAAGCCGAAGAGATCCAGGATGATCAGGACGGCGAACAGCCAGATGAAAGTTCTCGCGATCGAGTAGAAAATCTTGCCGACAGAAGGATCCAGGGAAGGAACTTTGTCCACTGCGCTCTGGATGATTTTCCGGACCAGACGACCGACGAACAGGGCGATCAGGATGATCAACAGGGAGAGGACGAGGACCCTGCCGAAATGAAGGATCGAATCCGAATAAGTAGCCCAAAAATTATCCCATGCCTGCTGATAATTGCCCTGCTGGACAGTGTCTGCCACCTGATTGATGACGCTTTCCGTTTTTGCTGCGTTGTTTGCCATAAAAAACTCCTTTGAAAGTATTGAAAATGGTATTTGAATCAAGGAAAGGGCCGATCCGTTCGGACCAGCTCTTTCCGCAAGATCCGGATCAACGGACCGTGGTCATTCCCATTCGATGGTTCCCGGGGGCTTCTGGGTAATGTCGTAAACCACGCGGTTGACACCGTCCACCTCGGCAATGATGCGAGAGGCCATGGTTTCCAGCAGTTCCCACGGCAGGCGGACGACCTGCGCGGTAACCGCATCGACGCTGTTGATCGAACGGATCGCGATGACGTATTCGTAAGTGCGGGCATGGTTCTTCATGCCGACGGTTTTCACGGGCACGAAAATCGCGAACGTCTGCCAGGTCTTATGATACCAGCCGGACTTCAGCAGTTCTTCGGTGACGATGGCATCGGCCTCGCGGAGCATTTTCAGGGTCACGCGGTCGATCGCGCCGACATGACGGACGCCGAGGGAAGGACCGGGGAACGGATGACGGTCGATCAGTTCCGAGGGAAGACCGAGCATTCTGCCGACCTTGCGGACCTCGTCCTTGAACAGTCTTTCGACGGGTTCGACGAGTTTGAATTTCAAATCGGGAGGAAGGCCGCCGACGTTGTGGTGGCTCTTGATGACACCGTTCGGATTGCCGTCCATGGGAATGCTTTCGAGGATATCCGGGTAGATGGTGCCCTGCCCCAGGAACGGAGCATTGATTTTGGCCGCGGCTTCGGCGAAAACGTCGATGAATTCCTTGCCGATGATCTTGCGTTTCTTTTCGGGATCGGAAACTCCGGCGAGCTTGTCGAGGAACCGGTCGGACGCGTCGATGTAGCAGAGGTTCATGTCGAACGTCTTGGCGAAGACTTTCTGGACCATTTCGGGCTCGTTTTTGCGCAGGAGGCCGTGGTTGACGAAAACGCAGGTGAGCTGTTTGCCGATGGCCTTGTGGATCAAGGCGGCCACGACCGAGGAATCCACGCCGCCGGAAAGGCCCAGCACGACTTTCTGATCCCCGACCTGGGCGCGGATGTCCGCCACCGCTTCGTCGATGAAGTTTTCGAGTTTCCAGAGGCAGTGGCAGCCGCATTTTTCCTTGCAGAACGCGATGGCCTTTTCAGCCTGAGCGGCCAGATTGTCTTCGGTGACGGTAAGTTCAAGCAGAGGAAGTCCCATGGCTTTGAACCGGTTGAGATCGGCCTCGCGGGCAGGCACGCCCTGATCGGCGCAGACGATGAGGCCGACCGGCTTTTCCTGCCTGACCCGGTCCACGGGAGTCGTGTATGGCATGACCATGGTATAGATCCCGCTGTCCCGGACCAGCCGTGCCGCCTTCTGAATGTCTTCGCAGACGAAATTCAGCAGGACGATGGTTTCGGGTGTTTGTTTCATCTTTTTCTCCATTGTTTGTCTCTTGCGAACAAGAGGATTTTTGCTGAACTGTACACGCTGAAACTTTCGATTGCAAATCGGAATTTTGTTTTTTTTCAAAAAAAATACAAAGGCTGGGAGATCAGCTGTTCCGGTCCCTGCCCGGCGGGAAAACGGGCATGGCCTGCGCGGCGGCATCTGCCATGATGCGTTCGAAATCCAGCAGAAAATATAGCAGCGCCATATCATTGCCGCAGGCCCTGATTTTTTCCGCCAGAAATTCCTCGATTTTCTCACGGGTCGGCAGACTGGAACCGAACAGCCGGCGGTATTCCTGATTGATCTGCTGCCAGACCACCTTGTCCGCACCCGGCTGCCGGACGATCCGGGTCTCGGGCTTGCCGTCCACCAGGATCTTGCAGGTGAAACCGTCCGGAAGATGATGCATCACATGCGGAAACAGTCTGGTCCAGCATTCTTCGGTCATCGTGCGGGTCCTGCCGGAGTGGTAACGGTTGATCTGGGCCTGGGTGAATCCGGCTTTGCGGGCCAGTTTCAAGGCGCCGCCGCGCTCATCCCGGCAGGTCTGCCGGATCGCTTCACGGACTTCTTCGGTAATGGTCATGCTCGTCTCCTCCCTGCGGTTCGCACCGCAACGTAAATCCTCCGGCCGCGGCCGTCTGTCACCCGGAATATACCCCGCGCCGCAAAAAAAACAAATTTTTTTGTGTTTTTTTATCGAAATCCGCTTGAAATTATCTTTAAAGATAATTATATTATCCCGTTATTATCTTGAATGATAATCAAAAACCGGCAAAAATGACTGGGGGAGAGCTGGAGATGAGCCGACTGAAAAGGAAGATCAAGACCTGCGGGAAGACGCAGCTGGAGATCGCTAAACAGATCGGAATCGACCGGAAGACGGTAAACCGGCAATGCCGTGACGGGATCCGGACAGTGCGGGTCGCGCGCCGGTATGCCGAAATACTGAAATGCAAACCGCAGGAGCTGCTGGAATACTGACAAGGACCACCCATAACCCTGAAAGGAATAAGACCGATCATGAACGAAGAAGAAAAAGTGCAGCACAGAAAAACAGCCGAAACCGTCGGAGAGAACCACCAGGAGGAAACGGACCGGACAGCGGAACGGCTCGAACCGATCGAGATCTCGCTGAGCGCGGTGCTGGAAATCGCCCGGGCGGCCCAGCGGATCGACACGCTGGATGAACTGGAGGAACACACGGTGGAAGCGGGAAAGAAAAGAATCAGGCTCCGGCGGGCGGTGCGTTCGCTGGAACGGATCTGCTGTGATCCGCGCCGGATCGCCGCCCTGATGCTGCATGCCGCCGACAATCCGGACTGGGCCTGGGTCAATTTCTGGGCGGTCTTCTGTCCGGAAATGAACTTGAAACAGATGGCAAAGCTGCGGCGCACCAATATCAGCACCGTGAAATATTATCTGCGCCGGACCGAACTGCCGTCCGACATTTACGATTTCATACCCGAGAACCATTGAACATGAGGATATCCCGATGCCGAAACCATTATCCGACAACCGCAGATACCGCGCAATGACCGTGGAACAGGCGGATCAGCTGTTTCAGAAAATCGCCCTGCTGACCATCGAACTGAACCGTATTTCTGCCGGTTACGAGGCGAAAATTGCAGAACTGAAAACCGCGGCCGGCCGCGAAACCGAACCGCGCGAAGCCGAACTGAAAAATCTGGAAGAGGAACTGACCGGATATATACTGGCCAATCCGGAACGGTTCATCAAGCCGCGCCAACACGTCACCGATTACGGCAAATACGGCGTACGCCAGGTCGCCGGACTGGAGATCACGGATGAGGAGGCGGTCAAAGCTTCGGTCCGTCTGCATAACATTCCGGCGCTGACCGTGATCGAAAAGCTGGACAGGAAAGCGCTGGAAAAAGCGATTTCGGAAGGGATCGCGCTCGACGGCTGTGAAATGCGCCGGGGCGAGATCGCCAGCTACACGGTAGCGAAAGCCCTGCTGGAATAACCGGACAGACCGGATCACCCTCCCCGGCCGCCGGACAGAACATTTTTACCTTTCCCCGGGTAAATCTGCTGTCCGGCGGCCGTTTTTTGTTTCATGTTCTTGACATTTGGTTTTTTCATATTAAATTTACATTAAAAAACAGCAACAGGGAGAAAATCAAAACATGAAAAGAAACGTATCCAGACAAAGAATTTCGGGAATCGGCGGACTGCTGCTTCTGGGCGGGATCACATTGGCGGCACAGGAAAAGATCACGGTCCGGAAAATGGGGGATGAGTTCGCGGTCCGCAGCGAATTTTCATCGACGCACGATCTGGTGATCCGGAATTTCCGGGTCGCCAACGAGGGAGCATATCTGGTGCCGAAAAATCTTCCGCTGAAAGATTACCGGAAAGGGAAAATGATCCACCTGAATTCCGATGAATATCCGGCGACAGGGATGACCATTCTCGGCTATCTCAGCGGGAATCACGGTTCCCGGTATTGCCGGACGCTGCTGATCCCCGATCACGGCCTGACCGAGGCGGACATCGGCGGGAAAGTCACCGCCAAAGACGGATATGTCTTCATCATCATGCAGATCCAGGACAAGGACAATATCCTGATCCATCCGCTGGGTTCCGGCAGTGATTTCGATCCGAAATTCCGGGCCCATTCCACGGGAGCGTTGTCCTATAAAGGGAAACCTCTGCCGTTCCAGAAATCCACCTTCACACAGATGTATCCGCTGAACCGGATCACCGATTACCGGCTGCTGGCAGACGGCAAGACACCGGTCCCCGAAGACACGGATGTGGTTTGCGGTTTTGTCGATCTCGTATTCGTCCATGATGTGATCTCGCCGAATGCGGCCGTCCGTTCGGTCATGGAAAACCCCGGCCGGAAACCTTCACCGGAATGGATCGGGAAATGGCAGATGATGATGGTCAATACGCCCGAACTCCGCAAAAAATACGCAGATTACATGAAACTGTCCGCACTGGTTACTTACAGCAATACTTTCCGTTTCGAGGCGCGCGGCGCCAATGTGGTGTATCGGAAAGCGCTCTTCCATTCGAAGATCAAAGGAATCCGGGACCTGGGCGTCATGTACGGCTGGTGCGGCGGGATCGCAGATAAAAAGGATCAGCTCTTTTATATCCCGAAAATGAAGCCGATCCGGATGAAGGGGAAGAAAAAGGACGATCCGGCTCTGGACGCCGATTTCACCGCCGGTTACCTGATGCCGAAACAGACGAGCACCAGTCATCTGTTCACAGGGAAAGACCTGCTGGATCCGGAAGACGTGCCGGACCGTTTCATCCGGGTCACAGGCAACGGCAAGCCGGAACTCGGTATTGCGCTCGGTTATTCGCTGATCAGCGGCAATACGGCCAAGGCGAACAAAGGCGCCGGACGCGATCAGTTTTACTTTTTCTGGCACACGAAAAAGATGTATCCTTTCGCCTATTCGCTGAATGAGAGCCTGCCTGGCCAGACGTTCGAAACGATATGTTACAGGCAATATTTCAATCCGCAGCTGGAACCCGATGCCACCAGTTTCTACTGGCACCGCGAAGGCAATTCCTGGCTGGTCTACCTCGATTTCCATAAGGAACTGAAAGACAAGCTGATCCGCTTGCCGAAGCATCTGGCCGGCAAAAAAATCGCGGTGGTGGAAAAAACCCCGTCCCTGACCCTGCATACGGAAAAAACCGTTCCCGAGGAAGGGATCCGGCTGGATGTCGCCGGAAAACATGGCTATCTGGTGCTGAAACTGGATTGAGAAGACATTTTCAGCCCGGAACCGCCCGGCGGCAGGAAAATCCTCCGAAAAATCCGGATTTTTTCATTCCCGGACTTGATTTTCTCTTTTTTTCAATTATAGTGTAACAGACTGTAACATAGAATCACAAACTATAACACTGAACGGAACATGATCGAAGAATTGCAGAAAGATGAGGCGATGCCGCTGCCGGACCAGATCAGCAGCATCATCCGGACCCGGATCGAAACGGGCGAATACCGGCCGGGGAAACGGCTGGGCACGATCCGGCAGTTTGCCAAAGATTTCGCGGTCAGTCCGGTGACGGTGATCAAGGCGCTGGACATTCTGGAAGAAGAGACGCTGATCGAACGGATCCCGGTCAAGGGGGTATTTGTTTCGGACCGGCTGAATCCTCTCCGGAAAACGCTGAATGCCTGTTTCGCTTTCCCGGAAAAAGAAATGACGTCGGTCGAAAGCGGCAAGGAAAACTGGGGTCTGAACTATGAACTTTACCGCGGGTTGTTTGCAGGATCGCAGAAATACAAGATCAATCTGCAGTTCACCTATTTTGAGGACAAGCCCGGCCGGAAACTGCTGGAACGGCAGAAAGCGGCACTGCGAAAATTCGATTTTGTGATTTTTCCGGGCGACAACCAGCTGATCGACCTGCGCGAGGCATCCGCAGCGGAACGGCTGACCTGTTATCTCACCAATTACACGAGGGCTCAGTCATCCTCATCCATTGCGGTCGCAGTGGACTACGACCGTGAAGCCGCGCAGCGGTCCCTGCTGGAATATTTCCTGAAAACCGGCTGCCGGAGAGCTGCTGCGATTGCGGATGACAGGACGCCATCCCTGCGGGCCGAGGATTTTCTGAGACGCGTGGTCGGATCCGGAATCGATCCCGCCCGCACGGAATTGAGGAAGATCCGCCGGAAGGATGCAAACTGTCTGGAACAGATCAAAACCTTCCTGCGAGGGAATGTCGAATTTATTTTTGTCCACTACACCGAATACATGCCTCTGATTTTCGAGGCGGCATTCGATCTCGGGTTGACACCGGGGAAGGATTTCATCGTCACCGCGATCGCCAGCGGCATGACCTTCAACGGATTGTTTCCGCGGTTCTCCTATTTCCGCATTCCGCGTTACGAGATGGCGCTGCAAATCATGCAGTCCGCCGATGAAATCATCCGCAGCGGCGGAAAAACCGGGACCATCCCGCAGTTGAAAGTGGAATTCATTCAAGGAAAAAACCATAAAAAACCAATGAGGAGCATATCATGAAAATTCAGAACAGAATGAAGAATGAAATTTGCCAAGGGGCAATGTATTTCACGCTGATCGAACTCCTGGTCGTTATAGCGATCATAGCGATTCTGGCGGGAATGCTGCTGCCGGCACTGAATGCAGCCAGGGAAAAAGCCAAGGCAACCCACTGCGTAAACAATCTGAAACAGCTGTTTCTGGCAGCGCAGAGCTATTGCGATGATTACAAAACCCAGCGGGTTCCCGACTCGATAGACGATTGCGCCATCAGCAAGTATTTCAATGTTACACTGATTATGTGCGGTTACGTTCCGCCGGCAAAAGGGTATAAGGCATCGAATCCGGAACCAATGGGGACACCGAATATGATGCTTTGTCCGT
>Ga0265298_10006035_pt1 | contig 15054 bp, 10 predicted proteins | sample AusTroGonzalo_MG_3_FD_193486 | JGI IMG/M metagenome (GOLD analysis project Ga0265298, IMG submission 193486) | Bovine rumen microbial communities from tropical cattle in Woodstock, Queensland, Australia - Gonzalo_01 | ecosystem: Host-associated > Mammals > Digestive system > Stomach > Rumen ... | reverse complement strand
TGGCCTTATGGGTTAAGAATAAAGAATTATTCGTGATAAAATTATGAGCAATTATGGCAATTTGTTTCAAATAAACTCTAATGACCGATTTGGGTTTATTGTGATTAGTTTCTAATGACCGATTTGGGTTAAACTCAAATAAGTCATTAGAGATTTGCGTTAAAGGGTGCAAGGGTGCCAGAACCCCGATGTACAGGGCGTTTGCACCCTTTTTCAAGGCCGTCAGGGGTGACAGAAGGGTGACAGCTGTCGTGAAGACAACGCTTTACGCCATTGAATTCTCGAGAGAATCCAATGCCATAAGCACACGTTTTGATGCCTAAGCACCGCTACGCCGCCAGATTCTCTCGAGAATTCACACCCCAAGTGCCCTCCGCTTTCCCGCCGCATGGACATGCCACCCGTGGGGAGCGCGGCCGTCTCGGTGGCATCAGGGAGCGCGGCCGTCTCGGCGGCATTCCTGTGCAAACGCTCCCTAATGCCGGCGAGACGCCCGCGCTCCAGACGGCCGCGCTCCCCCTGCGCCGATCCTGTCACCCTTCTGTCACCCCTGACAGTCCCGAAAAAGGGTGCAAACGCCCTGTACATCGGCGTTCTGGCACCCTGTCACCCTAAAACAAGAAAAATCGCCGGGATAAGACGCAGGAAGCGTCTCCTGTCAGTAGCCGGGGGTATGAGCACAGCGAGCACCCCCGGATGGAAGAGCGCGGCATGGTACCGACCCCGACGGGGTCGCCCATTGTGGCAGTGAGAGAGGCGATATTCGGGGTTGGGCGACCCCTTTGGGGTCGATACCTTTCCGCACGTCAACAATCCGCGGGTGCTCCGCACACCCCGGCTACTGAAAGGAGACGCCCATTCCCGACCTGCGGTCGCCTACCCGTAGCCTTTCAGCGTCTTTCGACGGATTCTGAAAGGAGGCGCCAATTCCCGACCCACGGCCGCCTACCCGTAGCCTTTCAGCGTCTTACCCCTGCGCATCCTGTCACCCTTCTGTCACCCCTGACAGTCAGGAAAAAGGGTGCAAACGCTCCCTGAGGCCGCCGAGACGGCCGCGCTCCCCCTGCGTCGTTCCTGTCACCCTTCTGTCACCCCTGACGCCCGCGAAAAAGGGTGCAAACGCCCTGTACATCGGCGTTCTGGCACCCTTGCACCCTATAACGAGAAAAATAGGATTATTCGTTTCTTTATTTACTTCACTACTACCTTACGGCCTTGGTGGATATACACGCCCTTAGGTAATTCACGATTGGACGAATTCTTGGACGAGCCAAGCGCTTCGCGAGTCCTATTTACGATTTTCCTTCCGTCGAGCGTGTACCACGCTGAAGAGTGAAGAGCGGAGAGCGGAGAATCTGCTTCCGCCTCGACAATGCCATTGGTCTGACCATGGTCCTCGCCCTCGCCGAAGTTAAGCACGAAGGCACGGACGGTGGCAGCGTCGGCGGCGGCGATGTTATTCTTTAGGGAGAAGTAGGCACGGAAGGCCGATGCCGTAGGCATCTGACAGTGATAGCCAGCCGTTTTACGGCTGGTAATCGTAGATATGCAGCAGGCGTGCCTCGTAGGTACGCGACAAAAGACGTCGCAAGTCGCGTACCTACGGTACACATCCTCTTCGCGTTCTTGTCCCAGCCGTTAAAAACGGCTGGCTATCTCTGTCATGCCCTTACAGGGCTTAGTTTCGGTCGTTTTATACATGCGAAAGTTGAATTAATTATAATCACGAATTACTCCTAATTCTTAATTATTAATTCTTAATTCTTAATTCTTAATTTCCACAGTCACTCCAACGCTGAAGGAGGTGCCTGTTGTCAGCGGAGAACAATAGTAATAGGCCTTGGGCTTGTAGTTGAAGATGTTGTCGACGGCCGTGTTGAGGTGGATGCTGCGCCAAAGGTGGTGCTGAAGCATGAGTTTCCAGATGGTATAGCCCTGGTCGACGTCTGTGCGGCCGGACTGGGGCTTACCCTGACTGCGCCCGGAGAGGGCTGCATCGAGGGCGTAGTGGCGGGAGAAGCGATGGTCGTAGCCTATGCGCCAGGTCATGGAGTGTGTGCGGGGCTGGTTGAACTGGGAGAACCAGACGTTGCCGGTCTGGTGCATCCAGGAGTAGTTCAGCTTGAGCGTCAATCCCCAGTCGAAGTAGTGGGCCATGCTGAGATCCACGCCCCAGACGTTGACGCCGTCCTCGTTCGAGTAAATGGCACTTTCCATTCCATCGTACATGCCGCCGTCGATGGTGGTGATGCGCTTGTCGAAGATGTTGCAGTAGCCCATAAGGGTGAAGCTGTAGCGCCCGTCTATGATGCCGCTGTTTCGGATGCGGTTCTGGCGCTCGACGGCGATATTGAAGTTGTTGCTCTTCTCCGGCTCTAAGTCGGGATTGCCGATGAGCATATAGCCCATGTTGCCCATGTCGTAGTGCATGTACATCTCCTTGAGCGTGGGGGCGCGGAAGCCATTGGCATAGTTGGCGCGAAGGGTGAACAGGGGGAGCTTATACACGACGGCGAGCCGACCGGTGAAAGCTTTCTGTGACGAGGCCGAGAAGTAATCGTAGCGGACGCTGCCCACTACGTTGAGCCGCTCGGTGATGTTCCAGTCGAACTGGGCATAGCCGTCGATGTTGTGCTGCGAGTGGATGGTGCCCGCAAGAAACTGATAGGTGGCGAGATGGTCGTGCAGGTAGTCGGCGCCTAAAAGCAGACTGATCTCCCCCAACGAATGGCTGTACAGCGCGTGGACGACATGTTGCCGGTTGGTGTAGTCGTGGTCGTGAGTGCGCGTGCCGTCGGGCATGAAACTGGCCTTGTCGTACTGGTCGTAGGCGTACGACAGTTCGAGGTGGCGGTCAGCGTTCCAGGCGTAACGGCTTTTCAGCCCAGCGCTGTAGGCGTTGAAATGATAGTCGTGGGTGTCGCGCTCGCTGGTGCGGAAGAAATAGCTGCCACGCCCAATGAGTGTCAGCTGGTCTGTGGCGCGCCACGTCAGCCGCTCCTTGACGTTGTAGGTCTTCTGCCCATAGAGGCGGCTGAGGTTGGAGTCGTCGTTGAGCACCGATTCGTCGTAGGGGAGGCCTTGTGCCTTCTTCATCAGCTCCAGGGCAACCTCCTCGGAGGAGTGCGCCTTGGGCAGGTCGACGGGGTCGAGCGTGGTGTGCTGGAAACTGGTCTGGGAGTTCCATTTCGTGGTGTTGAACGAGAAGCCGGCTCCGTGGCGCCACTCATGGCCGAAGGTGTTGTAGCGCGTGTTGATGTTGGCAGTCCAGGGCTCGAGGTTCTCGCGGCTGATGATGTTCACCACTCCACCAACGGCATTCGAGCCGTAGAGGGCCGACGACGCTCCCTTCACAATCTCTATGCGCCCGACGTTGTCGAGGGCCATGCGGTTGTAGTCGACGTTGTCCATGGTCTCGCCGGCCATACGCTCGCCGTCGACGAGGAATAGCACGGCGTTGCCGCCAAAGCCGCTCATGTTGAGCGACGTCTCCTGACTCATGGCAAAGCCGAACTCCAGTCCGGGTATCTCTTGCGTCAGCAGGTCCTGGATATTGGTGGCATCGGTAATCTTGATGTCGTGGAGCGTTATGAGGCGCGTGACGACGGGCGCATCCTTCAAGGCCTTGGGCGAATGCGACGCCGTGACCACCACGGGCTCAAGCGCTACCGAGTCGCGAATAGCGGTTTGGGCAGTGAGACAGACTGCTGGTATGGCCAATGCCATGCCAGTAATTAAGAACCGTGTCACTACTTACTTCCTCGTACCTGTAAACGATTCCACAAAGGGGAATGGCATCCTGCCGTACTTCATGGTGAAGGTCACCACTACCGTATTGCCGCTGAACAGGGCTGTCAGGTCAGTTACGGTATAGGCCTTGTCGGTCCCGTCGGCACCTTTCGCTGTGCCTTCGTAGGAGGCGAGCTTTCCCTTAATGATGCTGCCTTCCTTTGTGAGGGCGATGCCTTTCACCGCAAACGAGGGGATGGTCATCATTCCCATTCCTACCTCGGGAATGGTCAGGTCGACGGCTGTGTCTGTGGCTTTTGCAAACACGTAGGTCTTGGTTTCGTTAGACGATTCCTCGTTGTCGACCACGAAGATCTCGTTTCCTGTATACGAACCTGCCACCTGTGCGGCTACGGCCACTTCGGGCTCATCATTGTCGTCGCTGCCACAGGCACTCACTCCGAACACGAAGGCCATGACGGCCAACGCCATTGTCATAAAATTCTTGAATCTCATCGTTTTATTTTTTTAATTGTTGTGTTGAATAATCATACTCTGAGCCGTAGGTGCTGTGGGGAATGGTGAAGACGGCTATCATGACCAGCACGGCCAGCGCGACTGCCCATCGGTTGTACTTCCACTTCAACGTGGCAAGGGCTACGAGGAAAAACAGGAAGGAGATGAGGGTCTTGTTGTCGGTAAGGTCGGTGCCGTAGGGGAATCCGGCCCACCACGGCCCGAAGGCCGCATGCTGCACGAGGGGGCCGAGGATGAAACCGCCCACGAACAATGTTCCCACGGTAATCCATAGCCACTTGCGATACTGCCTGCCCGTAACTACCAGCAGGAACGTATAGACTGCAAACAGCATGGCTCCGAACATCAGCAGGATGTGGGGCACTAAGATGCTGGCCGGCACATCGTTGCGGAAGCGTATCAGGACGGGCTCGTCGGCGAGATAGTCTTTTCCCCCGACGGTGATGTAATACTGCAGCTTGCCGGCCACGGGCTGTACGGGCAAGGCGGTCTGCCATACGCTGTCTTTCCAGGTAAATTCCGCGGTGGTGTAGTCGTTCGTCGTTGGATAGCGGCGGTAGTGGATTTGCGACTTGACGGTAGACGGGACTCCGGGGAGTGTGACGGTCTCATCGTGCTGCACTCCGCTGCGGGGCAGCTTGAGCTTGTAATGCTCACCATTGAGCTCCACAGTTACCCGCTTGGGATAGGTGGGTCCCGTCGTGCGCTGGTATACGCTCAATACCAATGTGATGACTACGGCTAATAGCCAATATGCTGTTTTCTTCATTTCTTTGCTGATGGTGTCAGGTGGACTTGAAACGTCAGCGTCTTCTCGCCTCGGAGTACTTTCACGGGGATGGTGGTGCCGGGCTCTAACTGCGACAGACACTCCATGTATTCATTGATGTCCTTGACAGCCTTACCGTCGATCTCCTGAATAATATCGCCACTACGGATGCCTGCCGTATGGGCTGGCTTTCCGGCCACAACGATGTCGGCACGGAGTCCGGGAATACGGCTGGCGCCCATGACGTCGGGCATGAGGCCTAATGTGACTTTTAGGTTGGCGTGCTTCATCGTGTTGCTGCTGGGCACACTGATGTAATCAGGTGTCGCTGGCATGGTTGCCAGCCGGCTTATCAGCTGCTGAGCGAACGCTAAGGTTTGCTGCATCCCATCGTAGTTCAGGGTGGAAGGCACGTCGTCGGGGGTGTGGTATTCCATGTGTCCACCGGTAGTGAGGAAGAGCACGGGGATGTCGGCCGCCACGAACGACGCATGGTCGCTCGGACCGTAGCCATCGGGCACACAGGTGATATTCAGGCCAGTTTGTTGGGCTGCCTGCTCGACCATTGCCTTGAATTCGCTGCTGGTGCCCGTACCCGAGACACTCATGGCGTTGTCGCGCATACGTCCAACCATATCTAAATTCACCATGGCGACAATGCCGTTTTTGTCAACAGGGAGATTGATGCGCCGGTCGTCGGCCTGCTTCATCCACTCTATGAAATTCTTCGAGCCGATAAGTCCCTGTTCCTCTGCGCCAAAGAAGGCGAAGATGATGCTCCGTGGCAACCGTTCCTTCTTAAAATGCCTGGCCAGTTCGAGTACAACGGCATCGCCACTGGCATTATCGTCGGCACCGGGATGAACGGCTACGGTGTCAGGACGGCGCGAGCCGGAGCCTTGACCTCCTAAGCCCAAATGGTCGTAATGCGAACCAACGACAATGTATTCGTGCTTCAGCTGCTTGTCTTTGCCCGGAAGCACGGCGATGATGTTATGGGTGGTGCGCTGCGTTGTATCTGTCTTTCCGTAGGTGAAGTCATGATAGAAGGCTTTCTTCTTCTTTCCCTTGACAACAGGCTTGAGCTTCAGCCCACGAAGTTTGCCGACGAGATATTCTGAGGCGAGGGTATCGCCGGCTGTGGCGGGAAATCTGCCGCCAAGTGCCTGCGAAGCCAGGTACTCCACCGTCAGCCTCATGTCGTTCTGCTTTTGCGCATGACTCTGCACAACAAGCGCAAAAGCCATGACTGCGACTAATAGCCGACGAGACGCCCGCGCTCCTATTGGCTGCGCTCCTATTGGCCGGCGAGACGCCCGCGCTCCCAACACGATAGTGATTGTTCTCCTCATAATGGTTGCACCGAATGATTTCGCGTGCAAAGGTACGGCTTTCCTTCCGTTCCCGCAATCCCAATTTATGATGATTTTCAACCTTTACTTTTCACTGAAGTCGTATTTGACGTAGTTGCCACCCCGCTCGTTCATATACAACTGACGGAAGACGGAGGTCTTGGCGTCGATGATGAGCACAAACGACGTGAACATCTGGCGCTTCTTGCCTTTGGGCGTAATGGTGATGGTTTGCTGCCCGTTTTTCGTAACGATGGCTATGTCCTCGCCTTTGGGGATTGGCTGCCCATTGATGACGGCGTGGAGCACTTTCTGGAAAGTGACAAACTGGGCATTTCGCTTGCTGTCGGTCACATGTTTCTTTCCACCCATCGTCATTGTAAACTGCGTACCGTCCATTAGCAGCTGTTCACGTCCGCCGTCGGTGGAGATGCAAATGTAGTCGGGCTTGCGGATGGTCAACGTTCCTGTGGTGACGGCATCGGTGGTCAGAGCGGTCTGATGACGGGTACGGGTTACACTCTGCGCAGCAACGCCGATAAACGATAGGGGAAGAATGATAAGTGTGAATAAAAGAATCAGCCGTTTCATGACTTTTTGGATTTACGATTTGACAATTTACTATTTACGATTTAGCCATCGGTATATGGCTGGCTGGAAAACGTATGAGAGGATAACAGCAGAGAGGAGTCCCACAAGCGTGGCAAAACCTACACTGCGGATGGCTGGATGCCGGGCAATGAGCATACTGCTGACAGTGGTGATGAGCACGATGACGCTGAGCAGGATGGCGGTCTTGTGGGCATTGAGGATTTTGCTCTCGCTGATTAGCCCGTGCATGATGAAGATACTATAGTCGACACCAATGCCGAAGATGAAGGTGGAGATAATGATACTGATCAGGTTGAACTGCACATTGAAGAGTACCATCATACCCAACACAATCAGCCAGCTGAGCAGGATGGGTGCGAAAGCCAGCAATGTGTGGCGCCAGTTGAAATGGAACGACAGCCACAGCACGACGAAGACAAAGACCATTGAGAGCCACTGCAACAGGCTGAAGTCGTCGTTCATCTCTTTCAGCGTCTCCGTCGTATAATAATAGGTGTCGAGCACCAGCAGGTTAGGCTCTATAGCGATGGCATCGCAGATACGCATATAGTCGCTCTCACTGCTACGCACGGAGTCGTTCAGACAGCGCACAGAGGTAAAGACAAGATAATCGCCGCCATACGACTGTTCGGTGAGTGTCGACTGATAGCCTGTGGGGATGATGCCAGCATCGTAGAGCGCGTCGGGCTGATAGTCGCGGGTGGCTGCATCGAAGAAAGTCTGGAAGGCTTCGGCGTTCAGTCCTGCCTGCGGCGCCGTCTGGGCTATCAGGTTCCTTACTTTTGCAAGTCGCTCGTCTGTCCAATACCGCTTCCAAGCCTCGATACGCTTCTGTTGCTGGTGCAGCGGAACGAATATCTGGTTGGTGCGGGTGTAGCTCTTGACGAGACCTAAGCGTTGCAGCGAGTCGAGCTTGCGGTCGAGCAGGGCGAAGTTCTCGATGGCTTCTTCCATCGTGCGTCCCTGACTGGCAAAATACTTGGTCTTGTCGTTCGTATAGGTCTTTTCGCGCAGCAGTTGCTCCGAGTGCTTTGTCAGTGGATGATCATAGCCCAGGTTGTGCATATCGGCATCGAAGCGGGTACCACCAACGATAAAGGCGCCGATGCAGACGATGATAATAACTGCGAAAAGCCACCCCATGCCCTTCCAAACGTAGGGGTGTTTAGATAGATCATTGGATGACTGGAGCCTAACCAAGTAAGCAAGCAATCCTGTCTTCTGGCGGGCTTGGGTAGGCTTTAACAGCTGTGGCAGATAAGTCAGCGAGAACAGCGTGGTGCCAAGGATGGCAAAGGCGGCAAACAGTCCGAAGTCGCGCAGCAGGTCGGTCTTGACAAACAGCAGCGCAGCAAAAGAGCCAATGGTGGTCAAGCAGCCGAGCAGCACGGGCTTCACCTGGTCGCGGAGCAACTGTTCAGTATCGTCTACGAACTGTTGATGCGTCAGCACATGGAGCACATAGCTGAGTGCCACGCCCAAGACTACGCCACCAATACCGAGAGCCAACAGCGAGAATTCGCCTTTTATCCAGTACATCATGGTGAGGCCGAACAAGGTACCGAAGACAACGGGTAGCAACAGCAGGGGGATGGTATCCCAACGACGGAAGCAAAGCAACAGAAACACCAGCACCAACAGCAGGGCGCCTGCTATCGTGGTGGTGAGGTCGTGCTTAATCTGTGTAGCGTTATAGAAACCGCTGGCGGGAGTGCCGTGGTAGCTGATGTCCACTTCAGGATGCTGCTTGGCAAACTGCGCTATCTGCGCGTTCAGCATCTGGAACATGGCCGAGCCCTGCCCTGTGTTCGTAGCCGAGTAGCGTGGAGTGATGAAGGCGATGCACACCGTTGAGTCAGGCACGAAGAAGTGGCCATTGACCATTGACCATTGACCATTATCACTACTGTCGGATGTGCTACCGGAATGGGCAATGTTCAATGGTAAATGGTCAATGATTATGCTGCGCATTCCCATCGGGTCCATCTGAATCAGCTCAGGAAACATCGCGCCGAACTCGCCCGTCAGGTCTTCCCTATTCTGCTGCATCTGACGGAGGAAGTGTTCGCGTGTCAGCAAGGTGTCAAACCGTGCATAGACAACAGTGTCGATATAGGCAGGCAGGTGTTCCGTCAGGTAGTCTATGCCGTCGGGCAGCAAGTCTTCGTCCAAGCGGTAGAAGACATCGCCGATGGTATGGCTCGTAGCGTCACGCTGCAACAGCGAGTCCACGAATTCGTCGCACACCTCTATCAGCTTCTCCGTATCATGGCCGGCAAACAACAAGAAGACCTTATCCTTGATCTTCAGGTCGGCAAAGGCCAGCTTCGTCGTACCGTCTTCATTCTTCGACGAGGGCATCAGCTTATTGATATCCTCCTCCAGATGAAGCTGTGCGGCAAAGAATCCAAAAAACACAAAAAGGACAGCCATCGATAGCCAGCAGACTATCCGGTGACTGCGGAAATAGCGTGAGAGACGAATAAACAGTTCCACCTTCCCTTATACCTGGTGCTGCTCGATGTAGTCGTACAAGTCGGTGAAAGTTTGAATCTTCTTCAAGTCCTCCACGGGAATCGTGATTTTATAGGTGAACTGCACCAGGGCAATGAGGTCCACCAGGTTGATGCTGTCGAGGTTGAGTGCCTCCTTAAGGTTTGCGTCAGGCACAAACGCGCTCTCTTCGATTTCAAACTCCTCAGCCAGCAGGCTGTTTACTTGTGCGATGATTTCTTCTCTTGTTTTCATTTCACTCTTTATTACTTATATTTTATCTTTAATGCTCACCAAATGTTGTTCTATAATTAAAATCGGCTGCAAAATTAATCATTTTCTATCAAAAAACAGCATATTTATCGAAAGAATTGCTTCTTTCTCTGAAAAGAAGGACTGAGTACCCATGTTATTGACCAGTAGCCTGACGGTATTCCAAGAGTTTGTTTTGATAGTCGGCGTAGGCATCAGTACGATGGTCGAGCGACTGCTGATAAAGCAATTGCGCCTCGAGCAGGTCGCTCATCTTCGAGGTGCCGGCACGATAGTAGTCGCGGTTCAGGCGAAGGTTCTCTTCTGCCTGCTCAATACTGCGATGAGCGATCTGGAGTTGTTGGCGCGACTCCTCGACATTGTTCCAGGCGTTCTGCATACGGATCTTCAGTAGTTCCGAATTGTCGGCCAACTGTTCTTCTGCCTTCTGCTGCTCAATGTTGCGGCGCTTAATGGCATGCGAACCGCCCCACCAGTCGGAGATGGGGACACTGACGGTAGCGAACACCATGGCGAAGCTGCGATTGTTGTCAAGCAGGTTATGATAGTTATATCCGGCACCAACACCTACGGTAGGCAGCGTTTTACCTATTTCCAGCTTCTTTTGTAACTTAGTGGCCTCGACCTGCTTGTTCAACAACTGATACTCAGGAAGGAGCCCAAGAAGGCTCTCCCCCTGCTCCTCTCTGTTGAAGGAGGGGAGCGGATTGAGGGTGTACCACGCATCAGAATTCGTGAAATTAGTGTAATTCGTGGTCGTTATTCCCAGGGAGGAGGCGGAGGTAGGGCTCAGTCCGCAATACTGTGCCAGCAGCAGGCGTACAACGTTGATACCGTTCTGGAGCTTCAGCTTCTGACTCTCCACGTCGTTCTGGCGCAGTTGCACTTGCAGCAGGTCGTTGCGCATGGCCAAGCCGGCACGCACCGCCACGTCTACATCTTTATATATATCAGCCAACAGCGCCTGAACAGCCTCGATGGTCTTCATCTTCTCCTGCAAAGAGACCAACTGCCAGTAATACAGTTCGGTCTGCTTCTCGACCTCGTTTTCCGAGAGTTGGAGTTGCAGGCGGCTGACATCCTCGCCCACCTTGGCGAGCTTGTTACCATTGATAATCTGTCCGCCGACAAAAACAGGCTGTACGGCATTGACACCGGCAATGGTTCCGTTTTTCATCATTGAGATGTTGACGGGGCTTTCTAAAGCAGCAAGCATCTCGGCAGGCAGCATCTGGGCAAGCGTCATACCCATCTCGGGCGACATAAACTCCGAGGGGTTCAGCTCGGTCTGCGCCATCCCCTTGTTGGCATTAAACCAAAAGCCTGTTCCGCTGACAGTGGGGAAATACTTGGTGAAGGCTTCCTTGCGCTGCTGCTGGGCAGCACCGATCGAATGCTTGGCATTGCGGATGGCAATGTTGTTTTGCAAGGCGGAGTCCTTCAGTTGCTGCAGGGTAAGGACCTGTGCAGACACCAGAAGACTCTCCCCCTTCCCCTCCCTATGAGGGAGGGGAGTAGATACTTGGGCATACGAAGAAGCTACAGATGCAGACAGTAATAACAATATGAAGATTTGTTTTTTCATTCTATACTTAATATTCAATTAATAATACTATTTTCTCCCCTCCATACAGGGAGGGGTCGGGGGTGGGTCTTTCTCCCCTCCCTCCAAGAAGGGGCGGGGGTGGGCCTTCTATTTCGTCGAGACCTTCCAGTATATGACGGGCAGCATGGTGACTACCAGGATGAGCGAGCCGATACCACCGGCGAAGATGGTGACGCCCACAGGCATCCAGAACGAGCTTTGAGCAATAATCATCGGCACCACACCCACGGCAGTAGTGGCCGTCGTGAGGAAAATGGGAACCATCCGACGCTTGCCAGCCTCGTAAGCAGCCCTTTTTACAACTTCGTTGTACAATTGATAATTGTTAATTGACAATTGAGAATTATCCATTTTCAATTTTTCATTTTCAATTAATGTAATGGCGTGCTCAAAGATCAATATCTCGTTACGCATAATCATTCCCATCAGGGTAATGACACCCAAGATGGAGGTGAGCCCCAATGTGCGGTTCATCAGTCCCAGACCAATGAGCGTGCCGGGAATCATCAGTCCGAGAGCAGCGATGCAGACAAGGGTGATGCCGTACTTCTTGAAGTTGAAGAGCAGGAAGAAGAAGATAATGACCATGGCAATGGCGACACCGCCAAGAATCTGCGGCAGCGCCTCCCCATCGTATTCTATCTCACCACCCACCTCGGCACGCACACCTTGTGGAATATCGATTTCATGCTTCATGATGTCGGCAATGCGACTCTCTACAGGAGCGGCATAGACGCCATTGGCAAACTGAGCCGTCACCGTCATGCAGCGTTCGCCACCACGATGCATGATACGGCTCTCGCTCCATTTGGGTTTCACCTTGGCTATCTGGCGCAGTGGTACGGTGCTGTTGGTGTTGTTAACACCTCCAGAGAGTATCGTTACCGGCGACGAGATGCCCAGGTTCTCAATGTCGGAGAAGGTCATATCGGCATCGTCCTTCACCACAATAGGCAGTTCATAGTTATCCTCCCAGATCTGTCCCACGCGCAGGTCGCCCGACGTAGCACTCAAGGCCAGCTGTGCTGTAGTGCGGGTGATGCCGAGCTGTGCCGACGCGACAGGGTCGAGTTCCACATTGATAATCGGATAGGGTTGCAAGTAGTCGGTATGCACCCACTCCAGCTCCGGCATCAGGCGCAAGCGCTCCATCAGCCGCTCTGCCACCACATGCAGCGAGTCGAGGTCTTCGCCATAAAAACGGTATTCCAGCTCGGCCACCTCCAAGTAGTCGAGGCGCTTGAAGCGTACGTAGGCATTGGGGAAAGCCTCGCTCCACTGGGGCTGATACTTATCCAAAAGCTTCAGCGTGGCATCATACGAGGTGGTATTCACGATAAATTGCGCATAGTTGCGACCTGCCATCTGAGGAGCATAGCACGTCATAAAGCGGGGCGAGGAGCAACCCACAAAACTCGTGATACACCTCACGTCCTCATCCTTCTGCAACACCTTCCGCAGAGAGTCGGCAATCACCTGGGTCTCGGCAAGGCCTTTACCCTCGGGCAAGAATATTTCCACGGCAAACTGGTCGCGGTCGGCATAAGGGAAGAGGCGTGTCTTTATGGTTGGCAGAATGAGCGTCGACAGCAGGATGATGCCGATGCCGCCGACAATGGTCAGCCACGGATGGCGGAAGGTAACATTGAGCACCTTGTCGTATGTGTGCTGTACCCAGTTGGTGATGGCGTTGCCACCTGTACTAACCTTACCCGGTTTGATGATGTGTACCTCAAGGAACGGTATCACCGTTACGGCGAGAAGCAGCGACACCATAAGGTTGATGGTAATCGTGGCAGGGAAGTCCTCTAATGCATCGTGGAAGGGACCCTTCAGCGTCAACAGCAGAGGGAAGAAGATGACGCAGATACAGAGCGTGGCCAGCATCATCGGCATGAAATACTGCTTGGCCGACTCGATGGCGGCCTTCTTCGGCTCATGTCCCTTGTCAATATACTCTAAATAGCCGTCGATCACCACGATGGCATTGTCAACCACCATTCCCAAGACGACGATGAGTGCCGCCAGCGTCACGATGTTCAGCTCGATATGCATCATATACATGATCGACACGGAGATAAACGTGCTGAGTGGGATGGTGATGGCAGCCACAATGGCCGAACGCAGGGGGAACAGCACCATCATGACGAGAATGATGATGAGCATGGAGATGAGCAGGTCGCGCAGGAAATCACTGATACTCATTCCCACCACCTTCGGCTGGTCGGCAATGCGCGTAACCGTCACATCGCCGGGCAGTTCCTTAGCCCGGAAGTCATTGAGTACCTTGTCCACCTCCTTGCCGTAATGTATGATGTTGTTACCTGGGGTCATCTCCAAAGAGAGCAGCATACAGGGATGCCCGTCTTGTTCGATACGGCTCGACATCGGCTCGTACTCACGCACCACACGGGCAATATCTCTCACACGCACCACCTTTCCAGTTGCAGCGTCGCTGTAGATAATCTGGTTTGCTATCTCCTCCTCGCTGTTCTCCATCGCCTCAATGTGGATGGGAATCTGCTGGTCGTCGTCACTGATGCCCCCGCTCATGGTAGTAATGCCCTGGGCTTGCAGACGCGAGAAAAGCATCTGCTGACCAATGCCGTATGCCTGCAGGCGCTGACGGTCTATATAAAGAGAGATCTGCTCCTTCTGCTCGCCAAACATCTTTACATTGGCAACCGACGGAATACGCCGCAGACGGTCGCTGAGGTCGTCGCTATACTGTTTCAGTTCGCGGTAACTGCGCTGGTCGCTACCAATGGCGATAAGCAGCGCCGACGTGTTGCCGAAGTCATCGTTCACCACGATGGCGAGCACACCAGAGGGCAGTTGCGGCTTAAAGGCATTCAGTCCGTGCTTGATCTTCGACCACACCTCGTCTTTATTGTTCACCTCGTCGTTCAGGCGCACCATCACGATACACATGCCGTTCTGCGACGTGGTGGTGGTCTTGGCGCGGTTCACCTCGCCGTAGGTAAACAGATAGCGCTCCAACGGGCGTGCCACCTGCTGCTCCACTTCCTCACTCGTAGCACCAGGATAGACTGCCACCACCACTCCCTGACGTATCGTAAAGGCAGGGAATTCATCCTTCGGCATCACATACATGCCATAGATACCCAACACAAACAAGATGCCAATGATGAGCAGCGATATCGGGTAATAATCCAATGGCCAGCGGAGCCAATTCATCTCCTTCATTTACTATTTACTTATTTACGATTTACTATTTATTTCTCAATTTTACTATTTGGCTATTTACTGCTCCACGATAATTAATACAATTCTCGAAATCGTCAATCAATCGTAAATCGTAAATAGTCAAATCGTAAATTAGAAAACGACTTTCGTTCCTTCACTCAGTTTCTGATAACCTTCAGTCACCACACGTGCACCGTTCTCTATACCATTGGTAATAATCATGCGATTGCCCTGAGTCGGTCCCACGCTTACCATAGCACGATGGGCGGTGCTGTCCTCGGCCACCGTCCAGACAAACAGCGACCCGTCGGCCGACCGCTGCACCGCCGTTACAGGCACTGAGGGCTGAGGGCTGAGGGCTGAGGGCTGACTTCCACCTTCAGACTTCAGCCCTCCCACAGCTGCAAACCGCACAGAAGCCACCATGCCCGGCAACAGTTTCCTGCCAGCGTTCTGAAAATTGATACGCACATAAT
>Ga0265298_10006033_pt1 | contig 15057 bp, 12 predicted proteins | sample AusTroGonzalo_MG_3_FD_193486 | JGI IMG/M metagenome (GOLD analysis project Ga0265298, IMG submission 193486) | Bovine rumen microbial communities from tropical cattle in Woodstock, Queensland, Australia - Gonzalo_01 | ecosystem: Host-associated > Mammals > Digestive system > Stomach > Rumen ... | reverse complement strand
TGCAGGAACAGCTTCTGTACGGCCATCTCCTCTGGCAACACACAATAGGGGTCTTTGTCAAACTTACGCCCTTCATACAAAGCACTCAGTCTGGCTTCTTCCACTTCTGACTTCCAGATAGCCTCATCGCCCACTACCCATGCCACTTCATCAATCACATTGTCTTGTGCCATAGCTGTATTACACCAGCCAAAGAGCAAGGCAGCCATTATTGTTCTTACAAGTATCTTCATGTCTTATAAATTGTTCTATTTTATATTTCAAGCTACGAAGATAAGGTTTTATTTGCTTATCTCCTTCATGATTAACGGTTTTTAATGAGATTTCAACATCATTTTTGCTTTCGAAGTACTGATAGCCACTCATCTGAGAGATATCGTTCATAATCTTGTGTCAGCTGGTCCTTCACCTCATGATAGTCTTCAGGACCGTTTATTTTCTTACCCACCGTTAGGGCAACCGGATAGCCAGTCAAGGGAACAGCCTTTCCACTCTTGAATTCCAGTTCGTCAACAAAGGCATTCATACCTACAACATAAACGCCCTGTTCCACCAGTACCTTATCACGTGTCTTATCGTCCAATAACTTCTCGGCATCTGTCCACTCTACGTTGCGTAATTTCTTCACAACCTTGCTCACTTTCTTAGCCGTTTTCTTGTCGGCCGCATGGATCACAGCTCCTCTGAATCGGGGTGTTGACCAGCGGTAATTCTTCTGGTGGGTAGAGAAATAGGCCTGCAAACCAACCTCATCGGTCTGACTGGGCACACGCACATGCTGGTTGTATGCTTCCTCTGCCAATAATCTGTCGGCAAGGGTTTGCACTGACTGTGCATAATCTGGGCGTTCCTTCAGGTGATTAGCTTCGCAATCAAGCACACATTTGGTAACAAAGGCCTCATATTGCAATCGCACGTTCAAAGGGTAAGTTTGTGCGAAGCGCGCAAACTGCTCACCTGTATAGGCTTTATCCTCCAAAGTGAAAAGTGTCCCACTTACCTTCCCTTCACGATAAAGACGATTCACCATTTGCTGGTTTTCCGAGAAAGAATATGTCTTCTTGAGTTGATCTACTTGCTGGGCCGATTGTTTATTGGGGAAAATATTCTCCTTTAAAAGATGCACAAAGGCTGTATTATAAGTGACATCGTCTACCTGTCGTTCATCCATTACCTGAATGATATGAATACCAAGGGGAGAGAGGAAGGGTTGGGAGATCTGACCTTGTTGCAGGGCAAAGGCCGTCTGTTCCATCTCGTCGGTCATGTCCAGACGATGCATCCACTCAACAACTTGAGTATCGGAATATCGGTTCATTAGCGCCTCGAAATCAGCACCACTTGCGAGTGCATTACTGATAGAGTCCATGCGTTGCTGCCACAGATTGAGTTCTGTATTCATCACATGCTGTGTCATGGCATGAAATATCTGCCTAACCAGTAATTGCTTGTCGCCCTTGGTAGCAATAGTTTTATTGAAAGCATCGTTGGCTAGTTGGATTACATTTTGCTCTTCAAACATGTACTTCCCCGCCAGCTCCTGCTTATAGGCCTCTAAAGTGCGTTGATAAGCTTCATTGTTGTCAAGGCCTTCTGCCCGTGCAGCTCGCGCCATGAGTTCAATGTCTGTCTGGGCGCAAATCGTCGTGTTCAGAAAAAAGGAGAAAAGGCTTAGCAGGATTGCCTGCAAAGCCCTTTGCTCCCAATATATTGTCTTCTTTATCCGCATGGATAATGATATTTACTCTGGTCTGCTATAGTTCGGCGCCTCACTGGTAATGGAAACATCATGTGGGTGACTCTCCAATACACCGGCATTGGTGATGCGGGTAAACTTGGCATTATGCAACTGCTCGATGTTCTGTGCTCCACAGTAGCCCATACCAGAACGCAAACCACCAACCAATTGGTAAATCACCTCGTATAATGTACCCTTATAAGGCACTCGGCCAGAGATACCTTCTGGAACCAGTTTCTTCACATCCTTCGTGCCAGCCTGGAAATAACGGTCCTTTGAACCATTCTCCATCGCTTCGAGTGAGCCCATACCTCTATAGGTCTTGAACTTTCTACCATTAAAGATGATGGTTTCACCAGGAGACTCTTCTGTTCCTGCTACCAACGAACCAATCATCACGCTATAACCACCAGCAGCCAGTGCTTTCACCACATCACCTGAATAGCGCAAACCACCATCTGCAATCAATGGTACACCTGTACCCTTCAAAGCTTTAGCTACGTCATATACGGCAGAAAGCTGAGGCACACCTACGCCAGCAACCACGCGAGTGGTACAGATAGAACCCGGGCCAATGCCCACCTTTATACAGTCGGCACCAGCATCCACCAACATCTTTGCTGCCTCGCCAGTAGCCACATTACCCACCACAATATCAATGTTCGGGAAAGCATGCTTGGCTTCTTTCAGTTTTTCTATCACAAACTTAGAATGTCCGTGAGCCGTATCTATCACGATAGCATCAGCATTGGCATTGATCAATGCCTGCATACGCTCCAGCGTATCATCCGTCACGCCCACGCCAGCGGCTACACGCAAACGACCTTTGTCATCCTTGCATGCCATTGGTTTGTCTTTTGCTTTGGTAATGTCCTTATAAGTAATCAAGCCCACCAACTTCCCTTGTGCATCTACCACAGGCAGTTTCTCGATCTTGTGCTCCTGCAAGATCTGAGCGGCATCTTCGAGGGTAGTACCCTGATGGGTAGTCACGATGTTCTCGCTGGTCATCACCTCATCAATGCGTTTGTTCACATCACGCTCGAACCTCAAGTCACGGTTGGTAACAATGCCCACCAGCTTACGGTCGTCGTCCACCACAGGGATACCACCTATTTTATATTCCGACATCAGGTCGAGTGCATCGTGTACCAATGAGCCACGCTTTATCACTACTGGGTCATAAATCATGCCATTTTCGGCACGTTTCACGATAGCCACCTGACGAGCCTGCTCATCTATCGGCATATTCTTGTGAATAACGCCAATACCTCCTTCACGGGCAATAGCGATAGCCATCTTAGCCTCAGTAACGGTGTCCATAGCAGCCGTTACAAAAGGAATTTTCAGATCAATGTGTCTGGAGAATTTAGTTGATAGGTCAACTGTCTTGGGGAGAACCTCAGAATAGGCAGGAATCAACAATACGTCGTCGTATGTCAATCCGTCCATCACTACTTTGTCTGCAATAAATGACATAATATTATGCTTTTAGATTTTATTGCGTGCAAATATACGCATTTTTCGCGAAACTGCGAAAGATTGCCCTACTTTTTTTCTAATGTCAGAAGTCCTGTTGCTTTATCCAAGTAGTGACACTGATACCTGTAAAGCGTTTAAAATTGATAGCGAAAGTGCTATAACTGCTGAATCCGCTTTGTTCTGATAGCTCCAGCACAGACGGCCGCTTCTCTGAAGCCTGTTGCTGGTCGGCATTGCCCTTTACACTCATCATTTCTCGGTAGAGGCGCATAAAATGCTCTATGCGAAGATTGTTGATGTAAGTGTTATAGGCTATGCCTTGCTGGGCAAAGTAGGTACTGAGATAGGTACGATTGGTGCCTAATGTTAGTGCTAATTCCACCAATGTAATATCTTGCTTTAGATATAGTTGAGTGGCTTCGCATCGCTGTTCAAGCAATGCCCCAATATTATCGCGAATGTTGAGTTTCTTTTCTGTCTCTTCATCTTCCTGCAACTGTTGGGTAGTTTCGTCGTCCAACTGTTGCAGGGTCTCCACACGCCAAAGAATGAAACCAATAATAATGAGTGTATTGATCTGGGCAAAATACTCAGTAGCAAGAGCTCCTTCGTTGTTTGTGTATCCTAAATAAACAAACAGGATTACTGCAAGCAGCACCAGACTCTGCCACACCTCTTTATGCTGCAAATCGGCGTAGTTGTCGTGCAACCATCGGCCATACTGTCTGAGTGCATATAAATAATATATAATAAAGGTAGTGGCAATAACAATAGTGTAATCATTATTGAACCACCCAAAACTTCCATCGTGATTAACTATTCGGATGACAGCCACCACAACAAAAGGTATCATGGCCACAGCAACAGGCCACAATGGACGTTTGCGGTCTTGCAACATGCGAATCAGCACTATCATCATCAAAGGGAATAGTGTTAGACGGTCGAGTGTTACTGCAATGACATCTCGCATGAAACGATCGTCAGTAAGCCAATAGATGCCTAGTACTACCCACCAAACATGACTGGCAGCCACCGACGCCATAAAAGCAGCGGCCCAGCGTCTCAAAGAAACGGGGGGTGTAACTTTTGATGACATCACATTGCCACGGGAGAATAATAAATAAAGGCAGGCTACTACAGCAAGCAAAGCTGCACCTCCATAAAGCATGAGGAATAGGATGTCATTTAACCCTTCGTGTTCGTACATGTGAATTCATTTTTGTTGACAAAGGTACTTACATTTCCGTTGAAATCGGTCTATTTTGACTCTCAGAATTTACAAAAAGTTGCAATAATTACAGAAATAATACTACTTTATTCTATAGGAGGGGGGGGGTAATAGGTATTTATTATTATATTTGTCATTGAAAAGAATGAAGGGAGCTACCATTAGCACAGCGTTTCAACGGGTATGCCCCTCATCATAATACTTAATTAACGGGAATAAAAGATACATTATTAATGGAAGAAGGAAAGATATATGTTCCAAAAGAGGGTGAGAATATACTAACTTTCGTACGCCGTATTATTGCCGAACAACCCAACCCCGAACCGCTTCACATCGTGGGACAGTTAGTTGAGATAGTCATAAGCGAACTGAAAGGGCGAAAGTGCCAGGCGAGTATTGAAGTATCAGCAAAAAGTTTGGCTGTAACACTCCGCCACGAAGGTAAACCCATCGAGGAACGCATGGTTATGCTCATGAGCGATCATACCGACCATATCTTCTACATGCCTGACAATTCCGATTACAACTGGAAGCTTATTATCCAACGTGACATCCCTCGACTCTATGTCAAGTCGAAGTGACGGAAAGAGAAAGAGCTTATATCTTGCTTCATTAGACAACACTCCCTTTGGCATCAATAATGTCAAGGGAGTTGTTTTTTATACCAACAAACGAAGCATTTGCATACGTCACGCAAAGCATTGCCTTCTGTCTTGCAGCCTTTCTTCTACTATAAGACACCTGATTTTCTGCTAATTGCAGTTTTTGACGATAATGCCTCCCATCACCCGTCGGAGACTTTGCTATGGGTCGTCGGAAGGCTTGTTATGAGTCATCGCAGTATCTCCTATAGGGGTATGGCAGATACTGCGACGGGTGATAGCAGATACTGCGGCCAGTGGTGGCAAGCTTTCCCTTCTGTAATAGCAAGCTTTCCGTCACCTCATAGCAACCTTTAGAATGACCGATAGAAGATACTGCAATGAAAAACAGCTTGGCTTGATGCTACCTTGCTATATCACTCAACTGGATAATCGGCTGCTTGCCACGCCAGGATACCGCCCTCTAGTTCTACCACTTGCTTAAATCCATTTTTTACTAATATCTCTGCAGCAGAGTGACTGCGCTTGCCACTGCGACAATAAAGTGCTACGGGCTTGTCTTTTTGTAACTGAGCCTCAGCATTGGCCAAAAAACCGTCAGGGTCTGTACGGTAGTCTATCATCACGGCTCCCTGAATGTGACCTGCCTCGAACTCTTCAGGGGTACGAACATCAAGTATCTGAACGTCTGTATGCGTGATGAACTCTGCAAACTCTTTTGATGGAATCACACTCATACCTTCGGTAGCGGGTTGGCATGCACCAAATAGAAAGGAAAGAAAAGCAACGATGGATAATTTCATATCAGATATTATTAGTTATTATATACAAAGGAATAATCACGGGAAATACCCTCATAGTCCATATAGTTAATCTGGATGTCCAAATTCCGGACAGAGGGATCAAGATATGAGGACAAGGGTAATGATGCATAGGCACGTGTCTCATATACTTGGGCATCATGATTATCATTGTGATGGATGCTAAAAACCACATGGGAGATACCGAAAGCATCGACAGGTGTAACCGTTTCTTCCAAAAAAGTAATACGATGCATCTTCCCTCCTCCTTTTACTAGCAACACCATGTTGACATATTGATGGCCCAGCCAGGCACTTTGCATAATAATAGGTGCCGTTGTGACACTATCGACATATTGAGAAGCGGGTACTGGTTTGTGGGAGATGGCTTTAACAAACGAATGTACTTTCACATTGTCGGAAGACAAATCCTCGTAGTAACCCATCAGACGGAACAAAGTATCTGGTTTCAATTTCGTGAGTTGATCACCCCATTGGGTAACCACACGCCTTGCACCATCATCGGTTATGATATAATTCAGCAAACTATCTGCTTTGGCAAAACCGCTGAAGAACTCTTCTTTTACGGAAGGATAATGATAGGTATCTTTACCACATGATGCCAAAAACGACACCATCAATAAACATACCATAGACCATAGATACTTCCTCATAATGCAAAAGGGGCTTATAGTCCTAACTTCATATAGTTGATGAGAGGGTTGGCATACATCAACAAAAGCATGTGACGGAGATAGCCTTCATCCTTATCTGCGATGTCAATCTTGTTGATCTGTTGTGCTAGATAGGTTTCAAAACGTTCTTTGTCCTCTTTTGTATAACGATTGGCAAAGCGAGTTGAATAATTAAGCAGATCGTGAGCTACATAATTACCTGGATAAAAACGATAATTAGCATGAATGCCTCGGTCGATAATGGATGAGACGCTGGTAAACAGATCCTGCTTATTCATGTTTCTGTCAAGCTTACGTAATTGGTCATTGATGCAGGGAGCCACATGGAAATGTACCCTACCTTTGAATCCAAACATACCCGTTTCCATATTCTTCAGATCATCAGCCGTAGATTTCTTATAATCCAACACATCACGCTTAAGTTGATATTCTCTGGCTTTCAGATAATCGCAAGGGTCATACTCGTATGATATGGATAAAGGAACAATATTCATCTCCATTAAACGATCCACAAAGTCGCCCTCGCCACCCATGGCCAGCATCTTCAGTACACTATCCTGTGTGCGGTCGTTTGAGTCTTTAGCACGTCCCTCACGCTGGGCTATCCAAATAGACTGATTCTTCTCGTTGATTGTATAATGCATATAACGTGACATACGTGCTGATGATTCCAGCATCTGACGCATGGTAAGGGCACGTTGCACTATAAAAGATTTATTAATGCGGACCAGTTTTTTAATCCAAGGATAAATTAGCAAATTATCACCTATAGCAATCTCGACAGTATCCAGACCATTTTCAACCAAGAGTACAGAGAGGAAGCCTGAGTCAAGGATGATGTCGCGATGATTAGAGATAAAGGTATAGGCACAGGTGGAGTCTTTTAATGTTTCCAGATTACTGGTTACACCTTGGGTGGATGAATCGGCAAGTCCACGGAGGAACCTATAGCAAAACGCCTTCTGGAATTCGAGCTTCGTCTTGCAGGCACGCATGCGCTCAGCAATGACCTCAAAAGGGAAAGGTAACACTCCCCCTACAATCTTCACAAAGGCGGGGTCGGCTATCAGTTCCTCATAAATCTGAGGCAATTCCTCATCCAGATATGGACGTATTTCGTCAAACTCGTTAGTCATACTATTTAAACTTTTCCTCAATAATGTCAGTCATCACATCCTTGATGTCGAGCCCAGCTGCACGTACTTGCTGAGGAATGAAGCTGGTGGCTGTCATACCAGGAGTAGTATTGACCTCCAAAAGATTGATTTTTTCGCCCGCTGTAATGATATAGTCGATGCGGATAATACCATAGGCACCAATGATATCGTAAATGGCGAGGGTGACTTGCTGTACTCGGTCTCGCAATGAATCAGAGATACGTGCAGGAGTAATCTCATCCACCTGACCATTGTATTTAGCGTCATAGTCAAAAAACTCATTGTCAGTCACCACTTCGGTAATAGGGAAAGCCACTGACTTAGTAGAGGTCTTGTAGCAACCACAGGTAATTTCAGTACCATCGAGAAAAGACTCTATTACCACCTCTTTTGCCTCTTCGAACGCCTTAGCAATAGCAGGTTGTATCTGTTCACGACTCTTTACTTTCGTTATGCCAAAGCTGGAGCCACCCAGACTGGGTTTGATAAAGCAAGGCAGACCTATCTCTTCCACTACACGGTCATCGTCAATATGCTGTCCTGCACGCAGAAGGATAGACTCCGCCACAGGGATGCCGTAGGATTTAAGGTACTGGTTGCAAGCGAACTTATCATAAGTTAGGGAAGCTGCCAATACACCACAACATGAATAAGGGATGTGGAGCATATCAAGATAACCTTGTAATAAGCCATCTTCTCCAGGTGTACCATGAATAGTGATATAGGCAAAGTCAAACTTCACCTTCTTACCATCAAAGGTAAAACTAAAATCGTTGCGGTCGATATCTGCCCGCTTTTCACCATCGAGCTGGACATACCAATCGAGACCATGCATCACAACAATATATAAGTCATATTTCTCCTTATCAATAAAGGAGTAGAGTCCCTGGGCACTGCGCAAGGAAACATGGTACTCCGAGGTGTCGCCACCTGCTACAATCGCTATAACCTTTTTCATTCTGTTAAGTTTCTATTTATCGTATAACCCCTCCATTTCTCTACGAGCGCCTGCATATCAGAGGGTAACTCAGTCGAGAAGAACATCTCCTGGCCAGTGACAGGATGGGTAAAGCCCAATGTCTTGGCATGGAGTGCTTGACGAGGACAAATCTCAAAACAATTATCGACAAACTGCTTATACTTGGCAAAGCGGGTACCTCGCAGTATTTCGCTACCACCGTAACGTTCGTCGTTAAACAACACATGACCTATGTGCTTCATGTGTACCCTAATCTGATGCGTACGGCCTGTCTCAAGAACACACTCCACCAAAGTGACATAACCAAAGCGTTCTAAGACACGATAGTGAGTCACTGCATACTTACCTTGATCCTCTGGCAATACAGCCATCAGCATCCTATCTTTTGGATTGCGGCCGACATTGCCGACTATGGTACCCTCATCTTGTTCCATATCCCCCCAAACCAGCGCATTATAGCAGCGCTTGGTGGTTTTATGCAAGAACTGATTACCCAAGTTGGTTTTCGCATCTGGCGTCTTCGCCACTACTAGCAATCCAGACGTATCCTTATCTATACGATGAACAAGTCCTACATGCACATCATTAGCATCGTAGTTGGTGTCCTTTAGGTGCCAAGCGATGGCATTGACCAGTGTCCCACTCCAATTACCATGTCCAGGATGCACCACCAAACCAGCTGGTTTATTTACCACTATCACAGCATCGTCTTCATAGACCACATCCAGCGGGATATCCTGCGGTATAATCTCATTCTCATAACGCGGACGATCCAACATCAGGGTAATGACATCGAAAGGTTTCACCTTATAGCTGCACTTGACAGCCTTGCCATTGGCCATCACATAGCCTGCATCAGCCGCCTTCTGGATGCGGTTACGGGAAGCATTGGTTATCTTGTCAAAAAGATACTTATCTACCCGCACCATCTCTTGTCCCTTATCCACCACTACACGAAAATGCTCGTATAGCTGTGGCTCGGCGACTATCGGCTCGATGTCATCCAAATCATCATTATCCAACTCGAGGTCTAACTCTTCGTCGATCATAGGCCTACAAATCAAAACCATGAATCTTCGTCAGTAGCTGACTTTTTCTCTGGTTGCTTTGACGATTCCGGCGTCATTTCAGTACCATCAACACTCAAACTGTCCTGTACGGCAGCTCCACTGCCTACCATCAATGAAAGTGTTGAATTGATAGGTACTTTCTCTCCTATCATCAGGCGCTGACCATTATACTTCACCCCATACACCCAGTCTTTCTCACCAGCAACAGACTCAATCTGACTGATCCTAAAACCAGCCGCCAAAAGTCGGGCCTCTGCTTGACGCAAAGAGCTGTTGTCCGCTACATCGGGCACATTGACTAGAGGAACACTGAGGGTATTGATATTAAGATAAATGATATGTCCACGTTTTACTTTCTGACCTGCAGCAGGGTTATAATCAAGTATACTGCCAGCAGGCAAAGTACTAACATAATTGGAATCAGCCACCACACACTTCAAATCAGATTGTTCAAGTATCTGTCTGGCTTCTAAAACGCTTTTACCCTTAACATCAGGCACCGTTACGGCATCGCCATGACGTGTATATATGTCTAATCCTTTGAGAACACCAAATATAACCAGAAAAACTACCAATACCATGGCAATGATGTTCATCCAAAAGAAACGATTCTCACGAAAAGAAAAAAAACCTCTTACTGTCATAAGCAATCAATTTGGGAGCAAAGTTACAATTTTCCGAGCAGGAAACGGCAGCAAAACTCAGGTATTTTTCATCTGAATCTTAAAAGTTGGTAATTTGTGATATGTTTTATAACAATTAAGGGCGCATGCTCAACACATACGCCCTCAATTTAAGTATCATGATAATTTAATCTCCAAACGCAGCATCATCCAGATGGCGAGAAGAGGTCTCATCAGCATCATAATCAAGCACTGTGCGCTTATTCGCCTGGATACGATCATACTCCTCCTTTGAACCAACGACAATCTTGTCGAACTCACGCTGACCAGTACCTGCAGGAATCAGGTGACCGCAGATTACATTCTCCTTCATGCCTTCCAGGTAATCGGTCTTACCATTGATAGCTGCCTCATTGAGCACCTTGGTAGTTTCCTGGAATGATGCAGCAGACATAAAGCTCTTGGTCTGCAACGCAGCACGAGTGATACCCTGCAATATCTGAGTAGAAGTAGCAGGAATAGCCTCACGTACCTTCACCAGTTTCATGTCACGGCGCTTCAGCATACTGTTCTCATCACGCAACTTACGTGCAGTGACAATCTGACCAGCATGCATGGTCTGTGAGTCACCAGCATCCACCACGACCTTCTTTCCCCAGATGCGATCATTCTCATCTTGGAAATCCAGCTTATCTACCACCTGCTGCTCAAGGAAACGGGTATCACCAGGTTCGTCAATCTGTACCTTACGCATCATCTGGCGTACGATAATCTCAAAGTGCTTGTCGTTGATCTTCACACCTTGCAAACGATACACATCCTGTACCTCGTTAACGATGTATTCTTGAACAGCAGTTGGGCCCTTGATCGCCAAGATATCGGTTGGAGTTACCTCACCATCTGACAACGGAGTACCAGCACGAACATAGTCGTTCTCCTGTACCAAGATCTGCTTAGACAATGGTACCAAGTACTTCTTAACATCACCTGCCTTTGAGGTAACAATAATCTCACGATTACCACGTTTTGGCTTACCCATAGTAATCTCACCATCGATTTCTGATACGACAGCAGGATTAGACGGGCTACGAGCCTCAAACAATTCAGTAACTCGTGGCAGACCACCCGTGATATCACCGGCTTTGCTTACGGCACGAGGTATCTTTACGATTACATCGCCAGTCTTTACCTCCTGACCATCTTCTACAACAACGTGGCCTCCTACTGGAAGGTTATAAGTACGAATCAGTTCGCCATTTTCTCCATAGATACCAACAAGTGGCACTTTGTTCCTGTCTTTTGATTCTATTATAATGGATTCGCTCAAGCCTGTTGATTCATCAGTTTCCACTGTATAAGTCACGTTCACGATCATATCCTCGAACTTCAACTTACCTGCTGCTTCCGTAATAATCACAGCATTGAATGGATCCCAACGAGCTATAAGCTTACCTTTTTCTACAGTCTCACCCTCGTTAGCAAACAAGGTAGAACCATAAGGAACGTTGTGGGTAGAAAGTACGATACCAGTATTGACATCAACGAAACGAACTTCAGCAAGACGGCTTACTACAATCTTAGTAGCTTCACCAGCTTCATTAATGGCATTAACAGTACGCAACTCCTCAAACTCCAACTTCGATTTGTTCTTAGCTACAATACTTGCATTGGCTGCAATGTTGGCAGCAGTACCACCGGCATGGAAGGTACGCAGTGTCAACTGAGTACCTGGCTCACCAATAGCCTGAGCAGCGATAACGCCCACTGCCTCGCCCTTATGAACCATTCGGCTGGTTGCCAAGTTACGTCCATAGCACTTAGCGCATACACCATGCTTGGATTCACAAGTAAGCACTGAACGAATCTCAACGCTCTCAATTGGTGAATCTTCAATCTCTTGAGCCTTTTCTTCTGTGATTTCCTCACCTGCAGCTACAATCAGTTTACCTGTCGTTGGGTTAATCACATCATGCACTGATACGCGGCCCAAGATACGCTCATACAGCGTAGCTACCACTTCATCGTTATTCTTAATAGCTGTGCAAACAAGTCCACGCAACGTTCCGCAGTCTTCCTCATTAATGATAACATCGTGAGAAACATCTACCAGACGACGAGTCAAATAACCAGCATCGGCAGTCTTCAATGCCGTATCTGCCAAACCTTTACGAGCACCGTGAGTAGAAATGAAGTATTCCAACACAGAAAGACCTTCCTTAAAGTTAGACAGAATCGGGTTCTCGATAATCTGACCACCTTCCGCTCCAGCTTTCTGAGGCTTGGCCATCAAACCACGCATACCTGAGAGCTGTCGGATCTGCTCCTTAGAACCACGGGCACCAGAATCCAACATCATGAATACTGAGTTGAAGCCATCCTTATCGTTCGACAAGGTCTTCATCAAAATGTTAGACAGCTCTGAGTTAACGTGTGTCCATATATCAATCACCTGGTTGTAACGTTCGTTATTGGTAATGAAGCCCATGTTATAGTTGTTGATGACTTGCTCCACCTCTTCATAACCTCTGTTGACCAACTTCTCTTTCTCTTCAGGAATAATAATATCGCCCAAATTAAATGACAAGCCGCCCTTGAATGCCATATAATAGCCCATGTTCTTAATGCCATCCAGGAACTCGCATGCTTTGGTAACACCGCAGACTTCGATTACATGACTGATAATGTCACGCAGAGACTTTTTAGAAATAACAGTATTTACATAGCCAGCCTCATCAGGAACAATCTGGTTAACCATGACACGGCCAACGGATGTTTCCTTCATAAGCTTCTTGACTACCTTACCATTTTCATCAACATCATTCACCACCACATTGATAATGGCGTGAATATCGCACTTATGTTCATTATAAGCAATAATGGCTTCTTCAGGACCATAGAAAGTCAAGCCTTCACCCTTGGCTCCCTTACGTAATTTAGTAATGTAGTAAAGACCCAATACCATATCCTGTGAAGGAACTGTAATAGGAGCTCCATTGGCAGGATTCAAGATATTGTGAGGTTCCAACATCAACAGCTGTGCTTCCAAAATAGCCTCATTGCTCAAAGGCAAGTGAACAGCCATCTGGTCACCGTCAAAGTCGGCATTGAAGGCTGTACATGCCAACGGATGTAACTGAATAGCCTTTCCTTCAATCATCTTAGGCTGAAAGGCCTGGATACCCAGACGGTGAAGTGTAGGAGCACGGTTCAACAAAACCGGATGACCCTTCATTACATGCTCAAGAATATCAAAGATAATAGGTTCTTTGCGATCCACTATTTTCTTTGCACTCTTCACGGTCTTAACCACACCTCTTTCAATCAGCTTACGGATGATAAATGGCTTGTACAACTCAGCTGCCATTAATTTAGGCAAACCGCATTCACCCATCTTCAGCTCAGGGCCTACCACGATTACTGAACGAGCAGAGTAGTCGACACGCTTACCCAACAAATTCTGACGGAAGCGGCCAACTTTACCCTTCAAGCTATCTGACAGAGACTTCAGTGGGCGATTAGACTCAGACTTAACAGCACTTGCCTTGCGAGAATTGTCAAACAAAGAGTCAACAGCCTCTTGCAACATACGTTTCTCGTTACGAAGAATTACCTCAGGAGCTTTGATCTCCATCAGTCTCTTCAAGCGATTATTACGTATGATTACTCGACGATACAAATCGTTCAGGTCAGAAGTAGCAAAACGTCCTCCATCCAACGGCACCAAAGGACGTAACTCAGGAGGAGTTACAGGGATAATTTTCATAATCATCCACTCTGGCTTGTTGATTCCTTTTGATGCACGGAAGGATTCCACTACCTGTAACCGTTTCAAAGCTTCTGCTTTGCGCTGCTGTGAAGAATCAGTCTCTGCACGATTACGCAATTCATATGAGAGCGAATCAAGGTCAAGACGAGCAAGCATGTCATAAACAGCCTCAGCGCCCATCTTGGCAATGAACTTATTGGGGTCAGAATCATCCAAGTACTTGTTGTCGCTTGGCAATTTGTCGAGCAAATCAACATACTCAGTTTCCTCCAACATATCATATTGTTGCACCTGACCTTCCAACACACCTGGCTGAATGACCACGTATCTCTCATAATAAATTATAGAGTCAAGTTTCTTTGTGGGCATACCCAGCAGATAACCAATCTTGTTGGGAAGTGAACGGAAATACCAAATATGTGCTACAGGTACTACTAAAGCAATATGACCGCAACGCTCACGACGAACTTTCTTTTCTGTTACCTCTACACCGCAACGATCACATACAATACCTTTGTAACGGATGCGTTTATATTTTCCGCAATAGCACTCGTAATCCTTGGTAGGACCGAAGATGCGTTCGCAGAACAAACCATCACGTTCTGGCTTGTATGTACGGTAGTTGATGGTCTCAGGTTTTAATACCTCACCGTATGAATTCTCCAAGATTTCTTCAGGAGATGCTAATCCTATCGTTATCTTTGAGAAACTATTTTTTACCTTATTCTCTTTTCTAAAAGCCATATGTTATAGAATATTGATCGTTGACTATGTATAATTACTCAAGATGAAGACTCAAACCTAAGCCTTTCAACTCGTGCATCAGCACGTTAAATGACTCAGGAATGCCAGGAGTAGGCATAGGCTCACCCTTGACAATAGCCTCATAAGCCTTTGAACGGCATACAACATCGTCT
>Ga0265298_10006032_pt1 | contig 15057 bp, 9 predicted proteins | sample AusTroGonzalo_MG_3_FD_193486 | JGI IMG/M metagenome (GOLD analysis project Ga0265298, IMG submission 193486) | Bovine rumen microbial communities from tropical cattle in Woodstock, Queensland, Australia - Gonzalo_01 | ecosystem: Host-associated > Mammals > Digestive system > Stomach > Rumen ... | reverse complement strand
CGGCTGGAAAGATATAGAGATGACTGAGAATGCCGGTATCTTGTCCGCAACCGCTGAATTGGAGGCTGATAAGAATGATTATCAATTCAAAATCTATAAACTGGATTATCTCGAAGAAAAAACATGGTATGGTGCAGAGGATGAGATAAATATGATGACGAAAGACAATTGCACCAACTGGCAACTTAGTGATGATCAAGTGGATAATTGGGATATTTATCTGACGAGTGCCAAGGCAGGCGAATATAAGTTCTCGTTCAACCTTGCTGAGAAGAAACTGAATGTAATCTATCCTTCTGAAACAGGTATCAGCAACACCGACGCTGTGGTTAAGGCTGTGAAGATGATGGAGAACGGACAGCTCGTTATCATCAAGAACGGTGTTCGTTACGACGCTACCGGCGCTCGCCTCTAATCAACTTTTATCCGGTATCCTATGATGCCATCTGATGCTATCCGCCAAGTTTGGCGGATCCCAAAACAGCTCGCTTCGGCGGGCTGTTTTTCTATTCATCTCACGCTGCAAAACGTTGCTGTTTCCTGTTTTAATCACACACCATCGTTTTCTCCATCTTTTTTCGAGATTTGAGTGGGTGATTAGTGGGTTGTTAGTGCGAAATTAGTGCGTCGTTCAGCATACGTCATGCTAAGGATCAAACCACACGTACATCAATGCCGGCGGCGCGGAGTTTGGCGGTCATGCCGGTGGGAATGGCCCGGTCGGTGATGATACAGTCAAGCTGGTTGGGATCGGCGATGTGGACATAACTGCGCTTGTTGAACTTCGATGAGTCAAACACCGCAATCACCTTGTCCGCCTGCTGGATCATGAGTTGGTTGAGCAGCGCCTCCTCCAGGTTCGGTGTGGAGATGCCGTTCTCAATAGAGAACGAGTCCACGCCGAGAAAAAGTTTGTACTGGCTGAAATTACGCAGTACGGACAGCGCCAACGGGCCTACCGTCGAATGACTGTTGACACGCACATTGCCACCGAGCAGCACTACATCGAAACGCTTGTAGTTCATCAGTTCCGTAGCAATGTTCATGGCGTTGGTCAGAATGCGCAGGTTCTTGAATTTTTCCAGATGTCGCGCAATCTCCAGCGTGGTGGTTCCCGAGTCAAGCATGATGAAATCGCCGTCTTTGATAAGTTTGGCAGCCTCTGCGCCGATGCGCTCCTTCTCTTTGACATTGAACAGGCGCTTGCGGTCAATCGTGGTGTCCTCGTTCGGGTTCTCCACCGGCTTGCGCATGGCGCCTCCGCGTGTGCGCATCAACAGGTGCCGGTTCTGAAGAATGGTCAGATCCTTTCGAATGGTCACTTCCGAAATACCGGTTTCACGGCTAAGTTCGGTTACCTGTACTTCCTCTTTCTGTTCCAGAAGACGTAAAATCAAAGCCCTTCTTTCTTTGGCGGATGAACTGTTCATGATTTCATGATATTTAGTCTTTTTTCTTTGAGCGAAGCGGTCTTTGCTCTTTCAGGCAAAGCCGGTCTTTTCTAAATCGCCGCAAAATTACAAAATATTTTCGAAATACGCAAATAAAAACGTTTCGAATCTGTTTTTCGAAACATTACGAAAGGCCTTTTTTACTACGTAAGATACTGAAAGTCTTCGTGTTAGTTATTCTGACAGCCAAAAATATGCTGTATAACATATTGTACTATGATATGTATATCAAAAAATAATTGTAATTTTGCACCCGCAAAACGGTGCAAACATCAAACATACTGAGATATCATGAAAAAAACAGTTATTTTTCTCTTCATCGCCGCCCTTTTTGCAGGGTGCTGCAAGCAGTCAGCCGACAACAGTCAGTCCGCAGGCAATCCGGCGGATGTCATTCTGCTTAAGGATTTTCAACCGGTAGTAGTGAACAATATTCCCGTGACGCGTGTGGAGCACGCCAAATATACCATCATCGACATGCACTCCCATGACTACGCCACCTGCCCCGAGGACATTGAAAACTGGGTGAAAGTGATGGACTCCGTAGGTGTGGCGCACACGGCGCTGATGCACTGCTCATGGATTGGCAGGCCGTTTGAAGAAGTGGTTGAGGCATATGCGCCGTACAAGGACCGTTTCCGTTTCTGGTGCTGTTTCGATTACTCGGATATGAGTGAAGAAGGTATTGCCAAAGCCTGCGAGACCCTGGAGCGTTACAAGGAAATGGGTGCTACCGGTGTCGGTGAACTGGGCGATAAGGGCGAAGGCGACACCTACGCACGGCCCGTTTCCGGTCAGGACATCCACATCGACGACCCGCGCATCAAACCGCTGATTGCCAAAGCCGGAGAACTGAAAATGCCGATCAGCATCCACATCGCCGAACCGTATTGGATGTACCTCCCGATGGACGAGAAGAACGACGGTCTGGTCAACGCCGTGACATGGCATGTGGACACTACCAATTGCTACGGCTACGACAAACTGATGACTACGTTCGAGAACGCGGTGCGCGAGAACCCCGGTACGCTTTTCATCGCCTGCCATTACCTGAATATGACACACGACCTGCCGCGTCTGGGTGCGCTGCTGGACAAATACCCGAACCTGTACATCGACATCTCCGCCCGCGTAGCGGAATCAGCGCACACGCCCCGTGCCACCCGCGACTTCCTCATCAAGCATCAGGACCAGGTGCTCTTCGGTACCGACAACGGCATGGAAGGAGAGATGTACCGCAATATATTCCGCGTGCTGGAGACCGAGGACGAGCATTTCTATGTACCCGAATACGGTTACCACTGGGCGCTCTCCGGCTTCGGACTGCCGGACGACGTCCTCAAGAAACTATACCACGACAACGCCGAACGAATCCTGACAGAATATAAATAACCATGAAAAAAGTCTTTTATCTTTTGTCTTTGAGCGCAGCGGTCTTTTGTCTGAACGCCTGCACCCCTAAGCCGCAGACGGAACGGCTGATTTGTGCGGAGACGGACATGTGCGTCTTCCCTTTCACACAGGACGGTTATAACATCGTCAGGCAGCAGACCGTCACGCCGGTCGAAGGCGTGCCGGGACTCGAAATCATCGAGACGGCGTTCATCAATCACGGCAAACCGGTAACGGTAAAGGCTTACGAACTATGCCGTACGGAGATGACGCCGCAGGATACGGTGGTCTGGTCGCTGCAACCCTCTTCCACGGTGGACCGCCTCGACTGGGTGCTGCCCGTGACAGCCGGATTTCAGAAGGACAACTACCTCGGTATGAACAACACCGACTACGGCGGCGGTATTCCGATGCTCGACCTATGGCAGCGTGACGGCGGTATCGCCATCGGCCTGTTCGAACCCGTGCTGCGCATGATCTCCATGCCGGTGGAGTGGAAACGCTACAATGACAAAGTGCGCTTCTCGTTGCGTTACGACCTGCCCAAGCCCAAGACACTGGCGCAAGGCGACACGCTCAAATGCTTCAAGGCATTCCGTCTGACGCACAAAGGTGACTACTTTAACGCCTTGCGCGTTTTCTCCGAATATATGCAGGCGAACATGGGCGTGCAGATGCAGCCCTCCGAACCCGAAGCGTTTGAGCCGGTTTGGTGCGCATGGGGCTATGAGCGCATGTTCACCATTGACGAGGTGGTAGGCACGCTGGACAAAGTGGCGGAACTCGGTTTCCGCTGGGTGGATGTGGATGACGGTTACCAGATTGCCGAAGGCGACTGGCAGACCAACGAGCGTTTCCCTGGCGGCGACAAGGACATGCGCCGCATGACGGACGAGATACACCGCCGCGGCATGAAAGCCAAACTGTGGTGGGCACCGTTGGCGGCTGATCCGGGCACAAAGATTCTCAAGGAGCACCCGGAAATGCTGTTGCGTACCGAAGAGTGGGCGCCGGAGTTCATCACATGGTGGGATAGCTGGTATCTCTCGCCGGTCAGCCCTGCTACGGACGCCTACACAAGCGACCTGCTCAAGATGTTCATGCAGACCTGGAACTTCGACGGACTCAAGATAGACGGTCAGCACCTCAACTGCTGCCTGCCCGATTACAACGAAGCGGCAGGACTGGCAAACCCGATGGACGCACCGGAACAGATGCCGACGTATTTCGAGAAGGTGTACAAACAGGCACGCGGATACAAACCCGATGCCGTTATTCAGGTATGCCCATGCGGCTGCGCGGTCAATTATTTCATTCTGCCCAACATCAACCAGGCGGTGGCTTCCGACCCGATGTCCTCTTGTCAGGTACGCATGAAACGCAAAGCCTACGCGGCTATGGCACCGGCGCTGGCCTATTACGGCGACCATATTGAACTGACCGACGGCGGCGATGATTTCGCCACGCAAATCGGTACGGGCGCTGTCATCGGCACCAAGTTCACTTTCCCTAAAGACAACCCCTTCGTCACCGACGGACCGTTCGTCCTCACGCCGGAGAAAGAGGCGCTCATCCGCAAATGGATGAAGATTTACAAGGAGAACAACCTTGCCCGAGGCGAGTATCTGAACCTCTACACCTGGGGCTTCGACCTACCCGAGGCGCATGTCATCCGTCAGAACGAGGCTTTATACTACGCCTTCTATGCGGACGCCTTTGAGGGCACGCTGGAGTTGCGCGGGCTGGATGCGGACAAGACCTATACCGCCGTTGAATATACGGCAGACGAGCCGCGCGAGTTTACCGTCAGCGGCGCTAACCCGCTCATCGAAGCAAATTTCAAGCGCAACTACCTGATTAAAGTGACGGAAAACTAAATCGAGACCACGAGATTACGAGATTAAGAGACCTCGGGATAACGAAAAAACATTTAACCAAATAACTAATCTTATGAAAAGAATTCAGACAATCTTTTTCTGCCTGTTGATTGCCGGTGCGGCGTTTGCCGACATCAGCGTGAAAGGTACGGTTATTGATGCCGACGGCGCTGAACCGCTGATTGGTGTCAGTATCCTTGTGAAAGGGAGCACTACCGGTACCGTGACAGACTTTGACGGTAAGTTCGAGCTGACCGTTCCGGACAAGGCGACCTTGCAGTTGTCCTACATCGGCTACAAGACTATCGAGCTGCGTGCCGTGGAAAACATGCAGATCATCATGGAAACGGACGCCCAGCAACTGCAGGAAGTGGTGTCGCTCGGCTATTCGGCAGTCAAGAAAGCCGAACTCAGTTCCGCCGTTGTAACGGTCGGTGCCGACCAGTTGACAGACGTAACGACCAGCGATGTGGGTAACATGCTGCAAGGCAAGATTGCCGGTGTGCAGGTCAGCAACGCCACCGGTCAGCCTGGTGCAGGCGCCGAGATCCGCATCCGCGGTACAGGATCCATCACCGCCGCAGCCGACCCTGTTTATGTAGTGGACGGTGTGATGGGCGGTTCCTTCAACCCCAATGATGTGGAGACCATCTCCGTGCTCAAGGATGCCGGTGCCACGGGTATCTACGGTGCTGCCGCTGCCGGCGGTGTCATCGTTGTGACCACCAAGCAGGGAAGCCGCAACGAGAAAGCGCGTATCAACATACGCACCAGCGTGGGTTCGACACAGCCGCTGTTCGGCAACTACGTGATGATGAAATCCGAAGAGTTGTACAACTATCAGAAACAGATGTACAGAGACAAAGGATACAAGGGTTCGTCCATCAATAGTGAGATACCGACTTCCCTTCTTACCCAGGACTATGACTGGAAAGACTATTTCTTCAAGAACGGTCTGACGCAGAATTACTATATCTCCGTTACCGGCGGTACCAACAAACTCGGCTACTACGCTTCGTTTGACTACTACAATCAGGACGGTACATTCCTCAACACCGGTTTTGAGAAATTCTCCGGTCGTGTAAACCTGAATGCCGAAGTAGCCAAGTGGCTGGACATGAAGGTGAGTGCCTATTTTGACAAATCCAGTTCACAGAGCGAGGCTTCGTGGCGTATGATGAATGACGCCTACACCAAACTGCCGTGGGATAATCCCTACGATGCAGATGGCAACCTGGTATTGATATCCTCTGCTAAGCGTCCGGATGGAGGCAAATGGTATTCGCAGGACAAATGGAACGCACTGCATAACTCACAGTACGATTACTCGAAAGGCGGCGGGCTCTCCATGGGAACGGACCTGCAGCTCAATTTCCACATTACCGACTGGCTTACCCTCCAGTCCTCCAACCGTTTCTCGCACAGCAACGGCAAATGGACACTCTATGAAGACCCGCGCACGTTCCACCCCGAGTTTGCCAACGGTTACATGGAGGAGTCGCATGACCAGTCCAACTCGTTCGGTACGACCAATATTCTGAAAGCGGCTTACCAGTGGGGCGCACACTCTGTGAACGGCATGGTCGGTTTTGAATACGGTCTGTGGAAAAGCGAATACACCACTACGGCCGGAACGGGTATGCCGAACGGCGTGGATGCTCTGAATGCCACGGTGCCGCAAGCGGTTACGGGCTATATGAGTCCGGGTGCCGGATGGTCTGTCTTCGCGCAGGCAGGTTACGACTACGGCAAACGTTATTTCATCAACGCCACATTCCGCGCTGAGGCTAGTTCTATCTTTGCCCCGGGCAAGCGTGTAGGTTACTTCCCGTCGGTGGCAGCCAGCTGGCTTATCAGCAACGAGTCGTTCATGAAAGACCAGGACGTAGTCAGCTTCCTCAAGCTGCGCGCCAGCTACGGTATCACGGGTAACAACAACATCCCCGCATACAAGTATCTGTCCACCTATTCGCTCACGACCAAGTACCAGAATGTGACTACGGCTACTGCAACACGCTTGAGCAATCCGCAACTCTGTTGGGAGACTGCCAACATGGCGGCTGTGGGTGTGGACCTGACTTTCATCAACCGTATTGACATGTCCCTTGATCTCTATAATACGGACAACACGGGCCTGCTGCTCAATGTGCCGATGGCGCCTTCCACCGGTTTCTTTGAGATAACGAAGAACGCCGGTACCGTACGCAACCAGGGTATCGAGTACCGCATTGATGCGGAGGTGTTCAAGAACAAGGACTGGCGCTGGGACATCGGTTTCAACATCGGCTTCAACCGCAACCGCGTGGTTTATCTGCCGAACCACACGCCTTTCCTGCAAAGCGCCAATGCTGTAAACCAGCAAGTGAAGGAAGGACAGGACATCTTCTCCTGGTATATGAAAGAATGGGCCGGTGTTGACCCCGAAAACGGTGACCCGCTGTGGTACATCGTGGACGAGAATGGCAACAAGACCACGACAAATAATTATAACAAGGCGACAGAGCAGGTGGTTGGAAAAGCCACTCCGCTCTTCCAAGGCGGTTTGAACACGCAGGTTAGTTGGAAAGGTCTCGCACTGTCCATCAACACCAACTTCACCTATGGCAACAAGGTATATAACTACAATCGTCAGGCACTGGATGCCGACGGAGCATACCTTGGTTATAGCCAGTATTCCATTCAGAACTCCAAACTCGGCTGGACACGTTGGGAGAAACCAGGCGATAATGCCACGCACCCCAAGGGTGTGCTGAATGGCAACTTGGGTTCCAATAACGTTTCCTCACGTTATCTGGAGGACGGCAGCTTCTTCCGTCTGAAGAACATCACCCTCAGTTACGATTTCTGCGCAACACTCATCCCGAAGAAATACATGAGCAAGCTTCGCGTCTATGTATCGGCGGATAACATCGCTACGGCTACCAAGTTCTCCGGCATGGACCCCGAAGTAAGTATCACAACCACCACCTACTCGCTGGCAGGTATGTATGCGGACCAATATCCTGTAGCACGTAACATCGTCGGAGGTATTGAGATTGAGTTCTAATATGATAAAACTGAAATCTATAAAGTTATGAAAACGAAACTTTTATATGTAACTGTAGCACTCGGAATGATGCTCGGTTTTGCGAGTTGCGATCTCGATTATTTTCCTTCCGATGAATTGAACGCCAGTGCGCTTCTGTCCGATCAATCCAGCGCGGCATATATCGTGGACGGCTGTTACGCAATGCTTAAAGAAGAATATGAGTATATAGAATACGCCACCAGTAACACGTACGTGCGCCACTATCTGCAAATGGCGGAGTTCCCGGCAGACAACACCTGTCTCTCCGGCCGTACCACTGACCCTCTGTATCAGGCTACCTGCTATAAGATGACAGACAACCTGAAAAACGTAGGTCTGTTCTGGTGGGTGGGCTACAAAGTGATTTTTACCGCCAACACCGTCATCGAAGGTTTTGCAGAAGGCCAGAATACCGAAACCGACCAACTGTTGGGCGAAGCGTATTTCCTGCGCGCCATGTGCCATTTCCAGATGGCTACTATTTTTGCCAAGCCTTACAGCCACGGTCGCGACAACATGGGTATCGTGCTGCGCACCAGCACCAATACCGAGCAGACAACCCGCGCCACGGTGGGTGAAGTCTATGACCAGGTGGTAGCAGACCTGCTCAAAGCGGCAAGCCTCATGAAAAAGCCCCGCGGCAATGCCGGTTATGCCTCCAAGGATGCTGCGCTCGGTCTGCTCTCGCGCGTGTATCTTTATATGGAAGAGAACCAGAAAGTGATTGACATCATTTCCGAAATGAGCAGTCCGTATTTGGACACCGACTATGAGCACTATTTTGCCAAAGCGCTGTCCAGCAAGGAGACGCTGTTCTGCGTGGCGCACTCTTCGCTGGAAGACCGTGGACAGGGAAGTATCGGCAGTATGTTCAACGGTGACGGCGGCGGATGGGGCGAAGTGTATTGCAGTGACCCGCTGCTCAACCTCTACGAGCGCTATCCGGAGGACAAGCGACTGAGTTATATCAATCCGCAGTATTATGACTCCACCGAATGGGTTTACTTCGCTGCTCCGGACGCAACCGGTGCCAGTTTTGCCATGTGGGGTGTCATGACGGAGAAAAACGATGAGAAATATTGCGCACTCATTGAGAGGATTGACACTATTGTTTCCGGCGGAAAAGAGAAATATGACACCGTCTTCAGTGAATTGATGCCTATTGCGCAGGAATTGGTCAACGGCGAATATCCGCAGAATTATATCATGTATGGCGGAGAGAAATGTTTCGTTCGTCAGACCAAGAACATGGTCAAGCGTTACAGTTTCCCCAACTATTGGGTGACCAAATTCGGTTATCAGGACGGCAAACCGCAACTCTCTTCACCGGTGTTCCTGCGCTGGGCGGAAGTCATTCTCAACCGTGCTGAGGCTTACGCCAAACTGGGTCAGGATGCCAAGGCGCTGGAGGATGTGAATATGATTCGCGCCCGTGCCGGTATCCCCTCGGAAGGTATGTTCTCTGCCGGAGCAATGCATGGCTACGACAACGTGCTGGATATTGTGCTCGACGAACGCCGTATGGAGCTCGCGTTCGAAGGACACCGCATGTTTGATGTCTATCGTAACAAGCGCAACATGGACCGCCGGTTCGGAGGTGCACATCCGTGGGAGATCGTCAACTATAACGACAACAAGATTCAGTACCCCATACCCTACGGCGAGTGGTCCGTTAGCGGTATACCGCAAAACCCGGGATATTAAAAAGAAAATTAAAAAACAAAAGTATTTGTTAACCTGTTAAAATTTGTTTACGTATGAAAAAAAGTATGTTATTTGCAAGTGTCATTGCTATGGTTGCAATCCTTGCTGTGTCCTGCAAACCGAAAGTGGACGCACCGAAAGCTTTGTTCGGCTATGATGCAAACGAACTGACTGTTAAATTCCAGAACCTGTCCACCGGCGCTGAGTCCTATTCATGGGATTTCGGTGACGGAGAAACATCTACCGAAGAGAACCCTACACACACCTATGCGGATTACGGAGACTACACCGTTAAACTCGTGGCTACCAATGCCGGCGGTTCCGCTAAATTTGAAGATGAGATCAACCTGGTTATGAGAGCTATCGCATTGGATGGCGATTATTCGGACTGGGATGCTTTGGTAGCAAAGAAAAAAGTGGCTCATTGTGTAAAGGACGACAACTCCACCTATGACTACCTGTTCGATGCCAAGTTCGCGCGCGACGACGAGTTCATCTACTTCTATCTTGAATTCGACGGCGAGATGGATGATTTCGACACCGAGGAAGGTATGGTAAAAGGTTACTATGCACAGATGGTTCAGTTCATGCTTAATTGCGGCGATGAAACCACCGGTTGCTCTGTAAGCTGGTATTTTGACGAGCCGGCTATCGACATCCTCATCGAGGGTACATGGACTGATATGTTTGAAGGCGCTACCGTTTCCACTTGTCCGGAAGACTTGAACGGACAGGAGAACTCCGAGTGGTTGTGGGAAGACCTGGGTATCTTCAACTCCACTACCTGCACCAAGGCTGCCAAAATTGCTAACGGTCATATGGCGCTCGAGGGTAAGATTTCTATCCTCAAACTGCCGGTTCAGCCTGCAGACGTGCTGAAGATGGGTGTTGTTACTCTGGACGCAAGCTGGACAGAGAGCGGTGCACTGCCGCAGAACACCATGACAGACCAGGCTACGCCGGGTAAACTGATTGCTGTTCCTGCTTTGTAAGCTGACCTATCGGAAGGGAACCGCTCTTTGCGGGGCGGTTCCCTCTCCTTTTAATACTAAAAACTGTTAAATCAACTACCAATTGTCAACTATCATGCGTAACATTCATTTGTTCTTATTGCTGATAGCATGTGCTTTCATGGCATGTGAGCCGAAACCTGAACCTAAACCGCAGGACGGTATGCACCATGATTCGCTTAGTGCCAGCTATGAAAATTTCTCTAATCCGGAACGAGGGTTCCACGTGTTCAAGGAATATCATAGCCCGAATCCCATACCCTTGTCCGCTTCTGCGGTCAAGACGCACTACAATTCAGGCTATTCGCTCATATTGACCAATTATTATCTGAAAGATTATATCAGCACACCGATTGCGGAATCGTATCTGGATGTGGTGCGCCAGAACATGCAGGCATTGCGCGAAGGCGGTTGCAAATGCGTACTCCGTTTCGCTTATACCAGTGCCGAAACCCAGACTCCGCACGAAGCGCAGGTGGATACTGTGCTGCTGCATATAGCCCAGATCAAACCTATCCTGCAGGAGTATGCCGATGTGATCTTTGCCATGGAGGCAGGTTTCATCGGAGTGTGGGGCGAGTGGTACTACACCACTTATTTTAAGCGCAATCCGAGCAAGGATGAGGACTACGCCGACTACAAGCGCGTGCTTGATGCATTGCTGGACGCCCTTCCTGCCGAGCGGCAGATATGTGTCCGTACGCCGGCATTCAAGATGAAATGCTATGGTTGGGGACTGGAAGACACCCTGACCCGCGCAGAAGCCTATACCAACACCCCCAAGGCACGTCTGGCGAGCCACGATGATGCCTTCATGGCGGACGCTTCTGACATGGGCACCTTCAAGGGAACCACCCAGCGCGCATATTGGGCGGCGGAAACCAAATATACCGTCTATGGCGGCGAATCGAACAAACCGGGCAGTTACTCCGACTGTGACCATACGGTGGCGCAGTGTCAGGAGATGCATATGTCCTATCTTAACATCAGTTACCACAAGACCGTTATCGCCCGTTGGGAGAGCGGCGGCTGCTTGGAAGACATACGCCGTCAGCTCGGTTACCGTCTCGTGGGAACAGATGTAGCTACCACCAAATCGCCGAAAGCAGGCGAAGACTTGAAAGTGGTGCTGACGCTGGTCAACGAAGGCTTCTCTTCGCCCAAGAACCCGCGTGATATCCGCATGATGCTGATTAACAAAGCCGACCCGACAGACGTTGTTTCCGTCACGCCGGACTGCGACCCGCGCTTCTGGGGCCCTGAAGGCGAGCATAAAGTGGAGGTTGTCTTCAAACCCAAGGCAGCAGGCGAATACAAGATATGCCTGTATCTGCCGGACCCCAAACCCACACTGGCGAAAGACCCGCGCTATGCCATCCGTCTCGCCAACAAGGACTGCTGGGATGAGACAACCGGCTACAACTACCTGACTACGGTTACGGTGCAGTAAACAGTAAATGGTAAATGACTAAATGGTAAATGGTTATATGAAAGACAAACTTTGGCTTTTGTTTATCCTCATCACCGTTGTTACATGGGGTGTATGGGGAGCGTTCTCCGGCTATCAGATTCAGAACGGCATTCCTGATACCGTCGTGTATATTCTCTGGGCACTGACTATGATTCCCGGTGCCATCGTGGCGCTGGTCATCAACAAAGGCAAGTTCCTCTGCGATGCCAAATCGGCGCTGCTCGGCTGCACAGTGGGACTGCTCGGCGCAGGCGGACAGCTTGTGCTCTTCAAGGCGCTGACGCTCGGCCCGTCATACATCATCTATCCGTTCATCTCCATGTCACCGGTCATTGTAATCACCCTCGCCGCTGTTTTCCTCAAGGAGAAAGCGACACGCTGGCAGATAACCGGTATCATAGTAGCACTCATCGCTATCCTCCTGCTTTCATTGGAAACAGGTCAGGAAGGCAGTCCGGTCAGCGGATGGCTGTGGATAGTGCTGGCGGTGCTGGTGCTGTTCGCTTGGGGTATTCAGGGCTTCTTCATGAAGTTTGCCAACAACTCCATGGACGCTGAATCCATCTTCGTATGGATGGCGCTCAGCGGACTGGTGCTCATTCCGGTGGCCTACTTCATGAACGGCGACGCTGCGGCGTTCTTTGCGCAGGAAGGTGTGATGACTACCAGTCTGGGCTGCTTCGGAATTCAGATACTCAACTCTATTGGTGCCCTTACACTTGTCTATGCCTACCGCTATGGCAAGGCGGTTATCGTGTCGCCGATGGAAGGTCTCTCGCCTATGGTGACGGTGCTGCTGTCCCTTATCATCCTCCATGTTATTCCTAACCCGCTGCAAATAGCCGGCATCTGCTGTGCCGCGTTTGCCATGTACGCTTTGTCAAAATAGTCAAGTATGAAAAAGATTCTGTTGGGATGCTTGGTACTGGTTAGCGCAGTTGCGCTTGCCGTCAAGCCGAAACCCTTGGTCTATAACGGGGATACATTGCCCCAGACAAACATCTTCAAACGTGCGCAATGCGGCAAAGTGGGCAAATCGCTCGGCATTCCGGAGGTGTCCGGTATAGCCTGTTCGCGTGTCACACCGGGCTATATTTGGATGCAGAGTGACGATTATGAGAGTTATATTATAGCTGCTGACGAGAAAGGGGACAGTTGTTACATGAAAGTCAAGTTCAGCAAGAAGATCCGCTGGGACTGGGAAGATATGTCCGGCGGTGTCTATGACGGCAAGAACTACCTGTTCATCGGTGCTTTCGGCGACAATGACCATACCGACGGCAATTACTCCATCGTCTATTTCGAAGAGCCGGAGATTACCCCTGCTTCGCCTTCTACCACCCTTACCCCATCCGCTATCAAATTCCAGTATCCGGACAAGGAGAAGCACAACTGCGAAGCGCTGATGTATGACAACCTCGAACAGATGATTTACATCATCACCAAGGTCTATTATAATGTATGCCAGGTGTTCCGCATCCCCTTCCGCCTCGACTACGGAGATGAGATGCAGACACTTGAGTACATATGTGATCTCGGTGTTAAATCAGACATGGGAGAAGGTGTCAATCCGTCCAAAGGGTTCCATCTGGTTACTGCAGCTGACATATCGCCGGATGGCAAGTATGTGCTCATTAAAAACCATAACAACACCAGCGGACTTGCCGCCTATTCGTGGATTCTCTATTGGGAGAGGGACGGAGAAGAGAGTATAGCCGAAACGGTCAAGCGTCAGCCGCAAGTACTTGACTGTTATTCGTATGAGTGGCAGGGCGAAGCTATGTGCTGGCTGGATTCGGATATATTCTACACCACCAGCGACTCGGACGGTGAACCGCCTATCTACAAATATACGCGGAAAGGCTCACAGGGTATAGGAGATGTACAAAGAGATGATATACAATGTACCAAGGTGCTCCGGGACGGACAATTGTATATTTGTACAAAAGATGGGCTGTACGCTCCGGACGGGAGAAAGGTTCGCCCCTAACACAGGCCACGGTCGTGAGCGAGCTGAAGCAGATAGGCTTTTGCCGGCTCGTATTCATTGGGAATAATGCCATCGAGGATTGCATCCTTGATGGCTGCTTTTAATTCGCCCACCGTCGAACAGGGCTCAAGATGCAGTATTTCCATTATTTCGTCACCTTTGACCGGTGGCTGGAAATTGCGGATGCGGTCACGTTCTTCCAGTTCTACCATCTTCTGACGAACCAACTGATAGTTCCGATGGAACCGGGCTTTTTTCTCTTCGTTGCGGCTGGTGATGTCTGCGTCGCAGAGTAGCATCAGGTCCTCTATATCGTCTCCCGCCTCGAAGATCAGACGACGAACGGCGGAGTCCGTGACGGTGTCTTCTATCAGGTTGATGGGGCGCATGTGCAGATCCACCATCTTTCTGACATACTCCATCTTCTCATTCAGAGGCAACTTCATCTTGGCGAATATCTTCGGCACCATCTTCGCGCCGATATAGTTGTGATTGCGGAATGTCCAACCTGCCTGCGGGTCCCAGCTCTTGCTCCGTGGCTTGCCTATGTCGTGCAGCAGCGCTGCCCAACGGAGCCATAGAACCTTGTCTCGCTCGCTCGTTGATTCGCTAATTCGCTCACGCGTTAACTCCGCCACATTGTCAAGGACTTGCAGGGTGTGGAAAAACACATCCTTGTGTCCTCGACCCTCTTTTACCTCCACTCCTTTGAGTGCTGACAGTTCGGGGAAGATGAGCGGTAGCAATCCGGTCTTGTCAAGCAGAATCCATCCTTCCGACGGACGGCGGCTCAACATGATTTTGTTCAGTTCTTCCGCAATGCGCTCGCGTGTGATGATATTGATGCGTTCGCGGTTTCGTGCGATAGCGTCAAAGGTCTCCTCGTCCAGAAAAAAACCCAGCTGGGTGGCAAAACGGATGGCGCGCATCATACGGAGCGGGTCATCAGAAAATGTGATGTCGGGGTCTAGCGGCGTACAGATAACACACTGCTCCAGATCGCCCGTTCCGTCAAATGGATCCAATAGTTCACCATAACGTTCTTTGTTCAGACAAATAGCCATCGCGTTGATGGTGAAATCACGCCGGTTCTGG
>Ga0265298_10006029_pt1 | contig 15064 bp, 15 predicted proteins | sample AusTroGonzalo_MG_3_FD_193486 | JGI IMG/M metagenome (GOLD analysis project Ga0265298, IMG submission 193486) | Bovine rumen microbial communities from tropical cattle in Woodstock, Queensland, Australia - Gonzalo_01 | ecosystem: Host-associated > Mammals > Digestive system > Stomach > Rumen ... | reverse complement strand
ACGGTCTGCCTTAGGCATACCACAACACATTACACTACGTTACATGTGTGTATGGGATATAATCCCGTACGCATATACGTATGCGCCTCTTTGTTATAGCTATAAGACTGAATGCGTACATACGCGTAAAAGTAATTGCTAAATTTTATGTGCTCATATCGTATAATATGAGTAGGGTGCGATGCTCATTAATATTTGGTATAATCTCTGTCGGGCGAGTAGGACCGAAGAGGTACGCCGAGGGACCGATGACTTAAGTCGGAATATCTCTAATGATGTCATCCTCACAAACCCAGATTAACTAACAAAGGAGTAAATTATGTTAGACGAGAAAGAATTAAATAACGAGACGGGTACAGTAGAAGATTCAACACAAGACTACTTAGAGGCCATTCAATCTCTTAAACAAAATAGTGTTGACCGCGCAGAATACGAAAAGTTGAAAGCGGAGAATAAGAAACTTATCAATGCTGTTGTCAACGGACAAAGCGGCGATGTCGAGAACAAACCGGAGTTTAGAGATGTTGATGAAATTCGTGAAGAATTATTCAATCATGAACACAACAATCTTGAATATGTCAAATTGGCTCTCGAACTTAGAAGTACTCTTATGGCTGAAGGTAAGCCAGATCCATTCTTGCCAGTAGGTAATCAAATTGCTCCAACTGCAGACGATGAAGAGAAAGCAGAGAAAGTTGCTCAAATTTATCAAGAATGCATTGACTATGCAGATGGCGACAGTAAGTTATTTACACAAGAATTGATGAGACGAACCAATACTTCTGTATTTGATAGAATCAAAAAATAAGGAGATTAAAAAATGCCATTACAAGCTGCATTTACACTTAATCCTAATGAAATTTTTGCTTCAATTGCAAATATGATCATTAGCCAAGAAGTCTTCGCCGACAACTTGGGCAAGCATCAAACTTTAGTTGACAAAGCAAGAGTTGACGGAAGTTTATACGGCGACAAGAAATTATACTATGCTACAGACGTCCTTAAATCACATGTTTGGGGTGCTGATAGCGAAGCTGCTAACTTATTAAGCTTAGACAGACCAGCTGATCCAAAAGTTCAAGACATTACTCTTGATGTCTTCAGACAAATCAGATTAACTGTTGATAACTATCTCTCCAAGAGAGCATGGTCCAATGAAGGTGCTTTCAGCTCTTTCCAAAGTGTCATGTTAGGTTGGATGAGAGAAACTAAGAGAGTTTATGACGGCACATTATACAATTGCTTCATTGGTGCTACTGAAACCTCTACAGGCAAACAAATTAAGAGCATTGACTTAGATGCAGGCACAGCCGCAGGCGAAGCCCCATTAGATGTCGAAAAACGTGAAGCAATGAACATTGCTCGTGGTTTAGCTGACTTATTTGTTGAAATGGGCGACTACAGCAGAGACTTCAATGATTATCAATTCTTAAGAAGCTATGCTGACGAAGCAATTAAAGTTGTTTGGAATGCCAAATACGTCAATAAGATTCGTAAAGTTGATTTACCAACTATCTTCCATAAAGAAGGTCTTGTTGATAAATTTGAAGAAGATGTTTTACCAGAAAAATACTTCGGTATCGTAATTACATCTGCTAACAAATCAAGCTATGCTGCTTCTTCACCAGCTGCTGGCAAACCAATCGACAGCGATGATGACACATATGTTCCAGGTTCCAACAATGCCAATGGTTGCATCAGATCCATGGTTGAAAAAGATGTTACTGTTTCTAATACAGCTTACCATGTCTTCCCAGGTGATGAAATTCCAGCTGGCGCAACAATCAAAGCTAGTGGCACATTCGAATTAGGTGAAGTTTACATTGCTCAATCAGATATTATCTGCAAAGTTTTAGTTAAACTTCCTCCATTAATGAGCGCATTCGAAGTTGGTACTTCCTTCTTCAATCCACGTTCCTTAACCGAGAACCATTACCTCACATTCGGTCACAATACTCTTGAATACTTAAAGAACTACCCATTCATTACAGTTAAAGCTGCTTAGTGGGTGAGTCTCATAGTTTATTCCCCTTTCCAGTGCTGAGCATCACTCAAAACTGCTCACTTTAATTAAGGAGTATTTAAATGACAATATTATTACTTAAGGGTTATAATAATTATTTCAATAGAATTAAAAAATCTGAAACTACAATTACTGCTTATAAATCAGCGAGTACTTCTTATTTAGAGTACCCAAATGTTAATTTTGATCCACAAGATGGAATTTCTACTTCTCTTGTAGTTGGTGGCCCAACACAAAAGAGAGAAGAAACAATAGAAGTTGGTGGTCAACAAACTACTGTTCAAAAAGTATTAAATTTTGATGAAGCTGGCTCTCCAGATTATTTAATTTGCCATGAAAGCAATGTCATCAAAAGTAGATGGTTTATTAATGAAGTAGTTAAGATTAGACAAGGCCAATATAAGTTAGCTCTCAAAAGGGACGTCCTGGTCGACTTTTCTGAACAAATAGTAAATTCACCTTGCTTTGTCGAAAAGGGCTGAATAGAAGACGTTAACAATGCGTTATTGCTGAATTCTGAAGGATTCCAAGGTAATCAACAGAAACAAGGCGAAACAATTTTAAGAGATGCTACCAATTGTGCTTGGTTAGTTGGCTATTTGAAGAAAGATATGACATCTGCTCAAACAGTCACTTATGCATTCCCAGATGAACCATCTGGTCTATCAGATTTAGATGCTAAAGAATGGGCAAACTGTGTTAGATTTAGAAACTTAGATGGCACAGAAACAAACCCATTAAAGACTGCTGCTTTATATGACGATTATAACAGCACAATGAAATATAGAGTCTGATACCCATCTGCTAAGACACTTGGTTGGGTTAACCCAAAGAATATTAAATTAACACTTGGCTTAGGTGGTGGCAAATATGATGCTTTAGTAGACCAAGCAAATGCTGACTGGGCTGGTTTAACTTCTACTGCTTTAGATTTAGAAGAGCATGGCATTAGCAATGTTTCTATTGGTATTGCAGAGTCTGAAGCAAGACAATTAGCAAAAGAAATTTATGAGCATACATTCCAATGGAGTTATGTTAATCAATATTTCAATACATTAGTTAGCTCTGCTAAATATACAATCAATAGTGGTAATAACTTAGTTATTGCTACTGAAGATTTAAGCAAATATAATGACCAATTATTCAAATACAATAATAAGGTTTATAGATTAACAGTTGGTCAAGGTACTGAAAAGACTTATGACCAATACTATACAGGTCAAGACAATGTTTGTAATGACTATCTTTCATCTTTGTATTATGAGTTTATGACTGGTAGATACTTATATAGAAACCAAGATAACCCAACAAAGAGAAAAGTTAGAATTACATTAAAATATAGAGAATATAATATTACTGCTACCGAAATTCCATTCGGCACTATGGAGTACACATTACCTGCACCATCACAAAGAAATCAATGTAATGATGCAATGTACGATATTTTTGCTATGCCAGTAAGCCCTAATGCTTTTGGTCTAAATTCTGCTGATACTAACTTAGCAGTTGTTACACCAAATGCAGATACAAGTGGCTCTGGTACCGGTGAAGGTATTATTTATATCGATTTCTGTAGTGAATATCAATTAGCTATGGCTGCTGCATTAGCAACTAAGTTTGGTGCAGGAACACAAGCTGGTTATATTTACGATTTACAATTATTACCATATTGCCCATTCAAATTTGGTGAAGATGCATTATACTTCGAGAACCATATTTATGGCCCAGTATATGGTAGAAATGTTATTGATTTAGGTGAACTAAATAGTAAAGATTTTACTGTTATTAATAGACATGACTTAGTTAACGGTCAAACAGTAGATATTCCAGTTGGTATTGTATTCTACCCAACAAAAGCTAATTTCTCAGTTGGTATTAATTATAGTGAAGCAAGTGAAACTGTTCATGAAGAATGGTTAACAATTGAGAAACCAGTATTGTTATCACAAGGTAGAGAAGGTGATTATACACGTTGGAGATTTACTGATTTCCCATATACTGTTACAGACGGCACATGAGACATCGGTCCTAACCCAAATAACCCAAATGTTGATGTCGAACTTAGTGATGGTTTAACTAATGAAGATTGCTCATACTTAGTATTACAGGTATCACCTAACTCTTTAGGTGGTTATAGACCTGCATTAAATATTGCAAGTTCAGAATTACCACTACAACCTTCTAATGACTACAGCACAAAATATAATGCTGATTTTACAATTAAAGTTAGAGCTCACTGGGTTATGCCAGATAATGCTTTAGATAAAAAGATTAAGAATGAATGTGATATGTATAGATTAACATCACCTAACTATAATAGCTTCTATGAATTTAAGAAGACTAAGTTAGCTGGTGGTATTAATGGTTTAAGAGCTGTTTGCACATATAAACCATATACACCATATATTAAGATTAACCCAAATCTAAATGACTCTTTATATAGTATTAAAGATTATAATGATAACATTGGTCTTATGTTAGGTGGCGATTATAGTATTCCAATGATGAGTGATGCTATGATCAACTATGAATTACAAAATAGAAACTATCAAGCTATTTTTAATAGAGAGCTCCAAAGCTTAGAAGTCAATCAAAGAATTCAAAGAGAACAACTTGACTTCCAAGGAACAGTTGGAACAATTATGGGTGGCTTTACTGGTAGTGCTGCAGGTTTATCTGCTGGTATGAAGACTGGCAATGGCTATGTAGCTGCTGGTATGGCAATAGCTGGTGGTGTTGCTGGTAACGTATTACCTGCTGTCGGTTGGGCCAAAGATAGAGAATGGTTACAACAACAACAATATGAAGCAAGAGATTTTGCTGTTGACCAATTCCAATACAGACTTGGTAATATTGAAGCATTACCACAATCAATGACAAAATCAACACCATTGTCATTTAACAATAAAGTCTGGCCAATCTTAGAATACTTCAGCTGCAGACCAGAAGAAAAAGAAGTATTAGAAAATAAGATTAGATATAATGGTATGACTGTTATGGCAATTGGTGCATTAAAAGATTATACAATTAATGGTGGTTTCTTACAAGGTAAAATGATTAGATTAAATGATTTAAATGATGATAGCCATATAGCGAATGCAATCTACGAAGAAGTAGCAAAAGGATTTTATGAAGGAGTATAACATATGGGCGTTGGATTAAACACAATGTTAGCTGCAGTTGGTGCTGGTGGTGTAGCTGCCAGTAAAATTTCAAGTAGCTTTGGTAAAGGTGGTAGTGATAAAAATGAACAAAATAATACCACAAATCCAAGTGTTGACGGTGAATTAGCAGCTAAAATGGCAGAAAAAGCAAGAAAGAATACGTTAGCAAATATTCAAAATATTATTAACCAACAAAATATTTCTAAGCAAGCAAGAGCAAGACGTATTGGTAAAGAATTAAAGAATTTACAAGGAGGTAATAAATAATGGCAGGACCAGTATTACCAGAGTTAGAAACATTCTGGCAAGCAGGTATTAACCCAAGAACAGGCCTACCTGTAAAGTTTGGAAATTCTAAACTCGCATTAAAAGAAGACATTAAAAAACTATTAAGAAATGTTGATGAACAAGATGCTGTAAATAGATACGTTTGGTATAACTTACCAATGAATCTACCATCACAAGAAGTTGAAAGAATGCTCTACTATAAGGGCCAACTTTGCTTCTACTATGATAAAGATTTAGAAGAGTTCTATTTTATGCCTTATGCTTTAGATGGCACTATTGACTTCTATGGCAGATATAATACCATTCATCCAGTTCCAATGACTTCTGGCACAGATGATAAGGGCAATAAAGCTCAAGCTCAGTATTTAGCAGAAAAGAAACTTAAATGTATTTATGGAATGCTATTACCAGAAGACAATATTGACACTGATAATGTTTGTGTATTACTTTATGACCGTAGTAAACAATTAAGTCAAACAGTTTTACCAAGAGCTCAAATTCAAGACCCATTATTAGATATTATGTCTGAGTGCATTCCTTATATGCAAACATGCTTATTAGCAGGTTCTGGCATTAAGGGTATCAGAGTCAATGATGCTGACCAAAAAGATGCAGTTCACGAAGGTGCAAGAAGCATGAAACAAGCTGCTCTTACACAAGAACCTTGGGTTGCAATGGAAGGCTCTGTTGAATTCCAAGAATTAACTGACGGCTCTACATTAAAAGCTGAAGAATATATGTTAGCATTACAAAGCTTAGATAACTTTAGATTATCTACTTATGGTATTGATAATGGTGGTCTTTTTGAAAAGAAAGCCCATGAACTTCAATCTGAAGCAGATATTAATGGAGGCCCAGTTGGCTTAGTTATGCAAGACGGCTTAGCTATTAGACAAAACTTCTGCAACATTGTCAATAGTATTTGAGACTTAGGTATTTGGTGCGAACCAGCACAAAATATTATGGGTGCTGATATTGATGGTGATGGATCTATTGCTGAAGAAGATTATGATGGTGCTAACACAGGCGTAGAAGCTGACGGAGGTAATAACAATGAGTAATCAAATGTTACCACAATATACAACAAAGTTATTTACAGGTGTCTGAGATGAAATGTCAGATTTTGTATCAGATTATAAGAGTTCAGGCTTATATGTAACTAATAACAAAATTAGTGATTCAAGTGCTGGAACACTTTACTACTTACTCTATGCAAGATATGGCAACAGCCCAATTGCTAATAGAGATGTTAATCAATTCAAATATAAAGTATTCTCAATTATCTTCCAATACGGTCCTAAGTGGGAAAAAGACTTAGCAATTCAAACTGCTATTAGAGGTCTTACAGAAGATGAAATCAGACTTGGTAGTAAAGCTATTTATAACCAAGCATTAAACCCACAAACTGAACCATCTACTGCTGCTCTTTCAGAGATATCATATATTAATCAACAAAATACAACTAATTATAAAAAGTCTCCACTTGAAGGCTATGCTATGTTAGAAGGTTTATTAAGAGACGATATTACTAAAATCTTTATTGACAAGTTTAATATTTGCTTCAAGAAATTCGTTAATAATGAATTACCACTTATTTATGTAAGTGATGCAGAGGAGGACGAAGATGATGGAGATTAGTCAAATCTACGAAATTATTATTGCAGCAGCTCCTGCTATTACAGCTATTATTGGTATTATTGTTAGTTTAGTTGTTGGTATTCAAAAAGTCAAAGCTAATAACAAAGAAGCTATTGATGAAATGAAGAAAACACAAGTTAAAATCATTGAAATCAATACACAACAAGTTCAACTCAATGAAGACTTAAGACGTGAAAATGCAGAGCTTAAACGAGACTTAAGAAAAGTAATGGCTAAGCTAAGTCATAGTCATGTAGAAGACGAGAAGTAGGTGATATTATGGCAAGTGAAAGATATAAAAGTTTAAAAAGAAAAACCATCTTATTTGGTATCATATCTTATGCTGCTATATTTATCACAATGACTGTCTGCTTAATTGCAGGTGGTATTAACTTCAATGCTGTTAAAGATGGTGTTCAAATCTTTACAGATGAAGCTAAGACATTATTCCTAAGCATGTCAATTACTGCCGTGATTGGCACAATACTTACATTCTTCTTAAAAGAAGGCATGCGAACATTCATCTGAATTGTTTGTGTTGTCTTAGGCTCAATTGTATTTGGAGCAGTAGGAATGTATATTATATTAGGAGTATGGTTATTAGATGATTATGTAATTCATAAGGTATTCTTATATTACAAAAATAAATTAAGTATTAGGAAGGAAATAGATTATGATAGAGAAGTCGAAATTCGAGACCAAAATACTGCCAATTCTTAATTACGTAGGCATTATAGGTGCCTGCATTATGGCAGTGGCCTATATCATTGCAGTATTTGTATTAATTAAAGGCTTCCAAGCTGAAGCATTACTACAAACTACTATATTCGCATGTGTTAATGCTGCAACAGGCTTTATCATTATGCAATTCTTAAAAGTCCAGGGAGTGTCATTTGCGAAGATGCTCCCTGAAAATCAGGACTTAATTAAAAGATATTATAATACTAAAACTAAAGATAAGAAAGTTCATAGTATTACATATTTCTGAACAACCAGTGTTATTAAAGATATTTTAGTTAAATGTCTAACACTTGGTGCAACTACTATTGGTGTTATCTATTTGGTAATACAAGGTAGTAATGATTATAACTTATTGTTCTTAGCTGTTGTTAACTTATTGATGTTTGTTTGCTTTGGTTTCATCAGTCTCGTCAATGCATATGACTTCTATAATAACAAGCATGTTCCATATATGAAAGAGCAATTAGGTATTACTGATGAAAAAACAGAAGAAACCAAACAAGATACTCCAGGACTATCAAAACAGGCAGAGCGAGTGGAAGAGCAAGATCCGCCAAGAGCCGAAGAAGTTCAAGAGACTGCTTAAATGAATTTGGTTTTTCATAGCATTCCCATGAGTTTGGGTATTCTATAATATTAGAGACTGACGAACAGCCGTAATATTTGTGATAACATTCTTAGTGTTATCAAGTGAAGTTTGAGTTCCATATCTATTAGGTCTTATTTTAAGTAATAGTTGACTAATAGGTGTTGGAACTGCATGCTGACTATTCTGATTGGGCCCTGGTACACCATTTATGGTTATATGTATCATATGCACAATCTTTATAAAAGAGTTATTTAACAAGAAGCAGAAAAGCAGAGGAGATTCAGAATGTTAAATTTCGGTAACAAAGAATTTAGAAATTTACAAGAGCAAGTCCTAAAAAACATGGACGATATTGATGCCATTAAAGAAGGCTCTCTTGTTATTGCTGAGTTCGGTATTAAAATTATTGGTCATGTAGATGACTCAAGTGAATTACCAGATCCATCTGAATATGAAGGTGATTATGGTGATGCTTATTTAGTAGGTGAAAGTGATCCCTACGATTATTATGTATTTACGAGAGCTTTTGAAGGCGACGATGAACCAAGCTGATTAAATATTGGTGTCTTCCCACAACCTGGCCCACAAGGTCCACAAGGCGAAACTGGTGCCACTGGCCCAGAAGGTGCTACTGGCCCACAAGGACCTAAGGGCGATAAGGGCGATACAGGTTTACAAGGCCCACAAGGACCTAAGGGAGAAGATGGTGCAGATGGTGCAACAGGACCACAAGGACCACAAGGTGAACCTGGCACTTCTTATATCATTTTAGGCACTGTAGACGACGAAAGTGAATTACCAAGCCCAAGTCTTGTTCAACCAAGAAATGGTGCTTATTTAGTCGGAACAGAAGCTCCTTATGATTTATATGTTGTTATTGGCACAAGTGAATTAGAATGGTTTAATGCTGGTGCCGTAACAGTTGGTCCACAAGGTCCACAAGGACCTACTGGCCCACAAGGTGAAAAGGGTGATAAGGGTGATAAAGGCGATACCGGAGCTACTGGTGCTACTGGTGCACAAGGTCCTCAAGGTATTCAAGGCATTCAAGGTGAAACTGGTGCTCAAGGACCTACTGGTGAACAAGGCCCTAAGGGTGACACAGGTGACCCTGTAACTATTACAGTTAATAATCAAACTTATTCACAATCAAGTGGTAATATTACATTACCTGATTACCCAACAGTATTACCTACAGTTTGGGGTGATATTAGTGGAACATTAGCTGATCAAACAGACTTAGCTACTGCTTTAGGTGCTAAAGCTAACTCTGCTGATTTAGGTACTGCTGCTGCAAAAGATTATACAAATAGTGTTACAGAAAATAGCACAGACTTAGTTACTTCTGGTGCTGTTTATGATGCTATTGCAGGTATTGGCGATGTATTTACAATTAAGGGCAGTGTTGCTACTGTAGCAGATTTACCATCTACTGGAAATAGTATTGGTGATGTTTATTATGTTGCAAGTGAACAGGCTGGCTTTGTTTGGATTGAAATTAATAACACCGAACAATGGGAAGAATTAGGCCCATCTATTGATTTAAGTATTTATGCTGAAACTGCTGACTTAGCTAATGTTGCATTCAGTGGTTCTTATAATGATTTAAGTAATACACCAACAAATTTAGTTACAACTAATACAACTCAAACAATTAATGGTACTAAAACATTTAATAGTTTAATAACAAAGTCTGATACATTAGTTTATTTAAGTTGTGATGATGAATCACAATTAGAAGATAGAGAATATTTTAAAGTAATAGATGATGATGAAGATCATACTTTATTAGCAGTATACCCTGGTTGAGATTCTGATGACAGTTTAGTAAATGTTGATTCAGATGAGTTTAAATGGAAGGGTAATACAGTTGCAACAACTAATCAATTAACTTGAAGTCAAATTACCAGTAAACCAAATTTTGCTACTGTCGCGACAAGTGGATCATATAATGACTTAAGTAATACACCAACTATTGGAAATGCTACAATAACAATTCAAAAAAATGGTACTTCAGTTGATTCATTTACAACTAATGCTACAAGTAATAAAACTATTAATATTACAGTTCCAACAAATGCTGATTATGTATCTTTGACTGGTAATCAAACTATTGCAGGTATAAAGACTTTTACCAGTGATAGCGGTAATAGAGACCTTACTATTAATTTAAATGGTGTTTCTGGTGGTAATCCTGGCGGCATTTTAATTGATTATGATGGCGATGAGAATGTATTTTTAAATGAAGATGTTCTTAGATTTACTGATGAGAATGACCATATGATCGGTATTAGTGGTGCTAATCAAAATTTATTTAGATATAATGGTACAAGCACATTTAATTATGCATTACCTGATGCTTCTGGAACATTAGCTCTTACAAGTAATATTCCAAGCTTAACTAATTATGTAACTACTAATACTACACAAACCATTTCAGGAACTAAATCATTTATTGGTAAGATAATTGCAAAATATGATATTGATAATGATGGTCCGTTTGAAATTTATGATACTGAAAATCAGCATGGTACAACTTTTGAATTAAGTTCATTATCTGAAGATACTGTTGTTACATTACCAGCAACTTCAGGTACATTAGCATTAACTTCAGATATTCCAACAGCTACTGTATTATGGTCTAGAACTCCAGATGCTGGAACAGGTAATACTGGAATTGCAACTATTAATTTAAGTGATTCATTAGCTAATTATAATTATATTATTATTGACTTTAACTCAAATGACAGAACAACGGCTAAAGGCTCTGCGACTTTCAGTAGTTTAGAAAGTGGCGATGAGATTAATTTGGTATATCAATTTAATAATACTAGTAGATATTATTGTAAAATAACTTCTTATACTGTTACATCTAATACACAGTTAACTTTAGTTAGCTACAGTCAATTTAGAGGTGGCAATAATGAAGCAACAACATTTAGTTATGCCACTGATCAAGCTAATGTAAGACCTTATAAAATTACAGGTTATAAATTCTAAAATAAAAGTAGCCAAGCGGCTACTTTTTAATTAACTCCATATTCTTTCTTCACAATGTCTGAGTAAGTAAATCTTTATACTTAAATGCTCTAACGTCTTCTTGTTCAATTATACTATCTCGGAGCTCTGGTAGAAATTGATTATTAACATATCTTTTCATTGCAATTACTGGCTTCTTTTCTCTATTATATGGACATATTACATTACCAGTTCATATAGTAAACCAATCTGATTGGTCTTTACTATAAGCAATTACCATTTGTGGCTTACCTAATCTACCCTTATATAATAAGCCTAAATCTCTAACAAATTTATTAGTAAAGTTTCCTGTTCCAGTGTCAAGCTCATTTGCTAATGCTTTTTGTCTACGTTTATCATAGGCAGCATTATTAGGAATATAATCAATAACACAGTGCTTACGTTTAAGCTTATAAATACCAAAATTAATAGGTAAGAAACCAAACATAGCTAATGCTTCTGGGCATTCTTCTGTATTATTAAGCATCATAAACACTTTAACATTATTACGTTCACTACGGCAAATATTTTCTATTTGCATCTTTAGATTATATACCACGTCGAATGTTTTACGTTGATTTTTCTCGAGAGCGAACTCGTCAACAATAATATTGACTCCCTTGAACTGCTTGGCGTCAAAGAGAGCTGAACCCTTATTATTATAAGCATTGCTAAGACCATAAACACGACACAATAATAGGTCATTCAAAAATATAGAATCTCCACGAACTTTTATTCCTTCCAAATGATATTTACGAACTAATAATGGTTCAAACATTTTAGCCGCATTGTTCATAATCATATTTTTAATAGCAATATCATTAAGTCTCATTCAATAAAATGGGACGTGATATAACTTTGATTTAGGGTTAAAGAAACAATTTAATACATAGTCTTGAACAGTAAATGTCTTGCCTCTTTCTCTAGCGCCTATTAATACAAACCAGTTTGCTCAAGCATTGCCTAATATAGCACGAATCGTATACCATTCTTTATTTTGATATAACTTTTTTTTAAGCTCTTTAGCATTGCCTATTTCTTTAGCTCTTTGTTTAAACTTTTTATTCATTAATAGAAATACTCCCTAAATTCTTCCCAAGCATCAGATTCATCTAAACCTTCAGCCATTTTTTCTTTAACCCAGGTTTCAGCAATATCAATACGTGTTTGTTTATCAGTAATATCACCTAAATCTTTGCCGTATTGTTTTTTATATGCTTTAATAAAACTACGTTCAACATATAATTGAGACATAGCGACTGATCTAGCTGGGTTTTTTAACTTAGCTAACTTAGCAAGGTTATATTCTTGATCAAATTCAGCTTTTGAATATTTAGGTGCAAACCAACCTTTTTTATGACCTTTAGTATATTTATCGTACCAGTCACTGTAAGTTTGATATGGAGTCCTTGCTTTAACTCTTAATGTTTTATTTTTTGATCCTTTTGGTCTACCCATTTTTAATAATATCTCCTATTCTTTCTTTTTGACTTAGCTTATATAAATCTGGAAAATCATATTGTTTTGTTTCATCAATTTCTTCTCCATCAATTAAGTCATAACCAGCATGTCTAAACTTATAATTTTCTTTATTTTTTGCCATATAAACATTAATATCTCTCATTATAAATGGAACATTAACAAATTCTTGGTAAAACACACCCATATTGGCTTCCTGTGACCCGAAAATTTTATCGCCGATATAAATGATACCGTCAACACAAACATGCGCCACGAAGCCCAAACCTATTTCATCAATTTTATTTAATATTTTTTGATTACCACGGGCAATTGCAACAGCAACAATATGAGCTAATTGAAAACTACCACCATCATCATAAGACATAATACGTTTTTTGTCTTTATCTTTACGGTGCCAATCACCAATAACTTGGTTCATAACTAATTTAGCTTCATCATATTCTTTAGAGTCTTTAGCACAATTCTTTTTATTAGTATAAAAGTATTGCCATGTTGAGTCCATAGTATAAGGACTTGCTTTCATTAAAATTGTGTGCTCTTCTTCTTTTTTTAATGGTCTAAATGGCCAATCATCAGTTTTAGTAGTCCTAAATAAATAAGGCCAAAGTTTATGAGCTAACCAATTATGTGTATCTAATTCATTATATATTGCAATATGTCCACTAGCATAAAATGCAAATGGGTATTCTTCATTTGGTTCAACATAATGATCAAAATATAAATCACCATGAACATCTGGTAAAGCTCCTAAACAACCACTTGGGTACTGACTACTTGCATCAATACTACTTGCTGGCAATGTTTTATCACAATATCTTTTATTAATGTAATAAAATTGCTTTGGTATACATCTTTTTAAGTTTTTATCTACAAAGCCAAATGCTGCTTCTAAACCAACTCCATTTAATTCTTTGAATTTGGCCTGAAATATTCTGTCTACTCTTTTTGGTTTATCATCACTATTCTTTTTATTATCTCTAACATTATTACAATAAATAACATATTTACCATCTTCTAACATATATAACTCAGCATAATCACCATATATCTCAGTTTTATATGTTTCTTCAGTAAAATCTGATCTTTTAGTGTTTGTCTTAGCTTTAGTTCGTGTAGCCATAACTTCTTTTAATTTGACTCTCATATCATCATTACTTAATAAGATACGTTTGGCTTCATTCTTCCAGCTAATATATTTTATTTTATTGTAAATCATATTGCTCATAATTCCCCTGTTTTAATAAATATCTAATTTTAGCTCTTTGATTTGAAATATTAGTTCTTAATTTATGAACTGCTGACGCATCATGTAATCTTTTAGCTTTTTCATATTCAGCTAAATAATAATTTAATTTGTCTTCATAAAAACTAATATCTCTTGTCTTTCCTGGTTTAAGTATCTTTGTATTACTATTTGGTCTTTCTTTAGCCAAGTTCTCAGCTTGAGTTAATAATTGTAAATTATCATAATTATAATCTTCTAATTTATAATGTTGATTATTTCGATGATCTACAATATAACCATTAGGAACTTTACCAAATCTCCAAGCCCATAATACTCTGTGCAACCCAATTGATCTAACACGATAACAATAACTATCATATTCTTTAATTGAGCCATCTGCTGCAGTATACTTATATTTAGAAGGAACTTTTATTCTATTACCATTCTTATCTAATTCATATAAACTAATCATTAAATAACCAGCTTTATTTGGTGCTGGTATAATTGGTCCACGTTCGCCATAAACAGTTAAAGTATCTTCATCAACCCAAGTTACTCCAGCTTTAATTAAATACTCTTTAGTGAGAGGACTTGCATATTCTCTTAATCTATTCATCATCTTTCTCCAAATCTGTTAAATCTTCTAATTCCTGGCGCATTTTATCAATATAATGAACAACAATAACAATAAATATACAACCAAGAACTATTATACCAGCTAATATGCCTAATATAATTAAAGTTAGTGTCATAATTTATTATCCTCTTAATTGCATTAATCTAATATAAATTTCTTCTGATCTTTTACATTTACAATCAGCTAAGTTGTTCCAACCATCATATTTATCTTCAGTTGGATTTGCTTTTAGCCAAGCTAATTTGCCTTCTAATGTTTT
>Ga0265298_10006028_pt1 | contig 15065 bp, 12 predicted proteins | sample AusTroGonzalo_MG_3_FD_193486 | JGI IMG/M metagenome (GOLD analysis project Ga0265298, IMG submission 193486) | Bovine rumen microbial communities from tropical cattle in Woodstock, Queensland, Australia - Gonzalo_01 | ecosystem: Host-associated > Mammals > Digestive system > Stomach > Rumen ... | reverse complement strand
GGAAAGCGTGTAACCGGCAAAACTGGTTCGCAGGTTCGAATCCTGTTCTCTCCGCAGGAATTAAGAACAGGTTCAAAGCTCCGAGGCAAAAGCCTCGGGGCTTTGTCGTTCTCTCCGCAGGAATTAAGAACAGGTTCAAAGCTCCGAGGCAAAAGCCTCGGGGCTTTGTCGTTCTCTCCGCAGGAAGAGCCCCGAGATCAAAGTGCTTTATCCCAGTATATACTGGCATCACCACCATACTCCTCAGTCAACAATGCCATAAACAATGAAATGTCATGGCCATTGTCCTCACTGCGATATTGTTCGGGGTCTCTATTGACCTGTAATTCTGTGATGGTGCACTTATCTCCCTCTTCGACATACTTTGCAATGTATATGCAGAATCCCGTCCAACTTCGATAGTACCGGATAGTACTATCGTCACAGTACATGAACCAATGGTCTTCCATCGCATCTGGTATGTGTCCATACTTAACCACTTGCATAGCCTCACAGGGAATCGTTACATTCAAGGGAAGCAACACATTCTTCTCTGGCATGGGCTTAGTTTTCCAACTGTCCTTTGTTGCCATCTCCGTTTTCTTAGGAATCGGATTCTCCCCGTTGAAACGCTTTGCAGAATTCCCAGCTCCCATCTTCCACATTTGCAGTGCTTTCATTCCGTCGGCTGTTAGCTTTGGTTTATCCATACCTTTTCTCCTTTCTTTGCTGTCCATATCTCTACTCTTTTATCCTGCCTCGTTAATTTCCTCGGGGCTTTGTCATGTTAGAACGAGAAATCTACTTTCACCACGCCATCGCCGTAGATAAGTTTTTCATTGTTTAGAACTTATAGCGCAGACCGGCACAGAACAGACCCTTTTCGCCAAGACCAGCCTCGACGAATCCGCGGAACTGCTCACTACCGAACTCAGCGCCTATGGCCGTGGCCTGGAACATGAACGAGGTAAACGACTCGTCTTTGGCATCAGGATCACTGGCCTTTGCGTTGTCATTACATTTAATCGAGGCGAACATCACGCCGGCAGAGACGGCTGAATACATGCCGAAGTGCTCCTTGCGCAGCCAGTTGAACTTCACCGATGGCATGACCGTGATAAAGGTCTCGGTCAGATCCTCCTTGTGGGTCTTCTCGTCCTCGGCCTTACAACCGGCGTATGCTGCCACAGCCCCTATCCCTACGACGGGCGTAACGTGGTAGTAGTACTCCGCGCCGATGGGACCCCAGAACGAACTCTGGTCGCCTGCGGCAGCTGAAATCGCACTCGTAATGTATGAAAGAAGGTCGGATGCCGATCCATAACCATAGAACACACCTACTTCATGCTTGAACTCGTCCTGTGCCTGAACACTTACTGTAGCCATCATGGCGGCTACGACCATTACAAAAATCTTTTTCATTGTCTTTATCATTATGTTTATTCAAGTTTCGCATTTGCTCAGCTTCTTTGTAGTTAAGAAGTTTTATTTGCTTCATAATACTAACGGTTAGAATTACTGCAATTTGGTTGCAAATGTACGGATAAGTGAGCGAAAAACCAAAAAAAACAGGGGGAAAACGAGTATTTCTATCTAAATACCACACAAAAGTCTGACCAATCTGCCCCTTTGTGGGGTATAATTATATCTCATAGAAATCAGCGAGTCAGTGCCAACATTGTAAATTAACTGAATTTAATTAGTAAATTAACTGAATTTAATTAGTAAATTAACTGAATTTACATTGTAAGACATGATTCCTTTATTTTTCGGTACTGTCACTTTATTCATGTCGCAACGCTTCAACCGGTCGTTTATACATGGCGTCGACGGTCAGGATGAACATGCCGAGGGTAACAATATTCTTCATAGTCTTCATTACCATTGTTTAAGTTTTGAGACGGCCTGACGTGTGGCAGACGATAGGGCGGGGATGTTGTGCAAAGTGGCGTAAGAGTCCAGTTGGTCGAGCGTCATCTTGTTACTGTAGTCTACCTTCATCGACTTCTTCTTCTCCTTCCACTCCTGCTCGTCCATGTAGTAGTGGCCGGTAGCGTAGTTATCGATATAGAACTTCACGTGGCCCTTCTTGTCGTTGTATTCCCAATGGTTCATATCCATCAAGTAGTTTTCGACAACGTGGCTTTCCTCTTGACTGTCGTTAAAGATTAGTGTGAACTGATACTCGTAGCCCTTTTTCTCGCGCAGCTTCAGAACGTTTGTTTGTCCTTTGACTTTGTTGGCATACATCTGCGATTTGCCGCCATCACCTGTAAAGCGCATCTGACCGCCCGTGCGTACGAGCTGGCCTACAACGCCTTCCGGATTGCTGTAAGTTGTATGGTTGGGGTTGTCGACAGTAGCCGTCACGAAATACTTTTCCTTTAACTGCTTCTCCATTTCCGGTAAACCCTTGATGACACCTTTGCCTGCGCCATATCTTTGTGCCCTGACGAACCATGTGGAACCGGCTCCCATCTTATTGCAATGTTCAGCGACGGCCTGATAATAGCTGCCGTGCTCCATCTTCTTTTTCCGGATGTTATAGGCGTTGGGCATGATGCCGCTGAGAAAGTAGCAGAGCGAGTCGTTGCGATAGACATAGACGCGGTAGAAGACCTCGACGTAGATGTAGGGTTTGGGCTTCACCACGATCTCGTCCAGACCGTAGTCGATGTCTTCCATTGTGATACGGTAGACAGGACCCCACACCTGCCCCTCTCCTTGATGGGAGGGGAGATTGCCCACGGTGACCAGCTGCGGCTTGTAGGCCACGTGGGTCACAGCCACCTTTGCGGCTCCCTTCACATCGGCCAGCATGCCGTTGAGGTCAGTGGTGCCTATGACATTTCCCCCCTCGGTCAATACACTGACGAGCGGTATGCCGTGTCCGTCGGCATCTACCACTTCAATCTTCTGCGCCTGTGCGCTTATGGCAGTCATGCACAGCAAGGCGATTGTCATTATTACTTTTCTCTTCATCATACTATTTTACTATATTATAATTGCTGCGTCGGCATAGCGGTGAGCCTGCATCAGGTAGTGAGCACCGAAGATGTATCCCTGAATATCCTTACCCCTGTCCGTCTGAGTGTACTCCGCGTAATAGCGGTCGGCCTGTTCCTTCTGTCCGCGAGCCTGACAGATTTTGGCGCGGTCAAGAAGGATATAGGAGCGAAAGACCTCCACTTCTGTGGAATCGGCATCAGGATTCTGACGATAGACGGCGAGTATCGAATCCTCGCGGTTGACCCATTTCTCGGCCTCGTCGGGCTGCTGAATGCCAAAATAGGCGATGGCGGTGTTGTCTAAGGTCAGCATGGCGCCTGGCATCAGCGAGCCTGTAGGGTCGCTCTCTATGTCGAGAAGGAGCCAACGGTAAGCCTCGTTGAAACTTTCGGCAGCCTCAGCATGGCGTTCAAGATTCATTTGCGCATTGCCAAGGAAAAAGTAGAAACTCTTCAGCCCATTGGCACGGTTGGGTTTCTTCACCTGCTGCAACTCCTCGATGAAGCGCAATGCGGTGGCAATGGCACCTTCGTGGTCGCTGAGCCCGTCCTGCAACATGGCGAGGTTCACCCCGCAATTGATGTAATACCAGAAGTCTTCGGCCGGAGGGTTGTTGTTAGCGGTGGCGCGACGAAGACACTCTAAGCTCTTCTCTGTCTCTCCCAAGAAGAAATAGGGTTCACACCGATAGTTATCGGCATGGATGGGAGAGAAATCTCCAGCCTCGGCAAGACTGTCGATAACGGCGAGCACATGATTGAAGTCACCAGTTTTTCTGGCAGCGAAAACAATACTGTCGCTGTGGTTAATGACCTGGTCATCGGGAATATCAGCTAAGTTCTGACTGTCCCTTCCCGTGCAGCCAACCATCAACATGGCAGTCATCGCTATATATATAATAAGGTATAGTCTCTGTCGCATGTCGTTTCTATGCTTTTGGCTGCAAAATTACAACTTTTTTGGCAAATAACCGTCCGTTTGTTCAAGTTTAATGTAATTTCCTGTATAAAATGCTGTATGATATGGTGATAATTCGGCAATAATCACTACCTTTGCAACCTGATTAGAAAACAGGAGGTATAGAGAATGGCAGAACTTCCAGCATTGATACAAGACTTGGCGCTGATGCTCGTCGTGGCGGGCATCGTGACGCTGGTGTTCAAACGACTGAAACAGCCGTTGGTGTTGGGCTATATAGTAGCGGGGTTCTTAGTGTCGCCGCACATGCCTTATACGGCCTCGGTGGCTGACACGGAGAACGTACACCTGTGGGCTGACATCGGCGTGATGTTCCTGCTGTTCTCCTTGGGTCTGGATTTCTCGTTCAAGAAAATACTGAAGATGGGAGCCTCGCCCATCATCTCGACGGCTACCATCATCTTCTGTATGTCGATGTTAGGGGTCTTTGTGGGGCATGCCTTCGGCTGGTCGAGGATGGACTGCATCTTCTTGGGAGGTATGCTGGCCATGTCGTCGACGACCATCATCTACAAGGCGTTCGACGACTTGGGACTGCGCCAGCAGCAGTTTGCGGGGCTGGTGATGTCGGTACTCATCCTGGAGGACATACTGGCCATCGTCATGATGGTGATGCTGTCGGCCATTGCCAGTGGCAACAGTCCTGACGGCGGGCAGATGTTGGGCAGCATTGTGAAGATTGGGTTTTTCTTGGTGCTGTGGTTGGTGGTGGGCATCTTTGCCATACCCTTGCTGTTACGCCGGGTGCGCAGGCTGATCAATGCGGAGGTGTTGCTCATCGTGTCGTTGGGGCTGTGCTGTGCCATGGCGGTACTGTCGACCAAGGTAGGTTTCTCGTCGGCGTTTGGTGCCTTCATCATGGGAAGCATACTGGCGGAGACCATCGAGGCGGAGCGTATTGAGCGATTGGTGGAGCCGGTGAAGAACCTGTTCGGAGCCGTCTTCTTCGTGTCGGTAGGCATGCTGGTCGATCCGCAGATACTGGTGGGCTATGCCCTGCCTATCGTGGCCTTGGTGCTGACCATCTTAGTGGGTCAGGCGGTCTTCGGCTCGCTGTCGTTCATGCTGGGCGGCGAGAGTCTGAGGTCTGCCATGCGTTGCGGATTCTCGATGGCCCAGATTGGTGAGTTCTCGTTTATTATCGCGTCGTTAGGACTGTCATTAGGCGTCATCAGCGATTTCCTCTATCCGGTGGTGGTAGCCGTATCCGTTATCACAACTTTCCTCACACCTTACATGATACGGCTTGCCACACCGGCTTATAACGCCTTGGAGCACCGGTTGCCGGACAGGCTCATCCGGCTGTTGAACCACTTGTCGATGAGCCATCCGAACACGACGGAGCGGAGCAAGTGGAAGAAGCTGCTGACGGACATGACCATCAATACGGTGGTCTACTCCATTCTCTCGTCGGCTACCATTGCGCTGATGTTTACGTTCGTGCTGCCTTTTATGCGGAGACTGCTGCCTGGCTGGGAGTTGCACTGGTATGCCAATGCTGTCACGGGTGTGCTGACGGTGCTGTTCATAGCGCCCTTCCTGCGTGCCATGGTGATGAAGAAGAACCGCAGCGAGGAGTGGAAGGACTTGTGGAACGAGAGTAACATCAACCGGCTGCCCCTGCTGTTTACCATTCTTGTGCGTGGAACCATTGCGGTGAGCTTCATCTTCTATGTCTGCAACTACCTGAGCCGCTTCACCAATGCCGTCATCATCACCATCGGGGTGGTCGTGCTGGTGCTCATCGTGCTCTCACGGGCTGTCAAGAATAGGAGCATCAGGATGGAGCGGCTGTTCATCCTGAACCTGCGTTCGAGAGAGATAGAGGCTCAGATACATGGCAAGAAGCGACCGCTGTACGAGGGGCGACTACTGGACCGTGACATACACATCGCCGAGTTTGACGTGCCCATGGATTCGATGTGGATGGGAAGTACGCTCAAGCAGCTGAACTTCGGACAGAAGTACGGGGTACACATCAGTAGCATACTGCGTGCCAACAATCGCCTGAATATTCCTGACGGCGAATACATCATCTTCCCCGGTGACAAACTGCAGGTCATCGGCAGCGACGACCAGATTGACATGTTCCGGCATGCCATCGAGACGGAAATCATCGGTGAAGACCCCATACTGGAAAACCGGCAGATGAAGCTCCGGCAACTCATTATAGGCAGCGACAGCCCCTTTATCGGCAAGACACTGATAGAAAGTGGCATCCGCAACATCTACAGCTGCATGGTGGTCGGTCTGGAGGAAGGAAAGGAGAATCTGTCACCCTTCAAGCCTAACCGCCGTTTCCAGGAAGGCGACATCATCTGGATAGTGGGTGAGGAAGAGTCGCTGCAAGCACTCTTTAACGTTGAACGTTGAACGGTGAAGGCTGCGATTAAGCGAGAGCAGAACGATGCTTGCATCGATTCTGCCGAGCGTGAGCAGGCTCGATGTGAAACATCAACTATGAACTATGAACTGTGAACTATTAATACCATTGTACAGCGCTGGAATAGGAGCTGCGCTTGTCGTACTTCAGGGCATCGGTGAGCGTGGAGGCATTGCAGCGGAACGAGAAGTTGTAGCTGGTGTACGGGGCAAGCACTAACGAGCAGGACATGTTGAAACAGTGCAGGTCACGCGACAGCGAGGCAGTGGTCATGGAAATCTTCTTGTTCTCGAAGTCGTAGCCTGAGGAGAACGAGATGTTCCAGCCGTCGGACAACCGTATGTTTCCGCTGAGGTTGAGGTTCTGGGTGAAGCCGTAGGGGTAGCGCATGGTGTTATAGTTGAACTGTCCCTGCGTATTCTCACGCATGGTGATGCCGTAGCCGATGCTGAACGACCAAGGCAGCGAGAAGGCCATGTAGCCGTCCTCGTCGGTCTCGGCCATGCCGGCATTCTCCTTGCGGGCACCATGCTTGGCGGCCTCCATCTCGTTGTCGATGTTGGTCTCTACACCGGTATCGAATTCCTCTTCCTGCTCGTCATTATCGTAACTCTTCTTCCTGCGTTCACCCTTGAACCACCTGAACAGGTTGGCAATCTTCTGGTTGTCGATGGTATAGGAGAGGTTCTGCGACATGCCCTGGAAGCGTCCGAAGCGTCCCTTGCTGTACTCCGTACGGTCGCCGATGTAGGGGGTGGCGCCCACCGAGTCGGCCTCGTAGGCATAGGTGGCGAAGGTGGCATTCAGGTTGAACGTGTAGCTCTTGGTGAGCTTCAGGCGTAGGGTGGTGTTAAGGTCACTCCATGGATGTGTCTCGGCAGCCATGTTGTACGACATGGAACCACCCAGCTCGTCGATGATGCTGATCTTCTTGACGCCGGTGGTGTCGCGGTCGCTTTTCACCTTCATCTCGACATTATTCGTCAGACTCATCTGGATGCTGCCTGACTTTCCCTTACCTGGCACACCGTAGAGTGAACCGGAATAGGGAGAGTATTCCACCAACGACACATTGCCCTGGGCATCGGTCTTCTGGTAAGTCTCATAGTAGCCATAGCGTGAGGCGCTGAAGTCAGGAGAATAGTTGAAGCCCACCGTAGGTGTCAGCACGTGGCGTACGGCCTGGATTTTCTCGCCGAAAATCTTGCGGTTGGGAATATACATACCGTAGAGCTTGGTGGATGCCGAGAGGTTCAGGCTCCAGTTGTAGACGTTGTAGAAACCTTGCAGGGTGTCTACGACTTCCTTCTGTTTCTCTTCGTCCCACGATTTTTTCTCCTTGACGGTGTAGGTACGGTCGGTGAAGTTCAGTGACGGGTTGATGTTGATGTATCCGAACAGCGTGAAGTTGGCACTGATGGGAATGGTGTGCTGCATGCCGTTGCGCCAGTCCTTCACGAGGCTGGAGTGCAGCACCTTGTCCTCCTTGGTCGAGATGGAGTTGCTGAAGTGGCCTGAATAGCTCATTGATATCAGCTCATACCATCTCTCCTTGCCGGCAGCATGCTTGCGCTTGAAAGGATAGAAGCGTGAGAGCGAGATGTTCAGGTCGGGCAGGGTAAGGGCAATGGTCGAGTCGCGCATGTTCTGGTTCAGGTTGAACGTTGAACTCAGTGACAGACCTAAGCTGGAGAACGAGGTGTTCCACGACACGGACGAGGTACGGGTGGACTGGGTCATCGACTGTGGGTTGTACATCGATGTCAGGTTGTTATTCTCGTAGTTTGTCGTGGCAAAGTTGATGCTGGCAGACAGCGAACTGTACGGATTGGCTTTGGCATCCTGGTGGTGTGACCACTGTATCTTGAAGCTGGTTGTCTTGTTGTAGTCAGGCATGTTCTTGTCGCCAGTCACCGTACTCTGATAGCTGGCAAAGAACGAACCGTTGAACTTGTAGCGCTTGCGGTAGTTGGAGGCGGCTGAGGCACCCCATGAACCCTTGGTGTAGATCTCGCCCAACAGCTTCAGGTCCATCTTGTCGCTGACGGCAAAGTAGTAGCCGCCGTCGCGCAGATAGAAGCCGCGTGAGGTCTCGTCGCCGTAGGTCGGCATGATGAATCCCGAAGAGTAGCTCTTGGTGAAGGGGAAGAAACCGTAGGGGATGGCTAATGGCACCGGCACGTCGCACACTACGAGATAGGCGGGACCGAACACCACGTCCTTGCCGGGACGCATCTTTGCACGCGACATGGCAATATAGAAGTCGGGGTGGGGCAGATCGCACGTCGTATAGCGGCCGTGCATGAGGTACATCTCGCCATTGGAACCGCGCTTCGACACTTCGGAGGTCATGTAGCCGTCCTCCTGTTCAGTATAGACGTTCTTCACCAGACCTTTCTTCGTCTTGAAATTGAAAGCCATCGTGTCGTTTTCGTAGGTGTCGTCGCCCATCTTGAACACGGGGGTGCCGAACTTCTGACCCAGGGTGTCGAGTGAACCTGTGGCATGTACCAGGCTGGAGTCCATCGACAAATAAATCTGGTCGCTCTCTAAGTCCATATTCTGATACTTTACATGTGCCTTGCCGAACAGGCGGGCGATGCCTGTTTCTCCGTCGTAGGTCATCGAGTCCTCGGCCTGATACTCCACGGGTGAGTCGATTCCGTTCTTACGCTGACGGTTGATGCTGTCAGCTCTCAGTGAGTCGTCAACCACCTTGTTGTGCAGCCAGATAGCCTTGCGGAGCGAGTCCATGCCTGCCGTGTCTGGGGCTGCCTGCGCTAACGAGTCGTCCTTCAGGCGCTTCAGCGTGTCAATAGCTAACGGCTTCAGCATGCCAGCGTTCTGACGTGGCAGTGTGTCGGAAGGAACGCTGTCCATGACGACGTCTGTGGTGTCGCTGTCCTTTCCTCCTGTAGGAAAGTGTACCCGCGGCACTTCTGCCACCACAAAGATGATGACAAAAAGCAGTATGAACAGAAGCGTTTTTCTTCTCACGGCTGCAAAGGTACGAAAAATACGTTGAACGTTGAACGTTGAACGTTGAACGATTTTCCTTTTTTACTTTTTTTTATCTTTTTACCCTTTTATTTTTACCTTTTTACCTTTACTCAAACCTTCTGGACCACTCCAAAAACTTCAGGACACCGTCATGGCCGAACTTCTCCAAAGACTCAGCGGTCTCTATCACGGTAAGGATGCGGTTAGGGTGTGACTTGGAATAGAACTTGTCGGCATAACAAATCATCTGCTCTTCCAGCGTCTCGGGGATGTAGTCCTGAGGGGGAAGGGGCAGCTGCTGGCGTTCAATGGCTTCACGGGTGAGTCCTGTTCCTGTGTGTCGTTCTGCCACCCGTGCATGCTGTGGGAACCCCTCGCTACGGAGTATCTCACCGCCGATGAGACCATGACGGATATACGGCTCCGTGCCATGACACCAAATAGATGGCGCATGACATCGGAATACGCCAATGTCGTGCAGCATGGCAGCCTCTTCCAGAAACTGCATGTCGACAGGCAACTCACGGTGCTTCCTGGTAATGGCTAGACAGCGGTCGGCTACCTGTCGGCTATGCTTCAACAGCAGACGACGCAACTCATCGTCTGCTGGATAGTACTTATCAATAACAGACTGGTAGTCCATTATTCCTCAATTCTTGACATTCGGTTGAACTTTCACTTTACCACGTTCTTTCCATGCGGACGTCGAACGTCACATTTTGTTTGTAAAATGTGACGGTGCCACCAAGGACGTTGTTGGCCATCTCGGTGATGACGAACTGCAGATGCTTTTCACCGTCAACGGTGCAGGTGACCGTTTTCTTGTCAACAGTGTACTCACCTACGTAATCTACCGTTTTAGCCGTTTGGTAATCCGTTTGGCCGATATATTCCCACGACTTGAACTTGCTGGTGCCATTCTTTCTGTCGAAGAACTCGAGCATAAAACTCTTTCCCTCGCCGAAGGGGAAATCGGTCCACGAACCGTCGGTCTTCTTCACTTCCTTTGTATCCCATTTGCCGATGCCGATAATATATTCGCGAGTCTTATATGTCTCATTATCTTCATCTTCGTCTTTTGATACACATCCCGTCACGCTGAAACTGAAAACACAAGTCAACAGCAGCATCCATAACACTTTTGCCTTTTTCATATTCATTCTTTTTCCCCTTGAATTTGCCAATTGCTAACGGCTAATTAAGCTTCCCGCTCAATCCATCCGAGGTTATCGCCACGACGCACCTTGGCACCTTGTTTGGCAGCCACTTCGACGAGCTTGCCGCCAAGGCAGGCGGGGATGGGAACAATCTCGCCCCACGAAGCCTGGATGTAGCAGTAGGTGTCGCCCTCCTTGTACTTCTGGCCGATAAACGGCTCCAGACAAGGCTCGCAGGCACCCTCGCCTGAGAACTCGTAGTACACCTGTCCGGCAACGGGGGCGGTCAGCGGATCTGCCTTGGCATGCTTGAAGGCGGCCAGTTCCTCAGGCTTCATAGTGGTGCCGAGCTTGGCATCCTTCTGCTTCTGCAGGTCAGCGAGGAAGTTTTTCTTGGCCATACCGCTCTTGAAGACGCGATACTGTTCGGGGTGCATGGCCAGTTCGAAGAGTTCCTCGTCATCCTGTCCGTATTCCCAGCCGTTCTCGTCCATCTCCTTGCGGAAGTCGGGCAGTGCATCCTTCAACAGCGTATGCGGGTCGACGTCCGTAAACTCGCGGCCTTGCTTCTTGGCAATCTCCACCAGTTCGGGTGCAATCTCGCCGGGAATCTTGCCGCTCTTGCCAAGAATCATTCCCCACATGGCATCGTCCATCATCACATAGCGGCCCTTGCCCTGCTCGATGGTCAGTAGATTCATCAGCGCGATGTTCTTCGTGTACTGTGAGAACGGTGTTACCAGTGGGGGATAACCTACCTTCGGCCATACGTATTCTACCTCGTTGAACAGCTTGACGAGCATGTCGTCGATGTCCAGCTCCGGTTCGCCCTTCTTGGCACGCAGCTTGTTGATGGAGGCGTGGATGCCGCCTAAGTCGGCCATCATGGATCCCATCATACCACCAGGCAGACCGCATCCAAGCAGCAGCGACGACATGTGCTTGTTGGCAGGATTGATGAAGTAGCCCAGCCAGTCGTCGACGAACTCCTGTGTCAGGCTGCGCGCCTGCATGTACGCGTTCATATTTATTTCTGCTACCTCGAAGCCTTCGTTCTTCAGCATTGACTGCACGGAGATAATGTCTGGATGCACCTTACCCCAGCTGAGCGGCTCGATGGCAGTGTCGATGATGTCGGCACCATTGTTACAAACTTCCAGAACAGAAGCCATCGACAGGCCAGGACCAGAGTGACCATGATACTGGATGATGATGTCGGGATGCTTTGTCTTAATCGACTTTGTCAGCGCACCAAGCAGGGCGGGCTGGCCAATACCGGCCATATCCTTCAAACAGATTTCCTCGGCACCGGCTGCAATCACCTCGTCGGCAATAGCACTGTAATATTCCACAGTATGTACGGGCGAAGTGGTGATACACAGTGTAGCCTGCGGAATCATGCCGGCCTCCTTGGCCCACTTGATGCTGGGTATGATATTACGCGTGTCGTTCAGACCACAGAAAATACGGGGAATGTCTACACCCTGGGCTTTCTTCACCTTGTACATCAGCGCACGCACATCGTCGGGCACAGGATACATGCGGATGGCATTCAGACCGCGGTCCAACATGTGAGTCTGGATGCCCGCCTCGTTAAAAGGTTTGCAGAATGCGCGTACGGCAGGATTGGGGTTCTCACCTGCTAACAGGTTCACTTGCTCAAAGGCACCGCCATTGGTTTCCACACGACTGAAACACCCCATGTCGATGATGACGGGGGCTATGCGCTCTAACTGGTCCTTACGAGGCTGAAACTTTCCTGACGACTGCCACATATCGCGGTAGACGAGGCTAAACTTGATTTTCTTTTTCATACGTTGTGATAATAAGGTCTTTAATTATTGTTTGCAAAGTTACAAAATAAAATGAAAAGTGGAAAGTGAAAAGTGAAAAAATTGCTACTGCATAGGTTTTTTTCACTAAATCTTTGTAAATTTGCACCCAAAACAAGAAAATATGAAGAAGATTCACCTGCTAATCTCACTCGCAGCCCTGCTGGCAGCATCCTGTGGCAATCCTCAGAAACCTGTCACCGAAAACCATGCCATCAGCAGTCGTAAGGTCATAGAGGGTGACTCCACACGCTACGGGTTGGCCTGTGACGGGAGTACCGACTCCATCCTTGTCTTTCTGCGCGACGAAGGTGGAGACCCTGACACTCTCAATATTATCCAGGCCCGTGAGGAACGGCGTATCTATGGCCGTCCGCGTATTGGCGACCAACTGGCCGTCATCGTCCTTGCCGACAGTACTGCCGAGGTGGAAAGTGTCATCAACCTTAGCCAACTGCAAGGTCAGTGGTGTTATCAGGTGACTCCGACGCTCCGTCCTTCTGCCCATCACCCCTTACGTCCGTTGCCTGACAGCATTCGACAGCGTATCATGGCTCCACGTGAATACGGCATACGATTGAGACGTGACGGCACGGCTTTCACCATAGGCATGCGCCGTCAGCAGTCCATCGATGCAATGAGTCCTATCAAGTATCCGGAGGTGAAACGCTACGCCAGCTGGCATGTCTTCAACGGTCACATCATACTTGAACCGACAGACTCGACTCAACAGTCCGACACCGTCGATGTCCAGTTGCTGCGTCGTGACACGCTCGTGTTACGCTTCAATGACCATGAGCAGGGCTATTACCGCAAGGAAAATGGCTCATAGCCTATAGCAGACGGCTATTTTACTCGAATTCAAAGATATTGATAAAACCTGTCATCTTAAAGACATTCTTGATGTCTTCGTTCATGTTGCGCATGATGACCTTACTGCCACATGCCTTGGCACCCTTCAGTATTCTGAACAGGATGCGCAGGCCGCTGGAGGCGATGTATTCAAGCTTGTCACAATCAATAATCACATCCTTGCCATTGCTGTTATACAGGTCCTTTAACTGCTCTTCCACCTCTACTGCCGCAGCGGTGTCTAACTCTCCTTCTAACGTGACAATGTACTTGCTTTCGCTTTCCTCAATTTTAGTGTTCATATCAGTTATTGTTTTTTGTTTGATAATAATTTCATCAGTGTTAAAATATTCTGTCCGTCTGTACGCTCATAGTTGATGGTATCCATGAGTTCGCGTACAAGCAAGATGCCTAATCCGCCTATCTGACGTTCTTCGGCAGACAGTGTGATGTCGGTCTTTTCCTTTGCAGTGGGGTCGAAGGCAACACCTGAGTCGACAATGATGACTTTCAGGCAGCGATTGTCAGACATTACCTTGATGGTTACGTCACCCTCAATGCCTACAGGATAGGCATAATCTATCACGTTCACTACTGCCTCCTCGACAGCTAGACGTAGCTGGCGTGCCAGTGACTTGTCCAGTTCGAGCTTCTCAGTTATAGACTTCATAAAACTGCTCAGTTTGGCAGTCTCACGAACATCGTTCTTGAGCGTCAGTGTCTCTGACAGGATACTCTCGAAGTGTTGTGGCATATAGTGGATGGCTAACAGGGTCAGGTCGTCGCTCGGCTCAGCCCCCATGACAAAGGCATGAACTTCCTGTATGGTGGTTTCGATAATTTCCCTTGGCATTTTCTTTTCCTGTGTGCAACGGGTGAGCAACTCTTGGACACGTTGCAGTCCGAACTGCTTACGCTGGCTGTTCTTGGCCTCCGTCAGTCCGTCTGTATAAAGGAACATCGTGCTATTAGGCATGAGGACAGTCTGCTGCATTTCGTAATTGAAATCGTCAAACAGTCCGATGGGTAGGTTGGCCTTGACGGGCAAGGGGGTGACGGTCGGGCCCATGATAATCGGGGCATCGTGTCCTGCATTACAGTAACGCAGGTGTCCTGTCGGCAAGTCGAGTACACCGAGGAACAGGGTGACGAACATGTGGGATTCATTGCCCTGACAAGAGGTTTCGTTGATGGACTGCAGGATACGTGCAGGGTTGTTCTCATGAGCCGATGCCGACCGGAAGAGCGTGTGGATGACCGCCATCAGCAAGGCCGCAGGCACTCCTTTGCCACTAACGTCGCCGATGCAGAAGAACAGCTTCTCGTCGCGGAGGAAGTAGTCGAACAAGTCGCCGCCAACCTCGCGGGCAGGCACCAGTGAACCGTAAATGTCTATGTCGCTCCGCTCGGGATAGGGCGGGTAAGTCTTTGGAAGCATTTCCATCTGGATGTTCTTGGCAATGGAAAGCTCATGGTCTATGCGTTCCTTGGCTTTGTTGGCTTCTTTCAGTTTGAGACTGTTCTTAACGAAGTGACTGACAATAAATCCCAGCACAATGATACCAGCCAGCATGGACAGCAGGAGGATGAGATGCATTTTCCGCAGTTTACCAAAAACTTCCTTGTCATAACACACGACGGCAATCTGCCAGTCGGGCTTTTCTTTGAAGGTGGCATAATAGACGTAGCCTTTCTCATTGTCGTCAGGGTCATAGAAGGTGGCTATTTTGCATCTGCCGTTCTTACTCATTGTCTTGGTGGAGGTGCTGTCATTGATGATGTTGACCACATGCTCCACATTGCTGTATTTCACACGTTTTGAATCGGGGGCTGATATCAGTTCCCCTGACTGTGTCAGAAGTATATTATACGACG
>Ga0265298_10006026_pt1 | contig 15068 bp, 12 predicted proteins | sample AusTroGonzalo_MG_3_FD_193486 | JGI IMG/M metagenome (GOLD analysis project Ga0265298, IMG submission 193486) | Bovine rumen microbial communities from tropical cattle in Woodstock, Queensland, Australia - Gonzalo_01 | ecosystem: Host-associated > Mammals > Digestive system > Stomach > Rumen ... | reverse complement strand
AGATTGCCTGCTTTAAATCATTTATTCCTGATTTTTGTGGATTTGTCTCACTGGAAGAAACCGCGAAAACCCTTGCATCTTCGGCAAAATCAAGAATTGTTGACATCATCTGGAGCTGTTTTCTGACCTGCTGGGCAGACAGCTTGTCACATTTGGTAAAAACCAGAAAATAGGGAAGATTCGCACTGTTTAGGAAATTCAGCATTGCGACATCGTCATTTGACGGCTCATGTCTTATATCAATGAGCAGCAGTACAAGATCTATTCCCGTTCTGACCTTGAAATAGTTGTCGCAGAGTTCCGAGAATCCCGTATTTTTTGCTTTTGAGGCTTTTGAGAAGCCGTAACCGGGGAGGTCTGCGAGAATTGCCTGGCTGTCCATGTCAAAATAGATGATCTGCTGGGTTTTGCCCGGCGTCTGGGAAACTCTGGCAAGTTTTCTGTTGCTTCCCAGGGCATTTACGAGAGAAGATTTGCCGACGTTGGATCTTCCGGCAAGTACTATTTCCGGCAAATTATCGTCCGGTAAGTCCTTGATGGATGCGCATGTCTTAAAGTATTTTATCTTTCCGTAATTAATTCCCATGTTTATAACTCTGTATACATTGTTTATCTTGTCGGTTTTCGTTGGTTTTTGGCGGTTTTTGAGACTAAAACCGACAAACAGCTACATTAGAATTTTAACATGAAGAACTTTTACGGCAAAACGAGTAAAAGCACTTATTTTTCTGCATTATACGGGCAGATACTTGTTAGAATGCAAGATTTTCAGCCTCTTGTAAGTGTGATTAAAAAGCGGCCGGTAATACTTCCTGCTGCGTTTATGCTAGGCTGCTGCTGGCTTTGCTTTTGTTTTGAGTCGATAATTCCGGCTTTGTGTCTGTGTTTATTGAGTTTTTGTTTGGGTTGGACATTTCTGAGGAAAAATAAAAGCAGATCTGCATTGATTCTAACCGGTGGTTTGTTGTGCGGATTAATGCTGTATGCGGGTTTTACGATATCAGACAGACTGCATGCGTCAAAACCCTATGAATCCGGGCATTTCAATGCCAATGTTATATCCGTCTCGTATGATCTGGCCGGAGATGTTGATATGGTTGTAAAACTTGATTCTGGAGCTTATGCGAAGGTGAATTTCCGGTGTGAGATTCCGGCTGTTATGCCTGGCAGCAGTATGTTGTTGTATGGAAAAATAAAAGAGCCTGAAAATGCAGGTAATCCGGGTGAGTTTGATTACAAAAACTATCTGAAATCACAAGGCATTCTGTACTTAATTTCCTGTAACAGATGTGAAGTGGTTAAAACGCCGGTTTTTCCATTTGATTTAAGCGGAAAGATAAAGATGTTTTTCTTTGAATTCAGACGGCATGTAATCAATGGAATATCGTCTTCATTTGATGAGGATACTTATGCTTTGGCCGCAGCGGTCTGTGTCGGTGATAAATCGCTTGTAAATGACGGGGTTAAGCGAGATTTTCAGATGTCATGCTGCTCACATCTTCTTGCAGTTTCGGGTACGCATTTTTCGGGGTTCCTGGCGTGTCTTCCTTTGGTGTTAAACAGCCTGAAAATTAAACGCAGAAAGGCATTTGTGGTTCACTTAATGTTCTGCCTGTTTATTGGCTGTCTTACCGGATGGGGAGATTCAGTTACAAGAGCCGCATTTATGAGTATTTGTTCTTTCGCAATGCGTGACTGGGTGTCTGCAATAAGTCTGGCATCAATCGTAATGATCATCAGTGATCCGTTTTGCCCTATGTCATCAGGTTTTGAGATGAGTTTTTGTGCCTGCATTGCAATAAAACTGTACAACGGGAAGATTATTGAATTTTTAAAGAAAATTCATGTGGGTGAGACGTTTGCTGGAATAATCAGCCCTTGTATATCAGCAAGTCTTGGCATGATACCCTTCTGGACTGATATTTCGATGAGACCGGATCCTGAGCATCTCTGTTTGCAGGTATCAGGTTCGTTTTTGGCGCAGCTGGCGTGCACTTTCTTCATTCCGTGTGCGGTTTTGTGCCTGCTTTTGCCGTTTTGGTCCCATTATCTTTCTTCGCCTTTGTTTGTGTGTCTTAAACTCATACTTCAGATAGTGTCCGTTGGCAGTAAAATCAGCGAACGGGGCGGCGTTACGATACATTTGTCGAAGGTTTTTCTACCGGTTTTGGCGACTGCAGTTTTTCTGTTTATGCTAAGGCCGTGTTTCTTGCGGCGTTTGTTCCTTAAATTGTTATGTCTGATTCTTGCAGCAATGACAGGAATGGAGGTTTTTCCATATGTTCAAAAGCCTGTCTGTACGGTTGTTTTCGCTGATGTCGGGCAGGGTGACTGCTGTCTGATAATTACGCCTGGCTCAACCTGTCTGATAGATGCAGGAACCTATGAGGAAGGTGCGTCAACCGTAAGGAATCTTCTGGATTACTATGGCATTTATCAGGTGGATGTATGCGTTATGAGTCATTGGGATGTTGATCATGCGGGAGGAATAGCCGCGTTAAGTGATCAGAACAGGGTGAAAACCATTTATACGTCGTATGTTCCGCAGAGTGAAGACAACGATAAAGATGTCGAAGAATTCTTTGTTTCTACGGCTCTGAACGGATCTGACATGGATGGTTATATTTCGCGTTTGGAACCTGTTATTGCAGGAGACAGAATAATCCTGTCAGATTGTGTATATCTTGAGGTTTTGTATCCTTTTGAGCGTACCGGAGGAGGAAATGAAGATTGTCTTGTTGCGATGCTGCATGTTGATGCCATGGAAGATGCTTCAATCCTGTTTACAGGCGATATCGGCATGACAACTGAGGAAATACTATTGAATATTGGAACTGAAATTGATTGTGACATTCTGAAAGTAGCCCACCACGGCTCGAAATACTCATCATCTTCCGGATTTATTGAAGGATGCTCTCCTGATATTGCTGTGATTTCAGTGGGAAAGAACAATTTCTACGGTCATCCGGCACCGGATACGCTTGAACGACTGGAAGAATATGGATGTGAGGTGTTCAGAACGGACGAGGAAGGCGCCGTAATACTGAATTATCGTGCATGAATACGGGCTTTGCCTTAATTTGTCCTATAAACCGCATAAGAAATTCAGCTTTGTTTGTTATAATCGAGAGTACAATATGGGAAATATGGAAGGAAAATGAAAGATTTTTGTATGAAGAAAACAGCAGTAAACCTAACAAAGACAGGTCGTTCTCTTGTTGCTTCAATCCTCGCGATAACAGTTGTTGCTGCATCTTTTACGGGATGCAAAACGGTAACAAACCAGACTGAGGGCATGAGAGACGGCGACGACATCAACACCGCTGCAACAACTGTTGAGACAGAGCCCGTTGCTACGCCTACTCCTACGAACACACCGACGCCTACACCAAGTCCCACGCCGGCCATTCCTCACATGAATAAGCCTGACAAGGATACTACGGCACCGATGTTCCTGAATCTTCCTGAGAAGGTAAGCATTGAAGTAGGCAGTGAATTTGACATAAACAGACATATCGGCTTTATCGATGACTGTGACAGCGATGTTGAATGCATAGTTGAAGGTGATGTTGATACATCAGAAACAGGTACGTATTCAATTGACATTACGCTGGTTGACGATGCAGGTAATACCAAGTCAGGCAGTATGGATGTCAGGGTATATCAGCCCAGTTCCGGCGGCGGAGGCGGCGGCGGTGGCTCTGATGAGCACACCACTCTGGCATACAGCGACTTTATGGACAGATACCCGGATCCTGATATTGCGTATGGTATAGACGTTTCCAGATATCAGGGAGATATTGATTTCGAGAAGATCAAGGCGGCAGGCTGTGAATTCGTCATGCTCAGAGCCATGATCTACAATAACGGTGAACTTGGTGAAGACCGTAAGTTTGAGGAGTATTACCGTGATGCGAAGGCGGCTGGTCTCCTGATCGGTGTTTACTATTATTCAACTGACTGCACCATCGAAGAATTAAGAGAGCATTCCGCAGAACTTCTCAGTGTTCTTGAGGGTAAGGAACTCGATCTCCCCGTTGCTTTTGACTGGGAGAGCTGGTCTCATTTCCAGAAGTACAAGATGAGCATTGTTGACATAAACAATCTGTTCTATGAATTTGCGGGCATTATGGAAGCAAACGGATACAGCACGATCCTTTATGCCAGCAAGTATTACCTTGAAATCATCTGGGAACCCGCAGGTTACGATGTATGGCTCGCACACTATGTCAAGCAGACAACTTATGAAGGCGATTATACTATGTGGCAGACCGGTTCTATCGGCAGGATCGACGGATGCGATGAAGACGTTGATACTGACATCCTGTTTAAGAGCAGATATCCTGAGCTTTTTGGAGGAACATAACTGATGGCTAAGGCAAAAGCACTTCCCAAAGGAGTTTTAAGCTCCAGACAGATGCTTTCCAAGATCAACAAAGAGACTGATTCTTTGGGTCTTGTGCTTTTGTATGGCACAGAGAATTACATGATCGACGGCGCCGTGTCCATGCTCAAGAAGGCATGCCTGGGCGAAGGGGCAGAGGATATGGACTATGCCGCTATCGATACCAGAACTGGTGATAAGTTTGACATGTCCAAGCTCGAAGAGCTTATCTCAATGCCGCCGTGGATGTCTCCGAAGAGACTTATCGTCGTCAAACAGTCCGGACTCCCCAACAGGGAATTGTCCGACAAAGACCTTGAAATACTCAAAAACATTCCGTCTTCAACGGTCGTTGTCTTCTTCGAGGAGACAGTGGACAGCCGCAAGAAGTCGTTTAAGGCCTTCCTCCAGTACGGAACCGTTGCTTCTATGAGCGGTTTTGAGGAGGATGAGCTTACCGGATGGATATCGAACAGATTTGGCAAAGAGAACATCAGGATCGGTTTCGAAGCCGCCAATTCAATGGCCTCAAGATGTTCGAACAACATGATGGAACTCGTAAATGAGATAAACAAGGTTACTCTGTACTGCCAGAACAAGGGTTATACCGAAGTAACGCCTGATATTGTCGAGCTCTGTTGTCCGCCTGACTTGAGCGGCAAGATCTTTGACATTATGGATGCCTGCGGGAGCGGTGATGCCAGGATTGCTTTGGGTACTCTCGATAAGCTTATTGCCAACAAAGAGCCCCTTGTAAGGATAAGGGCGTCCATCGTTAATCACATTAAGGCGCTGATAATGGCTAAAGAAGCCGGTAATGCAGGCGTTCTGGTCGACCGGACCGGAATGAACGATTTCAGGGCCAAAAAGCTGTGCCAGCAGGCCAGGAACTTCGACATGAAGGAACTCATCAAGCTCTATCTGGCGGCAGCCGATTCAGACAGTGAGTTTAAGCACGGCCTGATAGACGAGAGATATTCGATAGAGATCATTCTTGTCAAAGCTTCTGCCAAAACTAATGCTTAAATGTGTTAGTTTTCATAAGATTTTTCCCTTTTTTAGTATTTGACCTTATTGGGCTTATGACTTAAAATCTTTTAGTATTTATTTAACTGAGGAGATTTTATGGCTAAGATTCAGATGAAAACACCGCTCGTTGAGATGGACGGCGATGAGATGACAAGAATTATCTGGAAGCAGATAAAGGACATCGTAATTCTTCCTTTCGTTGATTTGAAGACAGAGTACTTCGATCTCGGACTGAAGCACAGAGACGAGACAGCTGACCAGGTTACAATTGACGCAGCTAACAGAACCAATGAACTCGGTGTAGCTGTTAAGTGCGCTACCATTACACCTAACGCTCAGAGAATGACCGAGTACGATCTCCACAACATGTGGAAGAGCCCTAACGGAACCATCAGAGCTATTCTCGACGGTACTGTTTTCAGAGCTCCCATCCTTGTTGACGGAATTAAGCCTTTCGTATCATGCTGGGAGAAGCCCATCACGATCGCAAGACATGCTTATGGTGACGTTTACAGAGATACAGAGTTCAAGGTAGACGGTCCCGCAAGAGCAGATCTCGTTATCACATATCCCGATGGCAGAATGGAGAACCAGACGATCTTCGAATACAAGGATTCAGGTATCGTAGAAGGTCTCTACAACACGGATAAGTCCATTGAGGCTTTCGCAAGTGCATGCTTCCAGTACGCTCTTGATACTAAGCAGGATCTCTGGTTTGCAACAAAGGATACTATTTCCAAAGTTTATGACAGACGCTTCAAGGATATTTTCCAGGAAAAGTACGACAATGAGTACAAGGAAAAGTTCGAAGCAGCCGGCATCACATATTTCTACACACTCATCGATGACGCTGTTGCAAGAGTTATGCGTTCTTCAGGCGGATTCGTATGGGCTCTCAAGAACTATGACGGTGACGTAATGAGCGACATGCTCGCTTCCGCTTGCGGTTCACTCGCAATGATGACTTCCGTTCTCGTTTCACCCAAGGGTGTTTATGAGTACGAGGCAGCTCACGGTACGGTTACACGTCACTACTACAGATACCTCAAGGGTGAACAGACATCTACCAACCCTATGGCAACACTTTTCGCTTGGACAGGCGCGCTTCGCAAGAGAGCTCAGTTAGATGAGCTTCCTGAACTTGAGGCATTCGCTGACAAGCTTGAGAAGGTTTCTATCCAGACAATTGAGGAAGGCACCATCACGGGCGACCTCAACAATCTCCTCGACAGAGAAGACAAGACAATCGTAAATACTGAGGATTTCCTCAAGGCAATAGCTGCTAAGCTTTAATTTTGATTTTGGAGGATTAAAAAATGAGTTATTACAAGACATGGATGGATAAGTCAGAGGACGCTTCCAACCAGCAGGAATATGTTGAATACATTAATCGTTATTATGCACTTGAGAAGGTTGCATATGAGAAGATCCTCGGAAGCTATCCCGAGAACGAGGAGTATCTGAGCGGAACAGCTGCTAAGATGGCTGGTAAGCTCGGCTTCCCGAGTGATTCCATGGACGTATTTGTCGGCTTTATTGACGGTATCAAGTCAAGCCTTACAAATGGCGACGATATCGATCTTGAGGCTATCGATGACAACTATGAGATCAAGCTCGTAATTGATTACGAGAAGCTTTATTACAACATGCGTGATGCAAAGGCTGACTGGCTCTACAGCATTTCCGCATGGAAGAACGTTCTCTCTGATGAGACCAGACAGGCGATCACGAAGGAATACCGTGAAGCAAACATTGCTCATTCCAACAAGATCGGCCGTAACGATCCCTGTCCGTGCGGTTCAGGCAAGAAATATAAGAATTGCTGCGGTAAGAAGGGCTGATTCGCGTAACGCGTAAGGAGAGAATCCTTGAAGAAGCTTTTAAAGTCCAAATGGTTCATTGCACTTATTGTTCTGCTTGTATTGGCAGCGGGTGCTATCTTGAGCCTGCTTCCGGGCAGTCCAGTTAAGAATTTATTGAAGCCGGTACAGCTTGTCAGCTCGCCGGCTCAATCGCTTGTTAAGAGCGCGGGAGATACTTTGGCTGACTTTTGGGCGGCTATTACTGACGGTATTGCGATAAGAGAAGAGAACAGGGCTCTTAAAGAACAGATAGCTGACTTGAGATACCAGCTTACCCAGAACGAAGAGGCTGCTCTCAGATACGAAGAGCTTAAGGACGCACTTCATATCAAGGATATGTTCAGTAACTTCGACATTTATGGCGCTGCGATCCTGTCGAGAGAATCCGATGAGTGGTTCTCAACCATAAGATTAAATGCCGGTGCCAATGACGGAATTGCACTGGAAGAGGGTAATTCCTATCCGGTTCTTGATGTTGAGATGAACCTGGTAGGCCGTGTTATTGAGACATCAGATACAGAATCAAGGGTTTTGCCGCTCCTTCATGAAGGCTTTGCCGTAGCTGGCAAGGTTAATGAAGTTAACGGCGCCACGTTCATGGTAGTCGGAGATGCAGAATTAAAGAGACAGGGTTTGTGCCTCGTTAAGGACGTTGATCCGGATGTAACTCTTAAGGCCGGAATGGAGATCGTTACTTCAGGTGACGGCGGACTTTTCCCCGAAGGTATTCCAATTGGAGTCATTGAGTCTGTAGATTATTCCAACCCGCTTCAGGTTACGGCAACTTTAAGACCTTATTCGCAGATCGGTAAGCTTGAAGACGTATTCATCATGATCCCTTATGTTGAAGAGGAGACCGATGAATCCGCAAATGCTGCAGGCTGATGCACATGGGTGACCGGTCATGAAACTATTCGATTACAATACGAAGATCAGAATAAGAAAGATAATCGTTTATACGGTCTATGTTATTCTTTTGTCTTCTTTTCAGGTTTCATTTCCGGATAAGATAAGCCTTTGGGGCCAGACAGCTGACCTTATGCTCGTTTTCGTTGTGTTGGCAGGATATTTCTACGGCTTCTGGGATGGCGCCATAGTCGGCTTTTTCACAGGACTGGTAAGAGATGTTTTCTCTCCGCCTGCCATTGTGGGTTTGGACGGGGAAGTCAGAGTAACTGCATTTGTAGGTGTCTTTACGATGTTTGCGGCAGGTGTCATCGGAGCTTCTTTCTTCACCAGAAGAATGCATAGAAACATCCCGTTCTCGGTAGTTTCGGTTATATTCGTAACTGTCTGTTATAAGCTTGTGGGATATTTCGTAATTTACGGTTGGAGTACCCTTGCGGGAATCGAATCCAGCTTATATACACCTTTTACGGCATTCGTTTATTCATTCTTGCCGCAGTTGCTGCTTAATACAATTGCGGCTGTTCCGTTAATATTGTTATTGAGATTTCTGGGACCTGTATCATTCAAGGATACCAGAAATAATGATGAGATCGTTGAAAAGCAGGGTGATAGCTCATGGCTCGGAATCTGACGGAAGATTACGGCGCATTTGATAATAATGCAGAGAAGAGTAATAAGACCGACGCTGGTTCGATCATTAAACAGCTGTTCGGATTTCTGACGAACAGATATCTTGTTTTGGGCATCACTTTCGTTACTTTCGGAGTGATCATTCTCATAATGACCACCATGCTGCAGTTCTCAGGCTATCAGAATACATTGTCAGAGAGTTCTTCCGGTGTAATCAGACAGTATGTTTCAAGTGCACCAAGAGGCGATATTTATGACAGCAGGGGAATCCTTTTGGCTTCCACGACGGAATATAACAGCGTCATGATCGCTAATGCTTATCTGGATGACGTTGAACTCAATTCTTTGTGTCTTGAACTCAGTTATCTTTTCGATCAGTATAACTGCATTACGGTCTCGGACCTTGATCAGTATTTTGTATTGGATCCGCAGGCGAGATTTGTTAAGAGTGAAGAGAAGATAAGGCTGTGGCAGACGGATTCCAATCTGTTTGATCTCAAAGACTATGCTCAGGGTGTTATCGTTACTTTCTCTGATGACTATATTAAGACGGATCCCAATGTTTTCTTCCTGTACTTACGCCGTAAATTCAACATCGATAACGAATATTCGATCGAAGAAGCTTACAGGATCATAAGGATCAGATATCAGATTTTTACTGATAACTGGGCATTTATTAAGGGTACTCCCGTTAAGATCGCGAGCAATGTGCCTTCAGAACTCATCAGAATCTTTGAAGAGCAGAATTATCACTATCTCGGCATCGTTGCATGCAAGGAATATGCCAGAAACTATACGACGGAAGCCCTTTATTCATGCCATGTTCTTGGTTATGTAGGTAAGATCTCCAGTGTTACCTATCAGGATCTGGCACCATTTGGTTACACAAGTAACGATATGGTAGGTAAATCCGGTGTTGAATCACAGATGGAAAGATATCTTCACGGCAGTAACGGAACTACGCCTTACAGCATCTGGACCCGTGACGGTGAGGAAGGATTCTTTGTGCCCCAGAGTTATGGTACTGCTCCGCAGGCTGGTGCAACGGTCCATCTGACAATCGATTCGCATATCCAGGAGGTCGGCACCCAGGCATTGAAGGAATACATCCAACAGGCCAGACAAAACGACGTATCTTCATACAAAGCGGCTTCTGCAGGTGCTTTCGTTATGATGAACGTTAATACCGGCGCTGTTATAGCGATGGGTTCTTATCCCAACTATGACCCTAATGACTTTATCCTTGCAAATTATGGTGATGAGCAGGCCCAGGAGCAGGTTAAATATTATCTTGGTGTTGATGAATATCAGGACATTACGGCCGGCGACCTTCCTTTGTGGAACAGAGCCATCATGTCCATGTATGCTCCGGGTTCAACATTCAAGCCTTGTACGGCATTGGCAGCATTGGAGAATGGCGACATTACGCCGGAGAGCAATACGATCATCTGCACGAGCCCTTATGAAGTGGACGGCTGGATCTTTAAATGTCTGGAGTTCCCTGATTATGGTCACGGCGCTTTGACTTTGAACGATGCCATGGCGCAGTCCTGCAATATCTATTTCATGATCCTCGGTATCAGAACGGGTATCGATAATATCTCTGCAATGGCTTACAGATTCGGACTTGGCGTAAAATCCGGCATTGATCTTCCCGGTGAGATCTCAGGTGTCATGTCCAGCCGTGAGAATAAGAGACTTACCAGACAGTCTGTCTACGATAAGACATGGTTCCCGACGAACACCGCTCAGGCTTCGATCGGCCAGTTCGACAACTGCTTTACGATCCTCCAGCTTTGCAGATACACATGCGGAATTGCGACAAATAAGCTCTGCACGCCTTATGTAATCGACAGCGTTGTAGCCAAAGACGGTACGGTCCTTTATAAGGGTCAGTCGGAATCGGTTGATATCGGAATAGCTGAAGAGAACATTGAAGCTGTCAGAACGGCGATGAGATGCGTTGCTACGGGTACCTATTACTGGAGTTCGAGTGCGGACGGACAGTTCGATAATTATCCTGTCCAGATGGTATGTAAGACGGGAACGGCTGAGACCGGATTCGAGGATTCCCGTAAAGAGTATTCGAATGGTCTGTTTATCTGCTACGCTCCGAAAGATAACCCTGAAGTTGCGTTGGCGCTTGTGGTTGAGAAGGGTAAGTGGGGATCTTCCTGCGTTGTCATCGCCAAAAAGATAATGGCAGCATATTTTAATGCCCAGTTTGATTCATCTGTTAAGCTCTATACACAGAATCCGATATTGGGAGACTATCTGCCGACGACATGATGTTTGTGGGTGCAAAAGCTCGAAAGGCTTATCCACAGCCTTTTTGGGGAATTGTCAAAAAAGCAATTTTTGCAATTCACTTTTGTAATAATCATATGTTGCCCGAAGCGCCATTTTACTGTAAAATTCATGTATTCGCTTTAATGGGAGATTTCGGATGAAGATAGTTTTGATGGCTGACAATAGGAAGACCGAATTACTGGTCAATTTCTGCATTGCCTACAAGCCTTTGCTTGAGAAACATCAGCTTATCTCTGTATATAACACCGCAAAACTTCTTAAATCTGCTGCAGATCTTGATGTTTCAGGTCTGTCCGTTGACTATTCGAGCGGATTTGAGCAGCTTGCTTCCAGAGCTGAATATAACGGTATTGACTGCGTAATTTACTTAAGGGACGGACATCAGAAGGGTGAATCCAATCCTTTCGAGCTTTTGGATGTTTGTGACCAGAACACTATCCCTTATGCTACAAATATAGCTTCTGCTGAGATCCTTGTTACGGCAATCGACAGCGGAGCTCTTGATTATCGCGAATGGAACGCGGGTTAATAGTAGTCCCACTTGGGCCTCTCCAATCCAACATGTACATTATTACCGGTCCTTCCGGTATTTTTGTTATTGATCCTTCTGTTTCTCTTGCAAAAACTGAAGTCTTCTGCAGCACGATTCCTGAATTTGCAGGAATTTCCGTCGGCAAGATGGATGTTAAGGCCATTCTGCTGACTCACGGTCACCATGATCACATTAAGTATGTAAACGAGTGGATCAAGGCATATCCGGATGCCAAAGTGTTCTTCAGCAGCAAAGATGATGAACTCCTTCACAGCGAGTACTGGAATTGTTCATATATGGAGGGTGAGGAAGCTCATTACAGTTTTGAATATACTGATCTTGCCGATAAGGATGATCAGGTGATCTATAAGGATTCCGCAATCGAGATCAAGGTGTACGAGACCCCGGGACACACGATGGGCAGCGTATGTTTCCTTGTTACTCTTGGCGGCAGAAGGAAGCTCTTTACCGGAGATACCGTGTTTGCCGGTTCTGTCGGACGCACGGATATGCATGGCGGTACTTCTAAGCTCATTATCAAGTCAGTCATGAGGATTAAGACTTTCGATCCGGATCTTCCGATCTATCCGGGTCATGGAACTGATTCCACGATTGAAGAGGAGATCAGGGTAAATCCGTTCTTTGATCTGTGATTTAAATACGAAAACCGGATTAATAAGTATATAAAGACACCGGCTTTTGGTTTTGTGTCGCAAACATCAATAAATATAAGGCTTTCAGGCAGTTTTGATGTCCGTTTTTACGGGCGTTTTTCTTTGTCGTTTTTGTCGGTTTTTGTCGTATTAGTTTACAAAAAACCGACAAAGGTCCGATGTATGCTCCTAGAAAAAAGGAGGTTCATATGTCTACTTTAGAAACCGCAATTACATTCTCGTTGATCCTGATTCTTTTGACGTTTATGATCACAGGCCCCGAAGCCATTGCTCTTGACAGCTTTGACTGTGCAAAGGCAGGCGGGAACGAACTGTTTTTCATGGAAAGGGATGAGGAAATCCTCAAAAAGAATCTGGTTGATGGAACTGACTGTTACGATGCTTCACCCGAGAAACTCTGTACGTTTCTGACCGGCGTGTCAGATAACTTCAGGCTCGTCTATGGAACTGTTTATTCATTTTCAGGGGAGGCACCAGATGAAGAAGAGTAATAAACACAAGTTTAACAGGCACGGAGCGTCATCGGTTTTTCTGGCAATAATTCTGACGGCACTTATCCTTGTTGAATGCACTTTCCTTGCTTTCGTATGGAATCTTGATTACGCATTAAGCGTAAACACGGCACTTAAAACCCAGATCGATACGATCCTTAGCGATTACAACAGACAGCTTTTTGATGTTTACGGAGTATATGCCTTCTCGATTGATGACGTAGATGATTATTGCTTTAACAAAGCCCTTGAGATCAATGGACTTACGGCACAATCGGCATTATATGCTGCTGACTGCAGGAAGTTGACTGCAGATGATTTGAGGATGGCCATCGCGTCATATTACTGGTACAGAGGTACCGGAGTCGCTTTGAAAGGCGTTGTTGAAGGATATTCTGAATTGCTTGCCGAGATTGATAAGAATGGCGTTATCGATAAGATCAGGCAGTATATGCAAAGTCCGGCGGCCGGGTATTTATCGAAGATCATGCAGGGCAATGAGACAGCAGAACAATGGATCGAGAAAGCAGGTGAACTGCTTAATATTGAGGACCTCATCAGTGAGGCGGATGGGCTAAACAACATAAGGTCTGATTTCTCTGATGCTCTTCATGATTCTGATATCGGATTAGACATCGACATAGAGGACTGGGAATCTATCATCAATACCGTTTCATTTCTCGAGAATGCTGTCGAAATGTTGTCTGATGAGTCGCTGGCCACAACTACGAAATTCAATACAGCGCATTATTGTGCTTATAATTTTGACTGCTGGCTCCCTCCGACAGGTGATGGTTCGATAAACGGCACGGAGTTTAAATCCATTCATGGCAACAAACAGGCTGACAGTGAATACATAATCACCGGTTTGGACAGGGTGCCTGCAGTATTTATGGTTGAGACCATCATGTGCCATATTTTTGTGTTGGGCAATTTCCTGAAAGATTATGCTGATGAGAAGATCCGAAATACGATTTATGCCATAGCTGAGGTCATATCAGCCATTATCTTTGCGGTCAGTGAAGGAGCCGCTGATATCGATCCGAGGATAATTGCATTCGGTCTTACGATTTATGTTGCCATAGCCCAGGGATTAAAGGATCTTTGGGACATTCTTAATGGTAACAGAGCCGTTTTCTTTGACTATGACGGTTACAAAATGATAACCATGAGTTATAGAGATATCCTTTATCTCATAGCGCTTTGTACACCGGAAGAAGAACTTCTTGATAGGAGTCTTGAAATCCTTTCGCGTGATTACGGAACTCTCTATAAAGGCATAACTCTCGAAGCTGATTTCAGGGGCAGTACTTACTCGCTCTCAAAATCGTATCAGCTGTATCAATGACGGGGTAATGCTTATGAGATTTTCTGCCAAAAACAATCGCGGATCCGTATCACTCGAATCTTCAATTTCTTTTACGATAACGTTAATTTTTCTTGCAGCGGTCGTAAGTGCAATACAGTTCTACAGGACTGACATCCTAATGCGCAGATCGGTCGAACAGACATGTGAGAAAATGTCACTTCTTTATCCGGTATCTGTCCCTGCCAGCGATGCAATTTCAACGGCACTGAATGCTTTTCCTGATCTCGGCACAGGTGAGCTGAAGGGCGAGAAAGTACTGTCCACCGTTGTATCCGTAGCTACCGGATTTGATACCATATCCGGACATACCATTGAAGAACTCATACTTAAGGGTCTGTTTGCCCAGACCATGGAAGATCAGATCATGGAAGGCTACATCGAAAGAAACGGCGGTTCTTCATTCTTTGCACCTGATGACGTTGAAGTGTTTTTTACGATAAATGATGAACATCACATTATCGAAGTAACGACTGAATATTCTGTTGTCACGATTGTCGGTGTTAAGGAACGGAGCATTTATTCCGTTATTCCGCTTTATGGTGATCCGATACTCATGCTTAATGACGAAGAGCAATCTTTAAATTCTTCAGAAGATGAGCAGAAGTCTGACATCTGGTCGCTCAGTAATTTCGACAGGGGAGATGCCATAAGAGAAAAGTATGGGGCAAATCTTCCCAAGACGTTTCCTGTCATAGATTCCGTTGAAGGCGGAGATGTCACTGCGATACGAAGCATTGACCTGACTTCACCATACTATCAGGATATTTCGCATATTGAGAAAAAGATAAAAAACGACATCAAAGAACTCAGCCGCTTTGAACCTCAGTCTGCGAATATCAACGGCACTGTTTACACCGTTGATCATATCGATTCAAGAC
>Ga0265298_10006025_pt1 | contig 15069 bp, 11 predicted proteins | sample AusTroGonzalo_MG_3_FD_193486 | JGI IMG/M metagenome (GOLD analysis project Ga0265298, IMG submission 193486) | Bovine rumen microbial communities from tropical cattle in Woodstock, Queensland, Australia - Gonzalo_01 | ecosystem: Host-associated > Mammals > Digestive system > Stomach > Rumen ... | reverse complement strand
AAGCGAATGTCACATCGGATACTTCGTTCATCAAGCAGGAAGTAGACAGAAATGAGTAGAATAAGAACACGTATATCATGGCTAAAGGAATATATTAGATAATCATCGCTTTTTGTGCTTTGTTTGTTGGCTTGTCGGCAAATGCCGTCGAGCGACAGAAGCTTGATTTCAATGCCGACTGGCGTATATGTGTTGGAGATTATTCCAGGGCTGTTGAGGCTTCTTTTGACGATAGTCGTTGGCAGCGGGTAACGCTTCCTTTGACGGTATCACGGAGGTGGCTCAGCCGGCAGCGGGCGAGCTTGATCTGTTCAAGGCTAAGAATGGTGGTGATACCAAGAATGAATTGCGTATTGTGGAAATTGAGTTTAATGTAATGCATTTTTGACAAAAATGATTACCTTTGCAGCGTTTTTTGTCAAGGCATCATAAACTCTTAAAAATATATGGAACCACAAAACGCTATCTACGACGCACGCCAACTGGGCATGCCACGCATGCTGATACTGGGCGTGCAACATCTGTTTGCTATGTTTGGAGCCACGGTACTCGTACCGCTGCTGACGGGTTTGGACGTATCGGTAACCCTTCTTTTTGCTGGCATTGGAACCCTGATTTTCCATTTCATCTCCAAGTGGAACGTGCCTGCATTCTTGGGCTCATCGTTTGCTTTCCTCGGAGGCTATGCCTCAGTGAAGGAGATGGGCGTTGCCCAAGGACTGACGGAGACATTGGCGCTCGACTATGCCTGTCTGGGTGTGGCATGTGCCGGACTGATGTATTTCGTCATGGCAGCACTGATACGTTCGTTTGGCGTGAAGAAGATTCTGCAATACTTCCCACCGGTAGTCACAGGTCCTATCGTGATTGCCATCGGACTGGTGCTGTCGGGATCGGCTATTATGAATTGTCAGACCAACTGGTTGCTGGCCATCATCGCTATCATCACCGTGATTGTATCCTCTATATGGGGCAAGGGCATCATCAAGATTATCCCAGTGCTGCTGGGTGTTGTCGTGTCGTATGTCATTGCAGCCTTGATGGGCGAAGTGGACTTCTCACCGTTGGGTGAGGCTGCATGGGTGGGCTTCCCCATAGAAAAGGAACATACGATTCTGGCTGTCTTCGAGGACGGCAATACCTCGCTGATGCTCTCTACCGTCCTTGCAGTGATGCCTATCGCCTTTGCCACCATCATGGAGCATATCGGTGATATGTTTGCCATCAGCTCTACCGTGGGCAGGGACTTCCTCTCTGAGCCAGGCTTGCATCGCACGCTGACGGGCGACGGTGTGGCAACAGCTATCGCTTCTGTCTTTGGTGCACCAGCCAACACCACCTATGGTGAGAATACGGGTGTGCTGAACCTCACGAAGGTGTTCGATCCGAAGGTCATTCGCATCGCAGCCTGTCTGGCCATTATCCTGGCGTTCTGCCCGAAGTTTGCCTCTTTGGTACAGCTGATGCCTGCCGCCACTATTGGCGGTGTGAGCTTGATTCTCTATGGCATGATTTCAGCTGTCGGTGTGCGCAACCTCGTTGAGGAGAAGGTCGACCTGAAGAGCTCGCGCAACGTGTTTGTCGCAGCCCTCATCCTTGTGTTGGCTATTGGCGTGAAGTATGGTTCCAACGACGATATTGCCCTTGGTCCCATCCATCTCTCTGGTCTTGCCATCGCTGCCATTGTGGGTATCTTCCTCAATGCCGTTATGCCCGACAAGTTGGGTATGAAGGTGAAGTCGTTCAAGGGTAAGGAGAAATCCTAAGTTATCCCAATCTTTTTCAGTCAGTGTTAACCATGGTTTTCATACTGACGCAGTTTACTGCGTAGTTCCAGAACCTCATCGAGAAAAGCTTTCAGGTGGGCATTGTTGTCACTGATATGCCAACGCTGAAAGATGATGATGGCCACAAGGATAAGAATCACCAAGACAAAGGCGACTCCCAAGGCGACTGCTATGATAAATGATGTAACCATGTTTTGTTCTTTTCTCGTTTGTTGATGGTGCAAAATTAATTCCCGCCAGCGAAATAATTGTATCACTGGCGGGAATCATTGTCTCAAATCTGAAAAACGTGTTTTCTCCCTTGTTCTATTAGGGAGAAACTTAAATCTTGCGATATTCCGTTGGTGTCATGCCATAGGCATTGCGGAACAGACGGGCCAGGGTGGCTCGACTCGGAATGCCGGACAGTTCGCCGATAATGGCGATGGGATCATCGGTGGTCTTTAGCAGGCGGGCAACATGTTCCAAGCGGTAGCGGTTGATGAAATCGCTGACCGTCTCACCCTTTGAACATTCGCGAATGGCCTGTCCGATGTATTTTGTGTTGGTGCCGAGAAGCTGTGCCAGCATTTCGCGGTTCAGGTTCTCGTCGGTATAAGGTTTCTGTTCGTCCATGAGTTTGCAAAGACGGCGGTAGAGCTGCTGCTCGGCAGTCAACTGCTCTTCAGGGGCAGCCTGCAACTGTTCCATCTCTTCCTGTTGTTCCTGGCGTCGCTGTTCAATCTCCTGGTAGAGTTTCCTGTTCTTGGCTTTCAGTACTCTGTTGTACTTATAGGAACGCCATAGGAAATAGGCAATGAGCAGACAAACAAGAAGGGCCGCAGCGAGGATGATGCGATGGATGATGAGTGATTGGTGACGGTTGGAGATTTCCTCCTGCTGGCGATGAATCTCGGCAGTCTGTTCCACATCAGTGCGTCGTTCCTCAACACGCACGGAATCGGTAAGCTGACGAATGCGTTCGCTCATGGCGAGAGCCTCGTCGGTGCGTCCAATCTTCATCAGAATATTGTATTCACACATCAGGTGCTTGTTGACATAGTCAATGACAAGCGGTTCGCCACTCGCCGTGAAGATGGAGTCGGCCTTGCGGTAAAGACTGAGGGCCTCGTTGTCGCGATTGATCATCATCATATAACGGGCTTCGGCAGCGATGTCGTAGTAGGTTAGTCCTTCGGCCTGTTGGTGTTCGTGGAACAGCTGTTCGGCCTTGTCGAGCTGACCGTTAGCCGCATAGACCATTGCATGACTGATGATCATGTTGTTGCGGCGGTATTGGCGTATGTAGTCGGGAACCCGTTTGCAACGGGTCAGACGAGCCAGAGCGGTGTCACCTTTCGGTATCAGGGCTAAGGCCTTTTCGGGTGTTCCGTTCTGGAGGTAGAACTCAGTAGCCTCCAATAGGGAATAGAACAATGGGTCGATGTCTCCATAGTCTCTTGGACATTTCACGCCTTTCGTCATGATATCAATGCTTTCCAGATAGAGCTGCTCTGCTTGGTCATCATGACCTAAGTCCTGTTCACAGTCAGCTTTCAATGTCAGTGCACGGGCTTTCATGATGATGCCAAACATCGGACTGGTTCCAATGGTGTCGTCGACAAGCCGTTGCTCGTTGTCTTCAATCAAGGAAATCATTTCGTTGGCCAGTTCGATGGCCTTACCATTCTCACCTCTGAGTTCTGCAAAATCGGCGAGTATCATGATTGCTGCGCAGTAGTCAACCAGTCGGTTCTTTACCTTCGGATCGGCCATGGCCTGTTCACTATAGAATGCTGCCATCTGGAAACGGTCGCTATTCCAATAGACAAAGCCCCTGGTGATATTGGCAATAACCGGCGACAGGACACCAGCCTGTTCAGCACTGTCAATACGTGCCAATGCCAGTTCAGGATCCTCAAGGCCCAAATCGGTCAGTTCATCTTTCAGTTGCTCTTCTTCCTCATAGCGCTCCGATTGTATGCATCCGGTTAAGGCTATGGTAAGGCATAGTAGTATGGCAACGAGTGTGCCGTATCTTCCTGTCTTCATTGACTGTTCTTGTTATTTTAGGATTGCGCTTGCAAAGGTAGTAATATTTTCCGTAATCCATCGTTTCACATCATATTATTATATCGTAAAACGAAAAAAGACGGGCGAGGACACCGTATTTGAATCCTCGCCCGTTGAAATATGGGTGCTTTTCAGTCTTATGAAGTTACTTGCGAACCAAGGTAGAGCCCAGTGTGCCTATCTGAACGGCATAGACACCGGCAGGACTGCCTGCGGGCAGGCTGACGCTTCCATTCAGAAGATGGGTGGAAGCTACGAGGCGACCGTCGGTAGTATAGATGCGGATGGGCGTGCCGTCCTCGGCTCCGTTGATGAAGAGCTGTCCGCCCTTCATGCGGAAGGTTATATCCTTAGGCTGGTGCTGACTGAGTTCAGGAATATTGGTAGGGATACCCAGCACGTGTAGCAGTCCTTTGTAGGCATTCATCTTACCGCAACCATAGTGGATGGGATCCTCTTCCGTATATTCGTCAGTAGTAGAAGTTGCCGCAATGGTCTCCCTAATTTCCTGATAGGTGAGCGTTGGCTTTGCCTCAAGCCACAAGGCGATGATGCCTGCAGCAGTTGGCGTTGCCATCGATGTGCCGCTCATAGCTGCCCATGCAAAACCGTTAGAATCCTTTGCTACCACATCACCACTGGATGCAGGATCGTAAGCAGAATCAAAGTGGTTTGCTGCTGCGATAATCATGCTACCAGGTGTTGAGACGTACGGATGACTATGGCCTGCTATATCAACTCCGTAGCTGGAGAATGGTGAATAGTATCCTACGCCCTTGTTTCGTTCCTCAAAAATGTCTTGCGTCGTTTCTCCATTAATATTCACGAAACTGCTTTTTGCAATCCATGACCCCACAGTAATGATATTTCCTCCAGTGCACCAGTCGCCCATTGAAACATCGTTAATGCCATCGGTGTAGTAGTCGCTTACGCTACTTCCGGAAAATCCAGTACTACCATCACCCCAAAGGTCAACCGTCGTGTTTTCAGAACTGGTGATATGGAATACAGTAATGGCACTGGAGGCATCTCCCGTAGTTTGTATTTTTAGGTTGGCACGTCCGTCCTCTAAATGTCCGAGGTTGATTGTTATTCCGCCGTTCATGACTTGTGACAAATGACTTCTGATGTCCTCAAAAACAGGATTGTCAGCAATTTCTTGGTCGAACATGATTTGAAGACTGCATCCATTGTTGGTACTGCTCAGTGGTGCAGAACGCCATGTTTCTTCCCTGGTTTTGGCGTCAAAAATGCCAATTTGGAACGTGATATCGCCTGGCATACGAGTATAGGCGTATGCCCTGATATTGTTGAGGGTAATGGTATGCAGGGTGTCTTTATCGGTAAAGGTGTGGTTGACGTAACAGATGTTGGCTCCCTCGTTGCTCGATGCCAGAACCATGTTGGTGTTCTTGAGTGCCAGTTCGTTCATGATGGAAGATATCTGGCTAGTGCCATCGTGCGGTCCGTCATGACTGTTCATGCTCATGCTAACAATATATGGCTTGCCTGCACGATGGGCATAGTCGCGGATGTAGAGGATGCAGTGCATGATTGCGTAACCCAATTCATTGATGAGATTTGTATCGTCTGCCTCATCACTGTCAGCTTCATTATTGAGCTTTGTCAAGCCTAATGAACACAATACGATGTCGGCCTCAGGTGCCATGCCTCCTGCCCAGTCAAACGTTGAGCCTGCTGCAATTGAAGCGCAGTGAGAGCCGTGGCTGCCATTCTTGTTGTCGGTACCAATGGCAAGAATCTCCTCTGGTGTGTTGAAAGCGACACCGCCCAACTCTTTGCCGTCGGTTGTTGTGACTTTTTCCTTTCCTTCAGCATGTTTCATGTTTGGAGCGTAGAGCGACTTGATGCGCAGGTTGCCCTCGGCATCCTTGAAAGATGGATGAGTAAAATCGAAGCCGATATCGATAACACCTACCACGACGTTCTTACCTGTGTAGGCTTGTGGCAGATTGTCGGAGCCAGCATGAATCTTCGAGACACCTGTCACCTCCTTTGAGATAACAGTCTTCATGTTGACACTCGGACTCTTGCTGATGAACGTCACGTTTTCGATGTCGGCGATACGATTGACCAATCCTACAGGGGTGCTGACCATAATATAACGGCCGATGGTGCCTTGCGGATGGGCCCCGATTGCTTTCAACTGAGTCTCAATGACTTTTGCATCGGCCTCGGTAGCACAGGATACAAACAATTTTGCCTCGCGTTGTTTTACTGCTTTGCTCATGCTACGGGCGCATGCTTCCTGGTTGCGTGCCTCAATCGTCTGCAGATACTGTCGTGTGTCGGCAGGAACTTTCGTTACTTGTGCCAATGTTGTTATTGAAAACAACGACACCATTAGGAACAGAAGGAGTAGATTTTTCTTCATTGCTGTTTACGTTTTGTTAATTATGTTGTATAATTGTGGTTGAGATATTTCGGGTTATGTAATCTCGACTGCAAAACTACAGTATTCCTATCTGAGAAATGTATCATTGGCGGAAAAAGATGTCCCAAATTAGGGATTACTCAGATATTTCTATTTTAAAAAAGGAAAAAACGCGCGTAACAATGTGAAATTATTTAATAAATTTGGTTTATCTCAATAACCTTATTACCTTTGCACTCCCATGAACAGATGTTCGACCATAGTCATTTCAATTGTCTTGGGACTTGGAGCCGTCGTTGAGGCTTCTGCCCAGGAAGATGCAAACGGTTTGCTATCGCCTTCGGTGAAGGTCAGCAAGGTGTTGGTTGATGGTGATTCCATACAGTATATGGAGATGTCGAACGTGTATGTCTATCCGCCTCCTACGTTTAAGAGTAAGAAGCAGCAACAGGCTTATATGCGCCTTGTAAAGAACGTGAAGAAGGTGTTACCGATAGCCAAGCAGGCGCGACAGATGCTTATCGAGACGGCAGAGTATATCGAGACACTGCCCACGCAGAAGGAACGTGACGAGCACCTGAAAAAGGTGGAGGCTGCTATCGTGGCAGAGTATAAGCCAAAAATGAAGAAGCTCACCTTTTCACAAGGCAAGCTTCTCATAAAACTGATCGATCGCGAATGTCACTCTACAGCCTACGAGGCTATTCAAGCTTTTATCGGTCCTGTGCGCTCGGGCATGTGGCAGGCTTTTGCCTGGATGTTTGGCGCTTCGTTGAAGAAAGGCTATGAGCCTGAGGGCGTCGACCGACTGACAGAACGTGTCGTACTGATGGTTGAGGCTGGACAGATTTGATTTCTTCTACTGTCGTTGCCTCAACCATTATTATTTATTTTTCAATTTCTTCCAACAAACGGTCGGCATGTCCCCACTTGTCCATCATGAACAGTACGTAGCGAATGTCGACACCAATGCAGCGTGCCAGCTGTGAGTCGAAGAAGATATCGCTGGAGAGACTGTCCCAGTTGCCGTCGAAGGCCAGTCCGATGAGGCGGTTCTGGCCGTCGAACATCGGTGAACCACTATTACCGCCAGTAATATCATTGGTGGTGAGGAAACAGAGTTGCATCTGCTTGGTCTTAGGATCAGTATATGTTCCAAAATCTTTGGCGCCAAGGAGCTCCTTCATGACAGGTTCTACGCGATAGTCTTCAATCTTATCGCCAGTCAGCATCTTTTGATACATGCTGGGAGCTGCAGTGTAGTAGCCTGACGACCAGTTGCCCAAGCGATATTCCTTCACCTGTCCGTAGCTCAGTCGCATGGTGAAGTTGGCATCGCTATAGTGAGGGAGATCCTCCTCCATGCGCAACTTGGCAGCGCAAAGATAGCGCTCCTGGTTGGCGACGGAATCACTGACCTTCTCATACTCTTCGGACATATCGCCTGCAATCTCAAGTAAGTCCAAGCCGAACTGTGCTCCTGGGTCTTTCTTGAATGCCTTCTTGTTGGTGTAGATACGCTTGTTCTTCTTCATCAGCATAGATTTGCTGTAGAGGTAGTCGGCATATTTCTGATAGTCACCACCAAATTTCTCGTCGATGGTCTTGAAGAAACTTGGCAGGAACTTCTCGTTCTTCACCTTCTCGCGATAGTTCTTGAGCAGAGTAGCAAGAATCTCCTTGTCGGTATCGATATCGAAGGTCTCGCTATTGTCTTTGAACTGTACATACATGCGCTTGCCTTTGCCCTTGGGTTCCATACCATTGTGAACGCGCAGTGCACGTGTAGCCAGTTCGTTGGTGCGATAGAAGGTCTCAGAGAATGTTACCAATGCCTTTCTGGTGTTGAGACGCTGCTCGTAATACTTCTGCATTTTGTCGAAATCGAGCTTGTCACGGAAATGTCCTGTTGAGTCCATCCACTGGCGCAGCTGCTCCTCGAACTTCTGTTTCTGTCCGATCAGTCCGATGGAGTCGATACATTTGTTCATGCCGATGGAGTTCTTCCAGTAATTGGATGACTGCGCATACTTTGAATCATACTTGATACGTACGGCCTCAGAAGCATCCATATGGCGTTTCATGACCTCCTGTTTTACGCCACGGATCTGTGCCATGATGGCATTCTGCGCATAGCGCTCGTTGATACCGTAGCTGCTGAGATAGCGTGAGGTACTGCCAGGATAGCCCATCGTCATCGAGAACGATCCCTCCTGATAGCCGTCTTTCGACACGCGAGCCCAGTGCTCGGGGTGGTAGGGTACATTGTCTTTAGAATATTCGGCAGGTCCGTTGGTCTTGGGATCAGCGTAGATGCGGAACACGGAGAAATCGCAAGTCTGACGCGGCCACATCCAGTTATCGGTCTCACCACCGAACTTACCCATCGACTTGGGAATAGCAAATACCAATCGCAGGTCGCGGAAATCGCGGTAAGTGGTAGCGTAATAGCGGTTGCCTTCATAGAAAGGCTTCAACTCCAAGCGCAGGGTCGAGTCTTTTGCCTTCACGTCTTTCGACCAGGCGTTTTCGATGGAGTCGAGGTAAGCCTCTTTCTTATCACCGCTCATCTTTTCAAACTCAGGTGTCAGAATGTCGTTGGTCACGTCCTTCTGCTCCACCATGAAGCTTACAAACATGTTCTTGTTGGGCAGCTCGTCCTCGAACGTCTTTGCATAGAAGCCGTTCAGCATATAGTCGTGCTCAACGGTGCTGTGAGAACGGATAGACTCGAAGCCGCAATGATGGTTGGTGAACACCAAGCCATCAGGGCTAACCACTACGCCAGAGCAATAGCCTGAAAAGTTTACGACAGCTTTCATAATGGCGTCGTCAGCCTGATACAGTTTTTCGTAAGGCAACTGATAGCCTTCTTGCTGCATTGTCTCATAAACCGCCTGTGGCAGGTTGTAGAGTGTCCACATGCCTTCGTCTGCATGAGCACCGATGCTCATGAGGCATGCTAAAGAAAGAAATAGTTTTTTCATTTAAAAGTGTTTGATGTATGTTTATTTCCTGAAATACTTACCCACAACAGGAAGTCCTGAGAGTGGGAGATCGTTGCGGATGATGATGCTCAAGAAGAATATCACCACCAGTGTGTTGAAGCCTAAGGAAATCCAAAGATTGTAGTTGTCGTGGATATGAACCATCGACAGATAGCATACGGCGGCAATCAAGACATAGTAGGCAATGCTTCGCAGGGGGTAGTTGATGGGGTAGTACTTCTGTCCCACAACATACGATACGATCATGGCCACACCGTAGCCGGCAAAGCCTCCCCATGCACAGGCCATATAGCCGAAACGGGGTACGAAGAAGAAGTTGATAGCCAACAGTACTGTACAACCAATGCCTGAGAATACGGCTCCCCAGATGGTCTTATCGATGACCTTATACCAGAACGAGAGGTTAAAGTAGATACCCATCATAATCTCGGCTGCCATGACGATTGGTACTACGCGCAGTCCTGACCAATAATCGCTACCAATGATGTGTTTCAAAACGTCTAGGTAGGCAATAACCATCAGGAAGGCCAACAGCGTGAAGATGATAAAATACTTCATTGCCTTGGCATACATTTCGTGCTGGTCTTTGTCCTTCACGCCGGCAAAGACGATGGGCTCATAGGCATAACGGAAAGCTTGCGTAATCATCGCCATGATCATCGCAATCTTCACGCAGGCTCCATAGATACCCAGTTGCATCTCCATGTCGGCACCTTTATAGATATATGGGAATAGCATCTTGTCGGCTGTTTGGTTCAATATGCCTGCAATACCAAGAATAAGAATAGGCCAGGCATAGCTGAGCATGCGCTTCAATACGGCGCGGTCGAGTACATAGCTGAAACCTGTGAGCTCCTTGAGCATACAAACCAATAACATGGCTGAACAAACGAGGTTGATGTAGAAGGCGTAGCCCACATCCTTGCCATCGAGCCATGCAAAATAGATTACATTCAACAGAATGCTCATAATGATATTCAACATCTTCAAGGCTGCAAACTTCAATGCTTTCTTTTGCTGACGTAGGTATGCGAAAGGAATGCACAGAAAGGCATCAATAGCCACAGTTATCGCCATCACCCATACATACGACGGATGATCACCGTAGCCCATGAGATTGCTTAGCGGTGTGATGAGTAGTAGTACCAGTGCAACAAATGCGGCTGAGACCGTTCCCACGGAGATGAGTGTAGTGGAATATACACGCATCGAATCTTCGTGTGTCTTGTTGGTGAAGCGGAAATAGGTGGTCTCCATGCCGAAAGTCAACAATACTAATACCAATGCGGTATAGGCATAGATATTCGTGATAACACCATAGCCGCCTGATGCTGCAGAAATCTTGGCGGTATAGAGGGGAACTAAAAGATAGTTCAGAAAGCGGCCGATAATACTCGATAGACCGTAGATGGCCGTATCCTTGGCCAGTGATGACAGTTTACTCATAGTAGCTGTAAAAGGATGTCTTTTTTATTAGTTGCAAAAGTACGGCTTTTCTTTCTATTGGCAAAATAAAACATGAAAAAAGCGACTTTCCGTGGGGAAAGCCGCTTCTGTTCGATTGTTAATCAGAGACTATTTTGATGTTTGGCTAGCAAGAATCAGTGTCTCCCATGCAGCAATCTTCTTAATGTATTCATCGTTGGCACGAGTCAAAACGACTGTATTCATGTCTGCTGTCTGCTGCTGTGGAACGATGGTCATCTTGTTGCCAGAAATAGAATAGGTGGCTGTCTGGAAAGGAGCATCACCGCTGATGGTAATGACATTGCCATTCACTGACATAGAACCAGAAGAAGTCCTCTTCACATACGTTTGACTGGAATTACTGAACTTGTAGTTGTCATTCTGCCAGCTATCAGCCTTTAGCGTAATCACCTCCAGACGTGTTGAGCTTTCTTCTCCAATCCAAATTCCTACATAGTCGGGGGTGCTACCGCCACCGTCCTTGCTCTTATCGTCGTTGTCATCACCACAAGCAGTGAAGTTGAATGCCATGAGCATGGTCATCAGCATCATTCCGAAAAATCTTAATGTCTTCATAATTTTAAGTTTTAAAATAATTAATAGATGTTTATGTTTTGCAAAGATATGTTATTTCAATATAGCGTGCAATTTAAAACACTTAAATTATGTTAATTGAACGATTTTTCGTCCTTATCCGAAGAAAAAGTAGCAGATTCCAATGGCTGAGATGATACCTGCGAGGTCAGCTAACAGTCCGCAGGCCACTGCATGACGCGTGTATCGGATGCCAACGGAGCCGAAATAGACAGCAAGGATATAAAATGTGGTGTCGGTAGAACCTTGGAATACACAACTGAGTCGTCCGATGAATGAATCGGCACCATAGGTTGTCATGGCATCAACCATCATGCCGCGAGCTCCACTACCTGACAAAGGCTTCATGAGTGCTGTGGGCAGTGCTCCTACCCATTGGCTGTCAATACCTGAAGCATCAATCACTGAGGCAATGCCGCTAATGAGCATGTCCATTGCTCCTGAGGCACGAAAAACACCGATTCCAACGAGGATTGCCACCAGATATGGTATAATGCGAACGGCAGTGGTGAATCCTTCTTTGGCTCCATCGATAAAAGCATCGTACACATTCACTTTCTTATGCATGCCAGCCACGATGAATCCAATGATAATTGTCATCAGAAGGATATTGGCAACAGTCGTGCTTACCTGATTCATTGTCAACGAATCCAGCTGACTGAAGCCCCAGATGATACCTGCAACCAAAACGCTGGCTCCGCCCAGTGTGAGTAGTATGGTACGGTTCAGTAGGTTGATGCGCTGATATAGTGAGGTGATGATAATGCCTGCGAGTGTAGAGAAGAAGGTTGCCAATAGGATAGGAATGAAGATGTCGGTTGGCTGTGCAGCTCCCATCTGGGCACGATATACCATGATGGAGATGGGGATGAGTGTCAGTCCGCTGGTGTTCAGAACAAGGAACATAATCATGGGATTGGAAGCCGTTACCTTCAGACGTTCGAAAGTATCGTTGTCAATCGCTTTCTCACCTTTTAGCTTCTCAATCTTTTCGTTCTTAATCTCCTCCAACTGTTCCATGGCTTTCAGACCGAGAGGCGTTGCGGCATTGTCGAGTCCCAGCATGTTGGCGGCTACATTCATGAAAATACTGCCTGTCACAGGATGACCTTTTGGAACATCAGGGAAGAGCTTCACGAACACAGGACTCAGCAATCGTGCCAATACGTTGACAACTCCACCTCTTTCGCCAATCTTCATGATGCCTAACCAAAGGGCGAGCACGCCCGTCAGACCGAGTGAAATCTCAAAAGCCGTTTTCGATGAAGAGAACGTAGAGTCCATCATAGCAGGAAACACTTCGAAATCGCCCCAAAACAAGAGTTTGGCGAGAGCAACGATAAATGCAATGAGGAAAAAGGCAATCCAGATGTAATTAAGTACCATAATCTGAGAATTATTTTTTGTTTGGTAAAAAACGTGGGCAAAGATAACTTAAAAATCTGATTTTGTGAACAAAAAGACAATCTATTTGCTGATTTGATATTTTTTTTATACTTTTGCCGAGTAAAAAGGCAATATCATATGAAGACGTTTGGCAATATCAGTCTTTTCTATGCAGCTGTAGTGTTGCTTTGTTGTGGGATTACCACATCTTGTAAGCGTGATATGTTTGATATCGATGCTTACAATGCTCTCATACAGGAAACTTCTCCGATTGGTGATATTGATGCGCGTCACAACTGGACGCTCACACGCCCATTGACTGTTTCTGTGCATGTGGATGCTGCTGAGGCTTCTTCGCCAAAGTCCGTTTGTATTCTTTCTGATAATCCATATCAGCAGGAGAACGTGGAGATTCTTGCGGAGAAAAAAGCTGCTCAGGGCGATGTCAAGACGTTGTTCTTCTATGCGCCTACCTATAAGTCGGAATTCTATGCCGCAATTCTTACTTCTGGCGGCGATTATTATCTGAAGAAGTTCGATGCATCTCAGACCGACGTGTCGTTTACTACGGGTATCATTCTTCCGGGAGAAGAACTTCATGCCCCTGACTATCAAGGCTACACCTATTGTTTTGAAGAGGAATATCCCAAGCCAAGCGATGACTGGGATTTCAATGATCTGGTATTGCGAGTGCAGAAGGTTCCTGCTCAGGCTGAAAACGAACTGCGTTTGAGTGTGACCTTAGCTGCTGTAGGCTGTCTGAAGCAGATGGCTGCCGCTATCCGTCTTATAGGCTATGGTTATGATGATGTAGAGAACGTATATATCGAGGAGGGTCGTACGTTTGATGGCACTTTTGATGATAATGGTGTAAAACGCCAGTTTATCGAAGATGGAAGTCTGTTGTTGCGTGCCCGTAATGGTGAGGCTGTTCTCAATCTTTTTGAAGATGCCCATTGGAGTATGTCGCCTCGACTGCAAGGTGGTGGACAAGGTGTGGCACGACTCTATTATAACACTCAGCGACAGGTGGATGGCACCACAGGTGCTCAGATCCGTCCAAAGACACTCACCTATGTGGTGAAACTGCGCAATCCGAAAAATCTCGAAAACTACACCCTTAATGACCTTGATGTGTTTGCCATTGAGGACTTCAACTCTGGTAAGTGGGAAATTCATACATTTGCTCACAAGGCTGCCGCTGTGTTACGCGACTATGGCAGCAATGAGACCGCTACCAGTAATAATATGGTGTGGGGATTAATGGTCCCCAACGCAAACTTCCGTTATCCCATTGAGGGCGTGAACATGGGATTCTATAAAGATGGTATCCTGACGGGAGCCTATATGAAAGATGATCACTCTTTTGGTCAGTGGGTAATGAACTGTGAGTCGGCTATCGACTGGTTCTGCTATCCCTCGACAGGCTTGGTCTATTGATTCAGTATCAACCAACTAATAACTACAAATATGAGAAAACAATTCCTTATGATGTTGTTGACGTTGACAAGTATCGGCGTCTTTGCACAACACAATCCAATTCTTCCCGAGATGCATGCCGACCCAGAGGTGTTGGCTGATGGCGGACGTTATTACATCTACTCTACTACCGACGGCGCGCCAGGTTGGGGAGGATATTATTTTACTTGCTACTCATCGAAGGATCTGAAAAAGTGGCAATATGAGGGTATTATCCTCGATTTAAAGAAGGATACGAAGTGGGCTCGCGGCAATGCTTGGGCTCCCTGTATCGAGAAGAAGAATGGTAAGTATTATTTCTATTATAGTGGTGACCAAGGAGAACGCAAGGCTATTGGCGTAGCTATTGCCGACAGTCCTACAGGTCCGTTTGTCGATTTTGGCAAGCCCATCGTCGATAAGCGTCCTGCAGGGGTGCGTGGTGGCCAGCAGATTGATGTCGATGTGTTTACTGATGACGACGGACAGAGCTACCTCTATTGGGGCAATGGCTATATGGCTGGTGCGAAGCTCAACGATGATATGACCTCTATCGACACCACAACAATCAAGGTGATGACTCCTCGTGGCGGTTCGCTCAAGGACTATGCCTATCGTGAGGCTCCTTATGTGTTCAAGCGCAAGGGCATCTATTACTTCCTCTGGAGTGTCGACGATACTGGTTCGCCTAACTATCATGTAGCTTATGGCACCTCGAAGTCACCTCTTGGCCCTATCGAAGTGGCAAAGAATCCTGTAATCCTTCAGCAGCGTCCTGACCAGAAGATTTATGGAACAGCTCACAACTCTGTGCTTCAGATACCTGGCAAGGACAAGTGGTATGTTGTTTACCACCGCATCAATCCTGCCTATATGGATCGTAAGGATGGTCCAGGCTTCCATCGCGAAGTGTGTATCGATC
>Ga0265298_10006023_pt1 | contig 15078 bp, 13 predicted proteins | sample AusTroGonzalo_MG_3_FD_193486 | JGI IMG/M metagenome (GOLD analysis project Ga0265298, IMG submission 193486) | Bovine rumen microbial communities from tropical cattle in Woodstock, Queensland, Australia - Gonzalo_01 | ecosystem: Host-associated > Mammals > Digestive system > Stomach > Rumen ... | reverse complement strand
ACTGATATTATACTCGCAGAACAGGATAAAGCCCAACCACACGATAAATGCCACCACGAAAAACACCACGAGGGCTATCACCAACTCGAGGGTCAAGAACGAACGCAACAATGCGTGTTTGCTTTTGGCAAAATTGATATACGACATACGTATGATAGTAACTATCAGCGTGACAAAGAACGAGATGACGATTGCTAGCCACAATGGAGCCTTCCATACCATGTTATGCTTCAGCATGGTTTCCACTCCGAACGCCAACAGTTCCACACCAGCCATTTTCCCCAATGGGGTGATGTGCATGTCACCCTCTTCCTTCATAGCCCCAAGCAGCACCACACGATCCTCTATCAGTTCCCTGTTCTGGAGCACATTGGCATAACTGACCTTCTCAAAGTATAAGGGCGAGAAGTTAATGCGTATCTCCTGTTCGGCCATAGGCATCACCTCTTCACCGGCATACCTGTCGGCAATCAATTTGATAAGTGACGGACGCAATTCCCCCTGATGAGTCCGTCCGATACTCAGGTTACGTTTCGTTCCGTCATAAAGCAGACGTGGCATGTTGGTAAACCCTTCTGTTAAAGAGTCACACGGAGTAAAGAAGGAATGAACCGCCTCATCTGTCCGATCTATTAACCTGTAGGAATACACGCCGTGGCTGGCCATAACAGCCTCTGTCAGCATCTGGTCACCGACGCTATCTTCCTTCAAACCCTCAAAGACGATATCCACACCCAATACCTTAGGGTTCAGCGACGTAATCTCTGCTATCGTCCTTGCCAAGTCGCGACGACTGATTAGTTCCGTCATATCGACGATAGTAATCACTCTACTGGTATCCTGCCCATCCGAGGTTCCTAATATATTGTAGTAGAAGTCCTCAATCGAGTAGTTTCCTATGGCCTTGGCAATGGGATTGAACACTTTCAAGTTAAAAGCCACCAAGGCATAGAGTCCCAAAATCAAATAGGCCAGAACCGTAACACCTATGGCACGATAGAAATATTTCACACCTTAAAGTTTGAAATCATTTATTCTTTTTCAACAACAACTCGTCCAGCTGGTCACTCATCTTGGCGCCCTTCTTTTCCATCTCGTCACGAAGATAACCCTTCATCACCTCTCGGATAGCACTTTCCTTGGTGGCAAGACGTACCATAACTTCCTTGTTATTGTTCTTCAGTGTTCGGTAGCACTCAACGACGGGCACAACACGTCCTAATTTCTGTGAAATAATGGTTTTACCTTCTGACAATAAGGTCGTCACAGTTGCAGCCTCTTCTGCCCCCAACTGTTTATTACCCACTAGATTGTCTATGAGGGCAGTAGTCTCTGACCCGATTTTACTAGCAATCTGCTGGCGGGCCAACTCCATTGCTTGCATCTTGGCAGCATCATAATTTTCACCGACGCTTTGTCCTTCACCAGTGATATAAACGGGGTTCTGGTCTTCATCAGTTTCCATAATGGTGAGATAAGACCTGTCCAGTTGTCGCTCCAGGGGAAGAGAACCTGGCGTTACTACCCAACCATCCTTCTTCAGTTTCTTGGCCTCCTTACGGGCTTCCTTCGTGCTTTTTTCCTTAAGATCCTGCTTCAGCTGGTCCAACTGTGCCTTGTTTACACTCTGAGCCCAAGCTATCTGGACAATGGCACACATCAATAAAACGGTAAAAATCTTGAACTTATTCATATTTTCTTCATTTAATAATTTTTATTTCTTCTTGATAATCATCAGAATTGCATATTGCGCCATTCTGTCTTAATCTTTTCCGAACAACTCGTTGCGGGAGTCTGTTTCTTACGCATCTTCAACTGAATAGCCTGCAAGGAGACATTCGACTTCAGATGGTCAGACATTTCTCCCAAAGTTAGCACTCCAGCCGACTTCTGCAATTCCCTCAGCAGATAATACGTAAACAAGCCATGGCCTTCTTCCGGATACCCCTGAGCAGTCTCATTACCCTGAGCAGCAGAAAACACCACCACTGAACCTTCACCAAAAGTTGCATCTTCTGCCTCGATTTCCACACCGCGCAAACCTTCCGTTACACCTTCATTGTTACGGTTAATACCGCTGAAACATGCATCCAGGAATACAGAAGTCCGTCGGAACGCCAAGTCACCGAGTTTACTGTAAAATGCATCAAGGGCAATACCTCTTTGTGGGTTGGAACCACGAACATCTGTAGGCAAGATATATGCCTTGTTTTTGTTTCTCACATCAGGAACACCATGTCCGGCATAATACACGATCAGGTTCTTCTCATCGCGATGAGGAATATGACTAATCCAGTCTTCAAGTTCCTCCTCCAAAATCATCTGCTTCGTGGCATCCTCCGTGATATGAATGTTCTCAACAGGTATGCCTAACGTTTTCTTGCAATACTCAGAAAAAACACGGGCATCATGAATGGCATAAGGAACATCCGAAACAAAACGATAGTTCTGATTACCTATAATGAGAGCGTATGTATCATAACGCATTCTGTCACCCGAAGGAATAATAGTGTCTACCTCAGAAGTGGCATAGTCATAATCTTCATCAGACCTTTCCTTGTTAGTACATTTATCCACAGACTCCTTTGACAGCCCAAACTCACTGCAATTGCCTAAATTAACATACGAAGGCAACCGACGAACTTCTCCTTCATACAACGCATGACGAGTAATACCATTGATAACAACTTCACTGGCAAAGGCATGGTGACCAATGATAGCAGTAGGAGCCACATCTATCATTTTCAGATTAGTACACGAAACGAATGCCTGGTCTGCCAGACGACAACGGTCCGGAATGACAATTGACGGCAGTGTGGAACAATTGGCAAACGCGATGGTCTCAACACTTTTCAACTGTACTGGGATAGAAATGTTACGTAAGTGGAAGCAATTTAGGAAGGCTCCCCATCCAATAGTTTCCAAATCAGTACCTTCAAAGCGGACTTCTTGCAAACTGCCACAATTGGCAAAGGCACATGAACCAATGTTTGTAATGCCACTCATAAGCACAACCGTCTTGACATTCAGTTTCTGCTTAACCCAAGGAGAGACATTCTGGCCGACATTATAATCGTTCATTTTCACCTTTTCACCCTTTTTGTTAATATTAGTAATTGTCAGCGTGTTGCCATCAAAACTCCATTTGACATCTAAGCCACACGTTCCCTCTACCCTATATTGAGCATTGATTCCCGTCAGACATGACACACTCAGAACTAAAAATAATATATACTTTTTCATAACCTATTCTCTGTAAAATGAATAAAATGTCTCAAATAACAACTTCAACTTTTTGATTAAAACCTCAATTGCAAAAACATACGATTGGTAGATGACTTAAACTTATACTCATCATTTCCAAAAGTGTCTTTGTCCAATGACTTGTATTTCAATCCTGCCGAACGATACTCATAGCCTACACCTATGAATTTCCACGTCAAGCTGAAACCAAAGCTACTGATTAGTCCATGTCCTAAATCCAGTTTGACGTTTTCTTTCATTTCATTTTGGCCCTTAATTCCATCTCCTTTGTTAGCGTCAGCGTTCACGTCACTCTTCATATTAAGGAGTGAGACGTGATAACCTATATGATACCAAAGATTGAGCTTTAAAAAGTGTAATCCTCTGCTGTCCATAGAAGTAAATGGAGCAAAGGCCACCGAAGGACCTAATGCCATTCCATAGTTAAATTCATACTTCTCCAGATTCCATGGTGTATAATAAAAATCTGTACCAGGCAGCTTTGCACTGCTGTCATACAAATTCTTACCATCACCTTCATGATTATAATGATTGACATTTAAGTCAATATACGTATAATCAATATAAAATTGCAACAAATTGGAGATAGGCTTTTTGTGCAGTTTGTAACTACTTCCCAATTGAAGCGAGAAGCCCCAGTTGGTTTTGTAGTCAGGTACGATGCCACTTCCCACTCCTGTCGCGATTTGCCCGTCTGGATTTAGAGAAGTAGAGCTGTAGGAAAGATTCAGATAACTCTTTCTCGACCATACATCCTGAAAATGGTCCTCAATAAACCTGTTGGTAGTCAAGCCTTGCTGAGTTTTCACAATGTCTTCAATAGTCACAATCTCCGTTGAGTCTTCTTTCCAGTCAATATTTGCCTGTCGATTCAACTCGTTCACGTTTTGTCCAGCTGCTGTCAAACATAACAGACTGGCAACAGATACAATTAGTTTCTTCTTCATAATTCTACTGACTTTTGGGGTTATTGTTATTTTGTTTAATCTTTATCCATTTCTTGTTGACGACCATATCTTTATCCATTCGCTGACATTTCAGCAGCCATTTCTGGAAGTCATGTGTACTCAAGGAGTTAGGATGTCTTTTGTCACCCGTGATATCATTACACTTGATAAACGAATTTGGAGAGTAAATAATAACAATCTGGTTGTCTTCTTGCTTCCGCTTTGTACTCAGTCGATAGTGGTAAGCCGACGCATCCGACTCCTTATCAAAAAAAACGTAGTCACGATTGCCCTTGACGGAGAAACGCCCATCCACATCCCCAGGATAAGGCAGCATGCACATGGTCTGGTCGTCACCAACGATCAAATAGACAGCAACATATCCATCGGCTGGAGAACGAAATTGCACATAGACGCGTTCTCCACTGACAAATGACACCGTTGTTTCCCTATTACTCAGACCATCTTTTAGTATTTCCCATTTTAAATCTGTTTTGGCCTGAATGATCTCCCGGGCTTTACCATGTACCTTGGCAGTAAATGACAAATGCCCATCTTTATACTCAACTTCAATCTCAGCCGGTTCTATATCTCCAAGCCATTCACCCCTCGCCATGGCAACAGTGTTCTCCCAAAAATATGAACTAGTTTCCTGGCCATTAGTCTCAGTATTTGTGTCTATCACGTCAGAGGTTATCATCTCTCCAAACTCTTCTCTGATAGCAGCCGCTTTTGCCAACTCTATACATTTCCTTTTGGCTTCGTTCAGTGTAACATCGTCATTCTCCGTAATGACGTAGGTATATTTGCCGGATACCGTCGCAGTCTTCTGAGCCTGTACACTTTGCATCAGCATCAGAGAACAAAAAATAAGAAGGCATATACTCATCTCATTTCTCATAGTTCTTACCTTATAATGCTTTGACAATAAAGAAAGTTCTAACCTCATACTTGCCATCCTCCATCAATCTGTAGAACACGACACTGGGCTTCAGCGATTTCACCGTCTGATCCGTACTCGACTGGAATTGGGCACTCACCTCAACATTACTTAAAGCACCATCCGCGTCAGACTTATTGAAAATACGGGTATTTGCCGACCCTGCGACCTTCGACTCCTGCATAGAAGCATACAGTGCGAAGGCATTATTCTGGCTTTTGCGGACTGCAATATTAATGTCTTTGGCAATGCCATGACCTTCTATGGTCGTCAATGCTCCCTTACCAGCTGCCAGTGCATTGTAGTGAGCATCCATAGCCTCCTTGATATTCTTCGTATCACCAAACACATTCCACCCCTCCTTATTCAATTGCTCTGCGGCCTTCTTGCTTTCCTTTCGGTATTGTTTGTCATGATCTCCTGCACTTGTTTCGACCACTACGAAACAAGAGAATGCCATCAGGAGCAGAACAACCCTCGCTATATGTTTGATGGTATGTTTAAATGTAATTTGCTGTCTCATCATTAGTTTCTTTTAATAATATTTCTGCCTTAGTCGTGACAAAGTTACAAATAATTATTTAAACAAACAAAAAATAAACAAAAAAAATGAGTCTTTAAAGCAAAATTCTCTAATTTCGCCACAATTCGAGTTCAAATCAACTACAAAGGAAGCATCTTTTATTACCTGCCACGCTTTGTCATAGTAAAGATTCAACTAAAATACGAATTTACCTGAAAATATTGGGAGATTCGAAAAAAACATGCAAATTTAATCCAGAAAGGACACTAAGGACACAAGAGCATGGCAGTCTCTTAACGCAAAAGGTAAAGAACGTTGGGCACCCTAATAATACCTTGCACTCTCATATCTGCAAGAATATGTTAGTTTGCCGATTATTCAAAGTTCTGCTTGATCACGGCATCAACCAGTTTCATACCGACGGTCTTGTAGAGCTTCGCCGATGCGCAGTCGGGACTCTCGTCCATACCTGCAAAGTCCATGTAGATGATGCCTACAGAACCCGTGTGGCTACTCAGCCAATCAATGGTCTTCTGGTTGGTACTTTCAGCAATCTCACGATAGCTGTCAGAGAACGGAATGTAATAGGCCGACGGATAGTTGATGACCCATACGGGCTTCTCAGCAGCCATATCGCGCTTCACAGAGGCCTCCAGCATGCGGACGAGGGCCGCCACCTTGTTATCGCGTGTGATGTTCTTCCAGTAGTCCTGCACCCAGAGCGGAGTCTCGCTGCCGTCGGCTGCGGTGATGTACCCCTGCTGCTGCTTCTCCAACTCTAAATCATAGACCCAGCCGTAGCAATAGCCACCGAGCGGTTTTTCGGCATACACCTCCTTGGAGAGCATCAGCACCTTGCCACGCATCTCGCCTACGGTAAGGCGGGCCTTGAAGTCGGCAAACATGCTCTTGAACTCGGCGCTGTTGACAAGTGCGTTAAAGTCCTTGCCCCATGCATCCTTGCGGCGGGTGTTGCTGAGATCGACGGTCACGATGCAGAACTCCGTGGTGTTGGCGGATAGGAACTGCTTCAGCGTCTTGAAGAAATCGCTGACTAGCATCTTGGTGCTCGCCATACCGTGACTGCAACGCAGCACGTAGTTCATTCCATCCAGGACATACTCCGGACGCAAGTCGAACACGCGCACACCTGCCTTCAACTGCTCTTTGATGGTCAAGTCCTGACACTTGGCAGTCAAATCGAAGATGCCCAGGAATGGGTTTTGCCAGCCCTCAGCCGTACAGGCATCGTGGCTTCCGGGCAGCGAGACGTCGGCCACCAGCCGGTCATCCTTCAACTGCTTCATCCATTGGCTGTTGTCCACGCCCTTGGGCTTGTAGTCAGCTACGTTGTACTTTTTCTCGGCAGAACCGCCGTGCCAGGCGTCAGACTGTTCCCTGTAAAGACGGATTTGCTCTTCGGTAGCCCGCTGCATGATGATTGCTTCATCGCCATACCCTTCCGTCAGTTTGGTGCCGTCGAAGTAAAGTTCGTCGGACTCTTCGCTGCCTTCATATTCTATGACCACCATGCCATCTTGACCGATGGTATATTTGCATGTACTAGTACTGTAGCGGTCAACAGGCTGGTAAATGAGTTTACCCTCTTCCATTACATTGATTTCTTTCCAGCACGTGCCGTCGTCGTTGAAATGATAGATGAAGGCCAGTATGTAGCCGTCAACCGAAGATTCCATCTCCACGTCAGCTTCATCCGGCATGAATTCATCCACTTTGATTTCGCTTATCCACTCGCCCACCAATGCCTTTGCCAGCGTTGGCGACTCTGGATCTACGGGACGATCTTCATTGGTACACGACATTAGCATCGCCACACAACAGATGGCGAGGGCGAGAAGCCCTCTTAGACAAACAGTTGTCTGAATCTTGAACAATTTTGTTGTTTTCATATCACTTAATATCGAATAGTTACTTGAACAAATTTTCTGCAAAGTTATGATAATAATGACTCACGGACGAGTTCATTATATGATACTATCATCGTACTCAATTATCTTCATGTCCCAAGGCAATGATAGCCGACATGCCGGGCTTGAGGTGAGGATGCGGTGAGAGCGTGGCTTCCAGATGTACCACACCGTTCTTTTCCACCACGGGACTGACAGCAGTGATACGGGCATGATGGCGGTCATCAGGAAAGGAAACCGGGGTCACAGTGATGACGGTGCCTTTCTCGAATCGCTGTAGTTCGTTTTCAAGTATATCGAAGCAGACCTTCAAATGCTCGGTATCTACAATGCGGAACAGTGTTTCGCCAGGAACGGCCGTCGAATATAGAACGGCATTGAGCTGGGCCACCACACCCGAGATGGGGGCCTGGATGGTACAGTAAGTCAACTGATGTTCCATCTGGCGAAGAGCGGCCTTGGCCGTATTATAGCCACTGTTGATACGTGCCATTTCACGAATAGTCTCAGGTGCCTGGTCGAAGGCACCACGCTTATAGCCTTGCCCCATCCACGCCCACGGTCAGCGCCTCGTCGAGTTGGAAGAGCCGTGCCAGCGTCCATGCCAATAGTGGCATCACCGTGAACTGTGCCAGACATCCGATAATCACGTCTCTCGGACGGCTGAACACCACGCGGAAGTCATCTAAATGTAGCGTCAGTCCCATGCCGAACATAATGATGCCCAAGAGCGGATTGATCACCGTAGGCTTGATGCCGTTGAACGCATCTGGCCACAACAAGGCTGCCACCGCTGCCAGCAGCACCAGCACCCCCATATAGTCAGATATCAGTTTGCAAATTCGTTTCATGTCCGGTTTTGATGTATTTAATTGCACAAAAGTACATAAAAAGATGCATTTATGCAAGAGCATTAACAAATAAGCCATCCATTTTAACAAATAAACAATGGTATATTTGCTTTTTTCTAACAAAATGACTATCTTTGCCACGGATTACGAAATCGAAGCCGTATTGCAGCAAGATCAAACCGTATAGAATATGAACATCACTCCGAAAGAAGGCATCACCGATGCCAAGAAATTGGGTATGCCCAAGTACATTATCTTAGGTGTCCAACATTTGTTTGCCATGTTCGGCGCCACCGTTCTGGTGCCCGTATTGACAGGACTCTCCGTGTCGTCCACTCTGCTGTTTGCGGGTATTGGCACACTGGTTTTCCACTTAGTAAGCAAGCTGCAGGTGCCTGCTTTCCTCGGCTCCTCGTTTGCCTTCCTGGGGGGCTATATGTCTGTGAAGGCTTTGGGCGTGGAGCAGGGCATGAGTGAAACGCTGGCCTTGGACTATGCCTGTGTGGGCGTATTCTGCGCAGGACTCTGTTATTTCTTGATGGCTGGTCTCATCAAGTCTTTCGGCTTGGAGAAGATACTGCAATACTTCCCTCCGTTGGTAACGGGTCCGATGATTATTGCCATTGGTCTGGTGCTCTCAGGCAGTGCCATCCAGAACTGCACCACCAACTGGCTGCTGGCACTTGTTGCTGTCGTGACGGTCATCGCTACCAGTGTGTGGGGCAAGGGCATCTTCAGGATCATTCCCATTCTGTTGGGCGTGCTGGTCAGTTATACGTTGGCCGCCATATTGGGTGAGGTGGACTTCTCGGTGGTAGGCGATGCCGCATGGATCGGCTTGCCTTTCAGCCGGGAGCAGACCGTGCTGGCTGTGTTTGACAATATGGACACCACTTTCCTCATCTCAACCATCATCGCCATTGTGCCGATAGCCATTGCCACCATCATGGAGCACATCGGCGATATGTGTGCCATCTCCTCTACCGTAGGGAAGGACTTCCTGAAGGAACCGGGTCTGCACCGTACGCTGATGGGCGACGGACTGGCCACGGCACTGGCTTCACTCTTCGGCGCCCCTGCCAACACCACATACGGCGAGAATACTGGCGTGCTGAACCTCACGAAGGTCTTCGATCCCGCTGTCATCCGTTTGGCTGCCTGCTTCGCCATCCTGCTGTCGTTTTGTCCTAAGTTCGCTTGTCTCATCGGCCTGATACCCGCAGCCACCATTGGTGGCGTGAGCCTGATCCTCTACGGCATGATCTCTGCCGTTGGTGTGCGCAATCTGGTGGAGGACAGCGTCGATCTTAATTCTTCGCGTAATGTCTTTGTGGCAGCCTCAATCTTGGTGATTGCCATTGGCGTGAAATATGGTGCTGAGGATAATGTGAGCGTTGGTCCCATCCATTTCTCAGGCCTGGCGCTTGCTGCCATAGTGGGAGTCCTGTTTAACGCCATCCTGCCAGGCAAACTGGGCATGAAGGTGAAAAGCGTGCACGGCAAAGACAAGCAATAGACTATGCATCCGGGAAATAGCCGCAAGCCTGGAGTTCCTCGAAATTACCGTCGGCTGCAACGCGGCCTTCCTTCAGCACGATGATGCGGTTACATTGCTGGATAGTGCTCAGGCGGTGGGCTATGACGATACGCGTACATTTCAGTTTGGCCAGGTTGTCGACTACGATGTGCTGGCTGATATTGTCAAGTGCCGATGTAGCCTCGTCGAGGAAGAGCACCGTGGGCTTTCTTACCAATGCACGGGCAATCAGTATTCGCTGCCGTTGTCCGCCCGACACGCCTTTACCGTCAACAGTGATGTGTGTATCCATACCTAAGGGAAACTGGCGGATGTCACCGTCGAGGGCAGCCAGACGGGCGGCCTCCCAGGCATCCTCGTCGGTCAGCTGCGGGTCGCTGAAGATGATGTTGTCGCGGATGGTACCCTCAATGAGCTGGCCGTCCTGCATACAGATGCCGATGCAGAACCGTCTTAGGCTGCGCAGATTAATGTCGCTCAGGTCATACTGGTCATAGAAGACGGATCCGGCCAAAGGATGCTCCAGTCCAAGCATGAGGCGCATCAGCGTACTCTTGCCGCAGCCAGAACCTCCGACAAGTGCCACGTAGTCACCGCTGTTGATTTTCAGGTTGAGACCATCGAAGAGCAGGGGCATGTTTTCTGCATAGCGAAACTTCAGGCCACGTATCTCCATCTGGCCCGTTATGCTCTTTACCACCTGGCGGTTGTCCTTGAATTCAGGCATTGCCGCCATGATAGGCTGGCAAAGTCGTATCTCAGGTAACAGGCGAGCCCCATCCTTTGTAATATTCTGCAGCTGCATCATCGCTTCGTTGACAAGCATCAGTACGGCGCAATAGGCAATATAGTCGGAGAGTGACAGCCCATAGTACCAGGCAGCCCACATGGTTACTATCATGGGCATCAGTTTCATGCAATAGGAAATGCCGTTTACATAGAAACTGGCTATGGGTTGACGGCAGCTGTATATCTCTGATGGAGCATATGCCTTTGCCCACTGAAGGAAGGCCCGGAACTCTGCACCAGTGGTCTTGAGTTTCTGGATGCCAGAGAACAAGCCGAACAGTGTACCTACAAGATGTGAGCCTTCATTGTTCACGTTCAATTGCACTTTCCTTGTATAGTAAAAAACCAGCACAATGGCAGCAAATTGTAATATCATGACAACGATGCCAGTATAGAATAATGGGCCGCCATAGATGAAGAACTGCACGAACATGATGCCGGAAAAGAGAAAGGTGAGTATGGTCGATAAAAAGCTGACTGTGAGATTAGAACTGACACGTGATACCGACAACAGGCGGTTGGATAGGTCGCCGGGTGAGAACTTCTTGGCAAACGTGGCGGGCGACAGCAGCAGGCGCGACATGAAGGCCATTTGCAGCGCATGCTCCACCTTGTCCTTGATACGCATCACCACTAAGTTGCGTGCAATCTGCACCATCGCGAGACCGACGGCTGCACTGGCGAGCAGGGTGGCAATGGGTACAAGCTGAGTGGCATCGCCCGAGGGGATGACTTCCGAGAAGATCAGTTTGCACACGTATGGTGTGAACATGGTCAGCAAAATAACACTTACGCAAGCCGCCAGGCTGTAAAGGAAATCATACTTGCAGAGACAACTCACGGCATAGCGTACAATTCCCTTGACGGTCAGTTCACCGTCTGAAAAAGGAAAGCAGGCAATCACTGCCTTTTTCTTCAGCAGGTGGGCATTTTTGCTCGCCCTCATGCCCTCGCCTGTCTTGGGATGGACGAAAGTATAGTCCGTGAAGCCGGGTACGAGTATAACAGGCGATTCGTCATCGGCCATAAATCCCAGCATATAGCCCGTACAGCGGGTCCACCAGCCGTCGCTCAGCGTGATAGTGCGAAAAAAGACGTTATTTTTATCAAGCAATGTCTCTATCTGCTCTAAGTCCTGGGGCAAGTCCACGCTCGACTCCATCTGCTTCCACAGCTTACGGTCTATCATGGAACGCAGGATTTCCAACGTCTTCCTCATGGCCCTGCGGTCACCGTCCATGCGCTGGGACAACTGCTGAAGGAATATATTCGTTTCCATGGTGTCAGGCGTATTTTAAAAGATTGCTATACAGACCATCCATCTGTTTCAGTTCGTCGTGCGTACCATGCTGGGTGATGCGTCCGTGTTCTACCACGTAAATCTGGTCGCAACCGGCTATGGTCTCCAACCGGTGGGCAATCATGATCATGGTCATACCCATGTCGTAGAGATGCTTCATCAACTTAGCCTCTGTCTGGGGATCCAAGGCAGAGGTGCCCTCATCCATCAGCATGATGGTGGGCTCCTTGGCCAGAGCGGTGGCTATCTCGATACGCTGGCGCTGTCCGCCGCTGAAGTTCTTGCCGCGCTCCATGACGGCTCCCTGATAGGCACCCGGACGTTCCAGAATCTCGTGGTGTATCTGCGCATCATTGCATGCCAGCACCATGGCAAAGTTCTCTATCGACTCGTCCCACATCTTCACGTTGTCTGCAATAGTGCCCTCAAAGAGCGTCACGTCCTGATTGACCACCGAGACAGAGTTGACGAAAGTCATGCGGTCTATCTCCTTGCGGGGCTTGCCGTCGAATAGCACCTCACCCTCCCAGGGTTCATACAGCCCTGACACGAGGCTCAGTACCGTACTCTTACCACAGCCCGAGGGGCCTACCAGGGCTATGCGCTCACCAGCCTTGATCTTCAACGAGAAATGGTTGAGGATGGGTGGCAGGCTGCGGTCGTAACCGAAGGTGACATCGCGCAACTCTATCTCTCCCGTCAGTTTCGCTATATCAGGCAGATCGTCGCCTTCAGGCAGGCTCAACTCTGCGCTTTCCTGACCAAAGTCAGTCACGTCCTTGATACGCTGGATGCTCGAGTGGGCTCTTAGTATGCCCATGATGCTTTCTATGGTTTTATTGATGGGAAAGACAGACTCGTTAATCATTCCCTGCGAGGCCAGAATCATACCAGGTGTCAGTTCACCATCCATGACATACCAGGCACCCATACATAGTATAGAAGCATTGGTGAGTTGTAGTATCAGCTGCGGTACAACACTCAGGAAGATGGTATTCGTCGAGGATATGACGCGGGCATTGATTGATTGCGTATAGATTTCTTCCCAGCGTTCAAAGAAATACTGCTCGCTTCCTAACGACTTGATCGTTTCCAGATTGCTCATGCCCGTCATCGTGACATTCTGAAGTCGTGCCTCCGTCACCTCCAGATCCATAGCATACTGCTTCTGCAGCTTGGAAGTGGTACGCATCACATAAAGCAGTATAAGAACAGCGAAAATCTCTAATATAGCCAGTTTCCAACTATAAGATATAAGGATATAACAGCATAGAATAGGTACAAGCATTAAGACCAAAGAAGGCAATGCAGAGTCCAGCGACTTGACTGTTTTTGATATGCTTGTATAGCGTGCCACCAGTTCGCCTGGTGTGAATTGGGCCAGAAGTGACAACGGCAGCCGAAACACAGTCCATATATATTTCGTAGATAAAGTAATGATGATTCTTGCATAACTCTTTCTGCGTATGACGGAGAACGATGTCCAGATGGCAAGCTCTATCACAAACAACGAGACATAGAACACCATCAGCGGGGTAAACCACTCAGGATTCTTGTGCGTGATGATATTGTCGGTATAGACCTGCTGGAACAACGATGGGAAGATGCGAGTCGGAATGTCAAAAAAATAGATAGTGACACTGGAGAAGATGAACAATATATTGCCCTTAAGAAAAAACTTAAGGGCAGAAACTACCGACAACTTCGACTGGCGACCAGGCTTTTCCTGCATCATCATTCAAACTTATGCTCCTGGCTACGGATTTGAGGGCGGGATGCTTTGTACAGTTACAAATGCTGTCATGCCTGGCGACAGATGCGGATGCGGTTGTAGCGTGGCTTCCACGTGTCTCATGCCATTGTCATCAACCGCACCGACGCCTGAAATCGTAGCAGGATGCTGCTCTGAGGGGAATGTAACGGTAGAGACGGTGAGAATGGCTCCATCCCAATATCGCGCCACTTCGTTTTCGAGTACGTCGAAACTTACCTTCAGATGCTCTATATCCACAATATAGAAAAGGGCTTCGCCCGGCTTGGCCATACCATAGAGCGTGTTCTGGATTTTTATGACATATCCAGAAATGGGGGCGGTAATGGTACAATAGGACAGTTCATGTTCCAGTTCGTGCAATTCGGCCCTCGCTTCGTTATATCCACTGCTGATACGAGCCATTTTCTTGATGTTTTCAGGTGCTGCATCCAGGTTGTCGTGCTTATAGCCCTGCCCCATCAGAGTGGCCTGATACTGGAATTCGGCTTTCTCCAGTTTAGCACGGCTGTGGGCTATCTTCTCACGCAAGGCAGCGTCGCTAAGTCGTGCAACAACCTGACCTTTCCTGACTTCCTGTCCGCTATTCTCTATGGCGAACATGACAATCTGTTCTGAGATACGGCTAAAGACAGGAACTTCGCGCGCTGTTTCTATCTTACCCTTGATAGCTGTTGAAAAATTCGGAGCCTCTTGGGGCGAAGGGGCTTTTGTCGATTGCACAGCAGTCGTATCACTCTGCTGAGGAGTAGATTTAACGTCGCCTTTCGACTGACAAGCAGTGAGAAGTGAAAAGAGCGTGACGAATAGTGAAATACTGATATACTTATTCATAATTGATGAGAGTTTGCAGATGATAGTGGCTCACCCAGAATTCTTCCAAGGCAGCCAGGTAATTAGTGTAGGCAGTAGCCCATCGGGACTGTGCCAGAGTGAAGGTGTTGATGTCACAAAGACCGTTGGCATAGTTGTCGGCCGTCTCATTGTACGTCTCTTCAGCCAATTTGATGGTCTTTTCGGTGCTGATAAGCCTGTCTCTGCTGGATTGCAGCTTCTGCAGCGTCACGGCGGCATCTTCTGCCAACAGACGCTCAACCTCCTGGGATGCCAGTTCCTGTCGGTTCGCCCAGGCCGTAGCTTTCTCATGACGCTTTTTGGCTGCGCCATGATCCATCAGCGGTATCGAAAACTGCACGGAGCCTAAAGCATACAATTGCTGGTTCTTGTA
>Ga0265298_10006022_pt1 | contig 15081 bp, 13 predicted proteins | sample AusTroGonzalo_MG_3_FD_193486 | JGI IMG/M metagenome (GOLD analysis project Ga0265298, IMG submission 193486) | Bovine rumen microbial communities from tropical cattle in Woodstock, Queensland, Australia - Gonzalo_01 | ecosystem: Host-associated > Mammals > Digestive system > Stomach > Rumen ... | reverse complement strand
GTTCCCCGTCCTCATCCGCGCCACTTCGAAACGCCGCACAGCGCGGTCCGCGACGTCATGGACGCCTGCACCAGGGCCGGGATATGGCGGATATCCTTCATGGCGGTCGCGGAGGACAAGACCGAGGGCAAATCGCGCCCGGCTCTCCTCACAGGCAAGCGAAAGGTCTTGAAGTAGCATGGCGAGAAAACCGCAGGACAATCCCCAGCTCGACATGACGCCGATGATCGACGTCGTGTTCGAACTGATCATCTTCTTTGTCGTCACGATCAAGCAGGAGGACATCTTCTCCCGCCTGAACGTGAACCGCCCGGCCCCGGCGAGCAGCAGTTCGTCGTCTTCTTCGGACGACATCTCCTGCAACATAGAGATCGGCAAGGATCCGATGCCCGGGCCGCGGCAGCGCCGCGAGGGCCTCATCGTCTACAACAAGCGCACGGTCTCCATCGACCAGCTCGACGGCTTCCTCAAGGACACCGCCGCCGTCTCGACGGATACGCCCATCATCGTGAAATGCACCCTGGACAGCCCCCACAAGACGCTCGTGGACGTCCTCGACAGGTGCTACAAGTACAAACTCTACAGCGTGAGCGTGTTCACGCTATAAGGAGCAGTCGCCATGACCGAAGAAGAGGACATAATCGTAGACGTAAAGGCGATCGGCGAGAAATACGAGGACAAGGGGTATTTCCGCCGGCTCATGGACATGTTCTCGGGACTCGGCAAGCCCCACAGCTCGCCGGAGTACAAGCTCGCCCTCACCGAACTCCAGCGCCAGATCGCCCCGCTGGTGGCGATCGTCTCCGTAGTCCTCTTCGTCGTCGTGCTGGTCGTCGTCACGGCCATGACGGGAACCTCCAAGGACGCCTACGAGGTCACCATCGCCGAGGCGGCCGAGGACACGACGATCGACGAGGAGCCGGAACCCGAGCCGCCGGACGATCTGGAGCCGCCCCCGATGGACGACGTGGACATCCCGATCGACGTCCCCAACCCGACGCCTACCCCGGACGCGAGCGCGCCCGCGCCAGACGCGGCCGAGGACGTTTCCGTCAAGCCCGCCGAGCAGGATTCCGTCGCGTTCGTGGATTCGCCCGTCCAGATGCAGTCGATGACGGGTTCTCGCAACCCCGGCTCCATCGGCAACAGCACGAGAGGCGGCGCCAACTACGGCGACGCGACCACCGAGGCGACCGTCGTGAAGGTCCTCTGGTGGCTCAAGGCGACCCAGAACTACGACGGCAGCTGGAACGCCGGCAAAGGCGCGTCCCCCGCCGCCACCGCCCTCGCGGTCCTGACCTACCTCGCCCACGGCGAATATCCGGGCTCGCCTTCGCCGTACCGCAAGGATTTCGGACCGGTCGTCCAGAAGGCGATCGGCTACCTGACGAGCGGAATCACCCCCGCGACCAAGCCCGGCGAAGTCACGAAGATGCGCGGCATGGACGGCAACGAGTACGCGTTCCTCATCGTGACGTACGCGCTCTGCGAGGCGTACGGCATGACGAAGAACCCCGACTGCAAGGACGCCGCGATCCCGTGCCTCGAGCGCATCGTCAAGGGGCAGTCGCCCACCGGCGGCTGGGACTACAAGATCAACCCGAAGTCCACGCGCGACGACCTCTCGTTCGCCGGCTGGGCGCTCCAGGCCCTCAAGGCCGGCAAGATGGCGGGCCTCCACCCCGCCGGACTCGACGAGTGCATCAACAAGGCGATAAAGTGCCTCAGGACGCGCAGCTTCTGGAAACAGAAGGGCTGCTTCACCTACTGCGCGGGCACGAAGGTCCACGAGGGCCTGACCGCGACGGGATGCCTCGCGATGCAGCTTCTCGGGCATAGCGACAAGCCCGAGGTCAAGAAGTCCCTCGACTTCATGCGCGAATGGCACCCGACCTTCGACAACACGAAGCTCGGCGCGAACCTGCCGCCGAAGACCAACCTCTCCCCGCAGTACTACTGCTACTACGCGACGCAGTGCAAGTACCAGGCCGGAATGCGCCAGGGCGCGGCGAAGACCGACGAAGTCGCCTGGCAGAACTGGAACAAGGAGATGAAGAAGCTCTACCCCGCCTCCATAAAGGAACTGCCCACGAAGGTCAAGGACTGGACCGGCAAGGAGCACAGGCAGGGATACTTCGAGAACAAGGACCAGTTCTCCGCGAGGCCGGTGATGGACTCCTGCCTCGTCGCGCTCCAGCTGATGGTCTACTACCGCTACCTGCCCACGACGCAGATGGCCGCGACCGTCGAAGAGAACGAGAGCGCCGCCTCCGCGGCCGTCGACAACAGCGACGTGGACGTCGAGGTGGACATCTGATTCCCGCGAAAAGGTGAACTTCCCCCTCTTCCTTTCGCTGAAGTACATCCGGCCGAAGAGGTCGGTCGCTTCTGTCGTCACGCTCGTCTCCATACTGGGCGTCATGCTCGGCGTCGCCGTCGTCGTGATTGTCCGCAGCGTGATGACCGGCTTCGGCGACCAGTGGCGCCAGAAGATACTCGAGTTCAAGCCCCACGTCTCGATAGTCGCCGACGCGGGGCGCCTCATAACGGACGAAGACGACTACGCCGCCGCGATACGAAAGATCCCCGGCGTGACCTGCGCGACTCCGGAAGTCGACTCCAGGATCCTCCTCTCGTTCGACGGACGCGTGCGCGCGCCCGTGCTGATCGGCATCGGCGGGGGCGACTTCGCCAAGTCCTACGACGTCGGCGCGCCCGTCGCCGGCACGTTCGACCTCGAACCGGACTCCATCGTGATCGGCCTCGAGCTCGCGCGTTCGCTGGGCGTCTGGGTGGGCAGCGCGGTGACCGTCTGTGCGCCGCCGCTCCCCGACGAGGTCTACCTGCCGCGAAAGTGGCGCGTCTCGGGCATCTTCTCGAGCGGACACTACGACTACGACACCGGCTACGCGATCGCGAACCTCGACTCCGCCCGCGACCTCGCCGGGATTGAAGAGGGTGTTCTCGCCATCCATGTGAAGACGGACTGCCCCACGGACGGCGCGAAGTTCCCCGCGCTCGTGAAGTCGATTCCCGTCCCCGGACGCTACCGCGTCCTCACATGGCGCGAGGCGGACAGGCAGCTGTTCGACGCGCTCGCGGTGGAGACGAACATGACGGCCGTGCTGCTGCTGCTGATTTCCGTGGTGGCGCTCTTCTGCGTGATGAACACGCTTCTCGTCCTCACCGTACAGAAGACGCCGGAAATCGGCCTTCTTAAGGCGCTCGGCTTCGGCAAGCTGAAGATAATGGGCGTGTTCCTCGCGCACGGGCTCATACAGTGCACGATAGGCGTGGCGCTCGGCCTTCTCGCGAGCTGGGCGGTCCTCTCGAACCTCCAGCGCATAGTCGAGTGGCTCGCGAAGATGGGCATGGAGGTGTTCCCGCCGGCAATCTACAATCTGGAGGAGATTCCGCACAGGATAGTTCCCTCCGACGTCGTCTATGTCGTCGTTCTCATCTACGTGTTCGGGCTGATGGCGTCGCTCGTGCCCGCGCTGCTCGCGGCGGCTAAGGATCCCGTAAAGGCGCTCGACGACCAGTGAGGAGGATGCGATGACCGTACTCGAGGCCAAAGACGTGAAAATGAGCTACAGGATCCCGGGGCAGCCGCCGGCGGAAGTCCTGAAGGGCGTGGACCTTTCCGTCGCGGCGGGGGAGAAGGTCGCGATACTCGGGCGTTCGGGAGCCGGCAAGTCGACGCTCCTGCACATTCTCGGCGGGCTCCTGAAGCCGGTCTCGGGCAGGGTCTGGCGCTCGTCGATGCCGGGGTTCGTCTTCCAGTCGTATCATCTGATGCCGGAGCTGACGGTTTTCGAGAACGTGCTTCTGCCGGCGATGGCGAAACGCTGCGACATGGCGGCGATGCGCCGGCGCGCGGCGGAGCTGATCGAACGCGCGGGACTGTCGGCGCGGAGCGCGCACTTGCCGGCGGAGCTTTCCGGCGGCGAGCGCCAGCGCGTCGCCCTCGCGCGGGCGCTCGTCACCTCGCCGGAGATCGTCCTCGCCGACGAGCCTACGGGGAATCTGGACGCGATGACCGGTTCCGGGATACTCGCGATGCTCTCGGACCTCTCGAAAGGCTCGACCGCGCTCGTCATGGTGACGCACTCCGCCGACGCGGCGGCGGTCTGCGACCGCACGCTCGTACTCGAGGCGGGCCGGCTCGTTCCGCGCTGACGCGAGGCCAAACTCCAACTGGCGTTCCCGGCGCAGATTTGGTATAATATTCCACAAGATGAAAGAGGCGACAATTCTTGCGCTGAACGTGGCGATGACGCTTGCGGGCGGACTCGGCATCTTTCTGCTCGGCATGAAGAACCTTTCCGAAGGTCTCCAGGCGGTCGGCGGCGGGGGGCTGCGCAAATTCATGGGCATCGCGGCGAACCACCGGCTCGCCGGCGTCGGCACCGGCATAACGACGACGCTGATCGTCCAGTCGTCGTCCGTCATAACCGTCATGCTCGTCGGCTTCGTCTCGTCCGGCATGATGACCCTGCAGCAGGCGATCAACGTGATAATCGGCGCGAACATCGGCACGACCGGCACGGTCTGGCTCGTCGCATTCGCGCCGTCGCCCGAATCCCTGGGGCTCGCGTCCCTGGCCGTCGGCGGAATCCTCTACTTTTTCGTGCGCCGCGAGAGGCTCCACGACGCGGGGCTCGCGATCATAGGGCTCGGGCTCGTGTTCCTGGGGCTGTACTTCATGTCCAAGGGCGTGATGCCCATACGCCAGCACCACGGCATACAGACGATGTTCGCCAGCATGGAGGCGACGAACATCGGCCAGGTCGCGCTCGTCGCGCTCGTCGCGGCGGCCTTCACCGCCGTCGTGCAGAGCTCCGCGGCGTCGATAGCGATCGCGATGACGCTCGCGTCGCAGCAGCTTATAACATACGAAATGGCGATATCGGTGCTCTTCGGCGCGAACATCGGCACGACCGCGACCGCCTGGCTCGCCGCGATAGGGGGCTCTTCCGACGCGCGCAGGACCGCCCTCGCCCACACGCTCTCGAACATCATCGGCTCGCTGATCTTTCTGCCGTTCGTCCTCGACTTCTTCGTCCCGGCCGGCAAGGCCCTCTTCCCGAACTGGAACGCAGTCACCGAAACGCCGCGCGGGCCGATGCTCCTCGGCGTCGCGGCGCCCATCGCGGTGACGGACACGATCTTCTCCCTCGCGCGCGGACTGCTGCTCTTCCCGTTCGTGAAGCCGTTCGCCCGGCTCGTCGAGCGGCTCGTCCCGGCGGCGGAAGGCGAAAAGCCCCACCTCAGCGCATTGCGCTACGCGGCGAAGGTGTCGCCCGTCATCGCCTGCGACCAGGCCCTCTCGGAGGTGATATTCATGCGCGACAGCGCCCTCAAGGCGCTGCGTCTCGCCGCGCGGGTGATCTCGGGCGAATCGGCGGAATTCGACGAGGCGCGCATATTCCGCGCGGAGGACGACCTCGACCGCGTCCAGCACGAGGTCACCGTCTTCCTCGGGCAGGTCATGGCGAAGCGCCTGCCGTGGGACGTCGCGGCCCGTTCGCGGCGTCTTCTGCGTCTCGCGGACGAACTGGAGTCCGTCTCCGACGAGGCCGCCACGATACTCAAGGCGAAGAAGCGCCTGCGCCGCGAGGGGCAGGATTTCTCCGACGTCTCCCGCGCCCGCCTCGCGGAGCTCCATTCGCGCGTCCTGGCGTTCGGCGAGAGAGTTTCCGGCTATGTCGTGCCGATGCACCCCGCCCTGCCGATTTCGGACATCCAGGCGGAATCGAAGTCGCTCCACGAGTTCGCCCGCGCATGCCGCCAGAGCCAGCTCGGGCGCATCGGGCCGGAGGATCCCGCGTCCCCCGCGCGTGTGTTGGTGGAGCTCGACATCATCAACGCCCTCGAACGCACGCGCGCGTACTACCTGAACATAGCCGAAACCCAGGCGTAGAGCGGAACGGGGAAAGGCCGACGGGACAGCGAAATGGACAAGATAGTCATAATAGCCGGATCGGGCTCGTACCCCGCGCTTCTCGTGAAGGGCGCGAAAAAGGCGGGCGTACGGCAGGTGGACGTCGTCGCGATACGCGGCTCGACCGACCGCGCCACGTGGAAGGCCGCCGACAACGTCCACTGGATCACGATCGGCGGAATCGCCGCAGGCATACGCTGGGTAGGCGAGAACGGCTACCAGGGCGCGATCCTCGCGGGCCAGGTCAATCCGCTGTCGCTTTTCCGCGGACGCTTTGACGAAGAGGTGAAGGCGTGGCTCTCGGAGCTCCCGGTGAAGAACGCCCATTCGATATTCGGGAAGCTCTCTGAGAAGTTCGCGGCCGCCGGGACGCCGATCCTCCCCGCGAGCCTGTACATGGACGACAACATCCCCGGCGCCGGACCGCTCTCGGCGCGCGATCTCACGCCGGGCGAGAAGTCCGACCTCGCGCACGCCATGCGCGTCGCGGACGACGTCGGCCGCCACGACATCGGCCAGACGGTGATGGTGAAGTCCGGAATGGTCCTCGCGGTCGAGGCGTTCGAAGGGACCAACGCCGCCATCAAGCGCGGCGGCAGGCTGGGCGGCCGGGGCGCCGTCGTCTTCAAGGCCGCGCGCCAGGGCCACGATATGCGCTTCGACATCCCGGTCGTCGGGCTCAAAACCCTCAAGGTCATGCACAAGGCCGGGGCGACGGCGCTCGCGTTCCAGGCGCACCGTCTCGTGCTGCTCGACAGGGACGCCGTCGTGGAGTACGCGAACCGCCACGGCATGGCGGTGGTGGGCGTCGATTCCGGCCTGCCGCCGGCGCCGCTCAGGCCGCAGGAGGGGGCCGCAAGATGAAGATACTCCTTCTCGCCGGCGAGGAGTCGGGCCTCATCTACGCGAACAGGCTGCGCGAGCGGCTCGCCGGCAACGACATACGCGGCTACGGCGACTGCGGCTTCGAGACCGCCGATCTCGCGGTGATGGGGTTCTGGGCGGTACTGAGGCGGCTCTTCTACTTTCTGCGCGTCAAGCGCACGATGGAGAGGCTCATCGACAGCTGGGTCCCCGACGTCGTGTGCACGATAGACTATCCCGGGATGAACCTCAAGCTCTGCGCGTACGCGAAGGCGAGGGGGATAAGGACCGTACACGTCGTGTGTCCGCAGGTGTGGGCGTGGAAGTCCGGCCGGATTCCGAAGATCGAGGCGTCGGTCGACAGGCTCTGCTGCTTTCTGCCGTTCGAGCCGGCCCTCTTTCGCCCCGGATTCGCGACGTTCGTCGGCCATCCGCTCGCGGCGGAATACGTGGCTGCCGCGGCGCGGCCGAACCCCGCGGGCGTCCGCAGCCTCGCGCTCCTGCCCGGCAGCCGCATCGGGGAGATAGAAAGGAACCTCCCGGCGATGCTCGACGCCGTCGCCTCGCTCGGCGTGCCGGCGGAAATCCCCGCCGCGAACGAAGGGGCGATGGCCGCGATAACCAGGATCGTCGCGGCGAAGCGCACGCCGGGCGTGACCGTGCGGCTCCACGGCGCGCGCGAGCTGCTGTCGCGCTCGACCGCGGCGGTCGTCGCGTCGGGGACGGCGACCCTCGAGGCCGCGCTCGCCCGCTGCCCGACCGTCCTCGTCTACCGCGTAAGCCCGTTCCTCGCGTGGTTCGCGCGCCGCGTCATAAAGGGCGTCAGGCACATTGGGCTTGTGAACGTCATCTGGGAGAAGGACGGCGGCGCGGGCGAGGCGCCGATGCCGGAGCTTCTCCAGGAGGACTTCACGGCAGCGAACGTCGCCGCCGCCCTGAAAAGGTATCTCGACGATCCGGATGCGCGGTCCGCCGCCGTCTCCGCGCTCGACGCGGCGGTGCGCCCGCTCCGTTCCGCAGGCTCCCCGACCGCCCGCATAGTCTCGGAAATAGAAAAATCCAATTGATTTTTCACCCCATATTTTGGTAAAATATGTGAAGTTTCGTGGCCAGGATAGCACAATGGCAGTGCATCTCATTTGTAATGAGAGGGTTGCGGGTTCGACTCCTGTTCCTGGCTCCAGCCATCATCAGGCGCGAAGCGCAGACAAAGGACAACAGATGAACACTGAATCGAAAGTCGGCGGACGCATCAGGACGTATCGCGAACGCCTGGGGATGTCCGTCGCAGACCTCTCCGCGAAGAGCGGGATCGACACGGCGACGATAGAATCCGTGGAGAGGGGCGAGACCCTCCCCGCGCTCGGCAACCTGACGAAGCTTTCGCGCGCGCTCGGCCAGAGGCTCGGCACTTTCATGGACGACCAGTTCAAGCCCGACCCGATCATCACGCGCGCGGCCGACCTCGAGGCCGCGAAGGTGGCGGGCGAGGGCATGAACGACCACGGGTACGCCTCCCACTCGCTCGCAATCGGCAAGCCCGACCGCCACATGGACCCGTTCCGCATTGAATTCGCCGCGAACGGCATCGACGAGTCGTCCTCGCACGAGGGCGAGGAGCTGATCATCTGCGTCGCGGGCGAGGTGGAGCTGACTTACGGCGGGCCGGACAACGTCACCGTCCTCAGGCCCGGCGACACGGCGTACTACAATTCCGTCGTTCCGCACGCCCTGCGCGCGCTCGGCGGCAAGCCCGCCAGCATCTACGGCATCGTTTTCATGCCGTTCTGACGGCAGGGAGGTTTCCGCAATGGGTTGGTTCGAGAAGAAGGACAAGCCTTCCATTCCGCCCGAGAAGGCGATCTGGGCCGTCTGCCCGAAGTGCGCAGGCAGGTTCGCGAAGGACGAATGGAAGAAGGCCGGCGCGGTCTGCCCCGCGTGCGGGTACAACGGACGCATCGGCGCCAGGGCGCGCATCGCCATCACGGCCGACGAAGGCACTTTCGAGGAGCTTTTCAGGGAGGTTTCGTATTCCGACCACCTGAAGTTCCGCGACGCCGCCGGCACCTACGCCGGCAAGGTCGAGGCCGCGATCGAGAAGACCGGCGAGACGGAATCCGTAGTCGTCGGGCGCTGCGAGATCGGCGGCCACAAGGCGATGCTCGGCGTGATGGATTTCTCGTTCATGGGCGGCAGCCTCGGCACCGGCACGGGCGAGCGCATCGTCCGCGCCTGCGAGACCGCGATGGCGGAGCGGCGCCCGCTCGTCCTCTTCTGCGCGTCCGGCGGCGCCCGCATGCAGGAGGGCATCCTCTCGCTCATGCAGATGGCGAAGACATCGTCCGCCATAGGCGCGCTGAAGGAGTCGGGCCTCCCGTACATTTCGGTTCTCACAGACCCGACGACCGGGGGCGTGTCCGCGAGCTACGCGATGCTCGGCGACGTGAACCTAACCGAGCCGCGCGCCCTCATCGGATTCGCCGGCAGGCGCGTGATCGAAAACACGATCAAGCAGAAACTCCCGGACGATTTCCAGTCGGCGGAGTATCTCGAAAAGCACGGCTTCGTGGACAGGATCGTTCCGCGCGCCGGGATGAAAGACTTCATCGCGAAGCTTCTCGGCTACTTCGGCTTCTGATCCGCGCAAGGAAAGGCTTCAACGCAATGGCAGCGAAAAAGACAGCATCCGCAAGGCCCGCGACAGGCGCGAAGGCGCCGTCCGCCATGGACCGCGTCAAACTGGCGCGCGATCCGGCGAGGCCGCACTTCAGGGACTACATAAGGCTCCTGTGCTCCGACTTCGAGGAGTTGCACGGCGACAGGCTCGTCAACGACGACCGCGCGCTCGTCGGCGGACTCGCCACGATGGACGGGGTGAAGATGATGGTCCTCGGCCACAACAAGGGCTCCGGCGTCGAGGAGAACATGGAGGCGAACTTCGGCATGGCGAATCCGGACGGCTACCGCAAGGCGATGCGCCTCGCGAAGCTCGCGGAGAAGTTCCGCCTGCCGGTCGTCACGTTCGTGGACACCCCCGGCGCGTATCCCGGGCGGGAGGCCGAGGAACGCGGCCAGGCCGAGGCTATCGCGAAGTCCCTCGAATTCTTCGCCGCGCTGAAGACCCCGGTCGTAGTCGCCGTCACCGGCGAAGGCGGCAGCGGCGGAGCGCTCGCGATAGCCGTCGGCGACACGGTGCTCATGATGGAGAACGCCGTCTATTCGGTCATTTCGCCGGAAGGCTGCGCGGGCATACTCTGGCGCGACGGCGCCAAGGCCCCCGAAGCGGCCGAGGCCCTGAAGATAACGGCGGCGGACCTCAAGAGGCTCGGCGCGATCGACGGGATAATCCCCGAGCCGAAGGGCGGCGCCCAGAAGAACCACGCCGCCGCCGCGAAACTCGTCAAGGACGCCGTCCTCGCCGCGCTGAAGCCGCTCATGGCGCTCGGCCCGGACGAGCTGGTGTCCCGCCGCCGTGCAAGGCTCCGCGCCCTCGGCGCCGTGCCGAAGGCCGGCGCGTGAAGCCGGAACCGCCACAACACGAAACAAGAACGCAGCAAACAGCAAACGATATGAACACACTGGCAGAAAACCTGAACAAAACCCTCGGCCCGGCCGCCGGATTCCTTTCCGAAAAGGGCCTGAGGATGTACTTCCCCTACGGCGGAATCCTCGGCCAGGGAGCCGAGGCCCGCGCATGCGAGACGAACGCCACCATCGGCATGGCGTTCGAGGAGGACGGCTCCCCGCTCGTCATGGACTGCTTCGCGAAGGGAATCAACCTCGACAAGAAGGCGTTTCTCTACGCCGGCAGCTTCGGACTCCCCGAGCTCCGCAAGGCGTGGCGCGACATGGAGTTCAAAAAGAACCCCTCGCTGGAAGGCAAGTCGTTCTCCAACCCGGTCGTCACCAACGCCCTCACCCACGGCCTGCGCGTGACGGCCGAGCTCTTCGCCGGCCCCGGCGCGACCGTCGTCGTACCCGATCTCTTCTGGGACAACTACGAGCTGATCTTCGGCGAGGCGGAAGGCTCCGAAGTCGTCCATTTCAACACCTTCAAGGCCGGACGCTTCGACGCCGCCGCCATGAAGGAGGCGCTCCTCGCGGACGGCGAGAAGAAGATCCTCATACTCAACTTCCCCAACAATCCGACCGGCTACACGGCGACGGTCGAGGATGCGGCGGAAATCGTCGCGGCGGTGAAGGCCGCGGCGGACGCCGGCAAGAAGATCGTCGCCGTCATGGACGACGCCTACTTCGGACTCGTCTACGAAGAGGGCGTCCACGGCGAGTCGCTCTTCGCCGAGTTCGCCGACCTCTCCGAGAACGTGCTCGCGGTCAAGCTCGACGGCACGACGAAGGAAGACTACGTCTGGGGCCTTCGCGTCGGCTTCATAACTTTCGCGTTCAAGGGCGCGACCGAAGACCAGCTCAAGGCCCTCGAAGCGAAGGCGGCCGGCGACGTCAGGAGCGGAGTGTCGAACATCACCTCGCTCGGCCAGCGTCTCGCGATCGCCGCGTTCGCCGACCCGGGCTACGCGGAGCAGAAGCGCCGCAAGTACGAGGTCCTGAAGGCGCGCTACGCCGAGATACGCGCGATACTGAAGGCGCATCCCGAATACGACGAGTCGTTCGAGGTCATGCCGTTCAACTCCGGCTACTTCATGTGCGTGAGGCCCAAGGGCGTCGACGCCGAGGAGGTGCGCAAGCATCTCATCGAGAAGTATTCGACGGGAACGATCATGCTCTCGGGCCTCATCCGCCTCGCCTTCTCGACGATTCCGAAACACAAGCTCGCGAAGCTCTTCGCGAACGTCTACGAGGCCGTGAGAGACCTCAGGGCGTAAGGTTTTGCTCAACCACCACCAACCAAACAACGAAAGGAACAAGACATGAAGAAAACGATTTTCGCGATGGCGGCGGTAGCCGCCTCGGTGGCGCTGGCGGCGCCAGAGAAGGTTCTGGACGTCCGCGTCACGTCCCAGAACGGGCTGGTAGAGGCTTGCGGCCGCATCGGCAAGTTCATCGAGTATCCCTCTCTCGCCTCGATGGCGCTCATGGGTCTCGCGCAGAACCCCCTCGCGGAGGAATACGGTGCGCTCCGTCCGGACGCCGGGCTGCGCTTCGTCGTGTACGCCGACGCCGCTACGTTCGACATGGACAAGGTTGACGAGTGCGTGGCCGGCGCGCTTCTCTACCCGACGACGCTGTCGAAGGCCGAGTTTCTCGCCAAGCACGGCGAGGACGCGAAGGAGACCGAAAACGGCGCGGTAGAGTACAGCGGCGACACGCTCGTCTTCGCCGAGCAGGGCGGCTGGTTCGCTCTTCCCGTGGGCAAGAACAAGGATGTCGCCCTCGCGAAGACCCTCCTCGCCGAAGCTGTCGCGCCCCTCTCGGGCGGCGATATCGCCACGGTGGACATTTCGGCCGCTTTCGGTCCGATCCTCAAGAAGGTCGCCGAATCGCAGCAGGGCGCAGTCGACGCCGACGCGCTCAAGCTCATCGACAGCCTTGGCGCGGGGTCGGCGGCGCTCCGCGTGACCGACGCGGGCATCGATCTCGCCGGATCCTTCGCGTTCGCGCCCGGCAGCGAACTCTCGAAGCTCGGCGGCAAGACCCTCGCCCCCGGCACCGCGCTCGCCTTCGCGGGCAAGGACGCCTCCTTCGCGAGCGCGTACGCCGCCGACATGGGCCAGGCCGCGTTCGACGCGCAGGTCTCCAAGGTCATCACCGTGCTCTCGCAGCACGGCATCGCGACCGGCAGCTTCCTCAAGTACAAGAAGACGGGCTCCGTTGCCCGCTTCGACTTCGACGCCAGGGAGCTCGTCAAGTACCTGACCGAAGGCGGCTGCGCGCTGACCGGCACGGTCGACGAACTCATGAAGGATATCGGCGATGCGTTCGGCGGACAGTCCTTCACCGCCGCCAGCCCGGAGCTTTTCGTCGAGGAGTATTTCGCCGGAATCGCCCCGGCCGAGGCTCCCGCCGCGAGGTTCGCGAAGGCCATGCCCGAGGCCGCCGCGCGCCCGCTCGCGTCCGCGTCGGTCTTCTCGGTCTACGGAATCTTCAAGGACGTCTTCGGACAGATCCTGGCGGCGTTCCCCGACGAGGCCTCCAGCGAGTTCACGGCCGTCAAGTCGGCGTACTCGGCTCTTCCGGCCGCGGACGGCGCGACCGTCGCGACGATGACCTACAAGGACGGAGACCGCCTCTGCTCGACCGTCCGTCTGACGCCGAACGAGGTCAAGGGCCTCTACCAGACGGTTCTCGCCTGCATTCCGCTCTACCAGATGTTCGCGGAATGAAGCCGGCCGCGGCGATGACCGTAGAGGCGTACGCCAAGGTAAACCTCGTTCTCGAGGTGGCAGCGAAGCGCGTGGACGGATACCACGCGCTTCGCTCTTTGGTGGTCCCCGTCTCGCTCGCCGACACTCTGGAAATAAGGTCCGTCCCCAACCGCAGGCGGGGTTCTGGGGCGCCAGGAACGGGGTCTGTCCCCAACCGCGGGCGGGGTTCGGGGGCGCCAGAGCCCCCGTCATTTGCAAAAGACCTCGCCCTCCGCGCCGCCGCCGCCCTGCGCGCCCGCTGCGGCGCGCAAGCCTTCGCAGACATTCGCACGGAGAAGCGCATACCCGTCGGCGGCGGACTCGGCGGGGGCAGCGCGGACGCCGCCGCAGCCCTCGTCGCCTTGAACGGAATATGGGGCGCCGGGCTGGGCCCGCAGGAGCTTTGCGACATCGGCGCGGAGGTGGGTTCGGACGTTCCCGCGCTTGTTTTGTCGCGTTTTTGCGGCGCGGTTTTGATGGAAGGGCGCGGCGAAAAGGTTTCTCCGGCGCCTTTCGCGAACGTGCCGCTCAACCTCGTTCTCGCCAATCCCGGCGTATTCTCTTCGACGGCGGAGGTTTTCGCGAAATGCGTTCCGCGCGTGGCAAAAAGGGACGAAATATTGTATAATATGCGAACCGCCCTCGAAAGCGGCGAACTCGGGAGAATCGCGGCGGCGCTCGTCAACGATCTTGAAAAGCCGGCGTCGGCGCTTCATCCGGAGATCGCCGCCGCGAAGTCGGCCCTCGCCGGAGCGGGGACGGTCGGCGCGGCGATGAGCGGCAGCGGATCGACCGTGTTCGGTCTGGTCCCCACAGAGGCGCGGGGACGCGAAATCGCGGCGTCTCTGGTCGCGAAGGGCCTTTCGGCCTGGAGCGTAAAGACAGTCTGTCCCGTGGTGTAGAGGCTGCACAGGAGATTTTGATTCTCTTGGTTCTGGTTCGATTCCAGACGGGACAACCATCTGAACTGGGAAGGAGAAATTGGAGATGAGCATATCAATGCTGTTTACGACGGCCTCGCTGGCCGCGCTCGCGCTGCTTCTGCTTCTCACGATGGCGGAAGTCGCCTTGAGCGAGCTGAGAAGGCTCGACGCCGTCCTATCCCGCCGCGGAATCAGATTGGCGGAACGCACGCTTTTTGCGATTCTGGCCGGCGCGGCGATATTTACCGCATATCCGACAAGCGCCGAAAAGAGAGGCCAGGGCGAATCGCCGGGCGACGGTCAGCCCTCGCGCGAGCAACCCGACAGGAGCGGTACGGGCGGAGTCGAAATCGGCAATCCTGACGCGCCGTCCGACGCGCCCACGTTCCCGGCATGGACGAACGCGCTCGATTCGCTGGCATTTACGGGCATTGCGGTTGAGGGGACTTCCGTATGGATGCGCGTCTCATGGCCGACGAACGAACCTACGGCGGCGGACGGGGTGGACTTTTTCTATGCGCACGACTGCGGCACGAACATCTGGAGTTTCGCAGGCGGCGTTCCTGTGCCATCCGCGACGAACGAGACGGTCGTCGCCGTAAATGTGGCGACCAACGCGGCGGACATGGCGGACAGGATGTTTTTCCGCGCCGGCTTCAACTCCGACGCGGACGGCGACGGACTGTCCGACCCGTACGAGCTTTTTGTCACGCTTACATCGCCTCTTGCGGAGGACACCGACGGCGACGGCCTGCCGGACGGATGGGAACACGAGAACGGGCTTGATCCGTGTTTCTGGTCAGACGCATACGACGATCCCGACGGCGACGGACTGCCGAATCTGTACGAGTACCATAACGGAACCCAGCCGCAGACCGCAGACGCGGAGTCCGCCGGGCGCATAGTCGCCGGAGGGAGCGGAACCAACGCCGTGGCGACGCTCGCGGAAGCGCTTGCGGCAAGCCGTCCGTATTCCGTTATCGAGGTCGCCGACGGAATCCGCGAGGGATCCGGATGGGCCGGCTGG
>Ga0265298_10006021_pt1 | contig 15081 bp, 9 predicted proteins | sample AusTroGonzalo_MG_3_FD_193486 | JGI IMG/M metagenome (GOLD analysis project Ga0265298, IMG submission 193486) | Bovine rumen microbial communities from tropical cattle in Woodstock, Queensland, Australia - Gonzalo_01 | ecosystem: Host-associated > Mammals > Digestive system > Stomach > Rumen ... | reverse complement strand
ACGTTCCTCCTCAAGATGGGTACCCTCGGCATCATCGTCGGCCTCGTCGGCGTCGGCGGCTCGTTCTTCGTGATCGAGCACAACATCTGCGCCGCCTCCCAGGTCACCGGCTGGGCTACAGCGATCTCGTTCATGATCTTCATCGGATTCTTCGCCTCCGGCCCCGGAGTCTGCGTGTGGCTCGCCCTCTCCGAGCTGATGCCCGCCCGCATCCGCGCGAACGGAATGGCGATCGCGCTCCTCATCAACCAGGGCGTCTCCACGACGATCGCGAGCGTGTTCTATCCGTGGGTCAACTCCGTCGGGTACGCCTGGGTGTTCTTCACCCTCGCGCTCTTCACGGTCGTCTACTTCCTCACGGCTACGTTCTTCATGCCTGAGACGAAGGGCCGCACCCTCGAGGAGATCGAGCAGTACTTCTCCACCGGCAAGATGCCGGAGAAAAAGGATTGAGCCTGAAGTTCAGGTTTCTGGGCACGGGGACTTCGGTCGGTGTGCCGCAAATTGGATGCAAATGTCCAGTCTGCACCTCGACCGACCCGCGCGACAGGCGCCGCAGATGCGGCGCCTACGTTACTTCCGAAAAGGTGGCGTTTCTCGTCGACACGCCGCCTGAGATGCGCCTCGCCTGCATCGAGTACGGCGTGGAGCGCGTAGATGCGATATGCCTTACCCACGCCCATATGGATCATGTCGCGGGCTTTGACGACGTAAGGCGCTTCAATACGATCAACGGCGGCGTGCCGATGCGCTGCTTCGCGATGCCGGAGACCATAGACCAGATGCACCGCATCTTCCCGTACATCTCCGACAGGAAGAACGAGATGGGGCTGTTCAGGCCCATGATAAACTTCGTCTCGAACGAGAAGCCCTTCATGATAGGCGACATCGCGGTGGAGAGGCTTGATGTAGAGCATTCCTTCCCGTGCTGCGGGTATTTGTTCAGGGGCACGGCTTGCCCGCCGGAGCCTCGGCGAAGGCGGGGGAATGGGGGATCCATTGCCTACATAAGCGATTGCCATGAGATTCCCGAGGCGACCTTGAAGAAGCTGGAAGGGGTCGATGTTCTCGTCCTGAACTGCCTTCGCGAGCGCTTCCATCCGACCCACCTGAGCCTGGAGGCCTCGCTCGCCTACATCGACCGCGTAAAGCCGGGCCGTGCGTACCTTGTGCACATGTGCCACGACCTCAGCCATAAGGACTACCTCTCGAAACTTCCGAAAGGCGTTGAGCCAGCCTACGACGGGCTCGAACTTGAAATCCGGAAAGGATAGCGCAAATGAAGCGAATGCTTGCCTTAATCCTCTCTGCCGCTGCTTCCGCGGCGCTTTTCGCCGCGACAAGCGAGATATCCGTAGGATTGAAGATGGACGAGCTCGATTTCGTCGTCGGCGAGACCGTCGGCGCGGTTGTGAACGTGATGAACGTCTCGCCTGATGAGATCAGCGTCGGGTATCCGAACTCCCCCGACAGGTTCTTCATCGAGATATTCCGCTCGCCCGAGATGAACCAGCTTACGAGGGTCTCTTCCGGGCCGTTCGTCGCGCCGTTCGTGCTGAAGCCGAACGAGGGACTGAAGCTTGCGACGAGAATAGGCGACATCTACTCGATGAAGACCCCCGGGCGCTACCTCGCGCGGCCGGTCCTCGTCCACAGGGGAATCCGCTACGAGGGCCAGATGCGCGCGTACGACGTCGTCCCCGGGATGCAGCTCTCGACGGCCCTCCAGATGTTCTCCAACCACGAAGGGCTGAGGCGCGAGTTCGAGCTTTTGAGGTGGAGCCGCCGCGGACATGACCATCTCTTCATAACGGCCCATGACAGCGGCATGCAGGCGAAGGACTGGCAGACGACCGACCTTGGCGAGATGATGAAGATAACGAAGCCGACCGTCTCCATAATGCCGAGCGGAGAGGTGATCGTCCTGCACAGGCTCGACCCCGACAATTTCATAAGAAGCGAGTTCTGGTCGGTCCCGAACGGCATAGAGTTCGTTCGCCGCGAACTGATACAGGACCCCGAGACGGCGGGCTCCCAGCGCGTGAGGGAGATGTATCAGGAGTCTGGCGGCGTAAAGCCCAAGAAGAACCCCTGGTGGAAATTCTGGTAAGGCGCGATGAACATACTTGGTATAGAGACGAGTTGCGACGAAACCGCCGCGGCGATTGTAAAGGACGGGCGGACAGTACTTTCTAATGTCGTCTATACCCAGATTCCCCTGCATGTCCCCTACGGCGGCGTGGTGCCCGAGATCGCCTCCCGCGCGCACGTCGAGAAGATATCGCAAGTCATAAGCGAAGCCCTTGGCGCGGCGCCTTCCGCGAAGATAGACGCAGTCGCCGTAACCTACGGCCCAGGGCTCTCTCCGGCGCTCGTCGTCGGCCTGAATGCGGCGAAGGGGCTCGCGAAGTCGCTCAATGTTCCGCTCATTGGGATAAATCACATCGAAGCCCACCTTCATACGCCGTTTCTGATGGAGGCAGGCGATGGAGAAGGGTTCGATCCCCTAGCCTCCATGCCGGCCCTTGGCCTTGCCATAAGCGGTGGCCATACCACCTGGGTGGACATGCCGGAGTACGGTACTTACAATGTCGTCGGACAGACGCTCGATGACGCCGCCGGCGAAGCTTTCGACAAGGCCGCGAAGCTTCTCGGGCTCGGCTACCCTGGCGGGTCCAAGATAGATAAGATCGCGAAGGAATATTTTGCCGGCGCGCACTCTTCTGAGGCGTCGCTCATTCCATTCCCTAAGGGGCGTCCGCGCGAAGGGGTGACGGCTCTCGCGGGGCTTCCGGCCGATTGCTGCGTCTCGTTCTCCGGCCTCAAGACTGCGCTTTTAAGGTACGTTCAGCAAAACGGCGGCGCTGAGGCGCTGACGGCTGCGGGCGAGATACCCAGGATCGTGGCAAGCTATCAGGAGGCGATAGTGCAGGCGGTCGCCGACAGGACCAGGACGGCGCTGAGGCGCCGCGATTACAGGGCGATGATCGTCGGAGGAGGCGTTTCGCTGAACTCGCGCCTTCGCGAGGTGCTGGGCGAGACTTGCCGAAAGGCAAGGGTGCCGCTTCTCATGGCGAAGCCGAAGTTCTGCGGCGACAATGGCGCGATGATCGCCGCGCTCGCGTACTACAGACGCAACAAGACGGGCGATGCCGCAATGCGCCTCGATGTCGCACCCTCCCTCGACTTCGTCGAATAAGCCTGCCGCATCAACTAAGGCTCCAATTCCACTCTCCAACTTAAACTTTGAACTCAGACTCCGGTTTGTTTCGGAGACTGTCCCCGCATGAGGTGCTGCCTCACTTTCGCGGAAGGGCTTTCAAGCCTATTGACGAGGTGCAAAACTTTTGATATCCTAGTCATCGTCAAACTGCGGGAAGGGTGTGTTCCCCGACCGCATTCGAAGACAAGACAATGCAGAGAGCCAATAAAATCAGGCATCAAGACGTGTTTGGTACGTCGCGCACACCGCGGCGCATTCCTCTGTATCGTCTTCTCGCAACCCGTTCGCCCATTTTCTAATCAACCAAACCAAAAGGGGAAAATAAATGAATAAACTAATAAAAGGAGTAAAGCGCTTAGCGCTTGCGCTGTGCCTTGCGACGCCTATTGTGTCGTGGGCGGCGATGGAATTCACAGATCCGACTTATACGCCTTGGAGCGGTGTTTCTGGCGCTGCGGCATGGCGCGGTGATGGCGGCAACTTTGAAGTAAGCAAGGTCGCTGACATTGCTGCCGACGGCACGATAGGCGAAACATATCAAATGCAGTGGAATAATACGGTAGCAACAACGGCTAAACGTTTTTGCTCGGTTTGCACCACAACGGCGCACCAGGGATATGTATCTCCCGGTATGTTGCTCGTTTATGATGCTCCTGGTTATGCCGCGACGGCTAACGGAACATTCGGACCGCTTTCATTTGGTGGTCTAAAGGTTGATGCGCTTGCTAATGTTGAGCAAGGTACGCCTTATGAACTCAATAGCCCTAATGCAGGTGGAGCTCGCTACACTGACTTTGGTGTTGCCAATTTCTCTTCCTACTTTGAGTTCAATAAGTCCTTTATTATTAGTCGCGTAAATGACCTTCGCTGCTATGGCGATGTTACGATTAAGGCTGCTGAAGGCGCCACCTTTAAGTGCACAAAGGCTCTGTGGATTGAGAACAACAGTACTGTCGCTCTTCAGGGCGCTGGAACTGTTGAACTTACCGAAGGCCTTCGTATGAACGCCAGCAGTACGCTGGACCTCTCAGCAGAGACATGCCCAACCATTGCCGCTGCAGTCACAATCCCTGCGGGTGCGACATTGGTACTTCCTGCAGGAACCGAATTGGATACCGATGTTGAGATTGACATTTGCACTGGAACCTTGACTGTCAGTGGCATCATTAACGTGAAGGTTGGCGATGCCGATGCAGTAGAGACTGTCGTGACAACGAGTGAAGGTAAGATAACGAGAATTGATACCGGTATCACCTATACGGCAGATTTCCCGACGACAGTTCCTGCCGGTAGCATCTACATATATGTCGGTGGCGAAACAGCTGAAGGTGCTGTAGAAATCGCAGGCGTCACGGTTAATGGCAAACTCAAGACTCAGGGATATGTGAATCTGACTGGTCTCACCGTTAACAATGGCGGCACGCTTGATGTTGTTGATGGCAATACGACTGCTACTGCTGCGACAAATGGCTATGGCGACAGGCTTATCACTGGTAATTTGATCGTCCGTGCGGGTGCCACACTTACACCTACGCAGGGAGACTTCCTTGACTATTATAATGCATCGGCTCAGACCGTTGATATTTATGGTACAGTGGCAATGGGGGCAACTCGTTGGTCCATAAAGGCTTCTCCTTCGCAGACAGTCAACCTTTATCCTGGAGCGCTAGTGACGGGCACTGGCGATGCACATGGTGTTTTTGACTTGTATCAAGCTGCCAGCAAACTCAATGTCTATCCTGGTGATAATGGCGGAGAGGTCGTCATCGAGGGCGTCGTAAGGACGCGCAACGCCAATACGCCCATTTGGATTGCCGCTAATACGACGCTCAAGATCGGTGGTTTGAGAGAAGGCGGCATCAACAAGTCTGGCAATGGTACTCTTGAGATTTCCGGCACGGTTACAAGCCCCGCCGCATCCACCGTCTCCGAGGGCACGATCGCGTTTGTCGATACGACGGTTGCGGTCCCTCTCACAGTCAATGCCGGGAAGACGGTCACGGCTTCCGCTTCCGAGGGCGTGACGGTTCCGCTGAATGTGACGATGAATGCTTCGGCGAACATCACGGTTTCCGGCGCCGGCACGGTCAATGGTACTTTGACTTACAGTGGAGTTCCTTCGGGGACTCTTACAGGGCTAACCACCTCAACATGGGAAGGAACTGTTGTGCTTGGGGCTCTTAACGCTCCGACCGCGCTTCCCCTTAATAACCTAGGTAACGCGAATTCAAAGATCGTGCTCACAGGTACGACAGGCAACTGCTATCTGAATGGTACCACTACCGTTGCGGCTGAAGTCGTGGTCGGTACGGATGAAAACAGCGTTGTTGAGTTCAACAATGGCAACTCCAATCAGGTTGGTACATTCAGCAAGGTCTCAGGCCCCGGTACCTTGAAGCTTGTCGGCTGGACTGGTTGCAGTGCAGCCACGTATGTCCTCAGCACTCTTGATAATTTTGAAGGACTCGCTATTGCGAATAACATAACGCGCGACGGCGGTGGCACGTTCACTGTCAGAATCGGCAACATTGTGACGACGCGCACCACCAATCCTGGCGATTGCGTGCTTCCGATTGCCAACACTGCACTAGACAATGCAACAGGAACTGTTGTTTATGATCTCACCAATGCTAAGGTTAACGGTAATACGCTTGACCTTGAGGCCAAGGAAGACGGCATCTATGTCGTAGTTCCTGCAGCTAATGTTACTGTCACCGTTCCTGCGGTCCCCAATACGACGGTTGTTGTTACTGCCAATGGCGAGCCTGTTACGGGTGACAATGGCTCGTATGTGGTGCCGGAAGGTTCCGAAGTTGTCGCTACTTACACGGCGGTTGATGGTTATGAGATGACCGGCACGGCCTCTTATACCATTGATAGTGCCACGGAAGGTGCGGCTGTAACGCCTGCAATCACCACCAAGCAGTATGTGGCTTATGTCGTGTTCCAGGTGGAGCAAGGGCAGTCGTTCGTAGATGTTACCAACTACTATACGACTGTTGCTGCTGCAATCGATGCGGCCAAGGCTCTCAAGAAGACCATTGTCTTGATTGCTCAGCCTGACGCTGAGGATACCTACGCAATCAGCGTTGGCGAAGTAATTAATGTCAAGAAGGGTGAGTTCACCTTTGATGGCATTGTCTTCCCGACAGGTGCGCAGTACAACAACACAACTACGGTGACCGCAGGCGTGACTACGTACAAGTGCACTATATATACGGCTACAGTTCAGTATCCTGGACAGGATCCTGTCGGCATGACTGGTCAACTTATCCAGATTCTTGGTGGCTTGTACTCCAACTATCAGCCTGCTTATGCCGGGACGGTCGTCACCGTTCTTGACGGCAGCGATGCCACGCTTGGCGATTTCATGCCGGAAGTGTTCACGTACGATAGCGAGGCGCATACCTACACGCTGAAGACGATGGTTGCCTCCTATTATAACGGACACACAACCACCTACTATCCTACCCTCGCTTATGCACTTGACACGGTTCCAGCATCCGGTACGGTCAAGCTCATCGCCGATGTTGATGTGGTTTCGACCGGACTCACGTTCCCTGCAGATAAGACCATCACCTTCGACCTGAATGGTTATACGCTGACTGCCGGCAACGGGGCCACGAGCCACGTCCAGGTGAACGGTGTTGTCACCATCACCGACAGCTCCGAAGGCGCTGAAGGCCAGATCGTCTCTGGCGAGGCTGGCACCTACGGCCTTGTCCAGGTTGCGGAAAACAACACGCAGGAAGGCGCGGCGCTCACGATTGCGGGCGGCACGATTGAGGCCTACTTCCCTGATACGCTCAATGGCGATCAGCAGCATCCCGCCTATGGCGTCACTGTCAAGGGTAAGAATACCGCCTTCACCATGACAGGCGGCAAGGTCAAGGCGGGCCTCATGGCGGTCATGGGCCACGGCAGCAAGGCTTCGGCTGGTACGTACACCATCTCTGGTGGTACGATTGAGTCCGTCGACGACTTTGCGATGTATCTGCCCACCAAGAGTGGTTGCAGCGTCACGATCAGCGGAGGTACCTTCGTTGGCAAGGGTGGTGTTTGTGTCCGCGCTGGTACGCTCAATGTGACGGGCGGTACGTTCACCGCCAGCGGCACTGGCATTGCTCCTGGAGCATCGGCTGGCACGACCGGAGCTAGCTTCGCAGGCCTGTCGGTTTGGCCGAACTATGGCGTAATTGACGTGACTGTCTCCGGTGGCTTGTTCACTTCGGCGACTGGCGTTGATGCGGTTGTTTCGACAGAGTCGGGCTATACTGCCTCTATTTCGCTCACAGGTGGCACCTACTCCAGCGATGTCACTGACTTCTGCGCCACCGGCTACTTGGCCGAACTCCAGGAAGACGTCTATGTCGTTCGTCAAGCGAATTACATTGTTGAGGTCAATGGCGTTCCTGCCGAGACCTTGGACGGTGCGTTCGCTGCTGATGGCACGGTCAAGCTTCTCGCTGATGTCGATGTGGTTTCGACCGGTCTGACGTTCCCTGCCGGGAAGACCATCACCTTCGACCTGAACGGCAAGACGCTGACCGCCGGCAACGGGGCCACGAGCCACGTCCAGGTGAACGGTGTTGTAACCATCACCGATAGCTCTGAAGGTGCTGAGGGTCAGATCGTCTCTGGCGAAACTGGCACTTACGGCCTTGTCCAGGTTGCGGAAAACAACACGCAGGAAGGCGCGGCGCTCACGATTGCGGGCGGCACGATTGAGGCCTACTTCCCTGATACGCTCAATGGCGATCAGCAGCATCCCGCCTATGGCGTCACTGTCAAGGGTAAGAATACCGCCTTCACCATGACAGGCGGCAAGGTCAAGGCGGGCCTCATGGCGGTCATGGGCCACGGCAGCAAGGCTTCGGCTGGTACGTACACCATCTCTGGTGGTACGATTGAGTCCGTCGACGACTTTGCGATGTATCTGCCCACCAAGAGTGGTTGCAGCGTCACGATCAGCGGAGGTACCTTCGTTGGCAAGGGTGGTGTTTGTGTCCGCGCTGGTACGCTCAATGTGACGGGCGGTACGTTCACCGCCAGCGGCACTGGCATTGCTCCTGGAGCATCGGCTGGCACGACCGGAGCTAGCTTCGCAGGCCTGTCGGTTTGGCCGAACTATGGCGTAATTGACGTGACTGTCTCCGGTGGCTCGTTCACTTCGGCGACTGGCGTTGATGCGGTTGTTTCGACAGAGTCGGGCTATACTGCCTCTATTTCGCTCACAGGTGGCACCTACTCCAGCGATCCTTCGGCCTATGTCGCCAATGGCTACGAGGCGACCGAGGATGCTGGCGTCTGGACAGTTGCTGAGGTTCAGGAAGTTCCTGTGACCCCCGGTGCTCAGACCGACCCGGTGGCGACCGAGGCTGAGGCTGAGGCTGCGGCTGCGAAGGTTGTGCCTAGCGTCCCGGCTGCAGTTGCCGAGGTTCTGTCTGATGATCAGGAGACCGCTTATAAGGCTCTCTTCGAGCCCAAGGTCGTCGAAGTGCCTGGCGCGACACCTGGCGCGACACCCCAGTATGCCGTTGAGGTGGTGCTGAAGGAGTCGGTGGCTGCGGACATCCAGACGGCTGTTGATGCCGAGGCTGAAGACCTCGCCAAGGCGGCGGTCGACGCTGCGGCTGATGCGGTGGCTGGTGGCGAGGCCACTGTCACGACTACGCCCGGTCTCTACTATGTGGTTGAGGCTGGTTCGGAAGTCGATGCCATCACGCCTGCGTCTTGCACGCTCGCGACATCCGAGTCGACCAAGCTCACCATTCCTAACAAGGGAACGAGCGGCTTCTACAAGATCAGCGTCAGCGTGACCCCTGTCGCGGTTCCTTCGAACGACTAATCGCTCTCTCCAGAGCAAACAACAAAGCAGGCGCGGTCCAATCCGCGCCTGTTTTGTTTTCTCCCCGAATTCCACGTCTATGTAAATTACTGTCCAGATTTGCAAGCTTGCAAATCTGGACAGTAATTCATATTGCGTGCAGTATCTTCTTATGCTACAATACAACCCATCAATGGACAGAATTGATGGTAAGAAGCTGACGCGATTTGAACTTCGCCTTGAACGCGCGAAGAATCCTCGCTGTCGCAAGTACAAGCCGCGCTTGCCTCCTCCACCTGCCCAGACCGCACCTCGCACCAATCTTCAGGCAGCGCTTGAAGAGTTGCGTAGCGGTGAGCTTGCTGGTGCACAATATGACCCCTGCATGTATGGCGGTAGCCCTCTGGCGAAGCGTGCATTGGCTGAACTGGAGTCTGGAGTCAAGGCGGCTGTGGTTGTTGCGAGTGCCATTGTTGCTGACACTGTCGACTCTGTGAAAGGTGCGATTGAGAAACGTAAGGAGAAGAAGCGGCTGAAGGCCGAGGCAGAACTTCGCGCGCAGAATCTCGCCATCCGTCGCAAATACTACGGGAAGGATGCCGAGCGCCGCCGCGACGAGGCAGAGCGCATACGCGCGGCAACGCCCGCACCTGCGAATCCGATCCCGACTCGCGAGGCACTCGTTCACGCATACATCCATCGTCACGTCAGCGAAGAGGCGGCGATCCGATTCGGCAATCTGATTGCCGATCTTGAAGAACATGTGAGTTGGAAATTGACCTTGCGCAACAGTGATGGGCGGATTGTGAAGGGGTCCGGCGGAATTCGCGAGTGGCTGAAGAAGAACTGTCCTGAACTCGCACCTCACTATCACACATGCCAACGGTTCAAGCGAAAGACGCAGCCGGATGCGAAGTAAATTACTGTCCAGATTTGCAAGCGTGCAAATCTGGACAGTAATTTTGATTGCGCTAGTATAACGCTCCGGCAATCTCGACTGGAGGCTAGGCGACAGTCACGACAACAACAATTCTCTCTCTGCAATGTGGTTTATGATGGTCCTGAGCTTGATGGTATCGATCCTGCGTCCTGCACACTGGCTACGGGCGACACGCTCGACCTGACGATCCCAGACAATGGCACGGGTGGCTTCTATAAGCTCCGCATCAGCGTGACCCCTATAGTGGTTCCGTCGTATGACCAATCGATCACTACAGGGCAAACAACAGGACCGGCGCGGTCTCCGCGCCTGTTTTGTTTCTAGGGGATTGACGCGCGGGATACGATAGGGTACAATACGCGAAAAATTTCTGGTAGGCTTGGATGAAAAGCGTTCTGATATTAGGTAAAGGGCTCAGCGGTCGCGCGGCGGAGGGACTTGCAGCGAAACTCGGTTTCGCCGCGACCGTCATTGACGGAGAGGATCCGATGCCGGGCGGCGACTTCGCCTTTGCCGTCGCGTCTCCGGGGATTGCTCCTTCGCACCCATGGCGCGTCGCGTGCCATGAGCGTGGGATTGAGGTAAGGAGCGAGCTCCAATTCGGCGTGGAGGAATGCAGAAGACTTGGGATGCGTCTCCTTGCGGTTACCGGCTCCAAGGGGAAGTCCAGCGTGGTAAAGATTGTCGCCGACGCCCTTTGCCTCGCGGGTGAATCCGCTGTTCCCTGCGGCAACTACGGGAAACCCGTCTGTGAAGTTGCTCTGGAAGGCTCCGCAAGGTGGGCCGTAGTCGAAGTAAGCTCGTTCCAGATGGAGACGACGAACCTGCCAGGTGATGCGTTCGAGGCCGCCGCGATACTCAACCTCCAGGAGGATCATCTCGACAGGCACGGCAGCGTAGAGGCATACCATTCCCTGAAGCGCAATCTCCTCAAGATGGCGCGAAGGGGACTTGAACCCGAAGGATGCATCGCCGAGGCGGAAACTTCTCGCCATCTGTTCGCCAGCTCGTATTTTGACAATAGCGTTCTTAAGGCGAACGGCGCGGCGGCTGTCTGGCTGATGCGCGCGGCAGGACTCGGCGATGAATCCATCAGAAACGCTTTCGCGCGCTTCGAGCCGCTGCCGCACCGCATGAACCTTGTCGGCGAATTTGGCGGCGTCAGGTATGTGGACGACTCCAAGGCGACGAGCCTTGCCGCGCTTGCCGCAGGGGTCGAGATGGCCGGCGATTCCGTGCGCCTAATCGCGGGGGGGCTCCCCAAGGGGGATGACCCGAAAACTGTCATTCCCCTCTTGACGAAACGGGTCAAAAAAGTGTATCTTATAGGACGTTGCGCTGAAGTGTTTTCGTCGGCATGGTCGGGGGCTGTAGACTGCGAAGTTTGCGGCGTCATGGAGCGGGCCGTAGAGAGCGCGACGCGCGACGCCGAGAAGGGCGATACGGTTCTGCTTTCGCCCGGAACGGCCAGTTTCGACCAATTTAAAAGCTTCGGGCAACGCGGGGACGTCTTCGCGAAACTCGTCAAAAAAGAAGGACAAAAAAAGAAATGAAAAAAATCGGCATTGTGCTTGGCGCCGCGGTGGTCGCGACCCTCGCTGGTTGCAAGGATCCCAACTACAAGTCAAAGTGGAACAAGGGCAGCCAGGATGAAGTTAAGAATGTTCCTGTCGAGGTGACGCCTGCCCAGCCTCAGGAAGTGACGCCCGCTCCCGCTCCGCAGCCGGCCGTGATCGAGACTGTCGAGAAGGGCTGCACGTGCCCTGCCGGCGCGAAGCATACGGAGCCTTGCGCATGCGGCGCCGCCGATTGCAAGTGCGAGGTCGTCGCGCCGGAGCCTGCGAAGCCGGCCGAGCCCGAGACCGTGGTCTACATCGTTCAGCGTAACGACACGCTCTCGAAGATTTCCAAGAGGTTCAACATCAAGATGTCAGCCATCTACAAGCTCAATCCGTCGATCCAGGGCGACGCGATCCGCATCGGCCAGAAGCTGAACCTCCCCGCAGGCACCGAGGTCGGCGAGCAGAAGGCTCCCGAGGTCGCCAAGCCCGCGAAGAAGGTTTACGTTCCCTACTCCGGCGAGACTAAGGAGTACGTCGTCAAGTCCGGCGATACCCTTGGCGCCATCGCCTACGGCAACGGCATCAACATCCGCCAGCTCAAGGAGCTTAACGGTCTTTCCACAGACGTTCTCCGCGTTGGCCAGAAGCTGAGGATTCCCGCGAACGGCAAGCCTGCCGTCGCAGCGCCTTCCGTAAAGGCTTCCGCTCCCGCTCCGGCGCCGGTCGTGACGCCCGCCGTTGCCGCGCCCGCTCCCGCTCCGGAGCCTGAGGTCGTCGCTCCCGCTCCCACCGAGCCCGCCCCCGAGCCGCAAGTCGTTCCTGAGGCCGCCCCCGAGCCTCCCGCCGAAGTCGCGACCACTTCCTACGTTGTGCAGGAAGGGGACGACATGACTAGCGTTTCCATCAGCTGGGGCGTGTCCGCGGCCGCGATCCGCGAGCTCAACAATCTCGGCGACGGCGATCAGCTCAAGCCGGGTCAGGTGATCAAGCTCCCTGCCGACGCGCAGCAGTAACATAGAGTAGCGTGCGCAAGTCCGCACTATTCGGATTCGGCCTGGTTGTCGCGGTTCTCGTGGCGCTGGGCCTTGTCATTCTCTCCAGCGCGAGCGAGGCGAACGCAATGCGTCTGCATGGCGACGCCTACTTCTTCATGAAGCGCCAGTTCATGTATTTTGGCGCAGGGCTCGTCGTGGCGCTCCTGGCCGGCTGGATGGACTACCGCACCTGGCGCGACCACTGGATTCTTGCGGCGCTATTCTATGTGGCTGTATTTGTCCTTCTCTGGGCGGTCTTTGGCTTCAGGCCCATCAACGGTTCCTACCGCTGGATAGCCATTGGCCCTCTAAGACTCCAGCCGAGCGAGTTCGCAAAGCCCGCGATAGTAATACTTCTCGCCGCCTGGATGGACATCGCGGGCTGGCGCGTCGAGCTTTTCATGCGCGGGGCGTTCTGGCCGGCGGTGCTCATAGGAGTCCTCGCCTTTCCGATCCTTCTCGAGCCTGACTTCGGGTCGGTGATGGTCGTCGCGCTCGCGGGCTTTCTCGTGATGTTCGTCGCCGGCACCAGATTCCTTCACCTGCTGCCTTTCTTCGTCGCCGGGTTTGGCGTCGTCGCATACAAGGTGCTGACCAACGCCAACCGCGTAGCCAGACTCCTTTCGTTTGCGGGAGGCCTCGCCGACGGCTCCGGCACCGGCGGCGCCGAGATGGACGAGGCCGCGCGCCGCACGGCCTACCAGCTCCACCATGCGCTGATTGCGATAAAGAACGGCGGAATCTGGGGAGTTGGCCTAAACCAGTCGATGCAGAAGCATTATTATCTCCCCGAGAACCACACCGACTTCATATTCGCGATCGGCGCGGAGGAGCTTGGCGTTTTCTTCTCGATCTCCGTGATCCTCCTTTTCCTCGCGTTCTTCTGCTTCGCCGTATACATCGCGAAAAACGCGTCCGACCGGTTCGGGCGCTACCTCGTCATCGGAATGGCCTTCATAATATTCTTCCAGGCGATGTTCAACATCGGCGTTGTGAGCGGGGCTCTCCCCACCAAGGGCATGGCTCTGCCGTTCTTCAGCTACGGCGGCACTAACCTCATAGGCGCATTCTTTGCCGTCGGTACGATCTTCTCGGTCGGCATCCACTCGTACAGGGATCGCAAGCGCGAGGCCATAAGGTCCGTTCGCTTCGTGTAGACGGCCATGGCGGAAGAAAAGCCTGCTCCATTCACCGTATCGTCGCTCACCGACAGGTTGAAGCGAACGCTTGAGGCGCAGTTCACGAAGATCTACGTCGAGGCGGAGATAAGCGGCTGGAAGAGATATCCGTCGGGCCATTGCTACTTCACGCTCAAGGACTCGGGCGCGCAGATCTCGGCCGTGATGTTCGCGAGCGCTTACGAGAGGTGCCGCGCTAAGGGTTCGCTTGCCGACGGCGCGAAGGTTCTCGTCTACGGAAACGTGACTGTGTATCCGCCGCGCGGCAATTATCAGCTTGTCGTACTCGCGGCCAAGATGGTCGGCGAGGGCGACCTGATGCAGCGGTACCTCGAGCTTAAGGCGAGGTTGGAGGCCGAGGGCCTGTTCGCCGCCTCGAGGAAGCGTCCGCTTCCGTTCCTGCCCCGCAGGATAGGTATCGTCACCAGCGAGGCGGGCGCGGTGATACACGACATGTGCAATGTGTTGACGCGGCGGTTCCCGAACGTATCCATACGTCTCTATCCGGCGCAGGTTCAGGGCGCGGACGCGCCGCGCTCGCTGATGGCGGGAATAGATTTTTTCAATTCGCCGAGCTCCGACGGATGGCAGGCCGATCTTCTCATAGTCGCGCGCGGCGGCGGAAGCTTCGAGGATCTCTTCTGCTTCAACGACGAGGAGCTGGTGAGGCGGGTCGCGGCGTCGAAGGTGCCGACGATCTCCGCCGTCGGGCACGAGACTGATTTCACGCTATGCGATTTCGCCGCGGATCGCCGAGCGGGTACGCCGTCGATCGCCGCCGAAATGGCGGTTCCCGTCCTTTCGGAGCTTGTCGCGCGGCTGGATACGCTCGCGTCGCAGCTTGCGACTTCGCTGCGAGGGCGTGGCGAGTGGTTTGCGCAGCGAGTGGATCATCTGTCGGACTCGCTTCTCGCCGCGCTTGGCATTTCGCTGGAGCGGGCGGAATCGCGGCTTAGTCGCGCGGAGGACAAGCTTGGGCTTCTTTCGCCGTTTGGCGTGCTCGAGCGCGGCTATGCGCTTGTCACGGATGCGTCCGGCGCAGTGGTGAAGGATGCTTCGCGTCTCGCCGCCGGCGACATTCTTAACGCGCGCTTCGCCGCAGGCTCCGCAACCGTCTCCGTCGTCTAGCGCGGTGCAATTGGGCACCCAATAGCTCTCTCGTCCCTCGTACCTTCTCCCTCTTTCCGTTCCCCGTTCCCCTTGTTTTGCTTTCCTAGGTGCGGCTTGTTTCGACGCAACCGTGCTCGCCTTCGAGGGTGGCCGATTTCTGCGTCCTTCGCCCCGCTCGACATACACGAGTATGTCTTCGGGGGCGAG
>Ga0265298_10006020_pt1 | contig 15082 bp, 19 predicted proteins | sample AusTroGonzalo_MG_3_FD_193486 | JGI IMG/M metagenome (GOLD analysis project Ga0265298, IMG submission 193486) | Bovine rumen microbial communities from tropical cattle in Woodstock, Queensland, Australia - Gonzalo_01 | ecosystem: Host-associated > Mammals > Digestive system > Stomach > Rumen ... | reverse complement strand
GTCCCACGTTTACCCGCTGGAAGGTAAACGCTAGCGACCTGCTCCCCTGCTCTTTTTGCTATATGAAAAACTATGAAAAACTATGAAAATTATGCTTGACAAATAGCGGACATAGTGCTATAATAGAATTGCGGGGATATTACACCACATTCACTACACAACAGCAGATACACATACACAATACCGCATACACATACACAACAGGAAATACACAGAAAGGGGCTAGAGCTATGGAGAATAACGCTTTAATACTCCAACAGCCGGGAACGCTGCAAGCAGTCCAGGGCTTTACTAGCGGGCTTTTTGAACGCTGGATAGCTTATATTGACGCTAAGCCAAAGACCGTGGAAACGTACACAAGAGCTATAAGGCAGTTTGCAACCTTCCTACAGGTCAACGGCATTACAGAACCTACAAGAGACCACATAATAGCATATAGGGACGCACTCAGAGCGAACCACAAGCCAACCACGATACAGGCTTATATAATGGCGGTCAAGCTCTTTTTTCAGTGGACAGAGCAAGAAGGACTCTACCCGGATATTGCAAAGCATATCAAAGGGGCAAAGCTCGACCGAGACCACAAGAAGGACTATTTAACCCCTAAGCAGGTCTCAAAGCTCCTAGCTTCCATAGATCGGGAAGGGCGGGAAGGTCTCAGAGACTACGCTATTATAGCTCTTATGGTAACTAGCGGACTCCGCACCGTGGAAGTAATGAGGGCAAATATTGAGGATATACGCACCGTAGCAGACTTTACGGCGTTATACATACAAGGCAAGGGACACGAAGAAAAGAACACTTATGTAAAACTTGTAGAACCGGTAGAGGACGCTATAAGAGTATATCTAGACCGCAGGGGCGAAGAAGAGCCGGACGCTCCCTTATTTGCTAGCGAAAGTGATAGAAATATAGGGGAGAGAATGACAACCCGCAGCATAAGCCGAATAGTAAAAAACGCTCTCAGAGCGGCGGGCTTTAACAGCGACAGGCTAACGGCTCACTCCCTCAGACACACAACAGCTACTCTTAACCTTCTTAACGGCGGCACGGTAGAGGAAACGCAGCAGCTATTGAGACATACCAACATCAATACAACTATGATCTACTCCCACGCCCTCGAGAGAGCTAAGAACAACTCAGAAGAGAGAGTAGCCAAAGCCATATTTGGCTAGAAAGAAGGTGAAACGGAATGACAGAAGCAGTGCAGAAACAGCTAAAAGAGATCTTCAAACGCTACAAAAAGCACGGTATCACGCTTCCGCAGGTAATAGAAGCGTACAAATCCGGCATTGAACACGGTATGAAGCCCCAGCAATCTATAGTAGGGGTTAGGCTGGCTCTCTCTGGAGCTTGCAACGAACACGAATACTTTACTGTAGCGGACGTTGCAGCAGTAACAGGAGAGACCCCCGAGGAAGTAACCAAACGCATAGAAGAAAACAAAGAAGAACTATTAAGAGAGGGCGGCATAGTGGAAGTATCTAGCCCGCTCCCGGGGCTCTTCAACTAAAGGAGCGTGAAGAAGTGCAAGTAATACTCCTATATGAAGAAGGAGAAGAAGCAGCGGCGGGCGTTCTGCTCGGTAAGACGGCTATAGAACTAGCCGGAAAAGTAACAGAGATCAGAGCGGGGCAAGAGTTAGCCCCAGCCTTCCGACACTTCACATTGAAGACCGTCCCACTAAGTAAGGACAAGGCTAAAAGCTCCGTAAAATCGGGAGTTTATCCCTTTAGAGGGAGTGACAGCCAGTGAACACAAGCAATAAAAAGAGCCCTGCAACGCTGGAACGCTGCAAGGCTCGGGAGCTATGATATACTCATAACCCTAGACAAGTTAAGTATATCACAGCTTCCCCGAAAAGTCAATAACGAAAGGAAGCTAATTATAATGGCATTAAAAAAGAAGTCGGTTATAACCCTAGATGAAATCTTTGACAGTTTGCTTTATACCGACACAAAAGAGGATAACATATTTGAGATACCAGAAGTAAATAAACCGTTTGAGGAAATATGCAAGACTTTCCCCAGCGATCTAGAGGGAAATAACCGTCTTTATTCGCTGCTTGTATCTTGCATAGAGGAAGCGGAGCGTAACGCCTTCAAGCTCGGATATAAGGCAGCGTTAGAGCTGATTTTAGTTAAGTGAGGGGGGCGGGGACTATGGAAACGACTATAAAAGTTACCGCAAACACTGTAGAACCCTCAAAGGAGCAGGCTAGCCGCTCAGAATGGGACGTAGCAAGCGACCTTGAAGACGTGCTAACAGGGCTCGAAAGGGCGCAAAAGTCCGCTTATATCTTCCTCGAGGATATGACAGACGAATTTTTAAGCCCGAAAGCCCACCCGGACTTCTACGGAAAGAGCAGGCTAGACGATTACACTACCGGCTTATACTTAGTAGAAGACCGCATTTTTGACGAAAGGGCAAGGCTCAGAGCGTTAATAGATGAACTTTATGAGCTAGTAAGAGACAGAAGAAAAGAAGCCGCAGCACCCCCCCGAAAAACATTTAACAATAATAAGCATACAGGAGAGGGGGCTAGCGTATGAGCTCACAGCGTAACACAAGCCCGCCTGCTCCAGTACCGGCGGAGCTGGCAGAGCTGGAGAAGCTGCTAGGCTTCCAGGACGTTATAAGAATACCTAGAACAGCGTGGGAGCACGCTAAACGCTGCACAAGCCTATTTGAGCTTGTATGCGATCTTTACAACTTTGGCTACATAATGGGACAGCGGGCAGAACGCCAGCGGAAGAAGTCCCAGAAAAGCAAATAAGGCAGCCTGCACACCGACCAAAGCGACAGGCTACCTTATACCGAACAACCCACAAGAGGGGCTGGGCGTACCCTTATTATACCACAGTTCAGCCCCTTTTACAAGCGAAAAGGAGAAAATAATGCAAGAATTATTCCCCACTATCGCTTTAATTGGTGTTATCTATGCTTCATACCGTTTTTACAAGTGGCTGCAAGCACAGCCCCAGCGGCGGGACGATCTTTACTACAAGAACGCCTGCAACAGCATACACGCCCTTGAAGAAATGGTAGAAGAGCTAGAAGCCCTGGACGAAATTATAACAGACCTTCACACCTGCAACCACAAATACTTGAAAGGCGTTCGGCTCTCCGTTCCTTCCGCTCTCGGACATAATAACGAATATACAATACTAGCAGACGGTCAAGGCTATTCAAGCCGCCAGCTCCTAGCTATTGCATACTCAGAGCGGGCAGAGAAGCGGGACAGGCTCAGAAGAGCTATAACAGAGCTCTACAGCAAGGGCATAGTAACCCGCTATTACTACCTCGAGGAAGAGGAAGACGAAGCGGGAACGGAGACCGAGAACGAATAGCAGGCGGGGGAGAGCTTCCCTTTTATAGGCTCTCTCCCCTTCACCTGCTCCGAAAGCCCACACCGTAACCCCTCACACGCAAACGAAACGCAAAGGACGCACCGGCAGCAGCGGGCAACCTTTACGAAGCGTAACGGCAAGGGAACGGCAAGGGCGGAAGTATAAGGGGGCTAGAAGCGTGAAAGGCGATAAATTTTGTAGTGTGTGTGGGAGCTGGATAGGCAACTACAACACCGGGGAGACACCGGAAGGCGTTAAGAGCTATTATAGCATAATAAGGAGTAAATATTGTAGCCGCTGCCGTCCGATGATGATAGACCAGCAGACACGGCTAAGGCTGCACAATATGAGACAGCGGCAGAAGCTAGAACGGAAGCAAGAACGATCTAAGCTAGAGCTGCTAGAGGAAGAAAATAGCTTACTCCGTCAATACGTTAGAGAGCTCCGAGAAGAGCTAGACGAACTAAGGGCGGGGAGCTAGTACCCCGCTTTTTGTTATCCTCGAGGGCGGCGGCTTCCTTCCAGATCAGACGGAGCAGCGGGGCAAGTTTACCCGCTGGAGAGTAAACCACGAAAGGAGCTAGTAACGTGATCTTACACAAGCAGCCTACTATATACGCCGTAATTAATCAAAAAGGCGGAGTAGGGAAGACCACAACAGCGGCGGCACTATGGGCGGGGCTCACTTCTAAAGGCTATAGAGTGCTAGCCGTAGACCTGGACGCACAAGCTAACCTCAGCTTCAACGCCGGAGCAGGCATAGACGGAGTAACAAGCCTGGAACTGCTCACGAAGGAAGCAACGGCAGCGGAAGCAGTCCAGCACACCCAGAGCGGTGATATAATACCCGCTAGCAGAGCCCTAGCGGGAGCAGATAGCAATATAACCGAGACCGGCAAGGAATACCGCTTAAAAGAAGCCCTAGAGCCTATAAAAGGGGAGTACGATTTTATTATACTCGATACCCCGCCCGCTCTCGGTATTCTCACAGTAAACGCCCTCACAGCCTGCACAAGCGTTATTATACCGGCACAAGCGGACATATTCAGCTTACAGGGCATAGAGCAGCTAGCGGGAACTATAGACCCGGTTAAGCGTTACTGCAACAGCGATCTTAACATAGCCGGAATAGTTCTTACTCGGTATAGCTCCCGCTCTATCCTCAGTAAGGAAGTAGCAGAGCTAGCCCAGCAGCTAGCGGAGAAGCTAGGGACTAGACTATTTAAGGCTACTATAAGGGAAGCTATAAGCGTTAAGGAAGCCCAGATAAGCCAGCAAAGTATATTTGACTATGCGGGCAAGTCCAACGTAGCAGCGGACTACATAGAGCTAATAGAAGAGCTTTTAACCTCTACCGGGGAGCCTTCCGCAAAAAATGATTAGTACACAACCCAATATACACAACAAAACATACACAAGTTGCAACAAATCATTATTTGGTGCAACTTTGAAAACGGAAAATAGCCATAAACAGGCTATTCCAAATATTGTGGCATTTTTTGCGAAATTGTCCGCCGTGGACGTACACAATTAAACATACACAACCGACTATACACAATACACAAAGGAGCGTGAAACAATGGAAGCCAATAGAAAAAGGCGGGCTCTCGAACTTCTGGCAAAGCTGGAGCAGGGAGCATATAACCCGGAAAGCAATGTATATTCTATGGCTGCTCTAGTAATTGCGGGAGCTCTCGGGAAACCTTACAAGAACCCCAGAGAGCCGGACACGGAGAAAGCGGCTCTAGCTGCTATGTATGCTTATTCTGCCGATGTTCACGCACTGGCGGACTATGTGCGGGAGCTGGAGCAACAGGCAGCAGCGGCAGACGCTAGCCCCTTCCTTAACGGCATAGACTACGAACCCCCGGAGCTGGAACTAGAAGAGCCGGAAATAGAGCTAGCAGACTTTGAATTCAACCCAGAGTTTGAGCCGGTAGAGGAAGAACCAGCAAGGGCTAAAGTGTGGAGAACAACACACGATATTTACAAGAATTTACACGAAAGGAACTAGTAACAATGAGTAAAAAGAGCTTCAAGGATAACCCCGCTTTACAGTTTATAAGCTCACCTGCTCCCGAACCGGAAGAGCCTAAGAGCTCCCCGAGCTGGGACGATGTGCTAGAAGATCAGAGCAAGGGAAGCAATGAGGAAGCAACGAAAAAGGCGGCAGAAGCCCCCAAGATCACACCGAGCAAGAGGAACGCCCCGGAAGGAATGAAACTTAACCCGCTCTACATTGAGAAGCGGACGCAGCGGGCACAATTTGTAATGCAGCCTTCTGTTTATGCTAAGGCTAAGGAGCTGGCAAAGGCTAGGGGCATTTCATTTAATGACTTTGTACACGGACTTATAGAAGACGAAATAGAAAGGGCGGGTAAATAATGGCAGAGAAAAAAGACAGGACAGCGGCACTTGAAAAGCTGAAACTATACACGCTTACAGAGATAGAGCCTATACTAGGAGTAACACACCGGACACTATTAGGCTATATCAAAAGCGGCAAGCTTAAAGCCGTCAAGATCGGCAACAAATGGAAGGTATCAGAAGACAACTTGAAAGCCTTCATAAACGGCAGCGGGAACTAAAAGCCCCTTGCTATTCTCTCTCAGATAAGGCATAATAAAAGAGAGCTTCACCCTCTAAAGGGAGTAAGCCTAGCTCAGAGCCAGGGCATAAAAAAAGAGCCCTACCAGCTCCGAGGGTAAGGCTAATACTATGGAATTATTACAACGTCCTTTTCACTTAATATTATAGCAGAAAAGGGGCGTTAAGTCAATGACAAATGAGCAGCTAGCAGCCTTCATACAAGAGGGCGGAAACGATGAACTAACCCCGCTTTTATGGGAGAAGGTTAGAAAGTTTGTTTATCAGCAAGCGGGCAGATACTACGAAGCCCACACGGTCACTTGTAGCCGCCGTGGTGTGGAGTTGTGGGACTTAAAACAGGCGGGCTATTTAGCGTTCCTCGAAGCCGTGAAAGGCTTCAAAGCTGATAGCGGTTATAAGTTCCTATCCTTCATACACTACCCACTACAAACAGCTTTTCAAGACGTGCTGGGAACTCGAACCCAGAGCGGCAAAGAAGAGCCCTTGAATAATTGTGCTAGCCTTGACAAGCCAGTTAAGGAAGAGGACGGAGAAACCACACTAGGAGACCTTCAAGCAGACGAAGAAAGCACCGACTTTATAGACCGCCTGGAGAGTGAAATGTGCTCGGAGATCATAAGGGGAGAAGTAGAAGCCCTTCCCGATCAGCTCGAGGAAGTTATAGAGCTCTTTTACTTCAAAGGCTTAACGCTTGCAGAGATAGGGGAACGGCTCGGAGTCAGCGGGGAGAGAGTCCGCCAGATCAGAATAAAAGCAGAGCGAAAGCTAAGAGCTAGCAACATACTCCGCAAGCTCTACAATGAACACTACCAACAGAGATACCACCCGCCACACTGGAGCTATTACGACTGGCAGCCGGAGAACTTCCAGAGCCGGAGCAGGTCACGGCTAGACGTACCGACACAAAAGGAGCTGGAACGGATAGACCAGAGACTAGAAAGCGGCTCTAGTCTGCACGACTTAATACTAGAAATGCGGAGCGACATAGAGAAGCTAACTAGCCCTTCTCTCTAAAGGGACGTTCACAAATTCGTAACAGAATATAAAATACCTTCCCCAGCTCCGAGAAGATCAGAGCAGGGGCAAAGCTATTATACAAAACTAGACAGGCTCAGAACTCAAAGTGTAACAAGGTATACTTTGACTTATAAAATCCTAGTGAGTATAACAAGATATACTCAACAGAAAATTAAAACAGCTTGAAGGCTTTTTGAAATCCTCGACCAAGATTGAAAAGAGCCAGTTAAAATTTAAAAGCATAACAAGTTCTATTTTTAAAAACGGAGCAGGCTAACCGGTTTACCTTCCAGAGAGTAAACCCGCTCCCCTGTTTTGTATGTCGCTTAACTACTATTAGCGGACATAGAAAACTATGAAAAATATGCACACGATTTTACAGTTATCTTACTTCAAAAAGTACAGATAGCAGAAGCCCCGAAACTGAAAAATAATACTTTTCAGCTCGAGGGCGAAACTAAAATAGCAAGCACTGCGTTTGGCTAGCCAAACACTACTAGCAAGCTCGGTAACACCGCATTACAAAATTGAAAGCGGCTTACACTTGCAAGGGCTATTCCCTTGAACCCTTTAAGGAATGAAACCCACACAAGCAGGGCTCGACCTCAGAGCGGCGGCAGCTCTCCGAGATCAGCCCGACCGAATACACAAGAAGGGCGTTATATTATGGCTAAGACTTTGAAAGAAATACTAAAACAAAAGAAATGGACTCCCCGAGATTTAGGGCTAGCAGTTCTCTATAATTTAGAGAAGGACTTAACCTACCCCGGGGAGAATTACCCGCCCCTCTTCCCTCAATCGGAGCTTAACAAAATGGTAAACACGATAGGAGAAGAGGGAAGACCAGAGCTTGAAGTTTATCACTTACTTAATCATACATTTGCAAATAATAGAAACCTCATAATGGCTTATGTGCAGCTAGCCTTACACGGTTATTATAAATACGTTACTTGTATATCAGAACTCAGCAGGGAAGCAACAGAATACTATGCTAAAATTTCTCCCCCGCTGATTATTACACAAGAACATTACGACCAGCTAGCAGAGCAGCTTATAAACAAGATAGGAGCGGAGCAGGTAAGCTATAGCGATATACTTTTTAGGACGCTGGCTTACTTCCTAGAGGAATACAAGCGGGACGCTTCCACGCTGCCGCCCTCGATCAGAGCAGCGATAGACGAAACCAAAAAGCAAGCCGTAGTGAACCCCCGAATAGCTGAAAACTTTATTGAAGAAATGCAACTAGGCTATTATGTGGAATATGAGAACGGCAAGCCGGTTAATATCCCAGTAGAAGAAATAGAACGCTACCGAGAAGAGCGGGACAGAGACAAGCCGGAACTTACAGAAGAACAAGAAATAGAGTTGAAATCAAGAGCCGCCCGCACGATGTACGAAGGGGAACTAGCTGTTATAGAAAAGCTGCGAAATTTGCCGGAATTTATCTTAAACAACTATCCTAAAATGAATGACTTTGATGTTAGGCGGCTACTTGCTAAAGCTCTTCAATATGAACTATACCCAGACACTAAGGACGCAGCCCCGCCCACGTTGATTTTATTTAAAGAACTACCGGCGGGCATTACTAAATACAACATAATAGCGGACTGCCTGGAGCTCTACAACGGAGCTACCGAAAACTTTATAAAAGACGGCTTCAACATCACGGTAAAAGCTCGGGAGCAATTCAAGGAATTTAAGAAGGACTACCCCGGCTTATATGCTGCACTGGACGCTTATATAAGGGAGCAAGTACCGGCAGCGGCAGAGTTGAAAGCTAACCAGCTCCACAAGCCTATAACTACAATGAACGATCTATTACACGCTCAGTATATGCCTATAATAGAAGAATTTGACTTTGATAATATACGCTTGCAAGAGCTATTCCCGACCGACTCCGAGGAAGACTATATAACCCGGCGAAAGATATTAAACGGCGTGGCTATCCTCTCCGAACCGGTCAACGCTTTTCACAAAGCGACAGACTACAAGGGCGGCATATTTGCCCCAGAAGAATTTGTAACGGCGTTTATATCCTTCAAGGACTTAATAGAGAAGACAGAAGCTAGCAAGTTTGTTATTTCAGCTTATGAGTCATTAGAAAATGCTTGTAGAATGATATATGCTTATAATGCTTTTTGTGAGATACTACTAGACCTTTTCGACCTTCCATTTTTAAAAATAGTCTATGAAGATATGAGCTTTTTAGAGCAAAAAATAGAGACAGCTAACAAGCTGATTTATTCAATATATCTAGACCCGCCCGGCTCTCCGATCAGAAAGGAGCAGGCACGGAAAGCAATGAAGGAAATGTTAAAGCCTATCGACTGCGAAGCCTTCAAGCCCGCTAAGTGGAAAGTAGAACAACTACGGTCTAGAATGTTTTTTGCACTTCAAGAAGGATTTGAAGAAATAAGGGGCTATTTGATAGCTTCACGCCAGCTTATGAAGCAGCTAGCCAAAGCAGAAGAAGAGGAAGAGGGGGCGGAGTAATGCCAGAGAAACCAAAAGACGCTATTGAGTCAATAGAAGTCTCCCTCGACCTGCTAACCGAGCACAAAGAGGAAGCCACCTTTTACAACGCACCGACCAGCACCGCCGGCAATTTAGCTATGGCGGTATTCACACACGGCAAAGAGCAGCTAGGAGAGCTCCCAAGCAGAATGGAGCTTGTAAGAAGTAAAAGCTCTTATACTCTAGCGGCTAGCGGTAACGCTCGACAGATAACCCAAACCCAGAGCAACGGCGATCTAATCACGCTGGAACTATCGGACATAGACAAGCTAAAAGGTACTAATAAAACAGTTAGTAAACTGTTTGCCTTCTCCCTCATTAAGCTAAACGAGCAGGCGGAGCAGGGCGGGCAGCTCACAAGAAATACTATTGAATTTTCTTTACAAGAGCTAGTAGACCGTGGCTTTTATGCCGATATAAGAGGGGCAAGAGTAGGAGTTAAAAAAGCGTTTGAAGTGCTAACCAATATGAAAGTTAGCGGTACTATTGCCAAAGGCAAGAAGAAGACCATAGAGCAAGCAGAGCTAGCCGTGCTCTTCACTTATTGCCGTATAAAGAAGAATGTAGTAACAATAGACCTTAACAACCGTATTAACTGGGAAATGTTCACACAATTCTATACTATCCTTCCCAAATGGGCTTTTAGTCTGCCGGTTAAGCCGTGGGACTTGCTATACTATGTTTTCTACCTAGCCCGCCAGAACCTCGACAAGATCAGCAAGCAAGGCTATTTTACTATATCCTTCCAGGCGATACACTCCCGGCTAGTTCTGCCGGAAGCCGAATACACGAAGAACCCGCAGCGGGATATAAAAGACGTAATAGAGAAAGCTATAACCGATATTGAAGAGAGAGCCCACACGCCCGAATTACAATTTATACCCCGATACAATGAAAAGGACAATATAAAAGAATACCTCAGCAATGGCTATTTAGAAGTGCATTTTAGCGGGGCTTACGCTGCCGCCTTCCTCGACCTCTACAAGCGGAATACTAAGCGGCTGGAGCAGGCAGAGAAGAAGCGGGAGCAGATCATAGAAAAAGCTAAGGTTAAGAACCTCTCAAAGAAGCTAGAAGAGGAAGACAAAGCGGAGAAGGAGCAGGCAGCAACCGAACCCGAACCCGAGCCGCTTACAGTATAACACAACCTTACATACACATACAGTTATACACATACACAACAGACACTACACAAGGGCGGGACAGGGCTATTTATAGCCTAGCCCGCTCTTATTACTAGCCTATAAGAAGAGAAGCCCGAACCGTCACCGGCTGCCGATCAGAGCGGCGGACGCTGCTATTATTCACTCTCGAGGGAGAGCCAGAGCAACACCGCCCACGCTCAGAGCCGGGCAGATCAGACAGGGCGGCAGCTCCTACCAGGGGGGAGGGACACCCCACCCACAAGAGCCGCTGCACTACACCCCGTCACTGCTCATTTTTTTCTATGAAATTGCATAGCAGACATAGAAGTTGACAAAAGTTGATATTTGCGAAACTTCAATAACAGACATTGAAACCCTAAAAAACCCAACTTTTTACTAACTTTTACTAACAAAGCCTAGTCTTTACTACATTTTACTACATTCCCAGAAGGCAGCGGGAACGGCTTCAAGTGCTGCCGATCGGACACGCTCGGAGCTGGCGGCTACTATGTGCAATCAATTGCACAATGAGCAATAGCAAGTTATAGGCAAATTAGCAAAGTGCAATATATAGGCAAATATAAGAGCAAATCAGATCATACCCAGCCTATAGAGCAAGTAAGCCACCCTCAGAGCTCCCCCCTACCCTCTAGCCTTCCTTTTCCGGCTCGAGCTATCCACCGACAGCCCCCAGCTATAAATAAAATCTTCCCTAAATGGGAAGGCAAGCATAGCAAACGGCAAGCCGCCCGCCCTCAGATCAGCAGGGAGAACCCTAGCCCCTTCCACTATTCCTAGTAAATCACTCAATACCCGGCGCAGATTTTTGAGCAGTGACACGGGGTAGTCCAGAAGGATATAAACAAGGGGTACTCCCCCCCCCTGCCTGGCTGCCGGTTATGCCTGCCGGTCTCTATGCCTTTAGAAGAAAAAACACCCCCCGACCAGCTCAAAAAAAGTGTCTTTTTACGTGGGAAAAGTGTCTTTTTACGTGGGAAAAGTGTCTTTTTACGTGGGAAAAGTGTCTTTTTACGTGGGAAGCCATTTTTGCAAATGACGTAATATAGCCATAAACTGCAAGTGCAATTTGCGTAATAGATTATCAATAGATAATTAATAGATAATTAACCACCACCGCCCGCCCCGCTGGGAGCGGCGGGCTTGTGGTATAATATGCCTATAAAGAAAAAGAGCCCGCACCCTTCAAGCTCTCTTTTTCTACAGGCATAAAGAACCACGAAGCAGAAAGGCGGTTAAGGATATGACCAAAGCAGAAGTTAAAGCAAAAGTCTATGAGTATATCAAGAAGCAAGGCGGGGTAAGCTATGCAGAAATAGAACGGCTTTTTGATGAGCTGGGCTATAGCTGGAAGGGCGTAGCCGTGTGCTGTAGCTCGGTCAATAAGTATGTAGTATTCTGGGAAGGCTGGCACAAGCAGGCGTATAGTATTATATCCGAGCTGCTCCAGGAGAAGAAACTTAAAAGAACGCCCGCCCCGGTATGGCTCTATCTGCTAGACGGTAAAGGGCTAGACCTTCCACAAGTCCCAGACGTTACGGACTATAGGAGCATAAAGCGGGAGTGCTGGCTTCCGTGTATGTTATCGGCAGCATAAGAGGGCGGAGCAATGGGACAGCATTACACGCTGCTAGCCTTCCGTAAACGCTGCAAGAAGCGGGGCTATACAGATATTCACATAAAGCAGCACCCTACAGAAAAGGGGCGTTACATAGTGGAAGCCAGAGAGCCGCTAGCCGGTCAGATCGTGAAGGCGGTCTACTCATTGGAAGCGTTCGGGGCTCTTATGCGGTAACGGTTTACCGTCCAACAGGTAAACCCGCCCGCCTGCTCCACAACAGGAAAGGACTAAGAACAATGGACAGAGAACAAGCTAAGGGCATAGTAAAAGAGGGGCTAGCTCAGTACCTCGAAGCTAGAGGGCTGCCACTTAACAAGCCTTTTAACTGCCTTAACCCAGATCATACCGACAGCAAGCCTAGTATGAGCTATGACAAGAAGCGGCACAAGGTACATTGCTTTTCTTGTCAAGCAGACTATGACACATTCGACCTTATAGGAATAGAGTACGGCTTAACCGGTAACGATGTATTCAAGAAAGGGTTTGAAGAGTTCGGGCTAACGGTAGACACCTACCACACGACAGCAGCGGAAGACTTCAAGCCCACTACACAACAAAAGACCAGCAACCAGAGCAACACAACCAAACATACACAACAGAAGGACAGCGGCGGGGCTCTAGACTGGGACGCAGAAATAGGCAAGCCAGAGCCCGCCCCCTCTTACGACTTCACCGAGAAGGCGGACGCAGCACACAAGCAGCTACTAGCAACCCCGCAGGCGTTAAGCTATTTTCACTCTAGAGGGCTCACCCTCGAGACCGTGAAAGCCTTCAAGCTGGGACTAGCTCCCGGCGGTTATAACGCCCTGCTCCACGACTTCCCAGAGCTTCAAACTAAGAGCAAAAAAGCTAACTTGTATAACTTTGTGTACCCGATCTATGACACGGCGGGACGCTGCCGCTATTTCTTAACGGAGATCAGCGACCGGAAGCAGATAGACGCATACAACGGCAAGTATAGGAAAATAAACGGTATTCCCGCCCAGTTCTTTAACTCTCAATACCTCGAGAAGGAAGCAGCACCCGAGAGCGTTTATATTTGTGAGGGCGTTTTTGACGCTCTCAGCATAGAGCAGCTAGGCGGTAAAGCAATAGCCTTAACAGGAACGGCAGGCAATAAGCTTAAAGAGATCATAAGCAAGAACAAGCCCGACACCGTGTATATAATAGCCCTGGACTCAGACGGAGCGGGGCAGAAGGCGGCTAGCGAAATACAAGCAAAGCTGCAAGAAATAGGGGCTTTATGTATTATAGGCAAGCTCGAGGGCGGGAAGGACGCTAACGACCTGCTCCAGACTAACGCCCAAGCCCTGGCGGACTTCATAGCAGCCACAACGGAAGAAGCCCGCATAGTTCGCTATGAGGAAGAGGAACGGCAGCGGGCGGAGTACCTGCAAACCTCAGCAGCTAACCAGCTCCAGAGCTTCATAAACGATATAAGCGACAGTAGAAAAGCGGTTTACTACTCTACCGGCTTCCCTGCTCTCGACAGCATACTAGACGGCGGCTTATATGCCGGGCTTTACTGTATAGGAGCTATTAGCTCACTCGGTAAAACTACATTTTGCTTGCAAGTAGCGGACACGATAGCAGCGGCGGGGGTAGATGTGCTTATATTCTCCCTTGAAATGGCTAGAAATGAGCTTATAGCTAAGTCAGTAAGCCGCCACACGCTGCTAGAAGACCTTGCAAGGAATAGCAGCACCAAGCTAGCAAAGACCACAAGGGGCATACTCACCGGCAGCAGATACGCATATTATAGCCGGGAAGAAAGAGAGTTAATAGAAACGGCTATAACTGCCTATAGCAAGTATGCAGAGCATATTTTTATTAACGTGGGTATAGGCGATATAGGCATAAACGAGATAAGAGAGACCATAGAAAAGCACGTTAAGCTCACAGGGCGGACACCTGCAATTATTATAGACTATCTCCAGATCATAGCACCGGCAGACCCACGGAGCACCGACAAGCAGAACACAGACAAGGCAGTTTTAGAGCTGAAACGCATTAGCAGGGACTACGGCACGCCGGTTATAGGTATTTCCAGCTTTAACCGTGACAACTACCACGCCCCAGTTAATCTAGCAAGCTTCAAGGAGTCGGGGGCTATAGAATATAGCTCGGACGTGCTGCTAGGCTTACAATATGCGGGTATGGACTACCAGGAAGGGGAAGCGGAGAAAGCCAGAGAAAAGAGAGTTAGAGAGCTCCTAGCCGATAACATAAGGAAGGGCAAAGAGGGACAGGCTCTACAAATACAAGTCAAGGTATTGAAAAATCGAAACGGCAGCAAGGGGGACTGTTTAATAGACTTCTATCCGATGTTTAACTACTTTGTAGAGAACAACACGGCAGAAGCTAAAGCGGAGTTCTCCCCTTTTACAGGCTCGACCAGAGCGGAGCAGGCAGACGAAGCCCCAAAGATCAGCAAGAGAGAGCAGCAGCGGCAAGCCCTAGTAGCTGCCTTTTTCAAAGCGGAAGACCAGGAAAACAAGGGGACAGCCAGCCTTGAAGCTATGGCGGACGTTATGCAGCTAAGCAAGAGATCATTAAAAGGACAGCTCAAAGAGTTTACAGCTTGCTTTACAGTCGATAAAGAGCTAGTAACCTACTCGAAAGCCGATAATGAAAGGGCTTTATACTCGGAAGAGTTCGACTTACTTTGAAAGGGGTAGTATATGGGTTTAGATTTTTCATTTTTCAGAGAAGAAACACAGCCCACGCAGACACGCACGGAAAGCGGGCAAAATTCAACGGCAGACACTAAGGCAATACAAACACACGTTGAAAATTTAAACGCCGTA
>Ga0265298_10006019_pt1 | contig 15083 bp, 8 predicted proteins | sample AusTroGonzalo_MG_3_FD_193486 | JGI IMG/M metagenome (GOLD analysis project Ga0265298, IMG submission 193486) | Bovine rumen microbial communities from tropical cattle in Woodstock, Queensland, Australia - Gonzalo_01 | ecosystem: Host-associated > Mammals > Digestive system > Stomach > Rumen ... | reverse complement strand
AGATGCCGAAGGGCGAAACGCCGAACTTCACCCACGGCTTCGTTTGGCGAATTGTCTGGCACAGCTGCTGCATGAACTTGTTGACGTTCTGGCGGCGCCAGTCGCCTCGGTTCATCCCGCCTCCGTAGGCATTGTAGGAAGCGTCGTCGGGAATGTCAAGGCCGGGAACGGGGTAGGGGTAGAAATAGTCATCGATGTGGATGCCGTCCACGTCGTAGCGGCTCACGATGTCGCGCACCACCAGACAGATATAGTCGCGGTTCTCGGGAAGTCCGGGGTCGAAGATGAAAAGGCCGTCGTAGCTGAAGAAACGGTTGGGATGGCGCGAATACTCGTGTGTCGAGGCCAGAGCCGTCGTTCCCTTCGTCTTGGCGCGATAGGGGTTAATCCAAGCGTGCAGTTCCATCCCTCGGGCATGGCACTGCCCAATCATCCATTCCAGAGGATCCCAGTAAGGGTTGGGGGATAGTCCCTGCTGACCTGTCAGGTAGCGGCTCCAAGGCTCCAGCTGGCTTGGGTATAAGGCATCGCCCTCCACGCGCACTTGGAAAAAGATGGCGTTGATGCCGTCTTTTTGCAAGTCGTTGAGCTGGCTCGTAAGCATCGCCTGTATACGGTCGCGTCCCATGTTCTGAAACTGTCCGTTGACGGCCTGAATCCAAGCCCCACGGAACTCTCTCTTGGGATTTTGTCCCATCATTGTTGCTGCCACAAAGAGCAGCATAAAAAGCAGTTTTTGTCTCATAATGATGCAAAGGTACGACTTTTATTCACAATTCATAGTCCAAAATCCATAATTTATCGGTTCGATGGCAAATTCTTCATTCTTCATTCTTCATTTTTCATTTATTTTTTGTATCTTTGCGCGAAATTTGTCAGAAAAGATGGAGGAATGCATACAAATAAAGGGTGCACGGGTCAATAATCTGAAGAACATCAGTCTTGAAATACCGAGAGGGAAACTTGTCGTTATTACAGGACTAAGCGGCAGCGGCAAGAGCAGCTTGGCTTTCGACACGCTTTATGCCGAGGGGCAGCGTCGCTATGTGGAGAGCTTAAGTGCCTACGCCCGTCAGTTCCTCGGCAGGATGAACAAGCCCGAGTGCGACTACATCAAGGGCATTCCGCCAGCCATTGCCATCGAACAGAAAGTGACGAGCCGCAACCCGCGAAGCACGGTCGGCACAAGCACGGAGATTTACGAGTACCTGCGATTGCTGTTTGCCCGCGTAGGGCATACCTATTCGCCCATAAGCGGCAAAGAGGTGAAGCGACATACGACGGAGGATGTCGTGCAGTGTATGCTCTCCCAGCCGGAGGGAACAAAGTTGATGGTGATGTGTCCCATCCGTCTTCCAGAGGGGCGCACCCTCGAACAGCAGCTTGAGATGTACAGGAAGAGCGGCTTTGCGAGAGTCTTCGCCAATGGCGAAGTGATGCGAATTGAGGATTTTCAGGAGCAGGGAGCAAAGGGCAAGGAGTGGGAGAATGGTTCCGTTTCCTTAATTGTTGACCGCTTGACGGCTGGCAGCGACCGCGACACCATCGCCCGACTGGTCGATTCCTGCGAGACAGCTTTCTACGAAGGACACGGCACAGCTGTGCTCCTGTTTTTGCCTTCTCACCTTTTCACCTTTTCTACTTCTTTCGAGGCCGACGGCATCACTTTCGAGGAACCGACAGACAAGCTCTTTGCCTTCAATTCCCCAGCTGGAGCCTGTCCCGAATGCGAAGGCTTTGGCAAGGTCATCGGCATCGACGAGCAGATAGTCATTCCCAATACGGCGTTGAGCGTCTATGACGGAGCAGTCGTGTGTTGGCGGGGCGAGAAGATGAGCGAGTGGAAAGACTGGTTCATCCGCTTCAACTCCGAACGCGGCTTCCCCATCTTCAAGCCTTATTTCGAGCTGACACAAGAGGAGAAGGACTGGCTCTGGCACGGAAGCCCCCTCCCCCAACCCCTCCCCCGAGGAGGAGGGGAGAACGCGGCACAAGTTAAGCCTCCCTCCTCGGGGGGAGGTTGGGTGGGGGGCTGCCTCGTTCCTGAGAGTTGGAACATTTTCCCCGAGGAACGGGAGTGGGGCCTCCTCTCCATAGATGCTTTCTTCGATTATCTGCGGCAGGGGCAATACAAGATTCAGAACCGTGTGATGCTGGCCAGGTATCGTGGCAAGACGGTTTGCCCGAAGTGTCACGGCACACGCCTTCGCCCCGAGGCTAACTATGTGAAGGTGGGCGGCAAGAGTATCACAGAACTGGTCAATATCTCGGTCAGCGAGTTGTTGCCGTGGGTGGAGAACCTTAAGCTGGACGAACACGAAGTGCAGATAGCGAAGCGCATCCTCACGGAAATAAAGAACCGACTGCAATACCTGTTGGATGTCGGGCTGGGCTATCTGACGCTGAACCGTCCGTCGAACAGCCTTTCCGGTGGTGAGAGCCAGCGCATCAACCTTGCCACCTCGCTTGGCAGCAGTCTTGTGGGCAGCCTCTATATCCTCGACGAGCCGAGCATCGGCCTCCATAGCCGCGACACGGAACGGCTCATCAAGGTCTTGAAACAGCTTCGCGACTTGGGCAACACCGTCATTGTGGTGGAGCACGACGAAGAGATAATCCGTGCAGCAGACTGGCTCATCGACATTGGTCCAGAGGCAGGACGCTTGGGAGGTGAGGTTGTGTATGAGGGAGAGACCCCTTCAATTCAAAATTCAAAATTCAAAATTCAAACTGACACTTCTCATAAACAAGCGTGGAAGGGTTATACTTTCGCGTTCCTTTCTGGCGAAGAGACGATTCCTTTGCCTCTTTCTCGAAGAAAATCAAACAGCTATATCGAGGTGAGGGGTGCTCGTGCCAACAACCTGAAGGGCATTGATGTGCGTTTCCCATTGGGCGTGATGACCTGTGTGACAGGCGTGAGTGGCAGCGGCAAAAGCAGCCTCGTGCGCGACATCTTCTACAATGCCATGAAGCGGCAGCTCGACGAAGTGGCCGACCGCCCGGGCGAGTTCCTGCGCTTGGAGGGCGACATGAAGATGGTAAGCGCCATTGAGTTTGTTGACCAAAACCCTATCGGCAAGAGCACGCGCTCCAATCCTGTCACCTACGTCAAGGCTTGGGATGAGATAAGGAAACTTTTCGCTTCCCTTCCGCTCTCGCAGCAGATGGGTTATACGGCCGCTTATTTCAGCTTCAACACCGACGGTGGACGCTGCGAGGAATGCAAAGGCGAGGGCACCGTCACCATCGAGATGCAGTTCATGGCCGACCTCGTGCTGCCTTGCGAAAGCTGTCACGGCCAGCGCTTCAAGCCTGAAATCCTCGATGTCTGCTTCCACGACAAGAATGTCTGCGACATCCTCGATATGACCATCAATCAGGCCATCGAGTTCTTCACAGAGCATGGGCAGAAGCGCATCGTCGCCCTGCTCAAGCCCCTTCAAGATGTCGGCTTGGGTTATATTAAGCTCGGCCAGTCGTCGTCAACCCTCTCCGGCGGCGAGAACCAGCGCGTCAAGCTTGCCTACTATTTAGGGGCAAAGACCCTCTCTAACTCTCCCTTAAAGGGAGAGAAGCAAGGATCGACAAATGTCAACTCCTCCCCTTTAAGGGGAGGTCGGGTAGGGTCTTCAACCATTTTCATCTTCGACGAACCCACGACCGGCCTTCACTTCCACGACATCAAGAAGCTGCTTGCAGCCTTCGACGCTCTCATCAGTCGCGGCCACACCATCATCATCATCGAGCACAACTTGGAGGTCATTAAGTGTGCCGACCATATCATCGACCTTGGTCCCGAAGGCGGCGATGCCGGAGGCTGTCTCCTTGCCGCAGGCACACCCGAGGAAGTGGCAAAGTGCAAGGACGGTTACACTGCCAAGTTCCTGCGGGAGAAACTGAAACAGGGGAAAGACAACAAACCCAAATAATTGGGTAGTTCAACAATAAGTTAAAGATAGAAAACAAAATAAAAAACATATCTTAGTGGCAGAGAAGCCCGAAAAACACATCAATATGAAGGCAAAAAACATCTTCACGATTCTATTCATTCTTGCAGCTTGTTCGCCGACGGTAAAGGCGCAAAAGGTCGTGCTCCACATGGCAGACGACCAAAAAGCCGAATACAGTGTCTCGCAGTTGGACAGTATTACATTCGAAGAGATTTACATGCCAGGCATTGCCCCGACTTTTGACCCGTCGGTGACTGGCGATGCCATTGACATCACCACCAGGTCGGCGACACTCGTGGGCTATGCCGGCAGCATTCGCGACAACCTCTCGACAGACCTCCGCGTCGGCTTCATCTATTGTCTTGAGGGTACTCCCAACAAGAGCAACGGCACGCAGGTCTTTGTTGATCCCAAATATGTGTCACCCGACGGCCGCTACACCAAGACGATAGGCGGCCTCATGTCCAATGCAACCTATTATTTTCGTTCATTTGTCTATCAGAGCGGCATCTGGTTCTATGGTAGGGTGAAGTCTTTCACGACGAATGGTATTAACGTGAAGTTCATGACGGGCGAAGCCATGTCCATTACCTGTTTCAGCGCCACGGTGTCGGGCAGCGTGAATGTGCTGTCGGCCTATTCCACCCTCTCACATGGTATCTGCTATGGTACAAGTATCAAACCTACTACGGACGATAATGTGCTGACTGCATCTTCCGACAATTTCACTTTGCATTTGCGACAGCTGGCTGGCGGCACAGACTATTACTATCGCCCATACGCCATTGTTGACGGGCAGACGCGCTACGGCACGGTGCGTACTTTCCGCACACTTGATGACGATGTTGTGGAAACTGGCGACATTGACGAGGAGACGCTAACTGTCCGTTCGTATCTCACCATAGGTGGCGGTGCCTACAGCACGCTTTTGCTTGGAGTATGCTATGGCAAGGACGAGTTGCCAACGGTCAACGACCAGACCGTCACCTCCGACGAAGTGAGCGACGATAACTGCTATACGGTCAAGCTGGTTTCTCCAGGAGTTGGCACAATTTATTATAGGTCATATATTCTGATTGATGGCGTACCACATTATGGTGTGGTGAAGAGTTTCGAGCGGGAAGACAAAACCCATACTTGGGTTGACCTTGGCTTGCCCTCCGGCACGCTGTGGGCGACGTGCAATGTGGGCGCAAACAGCCCTGAAGGCTATGGCTCCTACTTTGCCTGGGGCGAGACCCAGCAGAAAACGGACTACAACTGGACCACCTACCAGTGGATAAATGAAGGGCAGTCGATTTGGACTCAGTTAAACAAATATACTTTTGCTGACGGTCAGAAGAATGCTTGCTGGTACGACGACGGCACATTCGTCGGCGACGGCCTGACGGAGCTTGAGCCTGACGACGATGCCGCGACAGTGAACTGGGGTCCAGGCTGGCAGATGCCGAGCATAGCACAGTTGAAAGAGCTATATGACAGTAACAATACGACAACGACATGGGTAACGCAGAATGGTGTGAATGGTCGTATGATTACGAGCAAAAGCAACGGCAATTCCATATTCCTGCCCGCTGCGGGCTACCGCTACAACATGATTCGCTACAACGCAGGCACCTATGGCGGCTACTGGTCGCGTTCGCTCAGCGCGAGCGGCAGCGATGGCGCGTACGGCCTGAACATCGAACGGAACTACATCAGCTGGTTCGACGACGACCGCTACTTTGGTCAGAGCGTCCGCCCCGTCCGCGTATTTTGACGCACAAATAGAAGCAACAATACGGGCAGAGTAATCGGGGACAGTGTGTCGTAAAACCTCACAGGTCGTGCCACAAAACCTCACATGACGTGTTATAAAATTATTTTCAAGCTTTGAAAATCTATTTTCAAGGCTTGATAATATATTTTCAAAGCTTGATAATATATTTTCACGCCTTGGAAATAATTATATAACGAGCCTAAAAGACTTTTATGCCGTGTTATGGGGAGTTTTATATCGTGTTTTTCGGAAGTTTGTTCCCTGATTTGGGAACTACTAATATGCCTTTCCCTTACAGCTCCAGCGGGAGGCTCTCATTGCCGTAGCGGTCGAGGGCGGTAATGGCGATGTGGTAATTGTGATAATAGGCTGCGAGGAGGCTGTAAATGTAGCTGTTGTCGTACGTCACCTTGACGATGTTTGCAGGATTGCTCGTGTCAACAGGATGTTCCCGACTGGCATAAATGACGTAGCGGCACCCTTCCTTCGGCACCCATTCGAGGTATTCGTTGACCCCGTTCCTGCGTTCGCGTTTCACAAGTAGCGGCACATCGGGGCGCGATGTGCTCTGCCAAGTCATGGGCGGCAACAGGGCAGGGTAGGGGTAGAAGTCCGTCTGGAGGTAGTCGTAGATGCCCTTTGTGTTATCGGTCAGGAATTGGCTGCGGAAGTAGGCTTGTCCGCCGAGTTCCATGTGCCGCAAGTAACAGAGTTCCCGCTGTATGATGCCCAAGCCCCAGTTCTTCTCCTTTGGCGACAGGAAGTAGATGCCAAGGCCGGGGGCAACGGTTCGTCCGTAGCTGTTCTCCTTCCAATCGACGGCGAAGGGGTAGAAGTGGTCGCCCTGGAAGTACATCATCGGCAACAACATATCCATGATGCCCTCGCGCAGCCAACCCTGTGCATCCTGATAGACGGTGCCGAAGGCCGACCAGCCTTTTGCCGAATAGCGGCTCAAATCCTTGAACTTGCCTACAGGAGAGCAGCTGACACGCACCCAGGGTTTCAGCTCCTTGACGGCCTCGTGCGCCTCGCGAACCATCTTTGTGATGTTGTCGCGTCGCCACGCACGCTTGTCTTGCCCCTTCCCATACTTCTTGAAAGTGACAGCATCGGAGAAGGATTCGGCCTGTTCGGGGTAGCGAATGTAGTCGAAATGTATGCCGTCAACGTCGTAATTGCTTACAATTTCTTGACAGAGGGCTGTCAGATACTTCGCAGAACCTGGCAGCCCAGGGTCGAGATAGTATTGCTCGCCGTGCTTTTTCAGCAGTTCGGGATGTGTGCGCATCAGGCTCCGCTTGCCCATCTTCTTGGCATTGATGATTTTGAAGGCAGGCACGGTGACAAGCCATGCGTGCAGTTCCATCCCTCGGCGGTGCGTCTCCTCGATGGCAAAGGCCAGTGGGTCGTAGCCCGGGTCGCGGTCGAACTGTCCAGTCAGGCAGATGTCCCACGGCTCTATCTTGCTCGGATAGATGACCGAACCACGGAGGCGCGTCTGAAGGACCACCGTGTTGATGCGGCAGGCCTGCAACTGGTCGAGAATCTGGCACAATTCCTCCTTCTGCTTTTGGCGGCTCTCTTCGTCCGTTGCCAGAGTCTTTGGCCAGTCCAAACCCATGATGGTCGTCAGCCAAACGGCTCTTACCTCATGTTTGGGGGCAGACGGTGCGGAAAGGAACAAATCCGATTGCTCCGCTGCCAGCGGACGATTGTCCAATGAGGGAGTGACAGTTTTTGGCAGGAAATCGCTCTTTTTATGTTGTACTTGTGCCCTTGTTTCTATGCAGAAAAGGAAGGTTATGAGGCTTATATATATATATAATGTGTGTTTCATGCTGCAAAATTACGAAATTATTCTCAATTCTTCATTCTTAATTCTTCATTTTTTTGTATCTTTGTGCCGTGAATGCAAATGGTAAATGGTAAATGATTAAATGGTAAATAAGAGATGTTGACATTTTGCATAGCACTGGCCTGTCTGGTGCTTGGTTATTTTGTTTATGGCACATTTGTCGAGAAGGTGTTTGGTGTTAATCCCGACCGCAAGACACCTTGCTATACGAAGCAGGATGGTGCCGACTACATCCCCATGCCGACGTGGAAAGTCTATACGGTGCAGTTCCTCAATATCGCTGGCACGGGACCTATCTTTGGCGCGATGATGGGCGTGCTCTACGGGCCTGCTGCTTTCCTCTGGATAGTCTTTGGCTGCATCCTCGGCGGAGCCATGCACGACTATATGGCAGGCATGATAAGTATTCGGCGCGACGGAATGGGATTGCCGGAAATCATTGGTGATGAGCTTGGCAGCGTTTGCCGACTGGTGATGCGTGTCGTGACGCTTGTCCTGATGATTTGCGTAGGTGCCAGCTTCGTGCTGATTCCTGTTGGATTGATGGACCAACTGACCGTGAGACTCTTTGATGTGGCGGACACGAACCTCATTTGGACAGTCTTGATTCTCGTCTTCTACCTCGCCGTCACAGTCTTCTCCATCAATAAGGTCATCGGCACCATCTATCCTGTGTTTGGTGCGGCGCTGCTCATTATGGCGGTGCTCATCGGCTTCGGCATCTTCACGCACGAAGGCAATATCCCCAGCATAGCGGAATCTTTCAGCGACCATTACCCCGTCAGCTATACGCCCCTGTTCCCGGGGCTGTTCATCACGATTGCCTGTGGTGCCGTAAGCGGCTTCCATGCCACGCAAAGCCCGATGATGGCGCGTTGCATCAATAATGAGAAGTATGGTCTTCGCTGTTTCTACGGGGCAATGGTGACGGAAGGTGTGGTTGCCCTCATCTGGGCAGCTGCCGCAATGAAGTTCGTCGATATGATGGATATTGCAGGCGCTACGCCTTACGAGAAGCTCTACAACGCGATGACTGCCTGCGGAACGGTGAAGATGAATCCAGGTCTTTTGGTTGAGCGGATGTGTAACGACTGGCTGGGCAATGCCGGACTTGTGCTGGCTGTGCTGGGCATCGTGGCAGCCCCGATGAGTACGGGTGGCAGTGCTTTCCGTGCAGCTCGCATGATTGTGGCAGACTTCAGCCACTACGACCAGAAACCGCTCATGAAGCGTCTCATCCTGACGGCTCCGCTCTTTGCCGTTGCCATCGCTATGCTGAACGTCAGCAGCTTCAAGGTGCTCTGGCTCTATGTCTCTTGGTTCAATCAGGTTCTGGCAACTTTCACCTTCTTCACCATCGCACATTTCCTGAAGCATCGCACAGATGGAAAAGGCATCCTGCCAGGCTGGTCTTGGCTGATTGCCTATTTCCCCGCCGTCTTTATGTGTGCCGTAAGTGCCTGCTTCATCCTGATAGACAAGGAGAACGGCTTCGGCCTCGATACCACATTGGGCTATGCAATAGGCGGAGTGTTTACCGCAATCGTGGCACTGGGCTTTATAAAGTTAAGAATTAAGGGTTAAGAGTTAAGAAAGACACCCAAATAGTGAAATAATAAAATCGTCAATAAATCGTAAATAGTAAATCGTCAAATAGTAAATAAATTAGATGATAACATTCACAGTATCCCTTGTATGCCTTTTGTTGGGCTATTTGCTTTACGGAGCCGTCGTTGAGCGCGTCATAAAGCCTTCCGATGCAACCAAGATGCCCTGCTACGAGAAGCAGGACGGCGTGGACTTCATGCCCATGCCTGCTTGGCGTGTGTTCCTCATCCAGTTCCTCAACATCGCAGGCACAGGCCCCATCTTCGGTGCCATCATGGGCATCCTGTTCGGGCCGGCCGCCTACCTTTGGATAGTGTTTGGCTGCATCTTTGCCGGAGCGGTTCACGACTACCTCTGCGGCATGATATGCATTCGTCAGGGTGGTGTCTCTCTGCCTGAGATAATTGGCAATGAGCTTGGCAACGGGATGCGACTGGTGATGCGAGTGGGTGCACTGGTGCTTCTCGTCCTTGTCGGCGCAGTCTTTGTGACAACACCCGCTTCCCTGCTCGACAACATGACGTCTGACCAGGGCTGGTTCTTCTCGAACGGCTTCTGGCTGACGCTCATCTTCCTGTACTTCATCCTTGCCACTTTGCTGCCTATTGACAAGCTCATCGGTAGAGTCTATCCCGTGTTTGGCTTTGCCCTGCTCGCTATGGCAGTAGGCATAGGCTGGAACATCTACACACAGGAGGGTTGGATGCCAGAGCTGACGGATGCTCCTTTCGTGACGCATCACCCGAAGGATTTGCCCATCTTCCCCATGCTTTGCATCACCATTGCCTGTGGCGCAATCAGTGGCTTCCACGGCACGCAGAGTCCGCTTATGGCTCGTTGCCTGACAAGCGAACGTCTCGGCCGCCCCATCTTCTATGGAGCCATGATTACCGAGGGCATTGTGGCACTCATCTGGGCTGCTGCCGCTGTGAAGTTTGCCAGCATGTTGCCGGGTGAGGCCGGTGCAACAGCATACGAGAAGTTGGCCTCTCTGGGCAATCCCGCCATCGTGGTCAAGGAAATCAGCACTGGCTGGATGGGAACCGTAGGTGCTGTGCTTGCCATCCTCGGCGTGGTGGCAGCACCCATCACAAGCGGCGATACGGCCTTCCGCAGTGCCCGACTCATCGTTGCCGACTTCCTGCATATCAGCCAGAAGAGCATTGCAAAGCGTCTTATGCTCTGTCTGCCCCTCTTTGCTATCACGACAGCACTGTTCTTCATCGACTTCAATGCCCTCTGGCGCTACTTTGCCTGGACGAACCAGACGCTTGCCTGCATCATGCTCTGGGCAGCAACGGTGTGGCTTCGGAAGCAGGGAAAGTGCTATTGGATAGCGTTCCTGCCCGCCCTCTTTATGACGGTGGTTTGCACAAGCTACATTCTCATTGCACCCGAAGGCTTCGGCCTGCCGCTCTCCGTCGGCCTTTCTGCCGGCCTTGCCTTGATGATAGTACTGGCAATTATAACCCTCTATAGGAAAACAGCCAAATAGTGAAATCGTAAATAAATAGTAAATTGTAAATAGTCAAATCGTAAATTAACTTTGTTTGTTATGAAGAAGATTTTTGTTGCGCTGCTTCTCGCAGCTATTTCTCTCGGTGCTTCGGCACAGTTCGAGAAGGGTACAAAGTATGTAAACGCTTCGCTCACCAGTTTTGGCCTTGACTATCAGAAGGCTGGCGGCTTCCACCTTGGCTTTGGTGCGGGTGCTGGTTACTTCATTGCCGACGGTTGGATGCTGCAAGGCCAGCTCGGATGGAATCACCAGGACGGTGCCAACGAGTTCTCTCTGGGCGCAGGTGCCCGCTATTGCTTGCAGCGGAACGGTATATTCTTCGGCGGTGGTCTCAGGTACGGTCTGAGCAGTGCAGGCGGCGGTGCTCCCGTTGCACACAACGCATATCTGACACCCGAGGTGGGCTATTGCTTCTATCTGAACGACCACGTCAGCGTAGAGCCGGCCTTCTACGTTGACATGTGCCTGAACCACTTCAAGGACTACACGAAATTCGGCTTGAAAGTTAGCTTCGGCTATTACTTCTAAACCGTTTACTGGTGCAGCCAACCCTCTTTGCAGTACCAGCGGATGCTTTCCTCTACGCCCCGTTCGAGTGACCACTCGGGGGCGTAGCCGAAGTCGGCGATGGCAGGCTCTATCTCGCACTGCCAATTTCGTTGCGAGAGGATGTGGTACTTGTCATCGTTCAGAGCGTTCATCTTACCGGTCAGGTGGCTTATCTTGCCGCTTACCCAGCAGACGGCTCTCAGCAGGCAGAGCGGCAGTTTGAGGTGCAGCACCCAGGGATTGCCGAGCTGCTGCTGGACGAGGTCGCTGTAGCTGCGGCTACTATAGACTTGTCCGTCGCTGAGGAAGTAAGCCTTGCCCTCTGCTTTTGGTGCCACCATGCTCTTGAAGACTGCCTGCACCACATCATGCACATATACAAAGGTAATTTCCTGCGGCGTGAGACCTGCGGCGATGTCGATATGCTGCTTGATGCTCTGCACCATGAGAAAATAGTCGCGTTCACGAGGACCATAGACACCAGTCGGTCGCAGGATGGTATAGGGGAAGTCCTTCTGCTCCTGTAGATAATGTTCGGCGGCAAGCTTGCTCTCTCCGTAAGCTGTGTTGGGCTGCGGCTGGTCGGAGAGGAGGATAGGGGAATATATCCAGGGATTGTCGGTTGTGGGGCGTCGAACGGGCTTCTCGCGAATGGCACCAAAGATGCTGAGGCTGCTCAGGAAGACAAATCGGCGGGGCACCATGTCGGTCTTGCGTAGAGCATCAATGAGGTTTTTTGTCCCCTCGGTATTGGTGCGGAAGAAGTCCTCGCGGTGCAGGCACTTTGTGGCACCTGCGGCATGGATGACATAGTCCCATCCCTGTCCGCCCATCTCACTCTTGTAGGTCAGAAGTTGCTGTTGCAGTTTGTCGGGGTTCTGCATGTCGAGCTGTGCGAAGTGTATGCGTTCGTCCTGAAGATAGCGGCGGCTGCTCGTGCCACGCACACCTGCCCAGACATCAAAGCCCTGCTTCAAACCTTCCTCTACGATAAAACTGCCAATAAAACCGCTGGCACCGGTGACGAGTATAGTCATAATTTATTCAGTATTTGTGTAATTGCGTCTGCGAGCTGCTTTGTCTTTTCGGGCGACTGAAGGATGTCGCGAAGGGAGGTGAGGAAGGCGGCGACAGCAGCCTCCCCCGTCCCCTCCAAAGGAGGGGTGAATGGCGGAACCTCTTCTTCCTCTTCTTTGGGGCTTTCTCCCTCTCCTTTGGAGAGGACGGGGGAGAGGCTTTCCATAAACCCTCGGAACCTGTCGTCGCTGAGGAAGATGGTGTCGTCGCCGCCGTCCAAGGCACCCTCGAACATAGAACGCTTGAAGCGCAGACGGTCTATCATGCTCTCTTCGATGGAGTCCTTCGAGACGAGGTTCATAACCTGTATGGGCATTTCCTGCCCGATACGGTAGATGCGCCCGATGCGTTGCTCCAGAATAGCAGGATTCCAGGGGAGGTCGAGGTTGATGAGGATGCTTGCCGACTGCAGGTTGAGGCCTGTGGAGCCAGCGTCGGTGGAAAGAAAGATGCGGCAGTCGCTTTCGTTCGTGAACCGGTCGATGAGTTCGCTGCGCTTCTGGGCAGGCACGCTGCCATGCAGGTATTCATATCGGATGCTGCGTGCGTCAAGCTCCATTGCCACCAATCGCGCCATGCGTTCCCATTCGCTGAAGATGACAATTTTTGCCGTGCCGCCATTCAGAGCATCGTCGAGAATGTTCATCAGCTCTGCCACCTTTGTATCGTGCCTGTTCTCCAGATTCTGGTCGATGACGAAGGTACTGTCAGCCAACATGCGCATCTGTCCGAGCATGAGCAGAAGGCGGCGGCGTTCTTCCTCGCTGAGGCTGTGGGTGCGCTGCCATTTGCTCACCAGTCTGGCCACGGCGGTGCGCAGCTCCTCATGGCGGCTGATCTGCCCAGGTGTCATGGGGATGAGCAGGAACTGGTCTGTCCGCTTTGGCAATTGCAGCCGTACGCTTTGCTTTGTGCGGCGTATGAGGGTGTCCTTTAGTCGCTCGCGGATGTCGTTGAGGTTCTTGTAGCCGATGGCTTTGCCCGATGACGGGTCGGTGATGATGTGGTCGTAGCGGAAGCGATAGAGCGGTGAGAGGCAGTAGGGGTCGGCAAGCTGCACGATGGAGACTAATTCGTCGAGCTTGTTCTCGAGCGGTGTGCCGGAGAGCAGCACGCTGTAGTGGGAGTCGATGCGGCGGACGGCCTGTGCCAGCTGCGTGTTCCAGTTCTTGAGCCGCTGCACCTCGTCCATGATGAGCAGGTCGGTGGAGAGACGGTTCAGCGACTTGATGTCGTTGGCGAGGGACTGGTAGGAGACTATCTTATTAGGAACAGCTGCATTGTAGAGTTCCATCCGCTTGGAAGCATAGCCTTCGATAATCAAACTCTTTGCCCCCGCAAATCGTTCTATTTCCCTCTTCCATTGGTATTTGAGGGAAGTGGGACAGACGATGAGCACGCTCTCTGCCATCTTCTGCCGCAGATAGATTTCGGCACAGCAGATGGCCTGTACCGTCTTGCCAAGTCCCATTTCGTCGGCAATGATGGCCTTGCCCGCTTTGACGGCAAAGCGGACCCCCTCTTTCTGATAGGGGTACAGCTTGGTGGTGAGCAGGGCATCCAGAGTCTCGTCCGTATAGACGTTCTCCACAAGTGCTGCCCGCTGCAACCGTTCACGCTCGCTGATGACAAGCTCCAGAGCATCAGGGTAACAACGCAGCGACGGGTCGATGCTCCGTGCCTTCTCGATGAAGGTATCGAAGCTTGCGTAGGCTTCGGGGCGAAGGACTGAGGCTTGGTCAAAGTATTCTTGAGCCAATGCTGTAAGTTCCCTGCGATGAGCCTCGCCGATGCGGATGCGGATGCTTCGTCCGCCATGATAGTCTATATAGACAGACGTGTAGTTGGGTTCTCTGCGATAGACCTCCTTGCCTTCCGCCTGCAACCACAGCTTCACGCCCTCCACATGCTTGCAGGTGCCGAGACCCGATGTGCGGAAGTCCGGGCAGGAACAATAGTTCCAGGGGCTGTAGGCACCTCGGTAGATGACCTTGTACTGGCTGCGCGACCTGGGGTTGCGGACTGTGTATTCGCCTGGACTGAACTGTTCTCCCACCTCGCTGATGGCAAAGTGTTCGCGCTGTGCCTGTTGCTGCCGCAGTGCCACCTGCCATTCCTCGAGCCCCATCCCGTCGGGCTTGACGGTGTTGCTCAACCTACGCTCTGTGCTTTGATTGCTCTCCATTGGTTCCTTTTTCTGCAAAGGTACGACATTTAGGTGAAAAGTGAAAAGTGAAAAGTGAAAAAAATGCTACTGCAGCAACACTGCATGGTATTTTTCACTTTTCACTTTTCACTTTTCACTTTTTTTTGTAACTTTGCACCGAAATAAAAGATGTAGGCATTATGATAGATTTGAATAGGATAGCCATCATTGCCGGCGAGCATAACGTAACATACCGCGAACTGCTGCAGAGAGTGGCACAGTATGCCAGAAAGACACCAAAGGGCAAGGATGCGAAGACCGTCATCTTCAGCGAGAACAGAGAAGGCTGGGTGTATGCCTTCTTTTCTGTATGGCTGAACGAAGGCATTGCCATTCCCGTAGATGCTTCAAGCACAGCGGGCGATGTCGCATATATCCTGAACGACTGCTGTCCCGATGCCGTCTGGGTGTCGAAGGAGCGCGAGGCGGTCTTGCGCGAAGCCATAGAAGTGGCAAAGGTTGAGACAAGTGTCTTCCTTATCGACGACTATGAAAAGCTGTCGCTCAAAGACGAGCCTGTCACCTCCATTCTGCCCTGGTCGGCACTTAGCGAG
>Ga0265298_10006018_pt1 | contig 15083 bp, 9 predicted proteins | sample AusTroGonzalo_MG_3_FD_193486 | JGI IMG/M metagenome (GOLD analysis project Ga0265298, IMG submission 193486) | Bovine rumen microbial communities from tropical cattle in Woodstock, Queensland, Australia - Gonzalo_01 | ecosystem: Host-associated > Mammals > Digestive system > Stomach > Rumen ... | reverse complement strand
TTGCTGTGGTACTTGATGTTAGTATCGCCCTTCAAAAACCACAGCAATTCGTGAATAATACTACGCAGGTGCAACTTCTTGGTGGTAAGGCAAGGGAATCCCTTAGAAAGGTCGTAACGGTTCTGCCGACCAAAAACAGAGCGGGTTCCCGTGCCCGTACGGTCAGAACGGTCCACCCCATTGTCCATAATATCTTTCAACAAGTCAAGGTATTGCTGCATATAATCCCTTTCGATTCAAAACATCACATACGCTCCCGGCAATGCGGGAGCGACTATCCATTACCAAAGTATAAAAAATTAGCGGTCCTGTCCCACTCTTTTGAAATTCGGAGTGAACTTTTGGCAGTCCTGATTCTTGGGGAGCACCCTGTAGAATTTCAGCTCCCTAGAAATGAATCCACCCGTAGCAGCAGTCACGCTCCAGCGAGCCCCTGCCGGACAATTGGCCAAGTCCACCTTGGATTCCGCCGCAATGTGGCCACGACCCACCGTGAAGGTGTAATATTCCCCTTCCACAAGGGTATCTAGTCCCAGCTGCTTGGCATTTCCAATAGCCTTGTTAGTCTTGAAATAAACCCGCTGAGTAGCCATGTACACATTCACCTGCCGGTCCAGTTCCTGCAAGGCGGCCTCTTGCGTATGAGCGTTGGCCACCAGCATACATCCGCGGATGCCGAACACCGCCAGTATTACCGCCAGAATAACCCCGACCACAATCCCCATTTTTTTCAGCGATTCGCGGCTAAGGGCAAACTGTTCTCCGGAAACGTCTTCACCACCCTCGACGGGGACCCACTTCAAAAGTTTGATAGCCACAAGCACATGGCCCATCTGCCGCGGCAAGGCAAGCCCCACCAGCGCCACCACCAGCAGCACCACGCTTAAGACCAAAAGTATGGTCATAGCGGTGTCCGCTAGGGGCATCAAGTCCTTCATCTCTTGCAGCATGGACAGGAGTTTCTTGTCTTCTGCAAAATTCTTGGCGGCAAACTTTCCCGTGAAGTTTCCGTAACGGGCGAAGGCCAGGTTCAACATCTGCTGTGCCATGACCAGCACCACGCCCAAGGCCCGTTCCATGAACAGGATAAACATCCCGAACAAGGCGATTACCGCAAACAAGACCCGCACCGTCCGCACAGGAGTAAAGCCTTTTTCCAACTTGCCTTCGCTCATATCATCCACCAATAGAATGTGTAATGTGTGGGATGTAATGATTAATTACACATTTCACATTCCACATTACACACTTATTTTATCCCTGCCAGTTCCCGGGCCAACTTCTTGGCGCCGGTAAAGTCCGCCTTGCCGGTACCCAGCTTCGGCACCTTCTCCACGGGGAACGCAAGAGACGGAAGCATGATGGGCGGGAATCCGCTAGCGCGGAGTTCCGAAAGCACATCCTTCGGGTCCTTGTCGCCCTGGTAGAGCAGCACAATCTTTTCGCCCTTGGCGGCATCGGGAACGGTGGTCACCAGGTAATCGCAGCCTTCCAGTACAGGCGTGTCCTGAATCTTCTTTTCCACGGCGCCCAGACTCACCATCTCGCCACCCAGCTTTGCAAAGCGGCTATAGCGGTCCACTATGGTAAGGAACCCGTCTTCGTCCAGGAATCCCTTGTCGCCGGTGCGGTAGTAACGGACGCCACCGATGTTCACAATAACGCTTTCGGTGCGTTCCGGATCCTTCAGGTAGCCCTGCATCACCTGGCAGCCGCCAATGAGAATCATGCCCGCCTCGCCCGTGGGGAGCGGAGCATTCGTATCGGGGTCCACCACCAGGTACTGGGTACCCGGAAGAGCCGGTCCAACAGTACCGGGTTTGTTGTTCACCTGCATGGTCATGTAGTCGTTCAGCAGGGTGTTTTCCGTATTCACGGAAGCCACCGGCGCCGTTTCCGTACAGCCGTAACCCTCGAAAATTTCCTTACCGAACTTGAGGCGGAACGCCGTGGCAAGTTCAGGCCGCAAAGCCTCGGCACCGGCAATGATGATACGCACGTACTTGAACACCAAGGGATGTACGTAACGGCTCACCGTAAAGGCCCGCAAGAAGGTGGGGGTCGCCACCATACAGGTCACGCGGAAGCGGGAGCACACGCGGGCCATGGTCTTCACGTCGGTGGGGTCCGCCACCGCCACAATGGGGCAACCTTCCGTCAAATTCAAAAGCGTAGTCACCGTCAGGCCAAAGCTGTGGAACAGCGGCAGTTCTGAAAGCATCACGTCGCCATGGGTCACATTCATAATGCAGGCCAGCTGCTGGATGTTGCCCATCAGGTTCCTGTGCGAAAGGAGAACGCCCTTGGGAGTTCCCTCGGAACCGGAACTGAACACAATCACGGCGGTGTCGTCAATGCGGGTACGCTTGCAGAACACAAAGCGGATAAGCCAAGCGGGCATAACAACGCAAAGCACCAGCAAGGCCGCAATCTTTATCTTGGGAATTTCCTTCATCAGGTCTTCGGCATAAAGGATACGCACCTTGTCCGAAGCCACCTGGGAATAATCGTTACCCCTACCCTTCAGCTTCTCGACAAACTGACGGCTAGAAATCACCGTACTCACGTCGGCCTTTTCGCAGCAGTACTTCACGTTTTCCACGGAAGAGGTGTAGTTCAAGTTCACGTTGGTCTTGCCCATGACCCAAAGCACCAGGTTCACGATAACGCCTGCAGGGCTGGGCGGCAACATGATACCGATATTCTGTTCGTTCCTGCCCAACTTCTTCTTTAGAAGCCCACGGAACGCCATGACGGCGCCCATCAGCTTGTAACCGGAGAAGTGTCCGCCGTCAGTGTTGTAAATGGCAGGACCATTCTTCACGTACTTCTTGCAAGTCTTGATCCAGGAAGCCGCAATGGGGCGCACGAACTGCACCGCATACTGCCAAGCCGCAATGGAAATCTTACGGACAATGGCACGAACTTCGTTAGGCGGAGTGTTTGCGGGAATGGGTTCCCCAAAGGCCACAGTCACGGAACGGTCCGAAGAAGCACCGTACATGTCGGAACCACTGTAACTGTAGTTAGAACCCCAGAGGCCCTGGATGTAGAACGGAATGACGATGGCGTCCGTACCTTCCACAGCCTTGGAGTAGTCCAAATTGAAGGGCTCCACATGAGGAGACTTGGACACTTCGCCCGTGGGGAACATGACCACGGCCTTCCCCGCTAACAAAGCCTCATGGATAAGCCCCATGGCCTCTTCGGGGTGGCGGCTGTCAATACGAATCATGCCCAAGCGCTTAAGGATAGCACGCAGGTACCACCTTTCGAAATGGTCCTTGTTGCTGGCAATGCACAGCGGACGGGGGCTAGCCATCTGGAGCATGGCCCAGTCAATAAAGCTGTGGTGGTTACCCACCATGAGCACAGGACCTGCGTTGGGAATGTTGCCCACGTTCAGCACACGAATCTTGTGGCGGCTAAACACCAGGCGCAGCAAGGAACGCAGCAGGGCCTGGGGCAGGTTGATAATAGTCCATATAAACACGGCCACAGAGAGCAGGGAAAGTCCCACAAAGTACATCTGATGGCTGATGCTGGTGTAGTGCACCATCACCGAGAACAGGAACAGGAATATAATCAGGACCAAAGCCTGGATCATGTTAGCCAAGGCAATCACCCATCCCGAATTGTTGGGGCGGGTATTGTACTGCAACAGGGCGTTCACGGGCACCAGGAACATGCCGCCGAAAATACCCACCAGCACATAAATCGCAGAAAGTATCACAGGGAACGAGGCCATGAAGGGAATCAAGGCCATGCAGATGGAACCCCCGAACATGCCCAGGGGGATAAAGCCCGTCTCGATAAAGTCCTTGGAATTGCGAGCCGCAAAAATGGAGCCCACCATCAGGCCCACCATGGCAAAGGCAAGGTAGTTCTGGATCATGTTCACGGATTCCGTTCCAGACACATCCTGGAACATCAGAGCGAACACCTGGGCCATAGCCCAGAACATGGAAAGGGCGATAATTACCGCACGGAGGGGACGATGCCTCCAACCCAGGCTAAAGCGGCGCTTGGCCGTGGTGAAGTTTTCCTTGCGGTCGGCATACTTGACCTTGGGGATCAAGAAGCTGGCCACGGTGCCCAGCACACTCACACCCGTAAGTATCCAGGGAATCACCACGGAATGGGAAATAATACGACGAACTGCTTCATAGCTGGCCAGACGGTCCAAATCGATCAGGTTCACTCCCACAATAGTAAGCCAGCTGGCGGCAATGATTCCGCTCAGGGAGAATATCTGCAAGAAGGCGTTGGCAAAACTCAGGTGGCGTACACCGAACATTTCCTTGAGAATAGCGTACTTTGCCGTACTGTGCACCGCAAAGCCCGCACAAAGGCCAATGGCAAGCCAGAAGGCCACACGGGGAACATCGCAGGTCACCAGCACCGCCATGGCAATGACAAAGGCCGTCATGAACAGGGAGGACCAGGCCAGCACCTTGTTCTTGGGGAAGCGGTTGGAGAACAGCCCCGCCGCCCACACAAAGACAACGTAGGGCGCTATAAAGAATATCTGGAGCATGAAGCTCTGCCAATTCTGACCGCCGTTAGCACCCGCGAAAGAACTTGACAGAATCTTCTGGGCGTAGATGAACACACCCATCTGGACAAAGGTCGTGGCCAAGATCGAAAGAAAGTATCGAACGGCACCTCTAGTTTTCCACATTTTGTACCTTCAAAAAATTTGTGGTAAAAATAGAAAAAGAATGCCTAGCGGGACATAAGGGATTCTATCTCCCCTATTTCCTTGGGGATTTTTTTTGAAATATTCAAAAAACCGCCTTTGGTAATGAGCAAGTCGTCTTCGATACGGATACCGATTTTCGCACTGTAACGCTTGCCCCCAATGGTAGCGGAAAACTCCCCGTAGAGCCCCGGTTCGCAAGAGATGAGCATACCCGGTTCCAGCACCACGTCCAAGGAACGGTTTCCCGGGTCCCCTTCGTGGATCTGTTCCCCGATAAAGTGGCTTACCCCGTGGGGCCGACGGTCATAGCTTAATTTGTACGAACCTTTGCACCCGCGGACCAGGCGAGTTTCAAGAGCGTCCATGATAAAGTCCCAAGGGACCTGCCCAATCTCCTTCAGGGAAACACCCGGCCTTACCACCTTCTGGTATTCAAAGCCCGCATCCAACACTATCTGGTACAGCAACTTCTGGAGGGGGTTGAACTTCCCGTTCACGGGAATGGTGCGGGAAATATCGCTGTGGAGGGTTCCGTAACGCACTCCAAAATCCAGCAACAGTAGCTCCCCTTTTTTCAAGGGCTCGTCGTTCTTTACGTAGTGCAGGCAACAGGCATTCTCCCCACCGGCAGCGATGGTCGGGAACGCTAAATCCCCGTCGCTACGTCGTTGCATCTCGTAGTTCAAGAACAGGTACAGTTCCCGCTCCGTCTTGAAAGACCCTACCCGTGGCAACAACGCGCGGAACGCGGCCTCAGTAAAGCCCTGGGCCTTCTTGGCCTCGGAAATCCTTTCGGCTTCCAAGGGCAGCCTCTGTTCAAAATGCATGGAAGCACAACTTCTGAGTTTCATATTCCAAAGGCCCAACAACTTCACCATGTGCTGCCTTAGGCTATCGTTGTGGTCACCCCTGACATATTCAAAGTAATAGGCATAGGCGAAACCCTTGGACTTGTACTTCTCCGCCAAATCCTCCACGAATTCCCAAAGTTCCGTAGCGGGACGCACATCGGCGATGCCCGTCACCCTGGACACCTCCTGCTTTTCGGTTTCGAACCCCAAACGCTTGCCAAACCAGAACTCCCTGTAGGGATCCTTGGGGGGCACAAACAGGACCGATCGGTTCCTTTTGGGGTCCAATACCAAATAACAGCCCGCCTGGTTCACCCCGGTCAAGTACAAGAAGGCCGGTTCCTGTACAAAGCGGCTCCAAGTTTCCACGAAAGCTTCTTCGGAGCCAGGATCACGGGGCATCCCGGCAAAAACACAAAAAGATTCCAGTTTTTTAAGCATTTCCCCACGGCGGCGGGCATACAGGGAACGGGAATCATAGTCGGGAGAAGAAATAAAGACCTGGGAATAGGATTTTACCAGTTTTTTCTCATTTTTCATGGAAATTTTACCTTTTGGACAACTTTTTTTTGGTAAATAATATACATTTTATGCAACACAGACTAGAATGGAGCCTGAATAATGTCATTTTTGAAAAATTGGAAACTAATCCTTGCCGCACTTACCGTTGCCCTCTTCACTGCTTGCGCCGGCTCTTCCGGTGGCGGTAGCGACGAAGGCGGATACGAAGAAGGTGGTGCCGGCGGCGGCGGCAAGGCTGCCGTCCAGAAGGAAAAGGTTGACGAGAACAAGCTGAAGAAGAACGAAGACGAAGCCATGGCCCTCACCGAAGAGAACCACAAGCTCCGCAAGGAAATCTTCGACGCCAAGAACAAGTTGGGCATTCCCGTGGAACGTCCCGACGCCGAGTAGGTCGTTTGGAACATTACTCCATCTCTGATAACCTGAAACGCCTGGTTTCGGGAGAAAATGAAACGGTTTTCCGCTTGCTGGAAGGCCGTTTTTGTGTTGAGATACAAACCAGGCTCCCAGGCCTCACCCTGAAGCCTAAAAAGAACGGGGACCTGCCCGGACTCCTGGCGGTGCTGGACCAGCTGAAAATGGCGGCAAAGCGGGGCGAGTCCTTTACGGCAGGGCAAGTGGAACGCCTGTTGGGGCCGTCTGCCGCCAACATGCCGCAGGAATTCTCCCTAGACCAAGCCCCCATACTGCGGAACCGCTTCGGCATCGCCATCGCCCCCAAGACCCCCTCCCAAGTAGAACTGGTCAAGGCCGTAGAAAAAAACGACGTGATCTTTGCCAAGGGCCCTGCAGGAACGGGAAAAACCTTCCTGGCGGTAGCCCTAGCGGTAGCTAGTTTAGAACGCAAGGAAGCCGAACGGATATGCCTAGTCCGACCTGCAGTAGAAGCAGGTGAGTCCCTGGGTTTTTTGCCCGGCGACCTAAAAGAAAAAATCGCTCCCTACCTGCGGCCCATCCAGGACAGCCTCTCTGAACTTTTACCCCCCGAAAAGCTCCGCCGTTACGAGGAATCGGGAGCCATCGAAGTGGCTCCGCTAGCCTACATGCGCGGGCGCACCCTGAAGCGGGCCTTCATCATCTTGGACGAGGCACAAAACACCACCATTCCCCAGATGAAGATGTTCCTAACCAGGCTCGGCCCCCACAGCAAGGCCATCATTACCGGCGACACCTCCCAGGTGGACCTGGCTCCGGGACAAAAATCCGGACTGGAACACGCAATGTCCATATTGAACGGCATCAGGGGCATTGCACAAGTCGAATTTACCGCCACAGACGTGCTAAGGCACCACCTGGTCAAAGATATTTTGTCAGCATACGAACAAAAGGATTCGTGATGAAAAAGAAAAAGAAGAAACTACACCTGACCCTGGGCTGCATCCTAGTAGCCGCGGTCGCCATTCTGCTTTTCCCCGACAAGAACATCGCCCTGCAGGCGGACCACCCCCACCTGGGGCAGCTCAGTACCCGCACCATCATCTCCCCCATCAACTTCGACATTCCCAAGTCCAAGCAGGAAATCGAAGCGGAACGGCAACGTGCCGAAGAGAAGGTCAGTGCCATCTTTGAATTCAACACCGACGAGACCAACCGCATCAGTGAAGACCTGAAACAGTTTTTGCACAAGTTGGCCCAGTATGGGTCCCTCCAAGCGCAGATTAGCGCCCTGGGTAACAATCCCGACAATGCGGACACACTGCAGATCAAGGTACAGCAGGCTTCCCGCGTGTACGAGACCCTGAAACAAAGGCTTTCCATTACCGCCATCAAGCCCCTGAGCCAGAGCGCAAAAGCCCGTGACTCCGTGATGTCCGCGTTCAACCAGATGCTGGACCGCGGCATTTCCAACACCCTGCTGGCCAAGACCGAAACAGAGCTGCGGCTGTTCATGGAATCCTACAACATCCAGGACATCAAGCACCTGATTTACAACAAGACCACCGTGGCCATGATCCGCGACAGCGAAGAAATGACCATGGAAACCGGCGACATACAGCCCTTGCAACGCCGTATCGACGAAGCCTTTGCCCAGCTGCAACGCGCCTTCCCCACCGACCAGGGTTTGCAGAGTGCCTTTTACGAAGTCCTTTACGTGTTCGCCCTCCCCAATGTGTTCTACCTAGAAAAGGAAACCGACGCCCGAAAGGCCGAAGCCCGCGAAAAGGTAACGCTCATCAAGGGCATGGTCCCTCGCGGTATGGAAATCGTGGCCCAGGGAACCCCCATCACCAGGGAAATCATCGAAAAGATTGAAGCCCTGCAACAGGCACAAAAGAAGGAAGAAAATGAAAGGACCCTTACGGCGACCTATGGGCAGGCAATCATCCTGGCCCTTATCATTGCCGCCTTCTTCTTCTACTTCTTCTACAACGACACCGTACGCCACTTCAAGTCCCCACGGCAGCTGTGGAGCCTGGTGCTGCTTTCCGTCATCCAGCTGGTCGCCTTCTGGGTGGTACATTACTTCTCCAATTCGCTGAACAGGCTCGAAGCCATGGTGCTGCCCGAAGGCGTGGAATACATGTGGCTCTACCCCTTCGCCCTTACCCCCGTTATTGCCACGGTGCTGTTCAATTACAGGTTGGGACTGGCCTTCTCCGTAGTCTCTTCCATGGTATTTGGCATCCTCAACGGCTACGACCTGGCCGCCACCATCGCTGTCCTTGCGGTGTTGATCGTCACCTTGTTCCCCTTGGCCAAAATCCGTTACCGCGTGCAGTTCATCTACGCCATTATCGTAGGCGTCATCTCCATGGCGGCAGCCATCTGCATCATGTTCCTGCTCAGGAACCGTCTCACCTTTGAAGCCTTCTACCAGACACTCCTTGCGGCCAGTGCCAACCTGGGCGTGTGCGTTGCAATTGCGTCTGCGTTCTTTGTGCACCTGATGGAGCGCATTTTCGGCATTACCACGGTGCTTACCCTGATGGAAATGTCCGATTTCAACCGCCCCGCCCTCAAGCGCATTTCGGAACTGGCCCCCGGCACTTTCCACCATAGCATCCAGGTGTCCAACCTAGCGGAAAAAGTGGCCGAAAGCATCGAGGCCAACTCCCTGCTGGTCCGCGTCATGGCGCTGTACCACGACATCGGCAAGACCATGCGTCCCGAGTTCTTTACGGAAAACCAGAAGCAGGGCATAAACCCCCACAATTCCATCGACCCCAACCAGTCCGTAAAGATTATCACCGGCCACGTGATTCAAGGTTACGAACTGGCCAAGGAATACAAGATTCCCGAACTGGTGGCTGCAGGCATTCTGGAACACCACGGCACTACCATTATCCAGTACTTCTACCACAAGGCCAAGGAAGCGGCCAAGGACGATCCCAGCAAGACCATCAACCTGGAAGACTTCAAATACAAAGGCCCCAAGCCCCAGAGCAAGGAAACGGCTATCTTGATGTTGGCCGACATTATCGAGGCCACCAGCCGCTCCATGTCCAACATGGATTCCGAGGCCCTGCAAGAGATGATCCACGACACCATCCAGGGGCGTTTCAACGAAGGCCAGTTCAGCGAATGCAACCTGTCGGTGCGGGAACTGTTCAAGCTGGAACAGGCGTTCCTCCACAGCCTGGACGGCACCTACCACACCCGGGTCAAGTATCCTGGACAGAAATAATTTCTTGCGTTTTTAACGTAAAAATGCGGTTTTGCCGACTTGACACGGAGCAATTTAATGCTATATTTGCTCCGTAACTTTGAGACCCGGTAAACGGATGGACAAGAAAAATATCATTTTGGTTGCTGTCGGAATCCTCCTCCTTGTGGTGGGGTTTGTCTGCCTGCAGCAGGGTCCCGCCGACAATCCGGTAAGCCTCACGGTTGCACCCCTTATCCTGGTCCTCGCCTACGTAGTGGTCATCCCTATGGGAATCCTCTTCGGCGGCAAAAAGAAGCAGGATAAGTAACCCGATTTTCGGGCGATTAGCTCAGTTGGTTCAGAGCGTCTGCCTTACAAGCAGAATGTCAGCGGTTCGAATCCGTTATCGCCCACTCAGAACTTTGGGGTGGTAGCTCAATTTTGGTTAGAGCACCGGCCTGTCACGCCGGAGGTTGCGAGTTCAAGCCTCGTCTATCCCGCGAAAAGCCCTCTCGAATGAGAGGGCTTTTTTGCATGGAAAACAAACCGTTCGCGCTAGAGTCAGTATATCAAGCGCAGGGCTGGCGCTCACTCCCACCTAAAGGTGGCCATGTCCACATAAGCGCTAAAGCGCTAAGTGGCCAAAGGTCGCAACCACGACTCGTTAAATAAATCCAAGCCGAATACAGCAGAAACAAGTTTGCTTGTTTCAATTGTTGAGGCGCCGGTTTATGCGATGAAATCGCAATACGAGTCGCTTTTGGCTCACAACAAACCGTTCGCGCTAGAATCTGTATACCAAGTGCAGGGCTGGTTACGCAAAGCAAAAAAAAGTCCCGTCAGCTTTTGCTGACGGGACTTTTCAAAGCGGTCTAGGCGCTTATTCGAGAGTGATGAGGGTGATGGTCCTCTTACCCACCTTGACAGGCTTGGACAGGTCTACGCCCTTCTTGGCCTTCTTGGACGGGTCGTTGGCCCAGCCTTCCTTCAGCTTTTCGGAGCTGCGGTCCAGAGTCTGGACAGAAGCCTTGCCCTTGAAGCCAGGAATGTTGAGGGTCAATTCGTAGTCACTGTAGGGGTTCTTGTTGATCACCAGCAGGGACTTCTTCTTGCCGTTCTCGGTGTAGTAGGTCGTGATGAGCGATTCCTTATCACCGGAGATTTCGGTCTTCAACAGCTTGCCGCGGAGAGCGTCAGAAGCCATCTGGAAGGCCCAGTAGCTGGGACGCGGGCAGTTCATGCACTCTTCAGCGGAACGGGTCAGGTAACCGTAGTCACCACCTTCGGGAGTGATGTCGTTGTGAATATCCCAGTACTGTGCGTTGTCCACGTTTTCGGTGGCCAGCATAGCCAGGTAGTCAGCAACGAACAGGCCGTTTTCGAGAGAAATGGTCTGCGGACCCGGGTTGAAGTCAACGGAGTTCCATTCCGTGAGCCACAGTTCGAACTTCTGCTTCTTGTTGAAGTGCTTGGTCCACTTGTCCACCAGCTTGTGGAGGCGGCTGTAGATGGGCACCAGGTCCTGCGGAGCAGAGAGCATGGCGAAGTCGTTTTCTTCACCGTAGTGCTGCGGATAGTGGTGAACGATGATACCGTCGGCAATGTCTCCGGTTTCACGGAGCACGTTGTCGTTCCATTCACCATCGAGAACACCGAGCACAGCCACCTTGATGGAGGGGTCGACCTTCTTCATGGCTTCGATGAACTTACGAGCGCGCTTACCGTAGATGGTACCGCCATCCTTACCGTACTTTTCGTAGTAGGGGTGCCAGTTACCGTAGACTTCGTTACCGATTTCCCAGTACTTGATGCCGGCCTTCTTGTCGATGTTGGTGTGCTTCACCCAGGCGGCGGCTTCTTCTTCCGTGCCCGAACCGAAGTTCACCGTGAACATGGCGTTGGAACCGGTCTTCTTCAACCATTCCAGGAATTCGTCGGTGTCCACCATCCAGTCCTTGTTGTCCAGGATTTCCTTCCAGTGGTCGTCGTCAGCACGGAGGCCACCGGGGTAACGGATGATACCGTGGTTGATACGCTTGGCGTATTCAGCCGTCTGCACCTTGAACTTCTTGTTGTCCAGCATGTCGCCATCCCACAGGGCGGCGTTGATACCGAACAGGCCACCGGAAATGTTGGGGTTCAGCACTTCGCTGGTACCCTTGACTTCCACCTTCACGAGAGCCGGGCGATCAGCAGCCTTGACTTCCTTCTGGTTGGTGAGCTTGATGTTGTCGATTTCGAAGTTACCGTTGGAACCTTCTCCACCCGGTTTGAAGTCGAGAGAAACAACACCCTTCAAGTCGAACACGCCGTTTTCCTTGGCGTCAGGCGGTTGATAGTAGGGGAACTTGGAGAAGGCGCGGAACGGCACGATCACCGTGGTACGGCCGCGAGGCACGCCGGTGTTGGCCACGAACAGTTCGTTGCCGGCGTCACCGATCTGGACCGTGATGGACTGCCATGCACGTTCAGAGTAGACGTCGAACATGATGCCCCAGTGCTTGGTCCAGTCGCGGTCAGCGGCAGGACGACCGGTCTTCTTCATGTCGAACACGATGTCGACCCAGTCGGACATTTCGAAGTGTTTCACGTTGAGGGAGTTGCCGTCAAGCTTGGATGTCTTGAAGGGCACTTCCACTTCCACCTTGGACTTCGGACCCTTGGAGGGTTCCCACACGTCCTTGTTGAACTTGCTTTCGAAGTCGGTAATCACCACATCGGGGGCCTTGGAGTTCCAGCTATCCCACTTGATATCCGGATCCACCCAGTCGATTGTTTCGGTGAAGGTGATCTGGTCCACATAGATGGTCACAGGAGCCGGCTTGCCAGGTTCGCCCTGGTTTTCGCCCTTGCCCACAGAGAAGCGGAGTTCCTGGATCTTGTTCCACTGCATGTCCTTGGCAACTTCGGCCTGCTTGGTAGCGTCCCAAGCCTTGCCCTTGTCCACGAACTTCTTCAGAGGAATCTTCACCAGTTTCCAATCGGTGCCCACCTTGGCGCCTTCGATCCAGTCGTTCAGGCTAACCTTGGTCTGGCTCTTGATGTCGTTACCCTGGTTGTCCAGGATACCCACGTACACCTTTTCGCCACCGAGCTTACCCTTGATCCAGAAGTACAGACCGCCCTTGTTACGCACCTTGGAAAGGTCAATGTACTTGCCTTCGCCCAAGGAGTAGGTCACGCCGGACCAGTCGTTGTTGTCGATGTACATGGCCAGCACGTTCTTGTTGCCGCTGGTCTTGGAATCGGCTTCGCGCTGGGCGGTAAGACCACCGTAAACGTAGCTGAAGCCCTTCAGGCCGTCGGAGTAGAAGGTGCCGTTAGAAACGGGTTTAACCTTGCCATCCAGCTTTTCGGGATTCTTGGGACCGTCGATCACGTCGGTGTTTTCATCCCAGTAAACAATCTTCGGCTTGGGCTTGGCCTTCTTGTTGCCCTTCACGACTTCGATGTTGTCCACCAGGACTTCGAAGGAGGGGTTGGTGCCCTTGTCGATAGAGAAGCGGATTTCCGCAATCTTGTCCCAGTCAATGCGGGCGGGGAATTCGGACTTGCGGGTGTTATCCCAGTAGAGGCCGCGGTCCGGGAAGTCCACCAGGGGAATGGAAACCTTCTTCCAATCCGTAGTGACTGCACCGCCCTCGATGTACTTGTTCATGGGGAGCGCCACCTGGGTCTTCTTGCCGTCGCTGATTTCTTCGTCAAGCAGGCCCACCTTCAGCTGTTCGCCGCCCTTGGTACCCTTGATCATGAACTCGATCTTGGAATCGAGCATGTACTTGTTCAAGTCAAAGACTTCGTTGTAAAGGCAAACGGATGCACCGGAATAGTCCGTGGGGTCCAGCTTGATGTTCAAAGCCGACTTGGACTTATAGCCTCCGTCCTTGGTAATGGTGATACCCTTGCTCTTGCCACCGTAAGCATAGTCAAAGCCGCCCTGACGGTATTGATCGTCAAAGAACTTGTAGACTACCAAACGAGGCGGTTTCTGCTGAGCCATCGCTGCCGTCGTCATCAGCCCTAGCATGGCCAACGAGGCGACCTTCAATGTTTGCTTCATCATATATCGCATCCTTATGTTTGTGTTTTTCTTGAAAATACCTTTTTTATCCCCAAACACGGGATTCCCGCGGCACATTCGTGTTCACGGGAGAAAACAACTCTACTTGGCTTCCTTCAGCATCTTTTCCACCAGTTCCTTGCTGAAACGGTCCTGGCGCTTGCCGTTGATGTAGAAGTTCGGCGTACCCTGGACCCCGACTTCAACCCCCAGTTTGAAGTCCTTGTCGATACGGGCCTGCATGGCAGAATCCAGCACCATGTCCTTCTTGAACTGTTCGATGTTCAAACCGACCTGCTTGGCCACTTCCACAAAGATGGAATCGCCCAGTTCACGGCTATGGGGGGCCAGAGCGTAGCGGAATTCCCAGAACTTGCCCTGCTTATGGGCGGCAATGGAGGCTGCCGCTGCGGCAGGAGCGTTGGCGTGGAAGCTCAGGGGGAAGTGCTTATACACGAACTTGATCTTGTCGCCATACTTTTCGTTCAGTTCCTTCATGGTAGGAGCAATACGGCTGCAGTAGGGGCACTGGAATTCCGTGAATTCCACAATGGTGAGCTTGGGGTTCTTGGTGTTGCCAAAGACCGGGCTGTCTTCGTCGGGAATGTCCCAGACCTTGTTGTCCGCTTCCATCTCGGCGCGGGCCTGTTCCAGGGAGATGCCACGCTTGTCAAGAGCGTACTTGATAATCTCGAATTCTTCCTTGACCTGCTTAAAGTCCTTTTCCAAGGCATCCAACTTGGCCTGCTGGTTAAAAGAGGATCCGGCGGAGGCCTGGTTGCATGCCACAAGGCTTGCCACGAAAATAGCGACTGCGACTATAGAGAGACGTTTCATTATTTGTCCTTTAGTTGTTAAAAATCGGCAGAAACAGTTCTGCGTTCCTTGGGGAATATACAATATTTTTGACACCGGCCCCCACCCTTTTTTAAATTTGAGCCATGGTTTTGAACGTTATCTGGCTCATTTTCTTTTTCGGGGCTTTTATCGCCTGCATGGTGCAGTGGATAGGCTTCGGCAACACCGAAATCTTCAACAAGGCCATCATGGGCGCTTTTGATATGTCCAAGACTGCCTTTGAGATAGCCCTCGGGCTCACGGGAATCCTTTCCCTGTGGCTGGGCATCCTAAAAATTGGCGAAAAGGCCGGTGCGGTGCAGATCCTTGCCAAAATCGTGCAGCCCCTGTTTACCCGGCTGTTCCCGGAAATTCCCAAGGGCCACCCCGTCATGGGCACCATGCTCATGAACATCAGCGCCAACATGCTGGGCCTGGACAACGCCGCCACCCCCATGGGCCTCAAGGCCATGAAGCAGTTGCAGGAACTGAACCCCAACGAGGACAAGGAGAAGGCCAGCGATT
>Ga0265298_10006017_pt1 | contig 15083 bp, 14 predicted proteins | sample AusTroGonzalo_MG_3_FD_193486 | JGI IMG/M metagenome (GOLD analysis project Ga0265298, IMG submission 193486) | Bovine rumen microbial communities from tropical cattle in Woodstock, Queensland, Australia - Gonzalo_01 | ecosystem: Host-associated > Mammals > Digestive system > Stomach > Rumen ... | reverse complement strand
ATTCGCAGAAATTTATGTGAGTGGTAGGAATAATAGATAGGGTTCTATCCGTTAAAAGAGGAGTTAAAAACAAGCTTTTACTCCTCTTTTCTCGTATACAACCGCATGTCTCGTATTTCATACGATTCATACCGTACTCCGTACTATCTATCTATTATCCCCGTTATTCAAAGTTCTACGGAAAATGAGGTTTTGAAAATCCCGATCATCTATATATAAGAAAGATAAGAAAAACCGCGGAGCGGAAATGATGTATGATGTAAGAAGGAAGATGTAAGACCCTGAAAGGGTCATATAAAATAGGGTAGGGCCTTGGCCCTACTGATGGATCAGGGTCCCCCCGATCCATTGCCCCTGTAAGGGGCGCATAACGTTATTAGCCCCTTACAGGGGCGATGATGGTGGTGGGGGCATGTCATTTACGTAGGGGCGAGCCCCTACGCTATGTTATTTGACCCCGTTGGGGTCGGTGGGGTGGGGGCGTGTCGTTTACGTAGGGGCGAGCCCCTACGCTAGGTTATATGACCCCTTCAGGGTCTTCCATCTTTTCCGCTCTGCGGTCTTTATTATCAATTAGATATATTATAATATCGTTCTTTTATAAAGGATGTGAGTTCACGCAGTGAATGGCAATGTGTTTTGACATTGGACGTTAAGAGCTTGCTTTTAAAAGTACGATGTTAAAACATAGTGCCAAGGGATTACGCAGTAAGCCCCCAACATTTAAAAGAGAACCATTTCTGCGAATTTCTGCGATTTCTGCGTGACATTTAAAAATAATGTTCAATGTTCAATGTTGACCTACGGTCGAGCCTGCTCACGATGATTTCATCGACCTCGAACGCGACTCGGCCATTAGAGTGCGAGCACTCATGGCTCTCGCTGCTTACTCGGTTCGGGATAGCTGATGCGAGCATCGCTGGCCTCTCGCTTAATCGCAGCCTTCAATGTTTAAAATGTCAACTGGAGGGGGCTATTTGGAGGGGATGATAACAAAAAAGTCGTTTTTATTTTGTTTGTATTGGACTTAATCGTATATTTGTCCCCAAATGGTCACCATTCAATAGAAGATGATATTTAATAACAAACTGGTCAGGAAGCTTTCAAACTGGTATTTCAGTAGGAGAGTGCTGCCTTATTGGGCAATCCTGATAAATGATACGTTCATTACGTTTTTCTCGGCTGTCTTCACGTTCTGGGTGATTCATCGCTCGTTCGTAACATGCCATGGTTACCTGGTGTTCTTTAATGCTATGCTATTCGCCCTGTTGGGGTGGATAGGAGCACGCTGCTTCAGGACCTATTCCGGAGTGTTGCGCTATTCCAGCTCGCACGACCTGCTGAGAATGGCGAATGCCAACTTTGTTACATTCTGCCTGGCTCTGCTATGTACGCTCCTGTGCCGTCTGTTCCACGTGTATATATTTACGGCATTCACGTTCCTGGGGATCTCCTCGACCTTCCTGATAGCGACCATGCTGATGTGGTTACAGCGCATCTTGGTGAAGATGCTTTTTGAGTCCGCATACGAGCAGACACCTACAACGAGGGTGCTGATTTTCGGTGCCCTGAAGGGTGGCATCAGCCTGGCCAAGTATATCCGCTCTGCCCGCCCGATGAAATACGAGCTGAAGGGTTTTATATCGCATGCTTCGTTCGTGAAGAACAAATATGTATTGGGAGCCCCGGTATATACGATGGATGACGACCTGGTATCTATCATCAAGAGACGCCATGTCAATGCCATCCTGGTGAGCCCCTTCCGCGTGAGGGAGTTCCAGCAGAACCAGGCCCTGCAGGATATGTTCATAGATGCGGGATGTAAGATCCTGATGGTGCAACAGGCCCGACCATTCGTTGATATGGAGGACATGCCCGAGGATGATACATCCGAGAAGGAGCTGTCGGAAGAAGAGCTGCAGGGTATGCAGCTGCACGAGGTGAGTGTGGAGGAGTTGCTGCCTCGCGAGGAGATACACATTGACCTGAAGACGGTGAAGCAGCACCTGAGAGGTAAGAAGGTGCTGGTGACTGGTGCGGCGGGCTCCATAGGCGCGGAGATTGTGCGCCAGGTGGCTCAGTTCGAGCCTGCCTCGCTGATGCTGATAGACATAGCGGAGACGCCCCAGCATGACATCATGCTGATGATGGCCAAGGACTTCCCCAGGGTGTCGTGCCAGGTGGTGGTGACAAGTATCTGCCACAAGCACCGCATGGAGAATGTCTTCGACTCGTTCCGTCCCGACTATGTGTTCCATGCGGCTGCCTACAAGCATGTGCCTATGATGGAGGATAACCCCTCTGAGGCGGTGCTGAATAATGTGTACGGCACGAAGATAGTGGCGGATCTGAGCGTGAAATACGGGGTCAGGAAGTTTGTGATGATTTCCACGGACAAGGCTGTGAACCCGACTAATGTGATGGGATGCTCTAAGCGTATCTGCGAGATATACTGCCAGAGCCTGGACAAGGCGGTGAAGGAGAAGAGGGTAGAGGGCGACACGCGTTTCGTGACGACCCGCTTCGGTAATGTCCTGGGCAGCAACGGATCGGTGATTCCTATCTTCCGCGAACAGATAAAGAACGGCGGTCCTGTGACCGTGACGGACGAGCGTATCGTTCGTTTCTTCATGCTGATACCCGAGGCATGCAAACTCGTGCTGGAGGCGGGCACGATGGGTCATGGCGGCGAGATATTCGTCTTCGACATGGGCAAGCCTGTCCGTATAGTGGATCTGGCCAAGCGTATGATCTCTCTCTCGGGGGCCAAGAACATTAAGATTGAGTTCACTGGTCTGCGTGATGGCGAGAAGCTCTACGAGGAGGTGCTCAACGAGCGGGAGGATACCATGCCGACCTATCACAACAAGATCCGTATTGCTGCGGTGCGTGAGTATGACTACGAGAAGGTGAGCAACGATATCGAGGATCTGCTGGAGATATCGAAGCATTACAATAAGATGGATACCGTCCGTAAGATGAAGGAGATGGTGCCTGAGTACAAGAGCAACAACTCCATCTACGAAGCGCTGGACGGTTAGGCGCGAAGCGCCTTCATCTATTGAACATTGAGCATTGAACATTGAACATTATTTTAATGGTTAATGAAAAGCCAACGGCCAACGGCCAACAGCCAAAGTTTTTTATAAGGTCACGCAGAAATCGCAGAAATCGCGGAACAGCGAGAGTAATAACAAGCTCGCTTGATTATTGCCGAGTCGTGACGCGATAAGACAAAAGTCAAATCGCGGAAATTTTTGTGAGTGGTAGGAATAATAGATAGGGTTCTATCCGTTAAAAGAGGAGTTAAAAACAAGCTTTTACTCCTCTTTTCTCGTATACAACCATATGTCTCGTATTTCATACGATCCATACCGTACTCCGTACTATCTATCTATTATTCACGTTATTCAAAGTTCTACGGAAATTGAGGGTTGATAATCCCTCTCCTAAAGAAAAAAATAAAGAAAAACCGCAGAGCGGAAAAAGATCTCAGACCCTGAAGGGGTCAAATAACATAGGGTAGGGTCTTGACCGTAGATCAGGGACCCTGATCATTACGGTGAAGGTCTGCTTACGGAAATGGTAGGCAGGCCTTTTAACCGTAAAATCAGCCCATTGAAAATCAATGAGATAGCGTGAAAATGTGTATATTTTCGAGAAATAATTTAGAGAATCTCGCCCAGTTTAAGAATTCGCTGCTCCATCGGTTCTGCGTGACATTAAATATGATTGAAAAAAAAGAAAAATCTTGGGAATTTTGGTCGAATTGTGTAAATAATAGGATAAAGTTTGCTGTATGCTGAGAAGTTTTTGTAATTTTGCAAAAAATTCTAATTATGGAGAGAATAAATCGTAATGACTATATCGCATTGGTTTGCAGTTTGCTGGGTAAGGGCGAGGCTGTGGTGCTAACGGGTCACCGGCGTGCAGGAAAGAGTTGTATACTGGAACTGCTGGCTGCAGAACTGTCGGAAAAGGGTAATGTCATCTACATAGATATGGAGAACCCGGAGAACGCGGACCTTGTTACTTTCCGTGAGTTGTCGGAAAGGATTAAGGGGACCGTGGTGGAAGGCCGTCGCAACTATGTGCTGATAGATGAGGTGCAGGAGGTGAAGGAGTTTGAGAAGGCCCTGCGCTACTGGGTGAAGCAGGACGGTGTGGATGTGGTGGTGACGGGTAGTAATGCGGCTATGCTGTCGAGCGATATCGCCAACTCGTTTGCCGGACGCTATCATCGCGTTCACGTGAGCAGCCTGGATTACAAAGAGTTTCTGACATTCTATGGTCTGGAAGACTCTGATAATGCTTTCTCACAGTATCTGCGCTGGGGCGGACTGCCGTTCCTGTATCGCATCCCTATGGAGGATGAGCGAACGAGGACGGAGTATCTGGGCAGCATCTACGATACCATCTTTGTAAAGGACATTGTGCGTAGGAAGAACGTGCGCAACGTGTCGCTGCTGGACAATCTGGCTCGGTTTGTGGCTGACAACAGCGGGAAGGTCTTTTCTGCCAACAGCATTGCCAAGTACCTGAAGGGTAACGAGATGGCTGTGAGTGCCAACACGGTGGGTGAATATATGGACGCATTGTGCGACACGTATATGATAGACCGCGTGAAGCGTTATGACATCAAGGGCAAGAGCGTTTTTGAGCAGCAGGACAAGTACTATTTTGAGGACTTGGGGCTGCGGAACTATCTGTGCCGTGACAAGCGGGCTCTGGATATTGAAAAGATGCTGGAGGGTGCTGTATATCTGAAACTCAAGCGCAGTGGCTATGAGGTGTATGTGGGGCAGTTGAACGGTAAGGAGATTGACTTTGTGGCTCGTAGGGGTGACGAGGTGATTTATGTGCAGGTGACCCTGCAGGTGACAGGTGAAGAAACTTACGAGCGTGAGTTGACTTCGTCGACTTCGAACGCGACTCGGCCGTCCGAACGCAAGCGTTCACGGCGCTCGCTGCTCTCTCAGTTCGGCAACTTGAAATTGATTAAGGACAACTATCCCAAATATGTGGTGACACTGGACCCGAACGTGGGTCTGATTCACGATTCGGGAATCGTAGCTTGCACAGCAAGGGAGTTCCTGTTGAAGAGTGAAGAGTAGCTTACGGACATCGGCCAAACTCCCGATCGGAATTGCGCCTTTTTGCGGAAAATACGTTAAAAAAGGTTGTAAATGGGGTGTGAAGGGCTCCGTTGGAAACAACCAACGGAGCAGAGCCACCCTCTGTCGTACCAGACTTCGAAGTAGAAATCGATGGAAACACTCACGATGTTAGCAGATGAGGTAAAAAAGTCGGATGTCGGAGGTAGAAATATGAGTATATCCAAAGGTGGTGAGGGCACGGACGATGTCGCGGAGAGAGAAGATGCAACCGTAGTCCCACATGAAGTCATCGTACATCTGCTCAACGGGGGACATTTTTTCATTGTGTTCCTCTTGTTTATTGGATCTCTTTTTCTTGGTTGATCCATTGTTAAGTTTCTCTTCGATGCGGTCCAACTGTTCCTTGATTGCATAGATGCCGGCATGAGAAATGCTGGAAATGAATTTCTTCTCTAGTGACTCGCAATGTCGGAGCAGGTCGTTGTACATAAAGACACCGTATCCCATCTTTGCATCCTCGTCGTCAATAAGAGCTTGGAGTTCTGAACTAAGAATGTCTTTGTTGCATCGGATATGCGAGCAGGCTTCATCGAGGAAGTCGCGGAAATGATAATAGCGCACGTTATAGACTTGTGTGTCGAAGATCTTGTACTCGTGCTCGTGCTGTTCCCAAAAGGGGCAGCTTACGGACATCAGGTGCCATTGGTTCTGCCGCCTGATTTCAATGTGTAGTGAAATGTCTACGCCCATAGTTGTTTATTTGTTTTCTTGTTCTTTTGATTGTTCTATCAGGTAATTATAGAAAGCATCGATGTCGCTGACATTGTGCTCTTTTTCGTCTATGTAGTAAATGGCTTCGTTTTTGGGAGCCATGTCCAACCACCAAGATAATTCGCTTTCTCCATATTCATCCTTTTCAAGACCAAACATGATGTTGAAGGCTTGATAGACTACTCCCCATAAGGGCGAAATGTAGAAAGGCGGGTATTGGCCTTGGTCATCGTCCCAAATCAGTTCAAATGCCTTATCAAGGTTGTCTTCTTTCTCTTGTGCCTTCTTAATGGAGGCAATGAATTCTTTGAATTGTTTGCGAGTAGGTGTCATAATTGTTTTGTTTTATAAGCGTATTACTGTGATAGGTTTCTGATGCTTGTATCATGATACAAATGCTCTTGGGGGGGCATAGCTTCAGATTTCTTCGTGTCTATATAATGGAGTCATACTTCATTTTGCGACAATAACAGTTAAAGACACATTATTACCTAATTCCTCATCGGTTCCTTTTGCATATTGTAATCTCAAATGAGAAAAATTAGAGAAAAAATCTCTTATGCATTCTTTTTCTAGGTTGGTTAACGGTGCGATTGAAGATGTCCGTAGCAGACATATCATTTCCGTTCCATCCACCCAATCCCAATTGTAGTAATCGTTGATAAGTTGCAGCAGATATGGCATGCGTTCTTCACGATTGACGATATGCGACTGGAACTGAACGATATTGACGTGTTTCACATCCATCAGGAAATCAATATCGATACGCTTGAGTGAACTGTCCTTGGTCAGTTGTTGAATAAGGTAATCGTGCTTGGCCATTCGCTCCAGGTATTCTTCGCGGAGTTCTTGACGATATTTGCGTTTCCTCTTCGCGCGATTAAAACGTGGTTTATTGAACCTAGACTTCATGTAATCCATGTTATAGCAGCCTTTGCCACTTTCGTCAAACCAGCGGTCCTTTTTGCGAACCTCGTTTTTGTACATGTGGAGTTGCAGAGCCCAGAGTGCTTTCTCATACTGATTGTAAGGCTCTTTACGTGGCTCCCAACCAGCGAACACCTCTTCTCTTTGTTTTGGGGTGAAACCAAAAAACGTCATCTCCCAGAGGATGTGTGCCAACACCTCAGTTTCTGTCAGGTCCAAATCATTGGCTATTTTAATCTCCTTTGCCAGTGCATTTTCCCATTTACAACTGGCCCCATAGACGTCTATCCATCGCTCTCCATCATCAAGGATAGAGTCCTGCCAACCGATTTCGATATGTGGCGTGTCTTCCGGATGGAATTCGTTGTCTGGTTCCATCATTCGCAAAATATCAAACGCTTCTTTGTAACCTGCAAAGCGTCCATTGATTTTGTCATCTCGCTTCTCCAGTTCAGGCTTGATACTGTCGAAGTTATACTTCATGATTAATTCTTTCAGTGTCATAATCTTTTTTATTGTTCTGTTTTCTTTGATATTTGCTTGTTATATGTTACCCTCATGCCAAGCAGCATACCACATAGTATCTCCAATCCCCATGCTTGAAGGAATGTGATTTCCGGAAGGTTAAAAAGCCTTGGCAGCAGCCAATTCCAAAGGAGTTGGACAGGCCAGGCAAAGAGTAGGGATATTGCTAGCCCCAAAATTAGGACGATAGAGCAGCCTAGTGTCATTGTCAGGCAAGAGTCATAAAGGCGATTCATCATAATTCTATTACTTTATTTGGTTCAAATCCGTTTGTAAGATGCTCGTTGTAGTACACGTAGCCTAATTGGTTGCATACGATGCGGGTGTTGCCTATTGTGGCGTCGATGTTGGTGTGGGAATGGCCATAAATCCAGGCGTCTATGCGGCTGTCGGCAATATAGTTGCCAAGTTCTGTTGCGAAGGCTCCATTTAGGGGGGAGCCCAGGTGCTGAGCTGCGACTACCTTCAATGTTGGCAGATGATGGGTCACCACAACGAAATGCTTGGCGGTACTCTCTTCGACTGCTTGTTTCAAAAAGCTGAGGCATTTCTCGTGCTCCTGATTGAAATCATCGGGGGTAAAGCGATGGCCGTTATACATAATCTGTCGGAAATCGTACATCCCCTGCTGAACAAGGTACATGTCGGGCTCTGGTATTCTAGACCATAGGGTAGTGAGGAGGAAGTCCGTGTCATCTATGCGCACTACCTTATTATAATAATACCCCACATTTTTACGTATCATCCACTGCCAACTGTTGCCACGTGCTGTTACATCGCTATTGCCATAGAACTCGTGGTTGCCTGGTACCAACAACACATTTCGGAAGCTCTTCGATGCCCAATACCAAAACCGTTTCCGTGAGGCGGTGATATCCCGCAAGTAGTACGTGTCACCTGCGAGTACCAAAACATCGCCTTTCACCTCAAACTCATTTGCCTGAATATACCGCGAATTGTCCCACAACTCCATATGGAGGTCACTCATGTATTGAATTCTCATTGTATTTTTACTTTATTTCGTTCGAATTTCTACCTTTAAGTAGAGGAAAAAGGGAAATGTTACATCGTGAAATAGGAAAAATGCAATTATTTTTGAAAACCTGTAATGCAATATTGCGTATTTGAGAAGAAATATTCACGAAATTGACCTGATAATTGAACAATATCAAAAAAAAACATGATAATGAGTAAATATCACAACAAAAATAGATATCTTTGCATTGGAATGATGTAATTAATTGAAGTATGATAGCAACATTATCGGCAGATATCGTTCGTTCAACCTCACTGAATACTGAGGACTTGATAGCCTTGCGCAATAGCTTGCGAGGGCTTATGGACGACATGGAAAAGGACTATCCAGGCTTTTGGGCCAGAATAGTGAGAGGGGATAGCATAGAGTGTTATGTGCCTGAATATAGGTATGCACTCAGAATAGCAGTACTAATCAAGTTGTTTGTCAAGATGCAAGCTGCTGGCTTAGAGTGTCATCAGCTATTGCAACGACATGGTATCCGGTTTTCGATAGGGATAGCAGAAATCAAGTATGCTAATAAGGCTGAGGATATCATCAATGGACCTGCCATATATTTGTCGGGTAAGAATTTAGATGAGATTAGTAGGAGGGATAATGTGTATGTAGCTTTTGAAATAGCTGATGTTCCGAAGTCGTTTAGTAATCTGCTGAAATCGTATGTTGCTCTACTGAGTAATCTGGTGGATTCTTATTCGGCAAAACAATCTGAGGTGGTATTCTATAAACTGCTGGGGTATAAGGAGGTTGAAATCAGTGAGAAGTTAGGCATCTATCAGTCGGCAGTGAATATGCGGTCGACAAGTGCTCAGTGGGGACTGCTGAATACGGCAATTAAAGATTTTGAGGAATTAACGTTTAAGGAGATATGTGGGTAGATTTGTTTTTATGCCTTGTGTTGGCACATCTGGTAGCTGACTTCGTATTACAGAATAATAAGCCTGCTGGCGTGATGGTGTTAGGGTGTGGTTAATATAGTATCTTTGTAGTCAATTTGGAAATAGCGATTAAGGAATGAGCTACTATAATTCATTTGGAAGCCAATCTTGTTTAAAGGATGAAAAGTTTGAGGTGATAGCAATACCCGATTTTGTGGACATCGCGTTGGCGGGCAATGAGGATAGTGATGAGGCGATGTATTATCTTCTCCACAAGCGACTACGCCGACAACTGGAGCAACGATATAAGGTATTACAGCACCTGTTGTATGATGATTTTGAGGATATTGTGGAGGACTTTTTCCTTTATCTTCGTGAGGGAGAAAAAGGCAGCAACCGTTATCCTTATCAGTCCCTTCGTCGTATCAAGAAGAAGGAGGCCTTTGAGAAATGGCTGTTGAACACATTCCGGAATTATCTGACAAACCGTGTTGAAGTAGAAGAGCGTGTGTATTATACTGATATGACAGAGGAAATGAACATAGCGGGACAGTCAGTTACTATGGATGATGAGCTAAAACTCAATGTGGTCTCTCAGTTGATTGCATATACCCATCAAGTTTCATGCCCTCGTCTGCGTTTTATTTTCCTGCGTATACTTCTTTCCGTTCTTAATAAGCAAAAAGCCATCTCAGATAGGGAAATGGCGGAGGCACTTGGAATGACACACATTGCCTATAGAGTAACAGCATACCGCATGAAGCGAAGTGTTGACGATCTACGTACCCGATTGCTGCATGGTGAGGAGTTTAGGCTTGATGAAAAGCATCAGGAGATGGCGCGGCAGATTAATGATGATTTTACAAATCTCTATCCAACACTCTTCCAATACTATATTGAAACCATCGAGAAACTTGACAAGAGTACTGCTGTTAAACATCTTCGCCAGCAGTATCTTGATGAACGAGGCTTCGCTGTTCATGAGCCCGATGCGGGTTTCCCCATACGTGTGGGGATTCCTGCCTTTTGGGGGAAATTGAACAGGTGTATAATAATACAATAAATGGGATTGTTGAAAAGGTCGGTGTCTGCGGGCATTGGCCTTTTTTATATATGACATGGGACAAGTGTGGAGGGGATAAGTTGATAGATAAAAAATAAAAGATAAAAGTTGGGGAGGTGAAAAATGTGTTATGTTTTTACATAGAAAACAAAACATTTTGTATTCTTAGGGCTGGTGCTTAGGCATCGGCCCTTTTTTTGTGAGGTGAGGGAATAAAAATGGCGCTAGAGGGGGCTGTGGCTGGGGTTTTAGGGAAAAACCTTCTTTTGTGTCGGGGATTTTTTGTAACTTTGCAAGGTCAAACGTAATGATGACGTTTTTATGAAGGATTTGACTATAAATGACTTGATAGCGGAGTGCACGGCTTACGACTTTAAGGAGATACTGGAGGAAAGCAGACCTAAGAGTTGGCTGAAGAGCGTGAGTGCTTTTGCCAACACTTTGGGTGGCTCACTGTTCTTTGGAGTGGATAATGATGGCTCTGTGAAGGGGTTGGAGGATATTCAGCACGTAACGGAGACCGTCAGCATGAAGATTCGTGACTATATGGATCCATTACCCGATGTGGAGCTGATTCCGTTGGAAACGGAGGGGAAACATGTGCTCCAGCTGAAGGTGAAGGAAGGCGTCTATACTCCTTACTATTATGTGGGTGACGGTCAGCGCGTGGCTTTTGTGCGCAATGGTGACGAGAGTCTGCCGGCAACAGCAGAGCAGATGGTGAGGCTGGTCTTGAAGGGAACAAACAGAACGTATGACTCATTGCGTACGGATAAAAGGGTGGAGGATTATTCGTTTGCTATCCTGGCAAATACCTTCAAGGAGCGTGTGCAACAGGATTGGGACAAAAAGTATCTGCTGTCGTTTGGACTGGTGACGGATGATGGCTACCTGACGAATGCGGGTGCTCTGTTTGCAGATGACTGCTGGTTGAGTCAGTCTCGTCTGTACTGTACACGGTGGTATGGTCTGGAGAAAAGTGATGCCATCAATGATGCGGAGTATAAGGGGAATATCCTTTTGTTACTCCGTGAGGCGATGAACTTTGTGAAATCGAACACAAAGAAGGGCTGGGAGAAGCTGCCTGACGGCAGGAGGAACAAACCCGAGTATGCAGAAAGGGCTGTGCTGGAGGCTATGGTGAACCATTTCATTCATAGGGACTACACGGTGATGGGCGGTGAGGTGCATCTGGACATCTATGATGACAGGATTGCTGTGACTTCGCCTGGCGGTATGTATAGCGGCCAGCAGGTGCAGGATGTTCCACTGGAGGATATCTCGTCGTTGAGGCGTAACCCTGTGCTGGCAGACGTGATGGCACAACTGGACTATATGGAGAAGCGTGGTAGTGGTTTGAGGCGTATCTGTAATGAGACGAAGGCACTTGGGACGTATAAGGAAGACAGGAAGCCTGTGTTCAAATCATCGCCCAGTCAGTTTATGACTACGATATATTCGATGGAGTATGATGGTCAATTAAATGGTCAATTAAATGGTCAATTAAGTGGTGATGTAGATGGTGATGTAAATGGTGATGTAAATGGTGATGTAAATGGTGATGTAATTTCTCTTAGAGGTGTTCTTAAAGATATTTATTTGATTGTGCTTAATAATCCTGGAATTAAGATTGCTCAAGTGGCGGAGTTAAGAGGAAAGTCGGAATCTACAGTATGGAAGCAACTAAATGAGTTGACGAAGAAGGGCATTATCGAATATCAGGGCTCGGATAAGACGGGTGGATATTATGTGAAGTGAGATGAGGGCTGGTGCTTAGGCATCAGCCTTTTTTTGTGGGGTGAGGGAATAAATCGAGGGGTGAGGGCTGAAGGATGAAGGAAGAAGTAAGATGTCAGATGTAAGAAGGAAGATGTAAGAAGTAAGACCCTGAAGGGGTCATATAACCTAGACCAGGGGCTTGCCCCTGGGTACGTGGTTCATACAACAACAAAAATGCCCCTGTAAGGGGCGCATAACGTTATTAGCCCCTTACAGGGGCGGTGGTGTGTGGGGCATGTCATTTACGTAGGGGCGAGCCCCTACGCTAGGTTATATGACCCCGTTGGGGTCTTTACATCTGACATTTTTTCCGCTCTGCGGGTTTCTGCGATTTGAACTTCGTTCGAGCCTGCTCACACTCGGCAATGCTTAAGCAAGCTTATCATTGCTCTCGCTTAATCGCAGCCTTCTGCGTGACATTAAAAATTTTCAATTTTCAATTCTCAATTTTCAATTAGATGAAGCCCTGCCCTCTCAACTAAAAATTACCGTTTTGTTCTTGTAGGTTAGGATTTTGCGCTGAATATGCTTTGAGACGGCACGGGAGAGGACAATCTTCTCCAGGTCCTTGCCCTTCAGGACCAGGCTGTCCGGAGTGTCCTTGTGGGTGATGCGTGCCACATCCTGCTCTATGATAGGACCGGCATCCAGTTCCGCTGTCACATAGTGGCTGGTGGCACCGATGATCTTCACGCCACGCTCATAGGCCTGATGATAGGGCTTGGCACCTATGAAGGCCGGCAGGAACGAGTGATGGATATTGATGATATGGTGCGGATAGGCGGCTATCATATCATCGCTGATAATCTGCATGTAACGGGCCAGAACGATGAATGATATGTCCTCCTTCTTGAGCAGCTCCATCTCAGCCTGTTCCACCTCAGCCTTGTTCGAGTGATCCTTCTTGATGCTCCACACATAATAGGGAATGCCAAACTGCTCCGCTACATAGCGCAGGTCCTCATGGTTGGAGACTATGCAGGGGATATCGCAGTTAAACTCACCTGCCTTCCAACGGGCCAGCAGGTCATAGAGGCAGTGGCTCATCTTGCTGACGAAGATAGCCATGCGCGGACGCTTATCGCTGTAATACAGGCTGAACTTCATCTGGTATCGCTGCGAATACAGCGTGGTGATATAATCGTAGATCTTGTCGCGTGGAATCAGGAACCCTTCCAGTTCCCATTCTATACGCATGAAGAACATCCCCTCTATCTTATCTACATACTGATCCAGGTAAACAATGTTTCCCTTGTTATCCGTTATAAACTTTGTTACCTCTGTAATGATACCCTGCTGGTCAGGGCAATGTAATAGCAATATTGCAGTCGTATATGGATTACTCATAAATATGGTTTATTTTCACTTCCTTAAGCTTTTTCAGCAATCTGGCTGCAAAATTACAAAAAAAAGTGAAGAGTGAAGAGTGAAAAATAATATTATCACAAAATAAACTGGAATTATTCTCCTATGCCGCGATGCGGCAAGAGATCTCACAGATCCTTATTTCATTGACCATTGACCATTGACCATTGAACATTGACCATTGAACATTGCCACTTCGTTCTCGCATTCGCTCGCGACCCCTTCGGCGTTGAACATTGAGAATTGAAAATTAACATAAATGTTGATTTTTTAACGAAAAACAGTTGCAAGAATTAACATATATGTTTATATTTGCACCGATAAAGATAAATGATATGGACAGGAACCTACTGATAGAACTCTTAGAAGACGGTGACAAGGTAAGTTTATATTCTCCTCATTTCGATCATGAAAACAAACAAAATTCTTGATGAAATCCGCAATACGATTTCTCCTGAAACAAAAATGCAGATGGAGCTATCAGTAGCGATAGCTAATCGTATTTATGACATCCTCGAAGACAAAGGAATGTCGCAAAAGGACTTTGCCCATATCCTTGGGAAAACAGAAACAGAAGTAAGCCGTTGGCTTTCTGGCACCCATAACTTAACTCTATCTACTATTAGCAAGATTTCTCTTGCATTGGGCGAAAATATTATCGCCGTGATTGGACACAACCCTTATCACATATTTGAGAATGATTTTCCCTGTGTGGCCGAACCAGAAGAAGAGTACAATAGATAAGATGTAAGATTGCTGAAGGAAGAAGGAAGACCCTGAAAGGGTCAAATAACCTAGCGTAGGGGCTTGCCCCTACTTGCGGATCAGGTTCCCCCCGATCCACCGCCCCTGTAAGGGGCGCATAACGTTATTAGCCCCTTACAGGGGCGGTGATGGTGGTGGCGCGCTTTCATCTAATTGAAAATTGAGAATTGAAAATTGAAAATTATTTTTTCTACACTATCAACTCTACACTCTATTAGCCCCTTACAGGGGCGGTGGTGGGGGTGCATGTCGTTTACGTAGGGGCAAGCCCCTACGCTAGGTTATTTGACCCTTTCAGGGTCTGACATTATTTCCGCATCTTTCCTAAATTTCTTAAATAAAAAGATTAGGGATTATCAACCCTCATTTCCCGTAGAACTTTGAATGACGGGGATAATAGATAGATAGTACGGAGTACGGTATGAATCGTATGAAATACGAGACATGTGGTTGTATACGAGAAAAGAGGAGTAAAAGCTTGTTTTTAACTCCTCTTTTAACGGATAGAACCCTATCTATTATTCCTTCCACCCATAAAAATTTCTGCGATTTCTGCGATTTCTGCGTGACATTTAAAAAGCCAACGGCCAATGTTCAATGGATTAATACGCGTGGTCGTTGTTTATCTCGTCTAAGGTGAGTTTTTTCTTGTCAATAGCACGCCAGGCATAGATAATGTAGGCCAGCACAAAGGGGATGAGCAGGGAAACCCAGAACATCGTACGCAAAGTAAACTCGCTACTGCAGGAGTTCTGCATGGTCAGGGATGACTGCAGGTCGGCCGTAGAGGGATAGTAAGCTGTGTTGTTCCAGGCTGTCAACAGTAATAAGACTGTCACGGTCACTACCGTTCAGAA
>Ga0265298_10006015_pt1 | contig 15085 bp, 14 predicted proteins | sample AusTroGonzalo_MG_3_FD_193486 | JGI IMG/M metagenome (GOLD analysis project Ga0265298, IMG submission 193486) | Bovine rumen microbial communities from tropical cattle in Woodstock, Queensland, Australia - Gonzalo_01 | ecosystem: Host-associated > Mammals > Digestive system > Stomach > Rumen ... | reverse complement strand
ATGTCTACGTCCGTATGACTGAAGAAGATGTCATAGGAAAAGCAGCCTATATCACGAGCTTCAAAGTAGAAGACTTGGAGAGCTTCAAGGCTGTCAACGACAGCGACAGTCAAGAGTGAATCGGTTTTGGGTATGGCTGAGCAGGATTGGGCATAGCCGCGGTTTTGGCATCCAGTCGCCTAATGACTATTGGTTCGTACAATATGTCATTAACGAGCGTTGGCCCTATTATGCATACGAGGAAATAGGAACAGACAGCGACTGGCTGCATCGTAAACAGTCAAGACTCTATTTCAGACTGGCTAATTGGCGTCAACCGCAAACAGTGGTTGACGCCGACCAGTTGGATTGCTGGAAGAAAGGGTGTAGACAAACTGTGGTAGCCACCCATATCACGGATACTGACACGTTAGATTTAGTTAGGCTCAAGGCAACAACACCCGATTGTGACAGGCAAATCGAACAGGTCTGTGCCAATGCCAACGAACGCACCCTATTGGTAGTGGAAGATATTTGGCGTAATTGGGCGTTGTGGCGAACTGTAGTCAACGATAACCGTACACGCGTTTGTTTCGATCTCTACTATTGTGGAATAGTGTTGTTTGATAAGAAACGCGACAAGAAATGCTACATCATAAACTTCTGAGAAAACAATGAAGATAACAAGAGTATATACCCGTACAGGCGACAAAGGCGAAACCAGCCTGGTGGGTGGCGTGAGAATAAAGAAAAGCCACGTCCGCTTAGAGGCATACGGTACTGTCGATGAACTAAGTGCGCAGTTAGGCATGCTCGTTGCCATGATGGACGATAGCGCTGAACGTGACATGATTGTACGTATACAGAACAATCTGTTTAACGTGTGCACACATCTGGCTACCGACCAAAGCCAGACACCTCTTTATCCTTCTGCATATCTGCCAGAGGGAGAAGTGCAGATGTTAGAAGGCCGGGTGGACAGTATCATCGACGAACTACCTGAAAAGCAGGGCTTTGTGCTCCCTGGCGGATGTCCGGCAGCCTGTCAGGCACACATCTGCCGTACCGTCTGTCGACGAGCTGAGCGACGTATCGCACAACTGGAAGAGAACGCCGTCGTTGGGGAAGATATTATCAGCTACGTCAACAGACTGAGTGATTATCTTTTCGTATTAGCCAAGAAACTGAACTTTATCAACGGCACAAGCGAGCATATATGGCAGGATGCGCGAAAGAAGTAAGCACGATTCTTGTTAAAAATAATCTTTAACAATACTTTCAGCAAAATTATTTGCCAAAATGCTTGTAAATAAGAAATAATTGTGTACTTTTGCGCCCTAAAAATAAGAGTTAATAGGAAAAACGTTAAATCATAAATAACTAAGACTATGTACTGGACACTTGAATTAGCATCAAAACTGGAAGACGCTCCGTGGCCTGCAACCAAGGAGGAACTCATAGATTATGCTATCCGCTCGGGCGCCCCGCTTGAGGTTCTCGAGAACCTGCAGGAGATAGAAGACGAGGGCGACGTCTACGAAAGCATAGAAGACATCTGGCCCGATTACCCTACTAAAGAAGATTTCCTTTTCAACGAGGATGAGTATTGATCATTTAATTCGGATTAGAAAAAGTGTAACTGACTGAAAATAAGCAGCATGGATAAATCGCCAAGATTTTCCATGTTGCTTTTTTCGGCCTTTTAAGTCCAAATAAACCGATCAAAAAAGGCATAAAGACGGAAGAGCAGTTGCGTCGCTTCATTAACCATGGCGTAAGTGACTTGGGAGTGGTTGGCGACATTACCCTTGATGAATACCTGAAAATCGGACGCAATGCGTTGGATCAAGCAGTTGCGCAGAACGTCACCATCGACCTTAATGATCACACCCTGCAGCGCAGCGGTCTTTCGTCGCCCGAATCAAATGGACACGTCATTGAGGTGTTCGGTGTTGGTACGCTGACCCTGAAGAATGGTACGCTTGCCGGTGGCTATGCCAATAATGGCGGCGGCATCTGCAATTTCGGTGCGGTGACGCTCAACAATGTCACCATCTCGGAGTGTAAGGCCAGAGACGGCGGTGGTGGTATCATGAACTATGGTGATGCCACGCTTACCATCACCGGCGGTGCCTTCAACAACTGCCTGAGTACTGCCGGCGGCGGCGCCATCGTGAACCACAGCACGGCGAACATCAGCGGCTGTACTTTTGACTCCAACACCGCCTACACGCGTGGCGGTGCCATCTGGAACGACGCTACCCTTACCGTTAGCAACTGCACGTTCACAGGAAACCAAGCTCCTGTTTCCGGGGTTGAAGGCGATGGCGGCACCTTCCACCTCGACGGCGGCACGGCCAACCTGTCGGATGTCACCATCACCAACAGCCATTCCACGAATGGCGGTGCCATTTATGTCAGCGATGGTGCCACGCTCACCGTTGACGGCGGCAGAATAGAGAAAAATACTTCCGACGAGTCCGGCGGTGCCATTGCCGACTACGGCACACTGAACATGAAGGGTTCGCTCATCGTGAAGAACAACACGCCCGATGACGTCTATCTGGCAAAAGGAAAGAAAATCAATGTCATAAATGCCCTCACAGGTGGCGAAAACAGCATTGACATCAACATGGAAAAGCCGGGCGTGTTCACCGATGGCTATAGCACTTACTACACCACCGTTCCCGTCTATCCCTTCTTTGCCTATGGCATCAACTCCACGGCAATGCTTGCTTCAGGCGATCATGCGTATGAGTGTGCCTGGGTCTATGGCTACATGGAGTGTTCGTGGGATGAGGCCACGCAGACGGTGACCCACACCCGGCGCCTGTTGACCGAGAGTTACCAGAATCTGTGCAGCTCGACCTTTGCCAGTGGTGGCAATCTCCAGCCAGGCTGGTACATCGTCGAAGGAACTGCCAACATTGGGAGCAATTCTTTCACGTGTGTACCCGATGGCAGCGGCACGGTTCACATCATCCTCTGCGATGATGCCTCCATCACCGCCAATGGACTCTATCTGAACACAACCGATTTGGATTATAATTATGAAAGAAAGGAGCTCCACATCTATTCGCAGTCATACGGTGACAAGATGGGCAAACTCAAAGTCGTCAACACGCACGACCGTCTGAGTGCGGCTATCGGTGCGGCAAAGAAAGCAGAGAATGCAGGATATGCTACAGGCGATATATACATCCACGGTGGCGACATTTCATGGCGAAGTCAATGCTTCCGGCCATACTGACGAGAGACCTGACGGTGCGGGCATTGGTACGGGCCGAAGCGGTCAAGGCGGTAGCATCACCATCTTCGACGGTAAGATTTACGTGCAGGGCGGTATCGGCGGAGCAGGAATAGGCTCTGGCGGTGGGTCGGGTGGCAGACCGAGCATTACCATCCACGGCGGAACCATTACTGCAAAGGGTGGAATGAGTGGTGCTGGTATCGGCGACGGTGCTGAAACACAAAGCATATCCAACGCCATCCGCATCACCGGCGGTACCATCCAGGCAACCGGTGGTGGTGGTACATACGGTACCTCTGCCCAGATTGGTAACTTGAAGCTTTCTGCCGGAGCAGGTATCGGCACGGGCGGAAATGCAATGGGAAGTGCAAAATTTACCATCTCCGGCGGCGAGGTATATGCCCACGGCGGCGGTCTCTACGAATCGTCGCAACGCGACGGTGCAGGCATCGGCGGCGGATATGCCTGTCCGGGCTGTAAAGTGACCATCAGCGGCGGCAAGGTCACGGCCGTGTTCGGCCTTGACGGTTCCTCGGCCATTGGCGCCGGCGACGAACCCATCGGCGCCAGCAGCGGTAGCTTGGACGACGGCACCCTCAGCCTGCCTGCCAACTATTCGGTGAAAGCTGGCAACAATTCCAGCTCACTCTCGCTGAGTTCAGCAACCAGTCGCCAGAGCAAATGCTGGCGCGAGTTCTATGCCATCATCGAGCCTTGCATGCATAGTCAAGCTCACGTCAGTATCGTTGACGCACATTACCACATGCCAACACGTTCCTGTGGTTATTGCGAAGTGACTGCTGATACCCATGAGCCGCATGTGTTCGGCGATTACGGTGAGTGCGCCGCCTGCGGAATCATCAGCCTGAACGATGACGCCAGCAACGCCGACATCATCAGCCACTGGGCTGGTAAAGAAAAGACCGTCGTCCTTACAGGGCGCACGCTCTATAAAGACAACGCCTGGAACACCCTGTGCCTGCCGTTCAGCACCAGTACCATGGAGGACGACCTCGACGGCGCCACTGTCAAGACCCTCGAATCGTCATCTTTCAGCGGCGGCACGCTCATGCTCAACTTCAGCGAGAGCAATCTCGCCGACCTCGCTGCCGGCAAGCCCTACATCGTGAAGTGGTCCGGCGGTAGCGACATCACAGATCCCCTGTTCTGGTATGTTACCTTCAGTTCAACAGCGTCCGACGCCACGTCTGAGTGGGTCGACTTCATCGGCACCACCTCGCCCACAGTCATCTACGAAGACTCCGAGGACAAGACGAAGCTCTACCTGGGTACTGACAATACGCTTTATTACCCGACGCGCGAGGGCTTTACGGTCAACTCCTGCCGCGGATACTTCTGTTTGAAGAATGAGCTCACCGCAGGGGAACCTCGTCATACTGCTGTCCGCTCTTTCTTGCTGAGATTTGTCGAAGACCCACTGACGGAAGGAAGTAACTTCGGCGACGGCAGCGACGACGTTACGCCTATAAACGATCAAGTAAAAATGAAAGATGATACCGATGCCGTATGGTTTGACCTGAGCGGTCGCCGCCTCGCAACCAAGCCCACTCACCCCGGCATCTATATGAATAAAGGAAATAAAATAATCATCAAATAATCGATGAGGGCTGAGGTCTGAAGGCTGAGGGCTGAGGTCTGAGGTCTGAGGGCTGAGGTCTGACTTCCACCTTCCGCCTTCAGCCCTCAGCCTTCATCCTTCAGCCCTCATCCTTCAGCCTTCAGCCCTCAGCCTTCATCCTTCATCCCTCAGCCCTCTGAATTTCCGACCGAAGGACAAGTATATCCTGCACATTACTGATGATGCTCATAATGCCAAAGCACATCAGTAGCGCCAGCACTGTAGTAACGATCATGCGGGAGTTCTCGGCAATCCACAACAGGATGCTACTCTCTACGCTGAAGGTGAGGAGAGGAACTTCGGCAGGAGTGGAAAGAACGAATGCCATGGTGACGGCACCACTGACAATGCCCACGACGAAGGCGGCAACCATCGCCAGTTTATAGCGGCGCAGGGTGGCTTCCTGATGCTGGCGGACAAACTCCACGGCATCTATCCGACGGGTTACCGTAGCCATGAAGTCAGCATGGTCGTTGAAATGGGGCCGACAGGTGAGGAAGAGTTCCTCAAGGGCTTTGTCTTTGGTCATATCTGTAATCTGTTCCATTTTATCAATCTTTAATTTTCAATTGCTCCCTGAGCTTGTCGCGTCCTCGTGACAGCTGTTTCTTCACGGCGTCCTCCGAGGTTTCAGTAATCACGGCAATCTCCTTGATGTTGTAGCCGTTGAGGTAGAACAGCGTGATGGCCGAACGTTCCTTGGGTGGTAGGGTACGCAGGGCAAGGTAAAGTTCCTGATGCTCGAAGGCATGGTCGGCAGTGGTGCTGCTGATGAGCGTGCGGGCATCGTCGAGTGTCTCCATCGTACGACAGATGGCCTTGTGGTTGAGGAACGTGTTGTGGGCAATCTTGAAGAGCCACGAACGGAACTTCCCCTGCTCCTGATAGCCTGCCGACGAGAGGTAGGCCTTGACGATGGCATCCTGTGCCAGGTCGTCGGCATTACTCTTGTTACCACAACAGAGGGCAAGCAGGAAACTACGAAGGGCCTCTTGCTCGCGCTCTATCTGGGTGATGAATACTTCGCGGGTCACTTGTTTTCTGCCTGTGTTACCAAGAACTTCTCCTCAGCCTCCATCTCCTTGGCAAGCATCTTCTTGCTCATGTTATAGTTGACGATGAAGGCGATACCAACGACCAAAAGGATGCCACCTGCGAAGTATATATAAATAAGGTCGTTAGAGTTCATCCCACCCCTGTAGTCAATCAATAATCCATAAACTAAGAAGCTAATACCGAGCAATCCGATAATGCTTCCCCACAGCAGTTTCCTGAGCAGCTTCTCCTTCAGCAGTTTCTTCTTGGGAGAGATTTTCCTCATGAGCTCCTCGATGTCTAAATCGGGGTTTTTCTCAATGGCAGCGAGGATGACTTGTGTGCGGTTCTTGCTATCGGCCATTTCTTTACGGACGCCCAGCCAGACAAGCATAATGGGAAGAACGCATCCACATGCGATGGGTACTAAGATTGGAACTAAGTGAATCATTTTTCTTACTTTTTTTATTGTTAGACTTATTGTTTTCTGAACCGTTCGACGGCTCTTACTGCTCCGTCAGTTCATTGATATAACAGTCCAGAAGCACAAAAGGTGACATTAGTTTAACGATAAAAAGTTAAAAATAATTGCGGAAAGCACCAAAATAAACAAAAATATGCGTACCTTTGCAGCCAAATACAGGGAGCGCGCGACGACATGGAGTTGTTGCGTATGCTTTGGTCAAGGGAGACTTCTTGCCTTTACTTATGGGTGGAACTGCGTTAAACTTCCAAAATAGGTTTGCTGTCTCAGTTTTTCTTCGTATCTTTGTGGCGGATTATAACGATATTATATTCATAATGATTCAGCAATTAGAGATAACCCTTCAGCCCAAGCCGAGAGGCTTCCATCTGGTGACAGGCGAGATAACGCGTCAGTTGCCCAAGCTGCCAAAGACTGGTATCATCAACATATTCTGTAAGCATACAAGTTGCGGACTAAGCATCAACGAGAATGCAGACCCTGACGTGAGGGTGGATATGGAGACTATCTTCAACCGCCTCGTCCCGGAGAACCGACCAGAGTACGAGCATACGTTGGAGGGAGCCGATGATATGCCGGCTCATGCAAAGTCGACTTTGAGCGGCGTTAGCCTCACCATCCCCATTTCCAACGGTCGCTTGAACATGGGAATCTGGCAGGGCATCTATTTCTGTGAGTACCGTAATTTTGGCGGTGCAAGGAAATTGGTAATAACGATAATTGGAGAATAATCGTCATGCGCAACCGTGGTATGTGAAATAATGGATTACCCGCACGTCCCACACCTGGCACATAACACATTGATTATCAATGCTGTTTTTCCCTAAGTAAGTCGCACCTAAAGTCGCACGTAAGCCCACACCTAAACCATAACCATGGTCATTAGAACCAAAACCATGGTCATAAGGATCAAAACCATGGTCATTAGAATCAAAACCATGGTCATTAGAACCAAAACCATGGTCATAAGGATCAAAACCATGGTCATTAGAACCGTAACGGCCATCGTTTCCCGCCACTTAGGTGTGGGCTTAGGTGCGACCTTAGGTGGGGGCAAAAGTGCGGGTAACTCTGTTTGTAAGTGCCTGATAATCAGTAGTGGGTGTTAGACGTGCGGGTAACTTTCTGCTTAGCATGGGTATGCGCACGCGAACCGTGTCAAACCGTGTTCAACCGTGGCTAGGATTTGACCGGGTGTACCGCTTTCCTTGCACGATACGGAAATAGTGCTTACCTTTGCAGCCGAAATCATACGGGAAGTCGGTATCCCAATGCCAAAGAAAGTACGTACGTAAAATTTTCTGCTCACAATGGAACATAATTCAGAAAAAAGCATTATCTTTGTGGCGTTGTTTAGAAACGAGCAGCAACATAAAGGAGAGCGAACAACCTCTGACCCGTCTGAGAATCTGCAAACTCAACGTGTGCGGGCGAATGAGAACTTATAACAAAGCAATTATGCAAGACTGGAGTAAGAAACTATTCACCATCGTATTACTGATGGTTACGCTGGCTGTTCAGGCGCAGCGGCAGCAGATATCGTATATTGAGGAGACAAAGAACTGGTACTACGTCTATGACGAGCAGGGCAAGAAGATTGGTGGCCTGTCGCGCAGTAGCGTGGGCGAACTCAAAGGCTGGGGCAGCGACTTCTTCGTGGCAAAGCGCCATTCCTACTACTACATCTGCGATGCCAAGGGCAAGACGCTGAAAACAATGAGCGTATCGAACGTAGGCGAGATAGTCAGCGTATCCAATAGCACCATCACCAGCCGTAAAGGCAGTTGGATATTCACATGGAACAGGGAGGGAAAGAAGATTAGTGCAAGAAGTGCCCATTAAAACAAAACTTGGATGAAAAAGCTACTGTTACTATTCGCTTTTCACTGCGTATGCTTTGCAGCCCAAGCCGTTACGCGGAACGATCTGACGGAGTATTGCCGTCAGATAGATGAGGCTATCGCCCACTCGCAGAACTACGTGGCCGCCCACGAGCTGAAGATAGGCGAGGCGCGCCGTGCGCTGGCTTTGGAAACTACGCTAAGGGGAAAGTTCCAGCAGAACTACCGGCTCTTCGAGCTTTATAAGCCATTCATTAGCGATTCGGCCATTTTCTTCATTCGCCAGTGTATAGCGCTTGCCGACGATATGGGCGACCGTTCCGAGGCCGTTCGCTGCCGTTCGCTCTTAGCCATCCGCTGCTCCAATATCGGCATGTATACCGAGGCAATCAACATACTTGACTCCATAGACGCCTTCCCCTTGGTAGGAGGAATGGCGAAGGCCGACTCCATCGCCCTCGGAACCTACTACGATGCCTATAATAACGTCTACAGTGAGCTGTCGTACTACACCCGGCTCGACAACATGCACCAGTTCTACAACACGAAATCGCTGCACTACGAGCAGCTGATGCTGGCCACATTGCCTCCCACCAGTGAGTCTTGTTTCCTGCGTCGAGAACAGCGGGCGCAGGCCGAAGGACGTCTTGACGATGCGTTGAAGATTAACGACGAGTGGCTCAAGACCGTAGAGACGGGATCGCATCCCTACGCCTTGGCGGCTCTCTACCGGTATATCGAATACAAGCTGCGGGGCGACAGTACAAAGATGATTCACTGGTTAGTAGAGTCGGTGCTTGCCGACATACGCAATGCTGCCATGGACCAGGGATCGATGTGGGAACTGGCCAATGAACTGATGCTGACGGGAAACATTGACAAGGCCTCGAGCTACATCAGCTTCACCAGCGACTGTGCCAATCGCTACGGCTCGCGCCAACGCAACTGGCAGATAGCCCCCCTGCTAACCACCATTGCCAAGAGCTACAAAGCACAGAGTGAGCGCAATACAGCCCAGCTGCGCACATCGCTCGTGGCTATCAGCGTGCTGGCACTGCTGTTGCTTGGAGTGCTTCTCTTCCTTCACCGGCGCAACAAACAGTTGGCCACAGCCCGGAATGCCCTGAAGCAGTCGAACGACGAGCTCTCAACGGTAAACACCCAGCTGTCAGCACTAAACGACCAGTTATCAGTTGTCAATGCCCAGCTATCAACCGTCAACTCGCAGCTCTCAGAGAGCAATCGCGTAAAAGAGGAATACATAGGTCGCTTCATGAGTCTCTGCTCGCAGTATATCGACAAGATTGACGACTACCGCAAGATGGTGAACCGGAAGATGAAGAACAAGGAGTTAGAAGAGCTGTTCCGGCTATCGAAGTCTACGGAACTCAAGGAGCGCGAGTTAGAAGAGCTGTTGCTGAACTTCGACTCTGTGTTCCTGCATCTCTTCCCCAACTTTGTCAACGATTTCAACGCCCTGCTACAACCGGAAATGCGGGTGAAGCCGAAAGAAGACAACCGGCTGACCACCGAGATACGTATCTTCGCCCTGATAAGACTGGGCATTGAAGACTCGTCGAAGATAGCTGAGTTCCTGCACTATTCGGTAAACACCATCTACAATTACAGGGCAAGGATAAAGAACGGCGCGCTCGATGACCGAGGACAGTTCGAGGCCAAGGTGAAAGTGCTGGGGTTGCCGGCATCCATAGAGAAATAGATTGAAAAAAGAATATTAACTTAAATAATAAATAAAATGAGAAAGACAATGATGATTATCCTCGCGCTGACGATGGTAGTGTTGGCGCAGGCACAGCAATCGCTGAAAGTGACCCCGATGATGGTGAAGGGCGACAAGAAAGTTTACACCATTCAGACCACAGCCAAGGCACCTGGACAAAACGATGTGACGACGACGGTGGAAGCGGAGTACACCGTGGTCAACGTCACGGCTACTGGCTATGAGCTGGACATGTGCAGCAACACGACGGTCAGCGCTGACAATGACAACAACCTGATGAACAGCATCATGAACCTCAGTATGGAGATGATGAATGGCTTTACTATGCGCCTGTCTCTCGACAAGGACGGCAAGGTAGTCAAGGTGTTGAACTACGAGGAGGTCAGGCAGAAGATGGAAACCTATTTAGACAAGACGATTGACGAGCTGATGGCGGCTGTCCCGCAGGTGAGCCAGCTGATGTCGAAGGAAACCATCAGGGAGCAGGCCATGGCTGCAGGCTCGGAAGAGGCTATTATCAAGACCATGCAAGGTACAGCCAACGTCATGGCTCTCAGCGGCAAGGTTGTTACTGACGGCATGGAGGAGTCGGTGTTCAACGCTCAGGGCATGAAGATGAAGCGCACCTATAGCCTCGACGGCAAGACCGTTGTCACCAAAGCGACAACCGATATGAATAAGGACGACATAAAGTCGTTTGTCCTCTCTCAGATAGAGCGTTTGGCTCCCGCTCAGGCCAGTTTGGTCAAAGACAATATCGATGCCGTACTGTCCTCGGGGCTGCTGAAGTTCGAAACGAGCGAAAAGGCTACCTATTCCTTGGGCGACGACCTCTGGGTGAAGACGCTCGAGGCTACCACCTCCACCAACATGATGGGTCAGAGCTCATCCCTGATTATTCACGCCACGCTGAAGGAATAGGCTTAGCCTGCCGCTCGCTCACTTCAGTTTGAAGGCGCATTTGCCGGCAATGCAGTCGGAGGCGTTGCCGACGAGCGCTTCGTACTCTCCAGGCTCGGCCGTCCACTGGCCTTTCACCTCATCGTAGAAGCTGAGGGCATCGCGGCCGATGGTCAGTGTTACGTTGCGGCTTTCGCCGGGCTGTAGGAACACTTTCTGGAAGGCTTTGAGCTCTTTTACGGGACGGTCGACACGTGCTTTGTTACTGCCGTTTGCCGTCGCCTTACAGCCGACGTAGAGCTGTACGGTCTCCGCACCTGCACGGCTGCCGGTATTGGTTACCCGACATTCGATATTGAACGTTGACGACTGCGGATCATCGGCTGTGGCCGTTTGTCCGGTCTTCATTTTCACGTCGTCAATCTTGAAGGTGGTATAGCTGAGACCATGACCGAAGGCGAAGAGGGGTTTCGAGCACTGAACATTGAACATTGAACGCTTAACCTTTGCAGGCAGGTCAGCCCAGCGGTAGCCTACGTAGATGCCCTCCTTGTATTCTTCGTCGATAACCTTGTAGTCGTCGCGCCACTCGCCGGGGAAGGTCTTCAGAGCGTGGGCTCCACAGTCGTCGAGCCGCTGGAACCAGGTGTAGGGCAGCTTGCCCGAAGGATTAACCTGGCCGAAGAGCACGTCGGCAATGGCATTGCCGGCCTCAGAACCGAGGAACCAAGCTTGCAGGATAGCGGGCACTTTGTTGGCCCACGGCATGGCGACGGCGTTGCCGCTGATGTTGACATATACTAACCGTGGGTTAACGGCAAGGAGCTGTTCTATGAGCTCGTCCTGTCCGTAGGGCAGTCCGTACTCCTTGCGGTCGTGCCCCTCGCTGTCCTGATATTCGCTCTTGTTCAGCCCGCCAAAGAAGACAACGATATCGGCATGTCTGGCTTTCTCCACCGCCTCAGCAGTGAGCTCGGCCTGCGAGCGGTTCTCGCGGAGGCTGCGGCCAACGGTGACGCCGTCGAAGCTCTGTATAGTGTCGCCGACATAGCCACGGGCGTAGTCGATGGTGATGTCAGATGTCTGATGTGTGATGTAAGAGGTCAGGCCGTCGAGGGGAAGGATTTCCTTCTGTACCTTCAGCGAGGACGAGCCACCGCCTACCGTCATCATCTTGATGGCATTCTCACCCACCACCAATATCCTCTTGGCGTTCTTCAAATCCAACGGCAACAACGGCGCAGCCAATTGTCCATTATCCATTGTCAATTGTCCATTCTTTAAAAGAACAATTCCTTCTTGCGCAATCTTCCGCGCAGCGTCGTAGTGGGCCTCAGAGCAGAGGAAACCGTAGGGCTTGTTGTGGTTCATCGTGGTGCGGTAGAAGAGCCGCAGCACACGGCGCACCTTTTCGTCAAGCTCCTTAGTGGTGTATTTCCCTTCCTTGATGAGCTGTTTATAGGCCTCCGCCAAGTAGTAGTTGTCGTACGCATTGGTGGCTCCCATGGTCAGCCCGTCGGTCCAGGTGCCGAACTCAAGGTCGAGACCGTTGGTGATGGCCTCGTCGGTGTTATGGCATCCGCCCCAGTCGCTGATGACTACGCCGTCGAAGCCCCAGTCGTGTTTCAGGATCTTGTTCAGCAGGATATTATTATGGCAGTTGTGTTGGTCTTTGTAGAGGTTATATGCGCCCATGATAGCCCATGCGCCACCCTGCTGTACGGCAGCACGAAAGGCGGGCAGATAGATTTCGTGGAGGGCGCGGTCGCTAACCTTGACATTCACCTGGTGGCGATATTCCTCGTCGTTGTTCAGCGCATAGTGCTTCACACAGGAGGCCACGCCTTTCGACTGTAGCCCCTGAACGTAGGGCACCACCATGCAGGATGCCAGGTAGGGGTCTTCGCCCATGTACTCGAAGTTACGGCCGCATAGAGGCGTGCGGTTGATGTTCACGCCGGGACCGAGAATGACGTTCTTGTTGCGGTAGAGTGCCTCTTCGCCTAAGGAGGTGCCGTAGAGGCGAGCCATCTCCGGATTCCATGTGGCGGCCAGACAGGTGAGTGCCGGGAAGGCAACGCACGAGTCGTTGGTCTGTCCGGCCTGTACCCACTCGTCCCAGAGCACGTCGGGGCGCACTCCGTGTGGGCCGTCGTCCGTCCAGAGGTCGGGGAATCCGAGCCGTTTCACACCGGGGCTGGAAAACTTCGACTGGGCGTGGACGACGGCAATCTTCTCGTCGAGCGTCATGCGGCTCAGCGCATCGTCGATACGCTGCTCCACAGGTACTGTCTCGTCGAGATACACTGGCAGCGACTGAGCCTGTAGGGTGGTTGTCATCATAAGCGACAATAATATGAAAAGCAACTTGTTCATGTTCTTACTTCTTTTGGAATACTCTTACGTACTCTATTTCCATAGTGACGGGAAGGGCCGAATCGTCGACGCCGTTCATGCCACCCCAGTCACCGCCCCAAGCGAGGTTGAAGATGACATAGAAGGGATAGTGGAAAGGCCACTGGTTATGACCACTGCCGAGTTTCTCTTTCGTTACGTGCAGCTGCTCCTTGCCGTCGACGTATGTCGTAATCTCATTGGCTGTCCACAGCATTGCGTAAGTGTGGAATTCGCCTTCGGCGTTGGCGATGGTCATGGCGTGGGTCTTCTGAGTGTTCTTGGTGTGGTTGTAATCCTGCGTATGAATCGACGACGACACCTCGTTGGGCACGACGCCCACCTCTTCCATGATGTCAATCTCGCCACACATCGGCCAGGGGTTCGTGCTCCAGTCGTTATTCACGGGCATCATCCAGAAGGCGGGCCAGGTGCCCTTGCCCTTCGGCAGTTTGATGCTGGCCTCGATGTAGCCGTACTGCCAGCCTTCGTTCACCTTGGCATAGACACGTCCGGAGTACACCTTGCCATCTTCCTTCAGGGCGGTGATGCGGAGCTTGCCGTTGCGCACCTCTGTGACAAGGTTGCCCTGCGGCGTCTTATGGTTGACGTAGTTTTGCAGTTCGTTGTTTACCCAGCCGGATTTCTGTACCTCGTGCGTCCAGTCGTCGGCATTCAGCTCGGAGCCTTTGTCGAACTCATCCTGCCATACGAGTGAATACCCTTCGGGGGCGTTGTAGGCCGACTGCCCTGCAGCTGTCTGTGAAACGGCAATGGTCTTACGGGCTGCACCCGACATGAGTGACACCTTACCCGAACGGGGAGCTGTGGTGGGATTCTCTTTGACGGTGATAGTCACCGTGCCCGTCTGTGAGGTGGTGTTCTTGGCGTCGACGCTGATGAAATTATCATCGGTGTAGGCTCCCCACTCCTTCCCTGTGGTGGAAACATTGATGGTGTAGCTTCCACCCTCTGCAGGAACATTCATACTTTCCTGCGACACCGTGATGGTCACAGTGGCAGGCTGCGGGTCGTCGTCGCTCCCGCCGCAACCACAAAGGGCCACGGCGAGAGAGAGCATAATTGTATTTAGCATGTTTTTTTTCATTCGTAATACCTAATTTGTATAGTTTTTAATTCTCCTCCTTCCGGAGGGAGGTAGGGGAGGCAGACCCTGCTCCCCACCCCGGGGTGGGGAGTGGCTGCGCTTCTCTTACGCTTCCTTAAAGACAATCTTACTGATCTTTACGTTTGTGCCGGCAGGAGAGCCGCCGAAGTCGAAGAACAGGCGGATGGCCGTTGCGTCGGTGCCCTCCTTCAGCGTGGCGCCCTTAAGCGTATAGACGAAAGGCTCGTCGGCAGTGATGTCGTGGCGTCCCTCGCAGAAGAAGTTGGTGTCGCCGGAGTCGGTCAGCTTGATGGTCACGCCCGGGCAGTCGTTGTCGGCCTCCATCACTAACTGGAAGTTATAGGCCTTCGAGCCACTGGCGGTGAGCTTGGTGTCGATGTGGAACTGTCCCTGCCACTGCGAGCCGCCCATACCCTCGGGAAGGGTAATCTCGTAGGTATCGCCGCTGTGCACGCACTCCGAGTTGGCAATCTGCGTCCAGCCGTTGTCGGCAAACCAGTAGCCGAAGGCGTCGAAGGCAGTGCCGTCGTCGACGGCCTTCCACAGGTTGTCGGCATCGTCGTAGTTCATACTGACGGCTTCCTCGAAGTAGATCTTGCTGATCTTCACGTGGGTGCCTGCAGACGAGCCGCCGAAGTCGAAGAACAGGCGGATGGCCGTTGCGTCAACACCTTCCTTCAGGCTTGCTCCCGT
>Ga0265298_10006014_pt1 | contig 15086 bp, 25 predicted proteins | sample AusTroGonzalo_MG_3_FD_193486 | JGI IMG/M metagenome (GOLD analysis project Ga0265298, IMG submission 193486) | Bovine rumen microbial communities from tropical cattle in Woodstock, Queensland, Australia - Gonzalo_01 | ecosystem: Host-associated > Mammals > Digestive system > Stomach > Rumen ... | reverse complement strand
ATTTCATTGTCACTCTCCTTGGTTACGTTAATTACTATGCGATCGTGGATGATGCTATCCACAACCTCTACGGCCTCGCGCTGGCGAACCGTCTTACAATACTCACACTCGCAGAGGTGGTGCGGATATGGCCAGATAAAATGACTTATAACGTTGCCTATCGTAGAGCCGATAGCAAACGCCATGAGAAATATAAATCCCATAATAATTTTATTCTTCATACTACTTAACTGTTAGGAAAAAAAACAAAATGTCGGTCAGGGCAGTCTCTTTGTAGCTAAAATAATGATTTCTGCTTATAGCCAATAGGCAATTCCTCGCTGCTATAGGCACGCAGACAGTCGTTCGGATGGCAAATAGACTTATAATTATCATACTCCTTATAGAGCACCCATTGTGCAATTTCATCTGCCCAATAAGCATACGGCTCATCGTCATAGTACATCTGATAGCCGTCCCACGTCTCAGGGAATAATGTTGTTCCTTCGGGTATCATAGCTCACTTATTTAAAACTTAAATTATACACATAGTCAAAAATCCCTTTCTTTTAATTTGTTTACCAGCGCATCGGCAAAGTCAATAGCATTCTCGGCTACCGTCGAACTCTCAGACACCGACCATCCGTGGATAATCATCCCCTGCATGGCTCCTACCATAGCACGCTCATAAACGCGATCGTAGCGGTCTCGTTCGCGGGCGTTATAGATGCGGTCGAAATGGCTTCTAAGCGTTTCTTTAGTCAAAGCAAACTTATGATCGCGGTGTTCATACAGTCCGTCGCCACAGAGGGTTACTACATCGTCCTCCTTCAGTTCAAACTGCTTGCCAGTAGTATCTATCGACACAAAAGGCGTTGCCAGTTTATAGAGATATTCTTTCATCGTCACTCCTCCTTATATTATTTTCTGCGGCGCGACTGCTTTTGCTGGCGGCGCTTAGCTTTCTTCTTTTTGGCGGCATTCTTGGGTTCCTGATAGTTGTAATGCTTGTGATTACAGATGGCCCCGATATTACCCTTTGAATACACGGTGTGTGCGCTGTCGGCCACCTCGCGCTGTTTCAGCATCTCCTCGTGCTCCTGACGCTCCTCGGCAGTCCATGGCTTAACCACGTGGCGATGGCCAATGGCATCAATATAAGTAATGTCGTAGCCGGTAAGATCGTACTTGTTGCCCTCCTTATCGCCCACCTCGCCAAGTATCTTCAGCAGGCGCTCGCCATCGTTGCGAATGGCTTCCTCGATGTGCTTGGGCCGACCGAAGTCGGATGATGAGTCGTAGAGTGTTACGCGGTGGTTCTCGCCATCCACACCCCAGAAACCGCCACCATCGCACCGATGGTTGTAGATTTCGTCCTGCGAAAGCAGTGAGCGGTGCATATCGGTATATCGGGCACGGAAGCAGTAGCTGCCACGGTTCTTTACGATAACATACTTGGGCTCAAGTTCGCTGCGTATAAACTCCTCCTCTTCTTCCCAGTTAGGCTTTTCGCGATGCGAAGGATCTGCCATCAGCCCCTTCAACTTCTCTTCCAGTCCATCACCCTGATGTGCCGAAAGCATCTCTCTTAATCTGTCGTAATTTCTGTCTTGCATACGCTTATTACTTTTTATGTTTTGTTGACTCGAATATGAAAAACTTACAGTCCCATCAGCTTGCGGGCGGCGGCGATGTCGAGGCGAGTGCTGTCTAAAAACTTGCGATACTGCTTGCAGTGGCCGCAGGGACGGAACTCGCGCATGCGCTGCCAGATGTCGGCAAAGTTGTCGGTGTTGACGTTGCCTACGCTGGGGCACAAGCGACTCTCGCTCATGTGTACGTTGCCCTCGCAATCTACTGACGGCTTGCAGAACTGGCGGTGCAGCATCATAGTGATACCAAACTCTTTCGGGTTGGCTATCTGGATGGCCGAGAGCACCGTGTTAAGACACGACATAAAGTGCGGGTTCTGCTCCACCTCGCGCTGAGCATCAGCATTGGTGCGGGCGCGGCCCAGGTCTTGTATAAACAAGGGAGAGTCGATATCTACTATCACCTTGTTGTATCGCTCGTATTCGTGCTTGTGACTCACTACATAGTCGTAGTCCTTATACCACTGCTTGTTGGTGTAAACCTGCATGCCGACGTAGCAGTTCAGGCGACTTATCCTCTCCACCCGCTGACGCTTAGTTTCGTCTTTCAGCCACATGCCGTTTGACACGATGGCAAAATTAAAACCCTTGCCTTCTATCCATTCGCACATCTCGGCGATATGTTCATTCTCCGTCGGCTCGCCGCCCGACAGCGACAAATGCAGATTACCTATATACGAGCCGAACTTCACGGCCTGCTTAAACGTGTCAAGCGTCATCATCGGCCCCGTCAGCTGTGCGTCCTCCATGCAGTGCGGACACATCATCGAACATTTACTTGTAAGTTTTATCAGCATAGGTCTCTTGTAATATTTCTATGAATTTAGGTATGCGCTGCAAATATACACAAAAATATTTATACTTGCGTAAACTTATGATAATAATTAATACAATTTAATATAATAGGATTATGCCAAATGTTTACGTTAATTTACGTTTTTTGCTTTCACAAACCTTGCTCCGTGCTTCTTGAGAAGGGCGGCCAGGTTGCAACTCTGCCCCTTGCAAAGCAGCTCATTAGATTCCTTCTCTACCGCCCTAATCACGGCCAACGTATCATTGCCATTCCATCCCTGCTCCTTAGCATACTTCGCAAACCGAAGCATACTAACCTGCAGCGCATTCCTGTGTGCCATAATCACTCCTCCATTGCTTTTTTATACTTATCCAGCCATTCGGGCATACAGTCGTTGTTTTTCACGTCGAGTATGGCCATATTCGCTCTTATATAATAACATGATTGTTCTATCATACGGTGCTTTTGCCACTCGGCAAAGTGGCGGGCGAAAGCAATAAGTTGTTGAGGGTCATAAGCGACGCCGACCTCTTTCCATGTGCTTGGATCTATACCCGACTTCCAATGAGATTTACAATGAAACTTGGCATCAACCTCGGCCATTATCTGCTCAACCTTGATTTTGGCCTCGTTCTTAGCCTCTTTTTGCATAGAGTCAATGAGACCTTCCATCCACTTTAATGCGTTAAGCCACCCTTGTTCTAATGGCGATGGAGTGTCACATTTTCTCATCTCTCCAGTATTCTTTGGATATATAAGATGCCTCTGCTTTTTAATCTCGGTTACTAACTTATCTAATTTTTCTTTGTCTGTCATAGTTCCTTTTTTATAGGTTATTTCCTGTATTTCTTGATTTCCTCCCGATACTCCACATCGAAGAAGTGGCGCATCTTCGGGCATGAGCCGTTGTAACATATCTCGCAGTCGTGATGCCAGCCTGGGGAAAGCGACGTAAGCGGCACTTTCTCCGTACACGTATTGCATGGGTTGTGTTCTTCGCACCACTTGTTGAATGGTTTCATCCGTTCGATGTCCTCCTTGATTTGCCGTTCGCGCTCATCCTTGGCGACAACGATTTTCTCGCGGTGCTTCTGGTCGAGCACGTACTTCGGTGGCACTCCCCACCAGTTGCTCTCGAAGTGAAGGTCTTGCAAGTTCAGATACCTTGTCTTTTCCGACGGCCCATTGAGATAGCGGTCGTGGTGCGTCATGTAGGCGATGATTTCGTAGATGTGGAACATCAGTCCCTCGCTGTCAATCTGTTCGTACACGTCGCCATCCGCGTTCTCAGCGTGAACGTCGTAGCACGGCTCTTCGTAGCCAAGTCGCTCTACATTGATACGGATATTTCGGTCATACCCGAATGTGCAGAGCAATAATGTTAATACGTCTTTTCCTGTCATAGGTCACTCCTCCTTGATTATATAATGTGGATCGTTGAAATAATACCATGGCTCAGAATACCAATCCTCTACATCGACAAGCTGGTAAGCTGTCGGATTCTCGGCTATCCACTTTTGAACCCTCTCGCAATCCCGATTGTATGACGGGATGCTGTCGTGGTATATGTCATGTCGGCAGCGGCACATCCACTGATGCGTATTAGGCTCACACGTCCAGCCCATAGCCCAGCCCAACGAGCAGTTTCGGCAGGGAATAGTCGAATCCATTTCGCGGAACACCATGTGCTTCGGATGCCATTTTTCACGCTCCTTGGATTTCCTTACCTTTTTGTTATCGGGATCCCACCAGTAACCCGCTTCGTGCATCTTGTAAAAGAGTAGTTTCTTTTGCTCCTCGGTGGCAAGCACCATCCCGTCTGGGTTCTTTCCGTCGCAGTTGCACTTTCCGTTAAGCATACTTACCAACGGCGGGGCGAACTCTTGACCTTTTCCCCTACGGAGATAGCAATAGACGTTGAAACTCCCGTCATCGTTCATACTCTTAAATATGCCAATAAACGGAAACTCCCATCCATCGTCGGCAACAAAGTCACCATCTTTTGCCTGCGTAATATTCCATTCCTTATCTGCCATCGGTTATTCCTCCTTATTTTACAAGTTCAAATGTATATGCTACTACCCAAGGATTGTTGTGCCAGGTGTTAGGACCTGATACTTTGTCTATCAAGGCTGCGAAAGCCTCGCGAGGGGTATTAAAGATGACACCACCAAATTGGCGACTTGGCCCTTCAAGCCAATATCCGCCATCTTTGCATACATGCACACCTTCTTTTAAGCAGTCGTCATCGCTGATGGCCTGCAGGCGCTCAAACCATAGGTCGGAGATGCGTATTTGGTGCGGCATAAGGTCGGCTTTTACGAACATCTTGTTATTCCATCCTACTTCATAAAGTAAATTATCAGCATTAAAGCCGTTTGCCGCACATTGTTTATGCAGCCAATCGCCGTGCCTATCCATAATATCACAGTAGCTCTGCGCAATGGCCACAACGTCACCCACTTCGTAAGGCAATGGCAACTGACCAAGTTCGTGATCGTCGGCATCGAGCACTACGCAGTCGTAATAGAAATCGGAACCAAGGCGGCGGTGATACTCCAGCACCACATCGTCGTGGCCCCGAAAACGCTTTGGGTGTACTACCGCACGGCGCGTCATCGTCTTACGCCGCTCCAGCACCGCACTCTCCAACCCGTACTGTTCGTTAAACATTATCTTTTTCATAAGTCACTCCTCCTTTTTTTATATATCCGTTCTCCAGTAGCCAGCATACAATCTCATAGACGGCAGGTGTTGGCGTGTTTGCTAACCTGATGAGCGAGTTAACGCCCTTCCATCTGAAGATTGCCGTCCATGTGATCTTGCCGTCGCTGTAATTATTCAGTTCGATACCATAAGTTCCTGCGTGAGGTATCACTTCCAACAGGGCTTCGAGACTCCATGCAGGCACACAGAACTCTTCCAACTTCAAGGCTTCTTTCCCTGATTTTGTATATCCCTTATTGTACCAGTATAATGCGCTGGTGGGGATGCCGACCTGCGGATTGTGCATCAGTTTGTCTGACTTAGGCAGAACATAAGGATAATACATGTCAGCCGTTTCAGGCTTCAATCCCAGTTCGAGCAAATGCTTGCTCTGTTCAATCGTAGTACAGTTCATCGTCAGTCCTCCTCTATGATTGGGTTGATGATGGCATCGGGGTGGTGCTCAAGGATGCACTGCCTGGCCATGTCGGCAGAGCCGAAAGAATGGGGCGGCTCGAACTCGGGTGTGGTCCAGAAATGAATCACAAACAGGATGGTATGGCGCTGCTGTATCTCATAGCGATACTCCTGCAGGCGGCGACGATACCACTTCAATCTAAAACGCTTTCTAAATAGTTTCATATTTTTCTATTATTTATGTGATGCTATACGGATGATGTTGCCGGGGCCGAAAAAGTCGGGATAGTCGGCGGGTGTGGGTTTGTCGTTGTCGGCATTCAGGTGGCCGTCGCTGGGCGCATAGTAGTAATTGCCCTTGGTAAACGCACCATGCGTGTGCCTGCACTGGTACCACAATCCCTGCTTAATCCTTCGTGCCATAGTCACTCCTCCTTATGATGAAATCCTTACAGGCTCAACAGCGCCATTTTCTACCTTTACATTCAGCATCATGTTTACAGCGCTGATACCATTGTCAGCAACATATTCGGCTATCACGCTCTGAATATCATTCAGCATTTCTTCCTTTGTCATTGTTACTCTTGATTATCTTGTTTGTTACGTTGTCGATGATGTAAGCCTTGTCGCCGGCGATGGCGAGATATTCCTCTGCCTCTCTGGCCGTTTTGAAGTCAATCTTTTCCCAGCGAGGGTAATAAGACGGGTCCCACCTCGGTCCGCACTTTATCATATTGCAGTAGTGCAATGTATATCGCCTGTGCGGTGGTGGTATCACTGGTGCTTTTACTTGTCCCATAGTCACTCCTCCTTCTCCTTTGGTATTTCTATGCCGCGCTGGTGGGCAATATTACTGATGGTATTCTCCAGCCAGTCGGTAATCTTCTGTTTTGTTTCTTCGTCGTCGATGCAAAGAGCATCAAAAATAAAGCCGTTAGGGATAAAGAACACGGCTTGCGCCACAATCTTACCGCTCTTCAACTTCCGATAATTCATCGGACTCTTTGCCGCATTAGCAGGCATCTTGTCGAGGTAATACTTGCCCTCCAGCTTTATCATGCTGTCGTAGAATACCACCTTGATCTTAATCTTTTTGTTGCTAAATAACAGTTCCATATCGCATTATTGTTTAGTCATAAATCCCATGAAACATATCATTGCAAATACATCTAAGCAAAATATCAGGGCGATGGCAAAGCCGATGTTGTTATACAAGTTGCGGCGGCGCTTAAACGGGCCATCGTTGGTCTGATACTCGCCATAAATGGCAAACCCTGCTGCCACGGCGAAAACTATCGTTTGAACAATGAGATATGTTTTCATAATCACTCCTCCTTATTGTTTATTATGTTTGCCAGATTGGTTAGATGTTTTCTGTCGAGCACTATTTCTTGTGCGTGGGGGTAATAGGGATTCATCGTTACATCGCCGCGACGTATCATATCGACAGCCTCGGGCGATGGAGTTAACGGCGCAGGATCATAAGTGAGCATGCCTGGGTGCTGGTCGAGATACTGCTCCAACATGGCACGCTTAACGAATCGCTTGTGAATCTGATTCATCTCGCGCAGCCAACGATGTATGAGCCGCTGAACCCACTTGGTGCGGGGATAGCCAGCAGGGCGAGTGTGCAGGCGGTGGGTGATATCCATCTCTAAGGTGACTTTCACCGTGTCGGTAGATTTGTTCACTATCGGCTTAACGTCGTACTCGTCTAACTTGAGGTGCCTTGCGGCTTTCTTCAACTTGCGGGGCAGGCGCGACTTAAACTTCAGCTGCTGGCGCAGGCGACGCAAACGGCGCTTGGAAATCTTAACCCTAAACGATAGATCGGGAATCTCCTTTGGGAATGGCACCTCGGGCACCGTCATCTTCTCGCGCAATCTAAAATCATCCAGCGCATTCTGCATCTGCTGCATCGGGTCGGCATTAGCATCGCCCCAAGGCTTGCTATTGATTGCACATGGCTTATCGCTCGGCAGTATCAGCCCCTTGCCCTCGGCAACCTTGTGCCCACCAGCAAATATGTATATCTTGCTCGGCATACGTTTTATTTTTCTGGGTTCAACTCGTACAGGTGGAAGCAGTTCTCGCTGATGTTCACGAAATCCTTGCGGGGCGGGAATATCTGCGCCATGTGGCGATGGTCGGGCACAAACAGGTAGCGCACCTCCTTCAGCTCGTAGTAGCCGATGATGTGGTGGCAGTTGATTGACACGTGCCACAGCCCCTCGTCGATGGTTATCAGGATGTCCTTACCCTTGTAGTGGAACAGGCCCGTGCTGTAGTGGCCGTATTCGTCCTCCTCGTGGCGTATCGAGTAGTCGCACCCCTCGCAGGCAGCCAGCGCCGCCCGCATCGGCTCAGGTATCTCCACTCTATACCGCTCAAGTTCTTCTCTGGTTTTCATATCGCCTAATATTTTAAATGTTTCTGAATCAATGCCTGCGGCGCGAGTGCTTCTGCTGGCGGCGCTTGGCGCGTTTCTTTTTATCGTAGTGCTTCGGGAAGGTGCGGTCGTGATAGCGTGGATTTGGCATATCAGTAGTGTCAATCTCGATGCGCTCTTTCGCTGAATCAGCCAGTTCCTTTTGCAATGATATATTTTCGGGGATTGGTGATAGTAAATTCGCCACATTTCTTTCCCACGGATTTGAGTAATCCACTGGTATCACCAGTATATCGTGCTTGTCGGCAGCCTCTTTGACAACTCGTAAACCGTTCTCATTTTTAGGTACAAACACTATTTGGCGAGAATTAACACCCTCTTCTGGTCCTTTCCATCCGAGTTTTTCGGCTTGTTCCCACAATGATTTCAAGTCTTTAAAGGATTTCACCTTGAGATCATCGGTGTTTATTAGCCCCAACTCCATGCTGCCAAACTTATCCTGCGCCATACGCTCGCTCCTCACTTCATTTCGTACTTTTTCTTTATGTCGCTATAATACTCTAAGCCGAGGCACCAGCGCAGCATCAGGCGCTTAAACCACCCGATAGGTTCGTACACGTCGATCATTAGTTTAATATGGTGCATATACAGAAAACCTATCGGCTCTGGTATTGCTATCTTATGTGAGGCAGGTTCGCCGCTCTGCACCTTGGTCAGCGCCGTATCGGTCTGTTTGCGCCAGTGACAGTTGATGGCATAGAAAACCACCGCCCAAAACGCTATAATAGCCATAAAGATTACAATCTCTGCGTTCATAATCACTCCTCCAGTTTTATTCTTATTTCTTGCTTGAAGTTGTTGGTGTTGGCCATGGGCATCAGCACCAGCTGCAGGCCGTCGCACACGTCGAACCAGTTCATGCCGGTTTCGCTCTCGCCAACCCACGTCATCTGTTCAAATCCCATCAGGCGCAGGGCTTCTACAACCTTCCACACGCGGCGGGCATCGAAATAGGTGCGGTGCATAATGAACACCGAACCCGGAGGCACCAGCATTCGACCAGTCTTTACTGGCACATAGTCGTCGCGTATGCCTGTGCCGTCGCATATCGGGCATTTGCAATAGTGGAAGTAGGTTTGGCCGTTCTCGGCGTTGTATTCAAACTCCACCTGTCCTTCGCCGCAGCACTCAAGGCACTCTTTATCTCTGCCATCCTCGGCCACCTCCTCGGGCACCAGTTCCAGCCGATTGTAGGCATCGTCGATGGCCGCAAAGCTGATGGGGATGCTGATGCGGTTGCAAGACATCTGTGGTATCTTCTGACTGTCGGTCTCGTACTTGCAGCGCAGCAGTTTCTTATCCACTATCAGCAGCACGTAGCCGTCGGTGGCTATCACTTTACCGTCGAACTCGTCGTCGATAAACGGGCGGGTGAGCTTCGTGCGGAAATACGTGTCGGGCGAGCAGAACATCTGCAGCGCCTGCTTCTCGTTCTTAATCTTCATCCTTCAGTTCCTCCTCCAGCTTGCGGTTCTCTATCTCCATCGCCTTCATCTCGTCGGTCACGCTGATGGTGCCAAAGTGCCGGTCGTACTTGGCGCGGCCCACCTCACGCAGATACTGATTGTTTCTCGCGTAGAGCAGTTCGCAGGGCGAGTTTGTGCCTGCATCGTCGCACTCGTGGCGCAGGGCGCACAGTTCGCAGGGGCTATACATCGCGCCGTTGGGCTTCTGCTTGGTCTCGTCGCTCAGGCAGTAGGCATTGCCCGCCTGTATGATGATGTTCAGCGGGTCGTAGTCATCGGGTTCGTCCTCGCGCTCACCGCCAGGCTTGGCGTAGTCCATACCCTCGATGGGCTCGCCACGGAATATCTGCCTTATCTCGTCAAGATTCTTGTCGCTGGCCGCGCAGTATATCTTGTCGATGCGACGGTGGATATGCGCCTTGCAGTCGTCGAGCATCTTCGGCCAACCGTACACGGCATACACAGCGCCGTTCACCACCAGCCCCATCTGCAGCAGCATGAATATCGTCAGCGAGATACTGTCGTCGTAGCCCTTGGTGATCTCAAACGGCGTGTGACCCGTCACGCTCTGTATATAACTCTCCATCAGCTCGGGCTTGGCCTCGGCTATGTGGTGGTCGCGACTGTTCTGATAGTCCTCGATATACCACAGCGCCTTCTGCAGGTCCTCTATCTCCTTCTCGGCGTCCTCCTTGCCCAGTTCGGGCTTCAGTCCCGCCCGCCACAGGTATTTCAGCGCATTAGCCACGTCGCAGGTGTAGTGCCTGATAACGTCGATGCACTCTATCCCCGCAGGATGCTGGTTGTAATGCGATGGGTGATTCACTTGTTCTGCCATATTTTTGTATATTTGGTTTTTAAATTAATAGTAATCTCGTTCGCGGTTTCGCCCCCGCTGGGGCGGCAGATCGCCTGCAATCGCTGCTGTCGCCTGCCGAATACATAATGAAAGGATGGGCGTCAAATTCTGCCCTGGTTTAACACATGATGTCAAAATTAAATATTCTCTCAAATTCCATTCACTTCTCTCTCTTCAGCCTACCACTCATATCCTATCGGGCGGAATCCCAACTTATCCAGCTCGCGCTCCAGTTGCGGGTCTATCACCCTCGGCTTCCTGGGCTCGGCATAGCGGAAAGGCTCTTCGTCTGGTATCATACCTATTATATATTTATAGGCCCTCGCCGTTAATTAAACCACGCATCACTTGGGATGCTCTGGTGGTCACTCTCGTTAAATCGCGGAAACTCTGTCTCCTCTTCCTTGTAGTTCTTTGTCATTTTAACTTCTGTTATATAGTTTTACATCTATTGATACCTATTTACGTGCCGTAAATTATAAATTATCTTAATAATTTACGCGATGCTAATCAATATCGGAGGAAAAGCCGTACCTTTGCAACTGTTTCGAGGTTAGGCGTAAGGTGGCGCGTTGGAGCTCCAAAAGGTATTGACAGTACCTTTACGGCGTTTTTCCACCCGATAGTTATAGGTATTTTACTGCTTGCGCGGTTTTATCTATTTACGCCTGCAAATATACGAAAAATAAATTATACTTATGTAAATTGCCGTAAATTATTAAGATAAATTAATATAAGCGGGCGTAAATTTCAAGTTCTCAGTATGATTAGAATTAGCAGAAGGCGCAAGAGCGCAGGGATCACTCCCAACGACCGAGTAATAGCAGTGATAGACTATGTACTCGAAAATCGAATCTTCCCCGACCAGCAATCGCTGGCCACCGCCGCAGGCATCACCACCGCTACTCTATCACGTATCAAGAGTGGTGTTATCAAGAATCCGTCCATGAGCACGTTGATGAACATCAACGATGCTTGTGGGGGAATCTTCAATCTCAATTATCTTCGAGGCAAAAGCAAGGTCATGCTGGCTGCCGATGTAAAAGACACCGAGCCTGTTCCAGGGCCTAAGCACGCACACCAACCCGCCAGCAATGCCGAGCTGAGCAGCTATGCCAACAGTGCCCTGGCAAGCAAGGACGAAACCATCGACGCATTGAAATCAAAGCTGGCCGACCGCGACCAACTGGTTGACGAACTGCGCGAACAACTGGCCGAGAAGCGTCGCGACAAGGCAGCACTGCAAGATGAGAACTACCGCCTGCGCAAGGAACTCTCCGAGGTTCGTGCCGAGTGCGACCGCCTTCGCTCCCTGGTCGATTCCGACCCGTTGCGTCACTATCCCTTCCCCGTTGGTGTGGCCGAACCAACAGGCAGCTCGCAACCCTCAGCCGACGATGATGTAGTGGGTTCAGCGTCGCCCGCCGACCCGGCTAAGCCTGCCTACCCGCGCAAACCTTCCTCAAAGAAGCGCTAAAATGTTATACCCCTGCGCCCTCACTCTCGCGTGAACCGCCCATTCCCACAGCGTTTCCCGCCCTCCCCCCGTGAACCCAAACGGATCACCTGCGGTGGGGAAAGGAGGAATAGCTGGGAAGCCTTATAGATACTGGGAAAATGGCGGGGGACCGCTGATACACAAGGAACTTTTACTTTGTTAAGATAGTGCAGGCGCTGGGGGAAATCGGCGCAAATCGGGGTATATAGCACTTGGTGTTATACCCGATTCTGAAAAAGGGTAAAACAGGGGGTATAACAAGAAACCTTGTTTTTGCTATGTCAGAGATTGCAAAATGGCACAAATCTATGTCGAACTGAAAAAAATAAAGTAAAAGTAAAAATGAATGCTACATTAACAATTATTCACGACCGTAAGAAAAAAGCGGTTGGTACCAACAAGGAGGCTGTTCTGGAGGTGCGCGTCACGCGCTGCCGCCGCAGTATTCACATTAGCACGGGCATCAAGGTGCGCCGCTCTGAGTGGGTGGCGGGCAAGATTGTGGGTCGCCTGGATGCGCAGGTGCTCAACGACCAGTTGGCCATAATATATAATAAGGTGGGGGCTGTGGTGAATGCGGCCATCGAAAGTGGTCGCCAGCTTGATGCCGAGGCGATAAAGCGCCAGGTATGGGCTGTGGCCGAGGAACACTCCGACCGCGACACGCTGATAGAATGGTGCTCGGCTCAGATACCTATCCTGAACATCACCGAGGGGGCCAAGAAGCACTACCGATCGCTCATTAACCGTCTGGATGAATACGGCAAACTGCGCAAGTTCAGCGACTGCAACATCGAGGGCATCTACCAGTTTGATGCGTGGTTGCACTCGCTGCGCCGACCGAAAGCCGACACCACCGCAGCCCACACTCCGACCGAAACCCCCGTCACGTTCTCCCGCCTGGGCGATGGGCTATCAGATGCGGGGGTGTATAACTACCACAAGTGCCTGAAAGCCCTGCTGCGCCGCGCCCGTCTGTTCGGTAAGATAGAAACAAATCCGTATGATCTGCTGCGTGGCGAGTTCAAGCGTGGCGACTGCGAAAACATCGAGTTCCTGACTTGGGATGAGATGCAGCGCATCATCAATCTCGACTTGCCCGAGGGCTCGAAGCTCGAAAAATCGCGCGACCTCTTCGTGTTCCAGATGTTTACGGGGCTCAGCTACTCCGATGCGATGGCGTTCGACTTCTCGCTCTATCGCTGGAACGGCTCGGCGTGGGTGTATAATGGTCAGCGCGTAAAAACGGGTGTGCCGTTCGTCAGTCAGCTGCTGCAGCCTGCGGTCGATGTAATCCAGCGCTATGGTGGTTGCCCGCCTCGCATGGATAATGCCGACTACAATCACGAGCTCAAGACCATCGGCGTGCTGGCCCGTTCGTCGTTCCCGCTCCACAGCCACCTCGCCCGTCACACCTTTGCCACATGGATGCTGGCCAACGGGGTTAAAGTAGAGAATCTGCGCCGAATGTTGGGACACAAAAACATCATGCAGACGATGCGCTATGCTAAGGTGCTTGCGCAGTCGGTGCATGATGATTACGATATGGTCAATGCCAAGTTCTAATGCTTCACCATGGGCAGCCAGAATTTTCGCGTCACTATAAATACCACTATCAGCAGCACGATTATCACCCAGCCGTATTTGCGGTCGAACTTGTCGCCCCAGCTCTCAGCCGCTTTCCCCGATAGCTTCTTCTCGGCCACGCTGTCTGTGCGCTCAAAGTGTGTGCGCAGCTGCTCCAGTCGGGCGTTCCATGCGCTGTCGTGCTGTGTGATGGCCTGCTGCAGTCTGGTTTCAAACTCCTCCACCGGCCGCTCCTCCGTCAGCTTCTGCTGCTTCGATATGTCGCGGTCGGTCACGCGCTGCTCCTGTCGCACCTCTCTGCCCAGACTATCCACCCAGCTGGTGATGGTCTCGGTGATGCGTTCGCGCTGCTGCTCCTGGCTCTCTTGCTGCGTAGTTACCTGCGTGGTGATGGCGTGCATGGCGCTGTCCATCCTTTGCTCCACGCTCTTGGTGCGGGCTTCCATCATCTGCACCACCTGTGCGCTATCCATGCCGATGGTGCGATACTCGGTGCGGTCGATGATCTTGGCGGGAGCGCAGCCCACTATCAGGGTTATCACCACCACCAGCACAACTGCCCAGAAGCATGCCAGGAAGGCGATGCCGCCCACAGCGTGCCAGTTAATCTTTGGTCTCGTCATAGTCTTATTTGTTTTTAGTTCAACAATATTGTTAATTGATTCTCGATAGTGCGAATTTACGATTATCACCCGACCGATGGCTGACATCTATTTCTTCAGTTCGTCGATATCCTCTTGGGTTACGTAGCGGTGGGCTACTTCCATGTTCATGTCGATGGCGTTGGCGCACATGTGGTTTATGTAGTCGGCGTCGTTCAGTTTCTTTGCCAGCACGTCCACTGCCAGGCTCACCTGCTCGTCGTCGTTCAGCAGCACCACCTCGCTGGGTTTGTCCGTCTTTACCCAGATGTCGCACAGCTCTTCCCATTTGTGCAGTACTCTGTCGTATCGCCCGTCGCTGAATAGCGCCGAGTAGTCCACCCCGTGCTTCTCCCATTGTTCGCGCATCACGGTGTCGAACTCGCCCACGGCCAGATGGCAGCATATCCTGGCGCACTCCAGTCGTGCTTTCACCTCGGCGCGGCTCTCTCGGCGATGATCCATCACCTGCTTAATGGTCATGTAGATGTGGAATATGTGTTGGCGGTACTCCTCTTCGGCACTATCCAGATAGTCGAGCCATAGCTTCAGTCGGTCGCCAAAGTTCTTGTTGTGCAGTGCCTCGTACTCCTCCTGTCGGCGAAATGTCTCTTTGCATATCTGCTTGGTGCGCTGCTTGTATAGTCCGGCGGCTTTCAGCGCGTCTATGCCGTCGCTCACAGCCAGTCGGGCCACCTCGTTGGCCACGCCCACCAGCATGTTCACCCTGGTGTTTGTTTCGTCCCATCCGTCCATATACTGCTCTGGCGTCAGCGATGGGTTCATAGCGTGCAGCATTGCATTGTGCCGCTTTTGATAAAGTAGTGGATTTATTGGCATAATATCTTTTATTTAAAATCAAACTCGGGGTTTTGACGGATTTTGTTTATGCGCTGTTGGGCTTTGTCGAAGTACTCTTTGTTGAGCTCAAAGCCGATAAAGTGCCGCTTCTCCTTGATGGCGGCTACGGCGGTGGTGCCGCTGCCGATTGTAGCATCTAAAATTACCCCCCCGAATTGGTATAAGTAAGAATCAG
>Ga0265298_10006012_pt1 | contig 15090 bp, 12 predicted proteins | sample AusTroGonzalo_MG_3_FD_193486 | JGI IMG/M metagenome (GOLD analysis project Ga0265298, IMG submission 193486) | Bovine rumen microbial communities from tropical cattle in Woodstock, Queensland, Australia - Gonzalo_01 | ecosystem: Host-associated > Mammals > Digestive system > Stomach > Rumen ... | reverse complement strand
CAGAGCCACTGAAATCAAAACAATCACCTCTACTTGATTTTTCCCCTCCACCTATGGCAAAATACAGGCGGAAGCACAAACACAAAACCAAAAACGAAACAGGAGGAAACACCATGAAAAAGCTTCTTTCCTTTTCCCTGGCGCTGATGCTCCTTTTGGGCATCCTGGCCGTCCCCGCCCTGGCGGAGACAAAGACCTGCGGCGTATTGTCCTACCTGAACATCGAGGAAGAAGATGACATACGCTTCTCGACGGTACGTCGGCCCTTCCTGAGTGTTCTGTTCCTCCAGGGCGTGCTGACCGGGGACAGCGACTGGCTCGCCGAAGGCACGGCCGAATACCGTTTCTACGACACGCTCAACGACATGATCCTGGCCCTGCAGGGCGGACAACTGGACGCCATCAAGGTTCCCTACTATACCGCCCTGTATCTCAGCAACACCACCGGCAACCTGATGCCGGAGCAGGAGTACCATCCGGAAAAAGCGGACGAAACTGCCGAGTGGGCGCTCAGCCGCCTCAGCGACGGCTATTCCTTCCTGCTGAAGGAAGAGAACGCCGAACTGCGGGACGCCTTTGACGCGCAGCTCGACGCCATGAAAGCGGACGGCACCCTGCAGAACCTGGTCGACGAGCACATCATCAAAGTGGCGCAGGGCGGAGAGCCGGACGCCGTTGAATTCGGGACCTTTGAAGGGGATCCCATCAAAGTCGCCGTGACCGGTTCCCTGCCGCCCATGGACTACGTGGCCCCGGACGGCACCTTCGCCGGATTCAACACCGCAGTGCTGGCCGAGATCGGCAAGCGGATGGAGAAGAACATCGAACTGGTGCAGGTGGACAGCCTGGGCCGTTCCCTGGCCCTTTCCGAGGGCATGGTGGACGTGGTCTTCTGGACCCGCGCCCTGTCCGAAGACATTGCGGAGCGCCGCCGTTCAGGCCCCCGGCCCTCCGAAGAAGAGCGGGCGGCACACAGGGCCGAGCGCTTCGAGAAGATGACGGCGGAAGAGCAGGCCCTCCTCCCCGAAGAGGGGCGTCCGGATGAAGAAACCAGGACCCAGATGGATAACCGTGACATGCCCCCGGACACAATCATCACGATGCCCTACTTCACGGACTTCCCGGTCTGGGTGGTCCTGAAGGACGCCCCGTAACCCGAACCCCGAAACCATGCAAGGCTGCCGCGAGGCAGCCTCAGACCATCGACAAACCTCTAGAAATAGGGGTTTGTTTTTAATTATCCAAAAGGAGAAAAGGGTGCAAATGTCGAATATATAATACATAGAAGCATTGAAAATAAAGGCTGGTGAGCACATGCTGCGAGAACGTAAAACTCAGCAACAAGGCGAATATGAACTTGTAATACTGGAAGAGTTAGTACCGCAGGATCATTTTTTGAGGAAAGTGGATGCAGCGGTAGATTTCTCATTCATACATGACATGTATAAAAATCTGTATTCCTGATGAGTACGAGCAAGGATCATTTTGGGGTAATTATCTTTTATCTTCATTAGTGGATCAATCTCACGCTGGAAAGTACTTAGTTCGTCTACACTGTTAGCCACCTGAATATAAAGCTTTTCATTTCGTTTAATGGCAACAAAGTCTATTTCCTTTTTATAGAGTATTCCAGCATATAGTTCATACCCCTGGCGCAGAAGTTCAACAGCAATAATATTCTCAATCATTCGTCCATAATCAGCGTTTTTTGTACCTAATTTCGCGTATTTAAAAGAATGATCGCTAAGATAATACTTATCATTAGAAGCTAAATACCGCTTCCCTTGGATGTCATAGCGACGCACTTTATAGAAAGCGAACGCATTGCACAAATATTTGATGTATGAACTGATAGTAATAGTAGTTGCTAATAATTGCTTGATACGCTTTCCCTTCTCATCGACAGGATTAAAGTTGCTCTTGAACCAAGACCAGACAACGCCATGCCTGACTGCCTTTTTCAGTGCTTCAAAGTCAGCAAGCCAACTCTCGCTGTTTTCAACCTGCTCCAAATAGTTCCTCATTTCCGCATAGAACTGACGAACGAAATAGCTGAAGTTTTGACTCATAATGTAACAGAATAGGAAGTGCCTCCACACCTTATAAATCAACACATAGAGCCATATCAAAAAGCCCCAAATGTAACAAAATCGCCTTTGACCAAAAACAAAAAAACTGGAAGCCTTGATTTTCAAGACTTCCAGTGATGTGGAGCATAGGGGAGTCGAACCCCTGACCTCGACAATGCGAATGTCGCGCGCTACCAACTGTGCTAATGCCCCGTATATGGGTCCCGGAGGTTTTCCGGGGAAGTCTCCCGCGTTTTACGTCTGCGGGTCTGGAGACGATGCCGTCTTTCGACTGCGAGCGGAAGTATAACACAAACGGTTTAAAAAGGCAAGAATATTTTTACTGTTCCGGCAGATCAAGGCAGAATTCATACCCAAATAACCGGTTTCGTTGAATCGGCTGGCTTAAAATGCTATACTGCAATGTATTGCTTCGCGGGATTTGTCACGGGTGCATTGACCAATGTGATCTGCAACATGTTCAACTCCAGCGCGATGTATATGTATATACGGCGCTGCCCGGAGACCGGCGCGCGCTGACGGATATCAGGGCAGCAGGCTTTGCATCCTGGCAGCTGCCAACCTGGGGAGGAACAGAATTACCCATGAAAGTTTTCCATATTATCCGCAATTATTTTTGCTACTGCGGAATCGAAAAAGATGAATACAACGCTGTTAAGAAAGCCGCATACATCTCTAATTTCGAGGTGTGGCGGATCCTTCACTTCTTAATGGCGGCAGTGTTCGGCGCTATGTTTATCGGCTCGCTGCGCTATGACCTGCTGAAAGCAAACAGCTGGCTGTACCTGGGAGCTTTTGCCTACTCGGTGTTTGCCATTATCCTCTTCTTTGTCCTGAGGAAGGACTCGATTATTGCCCAGTTTATGATCTACCTGTCCATGTCACTGCTGTTTTTATTCGGCTGTATTCTTTCCCTGAACAGGCCCGATATTCCCGCGGTGACCTTCATCGCTTTCCTGCTGATTACGCCGATGATCATGATCGACAAGCCGTATTTCATGGCCATTGAACTGAGTGCCGCCTCTGCCGTATTCCTGCTGTGGATGCGCGGCGTCAAGCCGCACGATATCTGGCTGATCGATTTCGGCAATGTGATTCCTTTTACGCTGGTCGGCATTTTCCTGAATGTGATTGCCAATTCCCTCCGCATCAGGGAATTTGTCCTGGCAAGGGAAATCAGGATCCAGAAAGACACGGACGACCTGACCGGACTGAATAACAAAGGCGCCCTGACCAGGAAAATCAACCGGTTCCTGCAGGACAAATCAACGGAAAAAGGGCTCCTGTTCATGATGGATATAGATCGTTTCAAGTCGATCAACGATCTTTACGGCCATGACGTCGGGGATGATGTGATTCGCCAATTCGGCAGTGTCCTGGGCAAAATGTTTACCCGCGGCGAGGTCGTCGGCCGTTTTGGCGGGGACGAGTTCATCACATTTATCGGGAATACGGATGATCAGGATACCGCCAGCCGTATTGCCGGCGAAATTGTCAAAAAGGCGTCGGAAACTATTGTCCTGCCGGACAGGAAACAAAAAGTCAGCCTGAGCATCGGCATTGCGGTATACCGCGGAAGCGAACAGAATTATTCCGAAATCTTCAAAAAAGCCGATATTGCCTTATATGAAGCGAAGGCTGATCCGGAAAACAGATATCATATTTATCAAGGCTGAAAGCATGATGATGCCAATCGACGGCATCATCCATGGCGCTGTGGTACATGCAATCCCCGGGACGATGAACAGCGGGCAGGTGAGAAATCATCTGCTTTTTTTATCTTCAAAGATACCGTAGGAGGGTGGACCCGGTTTGACTTGGCGCGGTGACAACTTTTTTCGACTAAAAGTCGAAAAATGCTTGACATGCGGTTCGGCTGCGCTTATACTAAAAACCGACCGATAGTCGAAAAGGAGGACAGGCATGAAGAAAGGCGAAAGAAGGAAGCAGGAACTGCTTCAGATCGCTTACAGGATGTTTATCTCCCGCGGATATGAGAATACCAGCGTGGATGAGATCATCGAGGAGGCCGGCATCGCGAAGGGAACCTTCTATTATTATTTTGAGACAAAAGAGCAGATGCTGGAAGAAGTCATCGGGATGATGATCGAGCAGGAGACGGAAAACGCGAGGCGGATCCTGAAGGCCGGGATCCCCGTGCCGCAGAAGATCATCGGGATCATTTCGTCATTACGGCCCGGGCAGGAGGAACTGCCGATAGAAGGCGCCCTGATGCGGCCGGAAAACATCGTCATGCACGGGAAGACCCGGAAGAAAATTGTGGAAAAGGCGGTGCCGCTGCTTTCGGAAGTTGTGGAGCAAGGAATCGCGGAAGGCATTTTTTCCTGCGACTGTATCCCCGAACGGGTCCGGATGCTGCTGCTCATCAGCAGCGATCTGTTTGATGAGGGCCATTTCACGGAGCGGGATATCGCGGTGTTTATCGATATGACGGAGAAACTGCTCGGGGCGGAACCCGGGACGATGGGCTTTATCAGGGAACTGATCAGGTGAGGACGGAAGAATGAAAGAAAGCAAAAATTTCCGGAAGTTCCTGCTCCTGTGGTCGGGTGAACTGGTTTCTTCCATCGGCGGAGGGCTGACGAGTTTCGGGCTCGGGGTCTATATCTTCCAGCAGACCGGAAGCGCTGCCAACATGGCGCTGGTCACCCTCCTGGGCTTTTTGCCGACGCTGCTGCTTTCCGTGCCGGCCGGGGTGCTGGCGGACCGGTATGACCGAAGGCTCCTGATGATGATCGGAGACGGGTGCTCCGCCATCGGCATCCTGTATATCCTGGTCTGCATGGCGCGCGGCGGAGCGACGCTGGCGCAGATCTGTATCGGGGTATTTGTCAGCGCGTTCTTCTCGGCCCTGCTGGAGCCTTCGTTCCGGGCAACGATCACGGACCTGCTGGACAAGGAGGAGTATTCCAGGGCCAGCGGCCTGGTCTCCCTGGCTGGCAGCGCGAGATACCTTTTTTCCCCGATCATCGCGGGTTTCCTGCTTACGGTCAGCGACATCAGGCTCCTGCTCGTGATTGATATCTGCACATTCTTCCTGACGGTGGCCTGCGCCGCGGTCGTCCGGAAAGGCATCGGGAGCAGGCCGGCGGAAAAGAAGGAACCCTTCCTGCAGAGCATGAAGGAAGGCTGGCGAGTCCTGTGCCTGAACCGGGGCGTGCTGATCCTGGTGGCGGTTTCGTCCGGGATCACCCTGTTCATGGGCATCTTCCAGATCCTGGCGGAACCGTTCATCCTCTCCTTTGCGGACGCCAAAACGCTGGGCGTCGCGGAAACGATCTGCGCCTGCGGCATGCTGGCAAGCGGCATTCTCCTCGGGGCCAAAGGCCTGAAGGGGCATTATGTCCGGATCCTCGGCCTGTCCTTGTCTGCGGCAGGCGTCTTCATGCTCGGGTTCGGGCTGTCCGAAAGCATGGTCCTGATCTGCGCCTTCGGCTTCCTGTTCTTCGCGATGCTTCCGCTGGGCAACAACTGCCTGGATTACCTGATCCGGACCAATATCCCGGACGAGGCGCAGGGAAGGGCCTGGGGGCTGATCGGGTTTCTTTCACAGCTGGGCTACGTCGTGGCCTACGCGTTGTCCGGCACGGCGGCGGACGCGCTGGGCCGGATGAATGGACAGGGGACGGGGAAGGGCGCCGCTGTGGTGATCGTGATTGCCGGGATCTGCCTGGCTGTGACCGCGGCGGCAATCCTGGTCCCGAAGAGCATCCGGGACCTTGAACACCAACAGATAACGGAGGAATAAGAAGATGATGAGTGTACACACCGCAGGCAATGTGATCGCCAAACCCTACAGGTACAGGCCTGTCCTGTTCTTTTTCCTGGCGTACCTTTTTACATGGATCTTCTGGATTCCGGCGATTTTCGTGCCGGACGACCTTGGCGCCGGGCTGATGGCTGTCGGCCTGCTGGCGCCGGCAGTCGTTTCGACCGTATTCGTTCTGGTATCTGGGTCGGACCTGCTGAAGCAGGACCTGAAGAACAAGATTATCGGGTTTTACAAGGTGAAATGGAAGAACGTTTTCCTGGCGATTCTCGTGTTCGCGGGCGTCATTGCCGGGTCGATCCTGCTGTCCCTGGCCTTCGGCCAGTCCCTGGACCAGTTTTCCTTCACGGAGGATTTCTCCTTCACCGGCGTCGGGATCGGCAGTGCCCTGCTGACCGTGACCCTCGCTTCCATCATTGAGGAAGTCGGCTGGAAAGGATACTGCGAGGACTCCATCGGGAACTATATGAACTGGTTCTGGGAATCCATGATCTTCGGCGCCTTGTGGTCCCTGTGGCACCTGCCGCTGATTTTCATCAAGGGGACCTACCAGGCGGGCCTGATGGTCAATCCCCTGTATGTCGTGAATTTCTTTGTCAGCGGGATTCCGCTGGGATTCATTATCACCTGGGTTTACCTGGTGAGCGACCGTTCCATCCTGGCCTGCATGATCTTCCACCTCTTTGTGAATTTCATGCAGGAAAAGATCGCCATGACGCCGGAAACCAAATGCGTGGAGACGATTGTGGTGACGCTGGCCGCGGCAATCATCGTACTGGCCAACAAAGATATGTTCTTTGAGACCCGCCATGTCGGAAGGCTGCTGGAAACGCTGCAGGAACAGAAGGGTTCATAAAACCGGGGCGGGAATTCCCTTCAGCATTGCGGGAGATTGTGGTACAATAGCCTGGAATACGGGCGAAGGGTGAAACGGATGACGGAACGCCAGGGGGATTTTTCCCGGGGAAAGGTATCAACGGTCATTCTCCGGCTCGGCCTGCCGATGATGCTGGCCGAGCTTGTTCACGTGCTTTACAATATCGTGGACCGGATGTATATCGGCCGGATGCCGGGAGACGGGACCATCGCGCTGACGGGGCTGGGCATCTGTTTTCCGCTGATCACGCTGATCGGCGCCTTCGCGAACCTGTGCAGCACGGGCGGGGCGACGCTGGCGACGATTGCGCGGGGAAAACAGAAGGATGAGCAGGCGGAGCGGATCATGGGCACGGCCTTTACCGCCCTGATGGCCATCGGCGCGTTCCTGACCGTGGTCCTGTATTTCACGGCGCCGTTCACGCTGCGGCTGCTGGGCGGGGATGATGAGACGCTTCCGGCTGCCCTGGGGTATTTCAGGATTTATGTGCTGGGGACGATTCCGGTGCTGGTCAGCCTGGGGATGAACCCGTTCATCAACGCCCAGGGATATCCGAAGGTCGGGATGATCACGGTGATTATCGGGGCGGTGCTGAATATCGGGCTGGATCCGCTGCTGATCAACACGGCGGGGATGGGAATCCGCGGCGCCGCGCTGGCGACAGTGGCCTCCCAGGCGGTGAGCGCCCTGTGGGTGCTGTTCTTCCTCCGGCGGAAAGACGTTCCGCTGAGGCTGAAAGGTTTCGTCATGGACCGCAGGGAGATGGCGGCCATCGTGAAACTGGGGCTGACCGGCTTCACCTTCAAGGTGACCAACAGCCTGACCCAGGCGGTTGTGAACATCATGCTCAAGGCCTGGGGCGGCGCCCTGAGCACGCTGTATGTGGGCGCGATGAGCCTGATCAACTCCATCCGGGAGATTATCAGCCTGCCGAACAACGGCATTGTGGCCGGCGGGCAGAACGTGATGAGCTACAACTACGGCGCCCGGGAATACAAAAGGGTATCGGAGTGCATCCGCTTCATTTTCCTGTGCGGCCTGACGATCAACCTGGCCATGTGGGCGCTGATTATGTTCGCGCCGCAGACGCTGATCGGCCTGTTCACGGACGACCGGGCGCTGATCGAAAAGACCATCGAATGCGCGAGGATCTATTTCGCGGCATTCCCCTTCATGGCCCTGCAGCTGACGGGACAGTCCACCTTCGTTTCCCTGAACCGGCCGAAGGCAGCGCTTTTCTTCTCGATGCTGCGCAAAGTTGTGCTGGTGACCCCGCTGACGCTGCTGCTGCCGAACATCGGGCTGGGTGTGCACGGCGTCTTCTGGGCGGAGATGATCAGCCAGGTCCTGGGGGCGAGCGCCTGCTTCATAACAATGTATCTGCTGATCTGGAGAAAAATGAAGGAAAACAAGCCTTTGGCAGCGAAATAATACAATTTAGTAAATTATGCGGTTTCCGGCCGCAATGAGGAGGATGCACCATGGCACTGACCCCTAAAGATATCGCCAAAATGCTGGATCATTCCACCCTTCAGCCCTGGCTGACGGAGGACGACATACGCCGCGGCTGTGAAGTCGCGCTGAAATATGAAACGGCAAGCGTGTGCGCGCGCCCCTGCGACGTGCCGATTCTCAGCGAAATGCTGAAGGGCAGTACCGTGAAGGTCTGCACGGTGATCGGTTTCCCCCACGGCGCCCACCAGACCGCCATCAAGGTGGCCGAGGCGAAACAGGCGCTGGCGGAGGGCTGCGAAGAGTTGGACATGGTGCTGAACATCGGCAAGCTCAAGCACGGCGACGCTGATTATGTGGAGAACGAGATCCGCCAGCTGGCGGAGACCGCCCACGCGGCCAGCGCGATCCTGAAAGTCATTCTCGAGACCTGCTACCTGACAGACGAGGAGAAGATCCTGGCCTGCCGCCTGAGCGAGAAGGCCGGGGCGGACTTCGTCAAGACCAGCACGGGCTACGGCTCGGCAGGCTGCACGATTGAGGACCTGAAACTGATGCGGGCCAACGTGTCGGAGGCAGTCCGAATTAAAGGCTCCGGCGGCATCCGGGACCTGGATACGGTCCTGTCCGCGCGGGCCGTCGGAGCAAGCCGCTGCGGGGTGAGCGCCACGGAGAAGATTATGGCGGAAGCCGAGAAGCGGTACGCGGAAGGTGCGCTGAAGGAGATCAGCGACCTGAAAGAAATGAACGGCGGATATTAAGTGAATTCATCATTCATAATGAATGATTATGAATGATTCATTATCAGAATAAGAGGTTGTTTACGATGTACAATAAAGTTGCGACAGATATGAATTTTGTGGCCCGGGAGAGGGAAATCGCGAAGCTGTGGAAGGATAAGGACATCATCCGCAAGAGCTTTCACCACCGGGACGGAAACGAACACTTTACATTCTTTGACGGGCCGCCCACAGCCAACGGCAAGCCGCATATCGGCCATGTGGAGACCCGGGCCATCAAGGACCTGATCCCGCGCTACCAGACCATGAAGGGCAAGAGCGTGCTGCGCAAGGCCGGCTGGGACACCCATGGCCTGCCGGTGGAGCTTGAAGTGGAAAAGGCCCTGGGCCTGGACGGCAAACCCCAGATTGAGCAGTACGGCATCGAGCCGTTCATCGCCGAATGCAAAAAGAGCGTGTGGAAGTATCTGCACGAGTGGGAAAAGATGTCCGACCAGGTGGCCTACTGGGTCGACATGGAGCATCCCTACGTGACCTATGAAAATGATTATATCGAGTCCGAGTGGTGGAGCCTGAAGCAGATCTTTGAAAAGGGCCTGCTGTACCAGGGCCACAAGATCGTGCCTTACTGCCCCCGCTGCGGAACCGCGCTGAGCAGCCATGAAGTGGCCCAGGGCTACAAAAACGTGAAGGAAACTTCCGCCTTCGTCCGCTTCGCGGTGAAGGGGGAGGAGAACACTTACCTGCTGGCCTGGACGACCACGCCCTGGACGCTGCCGAGCAACCTGGCGCTGTGCGTGAACCCCACGGCCACCTACTGCCGCCTGGCGGTGGACGGCGTGAAGTACATCATGGCGAAGGCCCTGGTGGAGAAGATCTTTGAGGGCAAGGAAGTCACAATCGAGGAAGAGTTCCCCGGCATGAGCCTGAAGGGCATGGAATACGAACCCCTCTACCGCTTTGTGGAGCCGGACAAAAAGGCCTGGTTCGTCGTGTGCGACGACTATGTCACGATGGAAGACGGCACAGGTATCGTTCACCAGGCGCCTGCCTTCGGTGAGGATGACAACCGGGTGTGCCGCGAGAACGGCCTGCCCTTCATCAACCTGGTGGACACCCAGGGCAAGTTCGTTCCCGAAACGGCCTGGGCCGGCGTTTTTGTGAAGGACGCGGATCCCCTGATCCTGAAGGACCTGAAGGAACGCGGCCTGCTGTTCGCGGCGGTGCCCTTCGCCCATGACTATCCCTTCTGCTGGCGCTGCGACACGCCCCTTCTGTACTACGCCCGCCCCACCTGGTTCATCCAGATGACCAAGCTGCGGGACAACCTGGTGACAAACAACCGGACGATCAACTGGATGCCGGACAATATCAAGGAAGGCCGTATGGGCAACTTCCTGGAGAACGTCATCGACTGGGGCCTGAGCCGGGAACGCTACTGGGGAACGCCCCTGCCGGTCTGGAAGTGTGAGGAGGGCCACCTGCACGTGATCGGCTCCATCAAGGAGCTGCGGGAGATGGCTGTGGCCGATCCGGGCCCGGACATCGAGCTGCACCGCCCCTTCATCGACGCGGTCACGATCCGCTGCCCCGAGTGCGGGAAGGAAATGCACCGGGTGAAGGAAGTCATCGACTGCTGGTACGATTCCGGCAGCATGCCTTTCGCCCAGTGGCACTATCCCTTTGAACACAAGGAAGAATTCGAGGCGAACTTCCCCGCGGACTTTATCTCCGAAGCCATCGACCAGACCCGCGGCTGGTTCTATACCCTGGAGGCCATTTCCACCCTGCTGTTTGACCGGGCGCCTTTCAAAAACTGTATCGTGATGGGCCATACCCAGGACGCCGAAGGACGGAAAATGAGCAAGCACCTGGGGAACGTCGTGGATCCCTTTGAAGTGCTGGACAAATTCGGCGCGGACGCGGTCCGGTGGTATTACTACACGACTTCCGCGCCGTGGCTGCCCAAACGTTTCAGCGAGGAAGCCGTGCAGGAAGGCCAGCGCAAGTTCCTGGCGACGCTGCAGAACACCTACGCCTTCTTCGCAATGTACGCGCAGATCGACGGGTTTGACCCCACGGCCCATCCGCTGGACAAGACGGAACTGACCCTGATGGACCGCTGGATCCTCTCCAAGCTGAATACCCTGATCGCCCAGGTGGACGACGACCTGGCGAATTACCGGGTGACCGAGAGCGCCAACAAGCTGGCCGCCTTCGTGGACGACCTGAGCAACTGGTATGTGCGCCGGGGCCGTGAGCGGTTCTGGGGCAAGGGCATGGGCGGAGACAAGGAAGCCGCCTTCGCGACCCTGTACCATGTGCTGGTGACCTTCGCCAAGCTGTGCGCGCCCTTCGTGCCCTTCCTGGCGGAAGAAATCTACCAGAACCTGGTTGTGAACAATGTGCCCGGAGTACCGGAAAGCGTGCACCTGTGCGATTATCCCGTGGCGGATGAGAGCCGGGTGGACAAGGAAATTGAAGAACAGATGGACGCGCTGGTGGAAGTGGTCCAGCTTGGCCGCGCCTGCCGCAACAGCGCGAACCTGAAGGTGCGCCAGCCTGTGCAGAAGCTCTATGTCAAAGGCGCGAGCTTCGGGAAGGATTACCAGGCGCTGTGCGAAGACGAGCTGAACGTGAAGGAAGTTATCTTCACCGAGGACGCCCGCGCCTTTACCACCTACCAGCTCAAGCCGCAGATGCGCACGCTGGGGCCGAGGTACGGCAAGCTCCTTGGAAAGATCGGCCAGCTGTTGGGCAAAATGGACGGCAACGACGTGGTCGACGCCTTCAACCGGGGTGAGGAAGTCACCTTCATGGCGGATGATACCGAAGTGCGCCTGGCGGCGTCGGACGTGCTGACAGAGCCCATGCAGAAGCCGGGCTTCAGCTCCGCCGAGGACAAGGGCGTGACCGTCGTGCTGGATACGAATGTGCCGGAAGAGCTGATCCGCGAGGGCTATGCCCGCGAGGTGATCTCCAAGGTGCAGACCATGCGCAAGGACGCCGGCTTCGAAGTGACGGACCGCATCAGCCTGTACTACGAGGCGGATGAGGAACTGTCCACGGCGCTGGAAACCTATGGCGACATGATCCGCCGGACCACGCTGGCCACATCCATGCAGGCCGGCAAAGCACCGGAAGGCGCAGTGATCCAGCAATGGGATATCAACGGCAAAAAGGCCGAACTGGGGATTATCAAAGCATGAGAATAGCCATGATCGGGCAGGACGTACCAACGCTCCTGCCCGCCATTTTCGCTGACCTGCTTTTCGCGGGCAGGGAGGCGAACGCCGAAGTGACTGTGGAAGAAGGCAATCCCGCCATGCAGGAAGTGCTACGGGGCTACGGGGAGCAGATCTTCCGCAAAGCCGGCCTCGGCGGGACCATCCTGGTTTCCGCGAAGCGGGCTGAGGTGCTTGATCATGCCGACTGCGTGATCTATGCCGGCGATTACCAGCCCGCGAGCTGTTTCTACCAGGACCGGAACGCCCTGGGTTCAGACGATGAGGACAATCCGGGACTGACGGACCAGGCACGGGTGAACGGCGGCATTGAAGGCCTGTTGCACGCGTTGCGGGCGGGGGAGATGGTCCTGCGCCTGTGCGACGAAATGGACAGGTGCTGCCCGGAAGCCGTTGTCATCAACCTGGGCCAGCCGGTCGCAAGAACCACGGCGGTATTCGCCGACCGGGGCTACCGGGTTTACGGCCTGGGCCGCACGCCCCTGCGCGGCGCCAACGGCGTGGATACCTACGCGAAGCGCCTGCAGATCCTCCCGGAGAACGTGAAGGCGGCCACCGCCGGCCTGCCGGGATTTGCTTTCCTGACGGAAATGAAGGACGGGAAGACGGACCTGCTCGGAAAACTGAAAAAAGCCGCGGAGCGGGGCGAGCTCGGCAGCCTGGCGAAACGCTGGCTGGGCTGGTGGGACGCGCTCCCTGTCGGGGATGTGACGGACCATGCGGAGTTCCTGCCGGCCCAGGAGGGATTTATTCCGGACGAGAAGCCTGAATTCGGGGAAACCGTGGAAAAGCGCAAGGAACGGATCCTGTACATGAACACGGTGCGAGGGCAGGGGGCCGAAAGCCGGGAAGGGGCCATGGCCCAGCTCCTGCTGCTTTCGAAGGTGCCGCCGGTGCGCCCGATGAAACTGGCGCTTGCCCTGCTGAGGAACGAAACGGCTGTCATCCCGGCCGTGGCCAGGCGGAACGGCAAGGCCCTGCCGCAGCTGCCGGAGGAGGCGGTGATTGAGACCGCCCTGGTGCTGAAGGACGGGAAGGATGAAACGCCGGCCGTTCGCGTGCCGGAAGCGCTGGCGGATATCCTGGCTGAGGTGGACCGGGCGAACCGGCTGGCCGCGAAAGCGGCGGAAGGAGACCGGGAAGCGCTGCGGGAGTATGTGGAAACGGACCCGGCGCTGGACGGGCTGGACCGGCTTTACTGCCTGGACGTGGTGGACGCTTTGATCCGGATGTATGAAGATGTGCTGACGCACTTATGATATTGAAAGGGAACGGAGTATGTTCTTAGCTGACAGTTGGGCGGACTATGAGGTGCTGGATACCGGCGACGGCGAAAAGCTGGAACGCTGGGGAGAGATCATCCTGCGCCGGCCCGATCCGCAGACCATCTGGCCGAAGGCGGAGGAAAAGCTGTGGAAGAGCGCCCAGGCACATTACCACCGCAGCGAAAAGGGCGGAGGCGAATGGGAGTTTCTCCGGAAGTTGCCGGAGAGATGGACGGTACGGCACGGGGAACTGGACTTCTATGTGCGGCCGACCGGCTTCAAGCATACGGGACTGTTTCCGGAACAGGCCGCGAACTGGATCTGGATGGACGGGCTGATCCGCCGGGACGGGCGGAAGGACCTGAAAATCCTGAACCTGTTCGGCTATACCGGCGGAGCCACGCTGGCCTGCGCCGCGGCCGGCGCGCATGTGACCCATGTGGACGCCGCGAAGGGCATGGTTCTATGGGCCAAGGAAAACCGGGAGCTCAGCCGCCTGCCGGAGGACCGGTTCCGCTGGATCGTGGAGGACGCCCTGCGGTTTGTGCAGCGGGAACTGCGCCGGGGAAACAGTTATGACGGCATCCTGATGGATCCCCCCAGCTACGGCCGGGGTCCCTCCGGGGAAGTGTGGAAACTGGAAAACGAGCTGTACGGACTGATCGATACCTGCGCGCAGGCGCTGAGCGAAGAACCGCTGTTCTTCCTGGTCAACAGCTATACCACGGGATTCCAGGCCAGCGTGCTGAACAATATGCTGGAGAAGTGCGTGGTGAAACGCTTCGGCGGAAGGGCTGACAGCGAGGAGCTTTGCCTGCCCGTGACAACGGGCGGCGTTCTGCCCTGCGGAGCGAGCGGGAGGTGGCAGCGTGCTTGACATGGCAAGCTCGGTCCTGTACGAGGACAATCATGTGCTTGTAGCCGTGAAACCGCCGAACATGCTTTCCCAGGCGGACAGGACCGGGGATCCGGATATCCTGACCCTGCTGAAGGAATATATCAAAGAGAAGTATCACAAGCCGGGTAACGTGTATCTGGGACTTGTCCAGCGGCTGGACAGGCCGGTGGGCGGGCTGATGGTTTTCGCCCGGACCAGCAAAGCCGCGGCCAGGCTTGACGCCCAGATGCGGGAACACGATATGGGCCGGGAATACCTGTGCGTGGTGACCGGCGATGTGCCGGACACCTTCACGCTGACGGATTACCTGATCCATGATGAGATCAAGAACAAGGAAGTCGTCTGTGAGGCGGACGAGAAGGGCGGCAAACTCGCTGTTCTCCACGGCCGCTGCATTGACCGGCGGGACGGCACAGCCCTGTGCGCGATCCGGCTGGAGACCGGGCGGAAGCACCAGATCCGCGCGCAGATGAGCAATATCGGCGCGCCGCTGTGGGGGGACAACCGCTACGGCAGCGGCATTCCCGGACAGCAGATCGCCCTGTGGGGCTACAAGCTGTCCTTCCGCCACCCGATTCAGCATGAGGCCATGATCTTTCACTCCCTGCCGGAGGGAAACATCTGGAATATCTACGCCGACCTGCTGACCGTGCCTGAAGATACGGACACGCCGAAGGAACGTCCGGCCCTGGTTCTGCGCGAAGAGGTTGTGCAGAAGCTGGAGGAGTTTGAC
>Ga0265298_10006011_pt1 | contig 15091 bp, 14 predicted proteins | sample AusTroGonzalo_MG_3_FD_193486 | JGI IMG/M metagenome (GOLD analysis project Ga0265298, IMG submission 193486) | Bovine rumen microbial communities from tropical cattle in Woodstock, Queensland, Australia - Gonzalo_01 | ecosystem: Host-associated > Mammals > Digestive system > Stomach > Rumen ... | reverse complement strand
GGCCAGATAGCGCTCTGAAAGACAGCCCATCACATAAAGCCGCTCGATACGGCCCTCTGTCTTGGCCTGCGCAAACTCCAGGATGGTATTGATGCTCTCCTCCTTGGCATCATTGATAAAACCGCAAGTATTGACGACAACGATCTCACCTCTTGGATCCTCGCTATCGTGGGTACAATGGTAGCCGTTGGCCTCCATCAGTCCCATCAGCATCTCGCTGTCAACGAGATTCTTCGAGCATCCCAGCGATATGATATCGATCGTCTTCTTCATTCAAACAGCGATTCTACGAATTCTTTCTTATTGAAGAGCTGTAGATCCTGCATGCCCTCACCGAGGCCGATGTACTTCACAGGCACCTTCAACTGGTCGCTGATGCCGATGACCACGCCGCCCTTGGCTGTTCCGTCGAGCTTGGTGATGGCCAGTGAAGTGATCTGGGTGACTGCCGCAAACTGACGGGCCTGTTCGAAGGCATTCTGTCCCGTAGAGCCATCGAGCACGAGCATCACCTCGTCAGGAGCCTCTGGCATCACCTTCTTCATCACGTCCTTGATCTTCTTCAGCTCGTTCATCAGCCCCACCTTGTTATGCAGGCGCCCGGCTGTGTCTATCAGCACCACATCGGCACCATTGGCCTTGGCGCTCTGCAGGGTATCGAAGGCCACAGAGGCAGGATCACTTCCCATCTGCTGCTTGATGACGGGCACGCCTACCCGCTCGCCCCAGATGCAGAGCTGTTCGACGGCTGCTGCGCGGAAGGTGTCGGCAGCACCGAGACAGACCTTCTTGCCTGCCTGCATGAACTGCCAGGCCAGCTTGCCGATAGTCGTGGTCTTGCCCACGCCGTTCACGCCTACCACCAGAATCACGTAGGGCTTATGGTCGCCAGGCAGATCCCAGTTGTCATTGTCCTCCGTGTTGTTCTCAGCCAACAGGGCGGCTATCTCTTCCTTCAGGATATTGTTCAGTTCCGAAGTACTGACATACTTGTCGCGAGCCACGCGCTCCTCAATGCGCTCAATGATCTTCAGCGTCGTATCGACACCCACATCGCTGGTGATCAGCACCTCCTCCAGGTTGTCCAGGACATCGTCGTCTACCTTCGACTTTCCAGCCACAGCACGAGCCAGTTTGTCGAACACACTCGTCTTGGTCTTCTCCAGACCTTTGTCAAGTGTCTCCTTTTTGTTTTTGTTGAAAAAACCAAATATTCCCATAATATAATCGATTTCAAGGGGCAAAGATAATAAAAAAAAGCGATACAACAAAAAAAGAGGTCGCAAATTGCTTTGCAACCTCTCATTTTTATCTCAAATATCAATTTAGTTCTTGAAGAAGTCCTTTACGGCCTCGTTGGGAACCATCTGCTCGTCGAAGATGTAAGCACCAGTCTTGGGGCTCTTTACCATCTTGATCACCTTTGTGTAAGCGCGACCATCCTTTGAACCTTCATGGAGGGTAGCAACGGTTTTCTTTGCCATACTTCAGTCGTATTATTTAATTTCCTTGTGAAGAGTCATCTTCTTCAGGATGGGGTTATACTTCATCAGCTCCAGACGCTCAGCCGTGTTCTTACGGTTCTTCACCGTGATATAGCGGCTTGTGCCGGGCAGACCACTGTTCTTCATCTCGGTGCACTCCAGGATCACCTGGACGCGATTACCCTTTGCTTTCTTGTTTGCCATCGTTATTAGTCTCCTATCACTTTAATGTCCTTCCAATCTACATAACCTTTGGCAACAGCCTGCTTCAATGCAGCGTCAAGACCTACCTTGTTAATCATGCGAAGGCCAGCGGCGCTGATCTTCAACTGAATCCAGCAACCCTCCTCTACATAGTAGAACTTCTTGCTGAACAGGTTGACATCAAAGCTTCTCTTTGTGTGGTGCTTTGAGTGAGACACATTACAACCTATCTGTGCCTTCTTTCCTGTAATTTGACAAACTTTAGACATTTCTATCTACTTTTTTTGTGTACTTTTTACTAACTTATTCCAAACAGGGTGCAAAATTACACATTTTCTTTGAAATGAGAAAACGCGGAATGTCGTTTTGACCAACAATTAATGTTTTTTAACTCATTCCTTCCCTTCCGCAACTGTCTCAGCCTTAAGATAGTCCAAAAACAGCGCCATAGCCCTGTTGGTTGCAATCGCCAGATTGATATCCCGGCCGTGATCTTCCTCAACTTTGACAGTCATCACCTTTTTAGCATTACCGCAGGCCAGCCAAATCGTTCCCACAGGGATGTCCTTGGTGCCGCCAGTAGGGCCGGCAACACCCGTGGCTGAGATGGCATAGTCGGTGTTCAATGCCTTGCAGGCTCCAACGACCATCTGCCTGGCCACCTCTTCGCAGACAGCGGTCTGCTCCTCCAGCACCTGATGGTCGACGCCCAAGAGCGACTCCTTGATCTCATTCACATAGGAGATGATGCCACCCTTGAAATACTTGGAAGCTCCTGGCACAGAGATGATGGCCTCTGCGATGCGTCCACCAGTACAACTCTCAGCCGTGCTGACCGTCTTTTCCATTTCCCAAAGCAGTTCACTCACTTCCCTGCTAATCACTTTTGCTTCGAAATCCATATTCACTATTCACTTTTCACTATTCACTATTCACTTAAACGTCACTTTCGAGAAGGCGGGGGCGTCGATGGGACAGAACTCCTTGTCGAGATACTTGTAATACCCCACGATACCAATCATCGCCGCATTATCCGTCGTATAGCTGAACTTAGGGATGTAGATCGTCCATCCATACCGCTTCTGCGCGTCATAGAAAGCATTGCGCAGCCCGTTGTTGGCACTCACGCCGCCAGCCACGGCCACATGCTTGATGCCCGTCTGCTTCACGGCTTTCTTCAGTTTCTTCATCAGGATGTCAACGATGGTCCACTCCAGCGAGGCGGCAATGTCCTCCTTATGCTTCTCGATGAAGTCTGGGTCTTCGGCCACCCACTTCTGTAGGGAGTAGAGGAACGAGGTCTTCAGTCCCGAGAAGCTGTAGTCGAGGTTAGGGATCTGCGGCTCTGCAAAGGTGAAGGCTTTCGGATTACCCTGCCGCGCCAGACGGTCGATGATAGGACCACCGGGATAGCCCAGCCCCATCACCTTCGAACACTTGTCGATGGCCTCGCCTGCTGCGTCATCGATGGTCTGCCCAAGCACTTCCATATCGTTGTAGGCATTCACCTTGACGATCTGCGAATTACCACCACTCACCAGCAGGCAGAGGAATGGTAGAGGCGGAATGGAAGTATCGGCTTCGGGCTCACGAATGAAGTGTGCCATCACATGCCCCTGCAGATGATTCACGTCGATCAGGGGAATCCCCAGCGAACGGGCAAAACCCTTGGCAAAACTGACGCCCACCAACAGCGAACCCATCAGACCAGGGCCTCGTGTGAAAGCCACAGCCGACAACTGTTCCTTCGTGATGCCAGCCCGCTTGATGGCTTCATGCACCACAGGCACTACATTCTGCTGGTGTGCCCTCGAGGCCAGTTCAGGCACCACGCCTCCGAAAGCCTCATGCACAGCCTGCGATGCCGTCACGTTCGACAGCAGCACGCCATTCTTCAGCACAGCCGCAGACGTATCGTCACACGAGCTCTCTATACCTATTATATATATATCCTGATCCATTTTGCCTGCAAAATTACAAATAAAAAACGAGCCCACCAAACGATAGGCTCTGTTTTATATTATTTAGCATAGTCTTATGTTACTTTGGATACTGCGACAAGGGCTTCTGTCGGTTCATCTTGAGCCAGCGGTTCCAGCCAGTGAGCTTGTCAAAAATCAACTGTGAATAAGTGTCGTCACCCGTGCTGCCCCATGTACTCTCATCCTGACTCGTAACGGTGCCGTCAGGCCCATATGTAGTGGTCTGCATTGTTCCGTTCCAATTGTATTTTGAGATTTCCAACAATCGATTGTTTTCATCATCGAGCATCAGCTTTTCCCACGAGCCATTGGCACCAAAGAGGAAATTAAAAGTTGGCAGACCACGTTCTTCAGTAGCCTTCGTGCCACGTGAGTTCAGCTTACTCTTCATCATTCCGTCTTTCGCTTTACGGGCGGCATCAACTAATGCTGTCGAAGGCACGCTGACCATCAGGCTGTCGAAATAGGCACAAAGGTCGTAGAGCGGATATTCCGTTTCGTTGGCAACTGCCTTGGCACTTACAGCATCTATTTTCTGTGCCAACTGCGGGTCGCTATAGTCTTGTGTCAACTGGTCGATGAACGCCTTGAGGGCAGGAGCAGCACTCCGTAATTGGTCACTGCTGATGGCATTGATGTCGCTCGCTGCGTAGTCGCCCGGGTTGATACCGGCCTCCTCGCAGCGCAGCCAGTAGTCGGCCACGTCGTCACAATAGCCTGCCAGTGCCTGCCCATAGCTCGCGCTGGTGGCAAGGCGTCTGACCAGACATGAGTATTCTCCACCCACATCGGGGGTATAATATGTCGCGCTGACTATGTACGGCGTCACCTCGTGCAATTCATAAAGTGCCTCAACACAGTTCATCAGACAAGCGTCAAGATACACAGCGTCGAGAGTCACACCCGAACGCTCTATAGCAGTACGCATGGCGCGGATAGAGAGACATTGGCCATTGTAGCCGTCGTCGTAGAGAATGCCCCGGGTTGTCGGCCGCAGGGTTTCGGAACGATCGTCCTGCGGGGCATAGCCACGCCCATGGTCAGAGAAGACAAGGACGTAGTGGCGTGCCGGACGCACAGCGGCAGCATAGCTGATGTAGTGTGCCAGCGTATCGGCCATGGTAATATCGATATTACCGCCATCGCCGCCATAGATATTGTCTGACGTAAACTGAAGCTGAGGATTGTCGGCCTTGCTTTTGTCCACAACAAACCTGTATGCTGTGGCTTTATGGAAATCAAAGCCACGCTCATCGAGTTCTTCCAACATGTCAGGGTTAGGATTGAATGAGTTCTTGAAGAACACCACAGCATCTATGTTGCTATTGTCACGAAGTCCGCGGTATAGCTGGCGAAGGTTTTCGTATATGTCAGCATCAAGGTTTCTGCCCCCAACACCGTAGAAGATGATGGTACACTCGGACAACGTCGGTTGCTCATGACCTGAATTGTCGCTATTGTCGCTGCATGACATCAGCAACATGTTGCCGCTAATGAGGGTTGCAAACATCACCCATGATAATACTTTCTTTATCATACAATCAGACTTTCCTTAATATGACAGAATTTCGACGCCATGCTCAGTCATCACGAGCGTATGCTCCCACTGGGCGCTGGGCTTCTCGTCCTCCGAGATGACCTCCCAGCCATACGGGTCGTCGGCATCGATGAACACCCGCCACGTCCCCATGTTGATCATGGGCTCGATGGTGAACACCATGCCCGGCACCAGCAGCATGCCCGTCCCGCGATGGCCGTAGTGGTTCACGTCGGGCTCCTCATGGAACTTCAGCCCCACCCCATGACCAGCCAGGTCACGCACGATGCCATAGCCGTATTTCTTGCAATGCTTCTCTATCGCGTGGCCGATATCACCCACAAACCCGTAGGGCTTGGCAGCCTCCATGCCTATCTCCAGACACTCCTTCGCCACACGCACCAGCTGCTCCTTCTCAGGCGTGGTCTTGCCGATGATGAACATGCGGCTCGCGTCAGCATAGTAGCCATCGAGGATGGTCGTAAAGTCCACGTTGATGATGTCACCCTCCTCCAGCACATCCTCCTCCTTGGGGATGCCGTGACAGACCACCTCATTGATCGAGGTACACACGCTCATGGGGAACCCCTCATAGTTCAGGCAGGCGGGGATGGCATGGTGCTCCTCGCAGTACTGGCGGCATATCTGGTCGATCTCCAGCGTGTTCATCCCTTCATGGATCGCATCAGCCACCGCATCGAGCACGCCCGTGTTCACGACACCCGCCTTGCGGATGCCCTCTATCTGCTCTGGCGTCTTAATCAGGTCGCGTGTCGGAACAAGCTTTCCCTTGTTCTCCCAGTACATGATGGTCTTGTCCATCTCCGTGGGCTCCTGTCCCGACAGGCAATGCCAGCGTCTCTTCTTCTTGAATGCAGTCATCTTATACCTTATTAATATATATAAGCGGGTGCAAAGGTACGAATAAGTGAGCAAAAAACCAAATAAATTTGATTTTTTCGAACGGGAGTACCTTCGACCGCAGGTCTGAGGTAGTGTATAATTTCGAGTTAGCGAAGAGAATGAACATTTATTTTCATTCTTGAGCGTGAGAAAGTTATCTAAATCGAGCGAAATACAAAATAAATCACGATTTTTTTTTATTTCCGAGGAACACATTGGATATCCCCCAAATCCATGCTATTGACTTTGCACGGAGGAAAGTCGGACTTTCCTCGGAGGAAACCTCGACTTTCCTCCGGGGAAACTCCCAGTTTGCCAGCCAAACGGTCGGCCATATTCACCTCAGGCAGGTTGAAGTACTGCGTGAAACCACCCTGCGCCTCGAGCGCCATCGCGTTCTGGATTTTTTCTTCAGCCTCATCGTGCTGACGAAAATCACGGCAAACGGCTTTCGCGAGAGTCGTCAATTGACCCTTATTATCACCAGAATGGGCTACGATATTGGCCATCATGCCCGTCGGCTCCTTCCAACTAAAGTCCGGGTACTGAAATTCCGCGCCGCTGATGTGTGCGCCAAGGATGGGGAAAAACATCGGAACCATAGGTTCTTGCATATTTTCCGAGACCTGCGAGAGCAGGATTTTGATGCATTTTGTGCCCTTACCGAGGTTCGGCATCACAAGTGCTGTTGATTTTGAAATGTTGTATCTCATTGATATTCTGCTTTTTAGATGATTCTTTGATGACCGAGCGTTCCAGTTCCAGTTGTTCCAGTTTGTTTTTAGATGTCCCAATAATCCGCATTATTACATATAACTATCTATATATCAATTAATTATAATACTTTTAATAGAATCTTTGCTCCTCATTTTTTAATTGGAACAATTGGAACTGGAACGCCAGGCCTTACTTCTCATCCTTATTTCTATGCCGCACTCGTATTTCAGAGGGATTATTGATATGCGGCTTTCTTGCATTTGCTTGCACAGTTTCCGCCCTTTGTGCAAATAATCAAGAAAAAAACAGCTAAATATTGGGAACGTATTGTAAAACATCACACCGCGCCCCCGCAAACGGCTGGAAGTCCCTCATGACACAAAAGTGTTTCTTTGTCATTCTAACAAAAATACCGATATCATTGAACATGTGATGCATAAGATCCCTCTTTAGCAATCTTCACATAAATTGGAGTTTTTTCGTCGGCAGGAGTATCTTCTTCAAGTGAGATAACATAGAATACATATCCATCTATCTTATATTTTTTGTACCATTGATAGGGCTCAACGCCAGAATCACGTAAACCGCAGAACCACACGCCCCCATTAAAGGGAATACCCGTTGTATAAGCTATAAGTGGGGTGTCGTTACCCACACCAGCAGTAAATGTTTCCATTAGGATTTTCATCTTGTCAAAGCACACGACATCTTCAAATAGTTTCTGATTGTAATTCATTGGATAAAAACAGGCGATGCGAATACTATCTTTCCCATAAGGAACTGCCATAAAGTCCAATGTCTCTATGCTATCCGACATAATGAAATGCTGATAATCGTTGAGTAATTGACGTTCTGTGAAAACACCTTTGTCACATACGATTTTCCTAATTTTGGCACGCTTCCCATTAAAATCACCTTTAAGTGTCAAACGGTAAGACTGAACTCCTTGCAATTCAAAGTATTGGGACATATAGTCTGACAGGGAGTCATTCTTATTGGTATACTCAACTTTTACTTGTTGGGCTAATGCCACCAAACTTGATATGGCAATCATTAATGCCGTTGCAATACTTTTCATATTATATCTATTTTATTAAGTTCATTAATTTATCCCCATAATTAAAAATACGAAAGAGGCGCAGACCTTCGCCATACGCCTCACGGTTCACCACAAACCATACCTATATACGGGAGAAATCTGCGCCCTATTGGGGGCAGCTCCAATAATAGGTATTTGCCCTTTTCTCGTGGTGGTGAATGTGAGGCAATCGAGCAAATATGTCTTGTGTCTCATACGAAACACGCTGCAAATATACGGATTAATTCGGAAAGTTCCAAATAATTTCGGGAAAAAGTTGTTGATGTGGTTGATTGCTGGTTACATAAATACATTTAAATTCACGCATGAAAAGTTAGTGAATTGAGGAATTATCACTAAATTTGCAGCAGAGATTTAATAAATAACGGATTATGAAGAAGATTTTGACTTGTTTACTGGCTACTTTGGGGCTGACGACGGCCTGTGGCCAGCAGAATTTTGAGAACATGGATGTGAATGGTTTCGCGGCTCTGATCGAGGATTCCTGTGTGGTACTGCTGGATGTCCGAACGGCCAGCGAATTTGCAGAAGGGCATCTTGCGGGAGCCATCAACATCGACCAGGGACAAAGTGATTTCATGGAGAAGGCCAAGGCTGCACTACCGACGGACAAGAAGATTGCCATCTATTGCCGTAGTGGCCGTCGCTCTGCCAACGCAGCTGGCAGGCTGGCTGCCGAGGGTTATCTGTGCGTGAACCTCAAGGGCGGCATCATCGCCTGGAAAGAGGGTGGCAAGCCTACGGTAAAACCGGACTGACAGACATTCTTTCTAATTCAATAATAAAAACTACAACATTTAACTAAAAAGGTATGAAAAAGTTACTAGTAACCCTCGCAATGCTGAGCACAAGTACCCTGATGCTCCATGCGCAACAACTGACACTCCAGCTTGACAAGGCTGAAACGGAGGTAAGTCCAATGCTTTATGGACTGATGACCGAGGAGATCAACTACTCTTATGAAGGCGGGCTCTACACTCAACTGGTGCCCAACCCATCTTTTGCCGACATGTTCAATCCTGGTGGAAGGCGCCGTGGGCGTCCCAATCCAAATGCGCCTCGCTACACGGTAAGACCTGACCGCTGGCAGCTTACTGACACCGTGAAGGTGCGGGTGCGCCAGAACAGACAAAATGGCATCAACGAGGCAAACCCGACCTCTCTCGTCGTGAACTGTGAACAGGCCGGCCTGGGAATAGTCAGTGAAGGCTACTGGGGATTTCCCATCCGGAAGGACACGGCCTTCAAGGGGGCGGTCTACGTGAAGAATCCTGCTCCACGGGAAAACGAAAGCATTGTGCCCGTGAAATCGCTGACCATCGCCCTGAAGAGTGCTGACGGCAGCTCTACATTCGCAGAGACAAAGGTGAGCGGCTTCACTAACGACTGGAAGCGATATGACATCGAGCTGGCCATCCCTGCCACCCAGGCAGACACAAAGGACGCCAGGCTTTTCATCATCGCCAACGAGGCAGGAAGCATTGAACTGACCCGCGTGACCTTGTTTGCCCCCAGCTTCAAAGACCGAAAGAACGGCCTGCGCATCGACTTGATGGAGATGATGGCCGAAATGCGGCCCAAATTCCTGAGATTCCCTGGAGGCAACTATCTGGAGGGAAACAACTTTGCCAACCGCTTCGACTGGAAGCAGACGATTGGCAACCCTGACGAGCGTCCTGGCCATCAGAGTCCGTGGGGCTATCGTTCTACTGACGGACTGGGGCTGCTGGAGTTCTGCCAGTGGGCTGAGGATGCTGGCGGTGAGCCCGTAGTGGGTGTCTTTGCCGGCTATGTGCTGAGCGGTGACCATCTGGACGGAGACTACATCAAGCCATTCATTCAGGATGCGTTGGATGAAATCGAATACATCATGGGCGATGCCTCTACCAAGTGGGGAGCAGTCCGTGCACGTGATGGCCATCCGGCACCATTCCCCCTTCACTATGTGGAGATAGGAAACGAGGATTTCTTCGACCGCAGCGGCAGTTACCCCAATCGTTTCAAGATGTTCTATGAGGCCATCAAGGCGCGCTATCCCCAGCTTCAGATCATCTCAACGGTAGGCTACAACGCATTGAAATCAAAGGCCATTCCCAATCCTGTCGTCGACGTGATTGATGAGCATTACTATCGCAATGCGCAGGACATGTACCGCAATGCCTTCCAGTACGACAGCTATGACCGCAAGGGTCCGAAGATATTCTGTGGCGAATGGGCTACCCGTGAGGGTTCACCGACCACCAACATGAATGCGGCTCTTGGCGATGCTGCATGGATGAGTTGCATGGAGCGCAATTCCGACATCTGCATCATGTCGTGCTATGCGCCGCTGTTCGTCAATGTGGAGCCGGGAGCCATGCAGTGGGCCAGCGACCTCATTGGCTATGATGTGCTGACCGCCTACGGCTCGCCATCCTACTGGGCGCAGGTGATGTTCTCAAAGTATCTGGGAGACCGCATTGTGCCCGTGGAAGCCATCGACATCCCCAAGCAGAAGCTGGACCGTAACGATGAGGCCAATGCCATATTCTATACCGCCACAAAGGATGCCAAGACTAGCAAGACCTACCTGAAGCTGGTCAATGCCGTGGGCGATGCCCAAAAGCTGACCATCAAATTGGAAGGCGCCAAGAAGGTCAAGTCGAAGGCCAAGAAAATTGAGTTGAAGTCCACTCGCCCGGAGGACACCAACTCTATTGACAATCCTCGCAATATCGTTCCACAGGAATCTACTCAGAAGGTGGGCAGGCAGTTCCCCATCACGCTGGCTCCCTACTCTATCACGGTGTTAGTGATGGAATGACCCCAGAAAGACAGAGAGCCTTGTCCGGTTGGGCAAGGCTCTATTTATAGGGATGAAAAGGAAATCAATGGATTCTATTCTTCGTCGTTCACCATATCATTTGATTTGATATAATTCTTCAGTTTATCTATAACGTCTTTTTTTTGTTCTTTAATGACCGTCCCATTAAAACTCCAATCGGTGAAATAGGCCTCAATGGTATCCCCTCTATCTCTCATCCATTCTGTAAGCCATGCAGAAGTATAAAGTTTGATGGGTTGGAGACTGTTGAATCCTTTCCGTGGAAAACGGCCTTCACAAATGGCAGTAGACATGGTTCGCATAGTCTGTTCATACAACACCTTCTCCTGTCCATCTACTAACAGCGTCAAACGGAAAAATCCACTCGTTCTATCACCTTCTGTTATCTCTGTCTTTAGCCGAAACCATCGACCTATCGGTACTTCCTGATGCTCGTCGCTTCCCCTTGCTACATCAATATATTTTCCATCAATATAGTCCTGTGCCTTAAAACCAAAATGCAATTTGCCTTTCTTACTCTTCCAAAGTCCTACTGTAATGCGAAAGGTGGTCTTGTGACTACCGTGTAGCGCATTCCAGAATTCCTGTAGGGTGAGCCATGTAATGGGATTAGGACAATAATTCAAATCATTCATCGCTGCGGGTAAGAATACTGATACTTCTGAAACAAACGAGCCGAATCCTGGTCTTTTAACGAATTCCATCTGTATACGCGTCTTTAATGGTTTGCCACCATTGTAAACATTAGGACAGGCAGCTACAAAATGTAATGCACATTTACCGTCAAGTCCAGGTGCGTCTACCACTTCGGCCTTAGCGGCTTCCAAGTTTTTCATTTCATATTTGATGAAGATGTTACCCTGTTGCTTCGTGTTATAGCGGTCGAATACGGAAGCCACCGAGTGGGAGGTACTAACCAATCGGCAACTATTTTGATCAACCTGCAATCCATCGAAAGCAGTGCTGAAATGAAACTTCTCTTGGGAATAGCTAAAAAGGCAGATAAAGAAACTGAGAAAGATGATAAAATACTTTTTTTGCATAATAGATACTTATGATAATAGACCAATACTTTTAAGATAATTTTCCGACAGAGCATTTTCCGAGCAATACCTATCAGCCTCGGCTCTTGCATAATGAGCCATAGATAGCAAGTCGGTCTGTCCCAATATGCATTCCTCTAAAACTTTTGCCAAGGCCATTGAATCTTTGCTGGCATATATAATTCCGTTCTTTCCATTATTTATGATTTCTGAATTATAAGCCCAGTCAGAGACGAGTACGGGGAGAGCGGCAATAAAGGCATCAATAAACATACCTGAGAACCCCTCAGAGGGATGTATAGTGGGGAAGAGCATGGCATGATACTCTGCAAGCGTGTCGTAGCCAGCCGGTGAACGGAGGTCTAACAAACCTTTGTAAGCCACGTTATGGAACTGTTTGATACCATCAAAATACGACTCCTGATACGTTATATCAATCATGCCATAGAAATCAACGGTGAAGCGATCTTGATAGTTTTTCGCATTCAGATATTTGATAGCCTCCAACAGATAGTCACAACCCTTGCTAGGCATAATGCGACTGAGAAAGACAAAATGGATGGCGGAACTAACTTTTCTTTTCGCCATTGCTTGCTCTATGTTGGGATAGTAAGTGATGGCCTTAAAGTTTGATACAAGCCGTGCATTGGTCACCCCTGCATCCATCAACTCTGTTATCATCCCCTTGCATTGTACCAGGTTGTAGGTGACATAGTTGAACACGTCGGCACGAAAACGGCCTTCCTTAACTAACCGTCCAAAGTTACCACCCACTACCCAGTGGATAATTTCGCGGTGGATGCCAATTCGTTTGAACAGCTTTAACATCGAGTATACATTCTTGGCAGAAGTAGATAAAATAATGGTCGCATGAGGCTGAGTGAAGAAGGCCCATAATGCCTGTAGATAAATCCACGGATGACGTCTCTTCTTATAAAAATCAAGCACCGTCACACGGCAGTATCGACACAACACAGCTATGATATGTTGATTCTTCGTAGTTTCACCATCAACGGGTGCTCTTCCTTGATTTACCCAACCGACAAAAATGACTTTTTTCATAATTACTAACTATATACAGTTCATTTGTCCTTTATTTTCACAATCTTAGCAGGTACACCAGCCACGACAGCATTATCTGGAACGTCTTGATTGACTACAGCACCAGCAGCTATGGTCACATTATTACCAATGAACTTCAGGAGACGGCATCTCAATGAGTCCTAACTCACTAAGAATGCTGTTCCCACTGAGTCCCGTGTCCTCAATGATTCTAAGCTGCTGTAAGGATATCGATGCCATCTTGCTCTATCTGTTGTCTGAAAAAGGGTAGATTATAAGTGCTGTTGAGGTCGACCTTGCAGCCGAGGACATCCTCAAGATATTGTGCTGCTTCGATGTAATTAAAGAACTTTGGAGGCATGGATACAAAAAAACGATATCGCTGCCTTCATGATGATCGCCTCTGGCCACTGAACCGAAAAGACGCATCGATGTAATGCCCAACCGCTCTTGCAGCTTGGGCAGATGTTCTTTCAACAGATCTATGTATTCTTGAGAAGTCTTCATATGAGATTATATTTCTGCTGCAAATTTATATATAATTTCTGAGATTATTAGCCAGTCGAGATAAAAACTTTCATAAATTGCCCCGAAAAATAAGAAATCAAGGCTCACGTACGCTCAATCCTATCTTTTTACGTGCTCTAAGTCACAATTTGTTATCTTTGAGAGGTATTATCCGTATTATTATCTAATCCTCAAATTATTTCCTGACTTCGGCAGTTTTAACATTTCAAATGGTATAACCTGCTAAAAAAAACGACAAACAGGGAATTTTGCATGGTGACTGGGTGACTCCAGATTTTTGCTAATCTTTGCTCCATGTTCCCACGCAAAAAGAGAAACAGGCACCATCTGTGTGGTTGTAATAGACAAGAGCCTTGGCGGCTTCAAGGAGGTCAAGAGCTTCGGTGTTGCAAAGACCGTAGAGGAAGCAGACCGCCTGTACGCCAAGGCATCTGAGTGGGTACGCAGGTATTGCGGACAGCTGGAGATCGACTTTGCTCCTGACTTCGGCGATGCGTCACCCTTTACCATAAAACAATATAAGTAACAAAAAACACGCTGCACCTGAGGCACTTCGCGCACCTGAATAAAAATTCATATCGACTTTTTGTGGGGAAAAAGGAGTCTTTTGGGCTCTGACAGGAGGCTCTTTACGAAAAATTAGAGGCTACTTTTGTCGCTGCGGAGGCCTCTCTCATCTGAAAAGAGCCTTCTGTTTGTGGAAAACAAGTTGTTTTCTATGGAAAAGACTATTTTTCTGGCTTTTGGGAGGCTTCATGCACCTAAATAGCATCTGCTTTTGAATAGATATGCACAGACTGTATGTTTATTGAAAACATATGACACGAACAATCCCTGGAATTTGTTTACCTTAGCAACCAGACAACTAAGATTAGGGATTATGATTTTTTCTTTTCCATAAGTCAATAAGTCAGCTGAGCAAAAGTTAGTCCTACAGATTGTTTGTTTTTTAGGTGCACGAGGTGCCTCAGGTGCAGCATGTTTTTTGTAAGGTAGTAATCAGTTGCTTCATCCTGTTGTATATTCAATTATTCTCTTATGGTCTGATTTTCTATGACTTGTAAAATCATTGTGCCGAAAAGCGTTGAAAGCACCGAAATCAGGAAGACGCTCATAACTGTAAGAAGAGCATCGAGAGGCTGCGCAAGGAATACAGCAGCGGAATACTTACCAAAGCATCCGTCAACAGGCGTGGATATAACAAGTTCCTTACCATATGCACTTGACTTCGGCGATGCATCCACCAAAACTTTATTCCTTACAGAAAAGCACCAGCATATTAGGTCTCTCTTCGACATCAAGGTCATATTAGGCAAGTAGCAGAAAATAAAAAAATAGCGGACGCGCGAAAAGGGTGACGTATCGCCAAAGTCAGGAGCATGGGATAGGCGTTCAGATAGCTTTGAAATAGCGTGCCATTATTGTTTGACTATCGTCGGGTCAATTTTGATAGCTATTTGCGCGAAAAAAACAAAAAGTTTGAATAAATCGACGAAATCCGATGGTTTAATGCAGTTATTTGACTTTTTTTCACTACTTTTGTAGCGATTTTCCGCGTTCTCTGTTGGATGATTGCCGTTTTAAACGGCTAATTGAAAGACAAGACAGCTCACGACGTGCTAAGAGAGATGAAGTCTTCGGATGGAGTCGAACGAGGCGGGCAGCATCGGAAAAGCCGCAAGGTGATTCCGTATGAGGTGGAAGCGGG
>Ga0265298_10006010_pt1 | contig 15091 bp, 13 predicted proteins | sample AusTroGonzalo_MG_3_FD_193486 | JGI IMG/M metagenome (GOLD analysis project Ga0265298, IMG submission 193486) | Bovine rumen microbial communities from tropical cattle in Woodstock, Queensland, Australia - Gonzalo_01 | ecosystem: Host-associated > Mammals > Digestive system > Stomach > Rumen ... | reverse complement strand
CTGAACGCACACCATGACCGGCTTGCCGTCGGCAACATACACGAGAGACTTGACGAAGCGGTCGGCGGGAAGGCCGAGGAAAGAGGCGACCTCTTCGATCGTCTTGGCGTTAGGCGTCGCGACCTCTTCATACGCGGGGCAGTCGGCGTCGGCACACGGCGCGGCGCGGCGCTCCGCCTTCTCGAGATTTGCCGCATAACCGCAGCCGTCGCAGAACGCGATGCCGTCTTCGCCAGCGTCGGCAAGCACGTGGAACTCGTGCGTCATCGAATCGCCCATGTCACCGCCGTCGGCCTGCACAGGAACGGCCTTGAGCCCGCAGCGCGCGTAGATGCGCTCGTAGGTGTGGTACATGTTCCAGTAGCTCTTGTCCGCGCCCTCGGCGTCCGTGTCGAAGGAGTAGGCGTCCTTCATGAGGAATTCCTTGGAGCGCATGAGCCCGAATCTCGGGCGCGTCTCATCGCGGAACTTCCACTGGATCTGGTAGATCGTGACGGGCAGCTGGCGATAGGAGCTGACGAGCGACTTCGCAAGGTCGGTGAAGACTTCCTCGGCGGTGGGGCCGAGCGCGAACTCGTGTTCGCCGCGGTCGCGGAGCTTGAACATGTTCGGGCCCATCGTGTCCCAGCGGCCAGTGGTGCGCCAGAGCTCCGCCGGCTGCAGGATAGGCGAGACAATTTCGAGCGCGCCGGCACGATCCATTTCCTCGCGGACGATCTCCATGATCTTCTTGAGCGAGCGCATGCCGAGCGGCAGGTACGCGTAAAGTCCGCCGGCGACCTTGCGCGCGAGGCCGGCGCGCATCAGGAGGCGATGAGAGTCGATTTCGGCGTCACCGGGATTCTCCCGGAGCGTCTGTATGAGAGATTTCGTCCATTTCATGATTGGGATATTATACCAAATCCGCGCGCGTGGAATTTGGTATACTTTACCGCGAATGAAACATCCAGCCATATTCAGACGGACGGAGCTGATGCTCGGAACCGAGGCACTCGACGCGCTCGCGCGCACGAAAGTCGCTGTATTCGGGCTCGGCGGCGTGGGCAGCTGGTGCGCCGAGTCGCTCGTCAGGTCAGGCATCGGGAAACTGCTCCTCGTGGACTCCGACCGCGTCTGCATCACGAACGTGAACCGGCAGCTGATGGCCACGACGAAGACCGCGGGGCAGGTCAAGGCGGATGTCCTCGCAAAGCGTCTGAAGGAGATCAACCCCCTCGTCGAGCTGGACGTGCGCCAGCAGATATACTCGCCCGAGACGGCCGGGGAATTCGCGCTGGACGAATACGACTACGTAATCGACGCGATAGACTCCCTCGACTGCAAGGCGGCGCTCATACGCCATGCGCTCTCGATCCCGACGGTGACGCTCTTCGCCTCGATGGGCGCGGCGCTGAAGATGGATCCCTTCCAAATCCGCGCAACCGAGTTCCGCAAGGTCGAAGGCGATGGTCTCGCACGCGCGCTCCGCACCAAGTTCAAGAAGACCGGCGGCATGCCGACGCGAAAGTTCAAATGCGTATGGAGTCCGGAGCGCCGCGAGAACCTTGGGCCGACGGACAACGACGGCGAACCAAAGAAGCGCGTCAACGGAACGGTCGCGCACACGACGGCGATCTTCGGCTTCGCGCTCGCAGGACTCGTCGTCCAAGACGTAGAGCGCAGGGTTAGAGAATCTTCTTAAGTTGCTTATCTGCAGCAGAAGCAACCTTGTCGAAAAGCGAATTTCCGTGCGCGTCCATCGCGACTACGCCGCGAAAGCCCTCTACCTCGAAATGCCAGCACGCCTCGGCTGCGCCAAACTTGTCGAGAAGGTCAACGCCGGCGACCTTTTTCACCGAAGCGGCGTAAAGCGCACCCGCGCCGCCAACTGCCTGCACGTAGACGCAACCGCACTTCTTCATGGCGGCGAGAGTCGCGTCGTCCATGCCGCCCTTTCCGATGATGATGCGGACGCCAGACGACTTTATGAAAGCGGGCTCGTATGGATTTTCCCTGACGCTCGTCGTCGGACCTGCCGAGACAACCGTCCAGCCGTCCTCGCGCTTGACGCACACGGGCCCGCAATGGTAGAGCGCACCGTCGTGGAAGTCGACGGGGATCTTCCCGCCGTCCGCGAAGAACTTGTGAAACTTGTCGCGCCCAGTGTGGACGATGCCGGAGATGCTAACTGAATCGCCCGCCTTCAGCGCGCGAACCTGCCTCTCGTCAAACGGATATCTAAGTTCTTTCATCTGCGAATCTGTCTTGTCTGTGATTATATCATATTTTCGCCCGCATGCCCCCGGACTGGAATCGACATGTCACTTCAAAAAGCCGTACAGCCTGACGGCATCTCCGGGCTTCAGGTCGACACGCCGCAGTTCGGGGGAGGCCGGCATGTAGACGTCAAGGCTGCGAGCCGCGAAGGCGCCGTCGAGCGAAACCGCAGACCGCCACTCTCCGTTTCCCCACGAAATATCGACTTTCACTCCGCCCGGCGCGCGGAGGCCCTTCATCGAACCATGTCTCCACGCCGCAGGCAGCGCCGGAAGGATGCGCAGCGACGTCTCGTCGATGCCGAGCAGCATCTCCTGAACGGCGGCGGCGAAGCCATACGCGGCGTCGAGCTGGATGGGCGGGGTCGTGCCGTGCAGCATCTCCAGCGTGACGCCCATGCCGCGCCAGTCGTTGTGCCGGGTGAAGAGATTGGGGCCCGTGCAACAGCGCAGAAGCAGCTCAAGACACCCAAGCGCCCGATCTCCCTCTCCGAGCCGCGCCCACACGCAGGCCATGTGCGCCAGGCTCCATCCCGTCTGGTCCGGGAGTCCCGTCGCAAGCCGCGCCTCTGTCGCCTTCTTCGCGGCCGCGAAGAGCGCGGCGTCGCGGTGGGGCGCGATCTCGCGCCCGGGAAAGAGCGGATAGAGATGCGAGAGATGCCGGTGGTGGTCGTTGTCGCCAAAACGCGGGTCGAGCCATTCGCAAAGAGCGCCGCGCTCGTTTGTTCTGTAGGGCGGAAGTTTCGCGAGCATCTTGCGCCAGCGCGCGGTCTGCGCGTCGTCGATTCCGAGCTCCGCTGCGGCGGCAAGCGCATGATTCAGAAGTTCGCGCACGAGCGCGATCTCCATTGTCGGATCGACGCAGACATCGATCTTCGCGCCGCCTTCTACGACGGGCGAATTCTCGGGAGAGACGGCGGGCTCGGCGTGGAGAAGCCCGTCGGAGCCTTCATGGAGAAAGTCCTCGTAGAAAAGCGCCGTCTCGCGCAGAAACGGCCATGCGCGGTCGCGAAGAAACGCGCGATCCCCCGTCCAGAGCCAGTAGTCCCAGTGGAACGAGGCTATCCACGCGCCCGCGCCGGTCCAGTATACGCAGTGCGGCTGGAAATCTCCCTTGAGTCCGCCGCGATCGCCCATGTAGAGCGGCAGGACGAACCCGCGGCAGCCCCAGAGCCGCCGCGCGTTCATGCGGAAGTCTTCCTTCCAGCGGTCGAGCAAGTCGAAGAGCGGCAGCAGCGTCTCGGGCATTCCGCCGCGGAGCGCCTGCCAGTACATCATGGCGACGTTCTCGTCGAGAAAATATGTCGCTCCCCATGCCGGCGAATAGTCGCCGTTCCAGACGCCCTGGAGGTTCGCGGGGCGCGCGCAGCCGAAACCGGAGGACGAGAGGAGAAGGTAGCGCCCGAAGTCCGCCATCTTCTCGACGAGCCGCGCGTCGGGTGACTTCGCATAGGCGTCGAGAAGAAGGCGCTCGTTCGATTCGCGCGGCGCATCCGCCGCGCCGAGGGAGAACGTCGTCTCGCGGAAGCGCTTCGAGAACTCCGCGGAGTGGCCGGAGAGAAGCGCGTCGAACGACCGTCCGTCGCAAAGCGGCGCAAGAGACGCCTCGAAGTCGGCGAACGAGATCGCGCTGTCCCTTACGTCTACGAGAAGGACGAGCTCGTGCGCCGCTTCGACGCGGAGCGACGGGACCTTCCCCTTCACCCCCTCGGCTTTCGCGACTTTGCCGTCAGTCGAGAGAATGCGCGCCATGCCGCAAAAGGAGAGACCGTCCGGCGTCTTCACGGTGGAAAGAACCGACCATGCGCCTGCCTCGGCGGAGAAGTCGTCCCATCCGCCATATTCCGGGAAGTCGATCAGGTCGTGGCGCGGCAGGGACACCTCGGCGGAGAACGGCCTGCCGTCGCGGCGGACACGCATTACGAAAGGATCGCCCGCGCCGTTCGCGCAGCAGACGAACGACGTGCGCTCCCATGTGCCGCCGTCGTCGGTCCAGCGCACAGTGCAGACGCCGCGCGACATGTCGAGTTCGCGCGCGTAATCGCAGAAGACACCGTCGGTCCCGCAGCGGAGGCGCAGATCGAACGCCGGGAAGAACTTGCCTGTCGCGCTCTTGTAGCCGGACGCCTTCAGCGCTTCGGGATAGAGCCGGTTCGCCTCGGCGAAGCGCCCTTCGGCGAGAAGCGCGCGCACCTTGGGGAGGAGACCTGAGAAATCGGGCATCTCGCCGCGGCTCGCCCAGTTGTAGAGCGCCTCGTGGTTGAACGTGACGCGCTCGTCGGAAGCGCGGCCGTGGACAAGCGCTCCAAGGCGTCCGTTCCCGAGCGGCGTCGCCTCGCGCCAGTCGCGCGCGGGAAGCGCCTGGAGCAGGACCTTGTCGGGGCGCGGCTCGGAGAGCGCATGGGCGACAGCCGCCGCAACATTATTTCTTGCCTCAGACAACTCGTCATCCCGATTTTGAGGCGGCTTGCCCCACGCCTGCACAAATACAAGCAGAAGCAGTATGACAATCGTTCGTTTAATTGCGGTTTTCATGGCGCCAGGCACTTTTGGCCTACTTGGGTTCAGCCCTCATGGATGCGCGTTACTTATGCGCTGTATTATATCACAAATCCCCCGACCATGTAGGGGCGTAAAGTACGCAGAGAAGTTTACAAGAGCGATTGCCCACCGTCGACGGGAATGATGCAGCCAGTCGTGGCGTCTGCCTCGAGAAGAAAGACGACTGCACGGGCGACGTCTTCAAGACGAGGCCTTCCAAGCGGCATCTCGCCCGCCTTCTCGCTCACGCCCTCCGGCGCAAGCACAGGACCTGGAGCGACTGCGTTCACGCGAATCGTGTCGGCAAAAAGCGCCGCGGATTTTGCAGTGTTCTCAAGAAGTTCGCTCTTCGACCTTTCGTATGCATCACGCGACTCCATCCCGCCAAGCACACGGCAGTCGAGAATGTTCACGACAGCACCACGCCCATGCTCCCGCCCCGCCATCAAAGTCGTGAGCTTGCGCGGCGCCTCGAAATTCACGGTCTCAAGCGTCGCATCGTCGCCTACGAAAAGCGCCGCATTGTTGACGAGCGCGTCAGGTGGGTTGCCACCAAGCATCCGCAAACACGCAGAGTAGAGCTTTGCCGCGCCAAGCGGTTCCGCAAGGTCGGCTACAATGTCTGCGCCTGCATCTGCGCGGTGGGAACTCGTTATGACACGCCATCCGTCTGCGCGCAAGGCGTCGGAAATCGCCTTGCCGATGCGCTTCGTACCGCCAGTCACAAGCACTGTCCGTTCGCCGCGCATGCCGTCACCTACGAAATAGACTTCAGCATCTTCGCGATGCGAGACGCCGCGAGCTTGATCTTGTCGAGAGACGTCGCGTAGGACATGCGGACGAACCCTGCGCCGCACGCGCCGAACGCAGTGCCCGGAACGCAGGCAACGCCAAACTCCTTCAAAAGCTTCAACGCGAACTCCTCGTCGGTAAGTCCCGTGGAGCGCACGTCGACGAAAAGGTAGAACGCGCCCTTCGGCATAAGGGTCTTGAGACCCATTTCGTTAAGCACGGGAACGAGCCAGTCGCGGCGCTTCTTGTATTCGCGGCGCATGCGATCAACGTCCTTGTCGCCGAAATCCATCGCCTCTACTCCCGCCGCCTGCGCGAGCGTCGGCGCGGACATTATGCCGTACTGGTGAATCTTCATCATCGCGTCGATGACGTCGGTAGGCCCGCACGCATAGCCGAGGCGGTAGCCTGTCATCGCCCACGACTTAGAAAAGCCGTTCAGCAGAATCACGCGCTCGCGGTATTCAGGAAACGCAGCAAACGACGGGAGCACATTGGCTTCCCTACTCTCCGCATCTCTGCGACTCTGCGTCTCTGCGTTAAAATTCTCTTCCCCCGAAATCTCGTAGTTAAGCTCCGAGTAAACCTCGTCCGCGAGAAGAATTATGTCGTGGCTTTCGCAGAAGTCGAGAATCGCCGCCATGTCCTCGCGCGAAAGCGTCGCGCCAGTCGGGTTGCAGGGGAAGTTCAGGAGCACGGCCTTAGTCTTCGGCGTGACCTTCTTCTCGAGTTCGTCAACTGTAAGGCGGAACTCGTCCTCCACGCGAGTCTCGACACAGACGGGAACTGCATGGGCGAGGCGGATCGTCGGCGCATACGACACGAAGCACGGTTCGTGGTAAAGCACTTCGTCACCAGGCGAGCAGATGGCGCGTATCGCGAGGTCTATCGCCTCGGAAACGCCCACCGTCGCAAGCACCTCGCACTTCCAGTCGAACTTCGCGCAGAAGCGGCGATCGAGATAGCGGCATATCGCCTGCCTCAGCTCGGGCGTTCCAAGATTCGAGGTGTAGTGCGTGCCGCCGTTTTCGAGACAGGTGACCGCAGCGCGTGAAATGTGCCAGGGCGTGTCGAAGTCAGGCTCGCCTACGCCGAGGGACACAATGTCCTTCGACTGGGCGACGATGTCGAAGAACTTCCTTATTCCGCTCTTCGGCAGCGCTGCGACGTGCTCTGCGACCCTGTTTCTCATCTCGCGTGCTGCGGATAATCCTACTTCAGTATTTCGTCGGCAAGCTTCTCGAGCTGCGCGACGGTGTCGTCCGTCATCGCGCCCTTCACCGTGACGGTCGCCTCGCAGAACGAGAGCCCCTTCGCGGCGGCGAGAAGGTCCTTCATGCCCTTCGCGGCCATCGGGCCCCACGAGCCGTTCTCGATGAAACCGACCTTGCGGTTCTGGTAGTTGCGCCGAAGGAGATGGCGGATGTACTCCTCCATCTTCGGGAAGACGCCGGTGTTGTAAGTCGTCGTCGCGAGGACGAGCCGCCCGTAGCGGAAGCCGTCCTCGATCGTCTCGTACATGTCGTCGCGAGCGAGATCGGCGCAGGCGACCTTGGGGCAGCCCTTCGCCTTCAGGATCTCGCAGAATTTCTCGACGACGGCCTTGGTGTGGCCGTAGACCGAAGTGTAGGCGACGCATACGCCCTCGGTCTCGACGCCGTAGGAGCTCCAAGTCTGGTACTGCTTGACGACATGGGCGATCTCCTCGGGCGTCTGGAGGACGGGTCCGTGGAGCGGGCAGATGCGCGCGATGTCGAGCGTCGCCGCCTTCTTGAGAAGCGCCTGCACCTGCATGCCGAACTTGCCGACGATGCCAAAGTAGTAGCGACGCGCCTCGCAGTCCCACCCCTCGGGATCGACCGTGTCGTTCGCGCCGAACTTGCCGAAGCCATCGGCGGAGAAAAGCGTCTTCGTCGCCGAGTCGTAGCTGACGACGACTTCGGGCCAGTGCACCATAGGCGCGCCGACGAACGCAAGGGTGCGCCCGCCTAGGTCGAGCGTGTCTCCCTCCTTGACGACGACGCGACGATCTGCAAAATCGGTGCCGAAGTAGTTCTTCATAATCGCGAACGCCGGCATGGAAGATACGATCTTCGCATTCGGGTACGCCTCTGCAAAGCGCACGATATTCGAGGAGTGGTCGGGCTCCATGTGGTGGACGACAAGATAGTCGACCTTGTCGGTCGCGGCCGCGACGTTCTTCAGCCACTCGTCGCCAAAGCGCGCATCGACCGTGTCCATCACGGCGACCTTCTCGCCCTTGACTACGTAGGAATTGTAGGCCATGCCGAGCGGAACCTCGAACTGGCCTTCGAAAAGGTCGATGTCATGATCGTTGACGCCGACATAGAGAATGTCATCGGTAATCTTCATAGTTGAAATATTATATCATAATAATTCGGCGTCGGCGGCTACTTGAAAGCATCGGCAGAGTATGGTATACTATCCGCGTTTTTCACCCCGGGGCGATTAGCTCAGTTGGTTAGAGCATTACCTTCACACGGTAGGGGTCACTGGTCCGAGTCCAGTATCGCCCACCCTCCCAAGCGCAGGATTCCCTGCAAAAGCTTTCTCCTGAAGTGGCGCGCGGCGAGTAAGCCAGATTCTGTTCACACGCCTTGCGGCGTGCTCCGGTCATTCCTCTAAGCAATCAACCCGGAATCTCATGGCATCCTTTACGGCGCCAACCGAGCGGGCCGCCCGTTCGATCCCCTATTTGATCTTGCTCCGAGGAGGGTTTGCCCTGCGCGCGGCGTTTCAGCCGCGCCGGTGGTCTCTTACACCGCCCTTTCACCATTGCGGAGCTCGCTTGGTCGTTCGTTCCGTTCGGGCTTGCGCCCTTACTCACTCGCTCCCGCGCTCGGAATTTCTTCCTCGCTTCGCTGTCTATTTTCTGTGGCACTTTCCGTCGCGCACGATTGCCGTGCGCCCTCCGCCCTTGACGAGCGGATCCTCTGCCCTGCGGAGTCCGGACTTTCCTCTGCCTTGCGGCAGCGACCGGTCGCTCGCGCGCCGCTTCAGGAGAAATTGTCAAATATCGCGATACAGGATGCGGCCGCACATCGTGCAGGCGACAAGGCCCGCATTGTGGTCGACGAGCTGCGACACGCTCGGCGGCTGGACGAGATGGCACCCGTCGCACACGCCGTCGTGGGTGAGCGTGACGACAACCGGCCACCTCTTCGTGCGCAGACGCTCGTAGTAGAGCATGAAGCGCGGATCCGTCACGAGCTTCGCCTTTTCGGCGCGCTCCTTCTGGGCTTCCGCGAGCTCGGCCGTCACCGCCGCAATGCGCTCGTCGATCTCGTCGCAGAACGCCTTGACGCCGCCCGCCTCCTGGTCGAACTTCGCCTGCGCGTCGGCAATCCTGGCCTCGGCCGAGGGAAGCTCGTCCATCGCGGCGAGCTGGTTGTTCTCGGTAGTCTCGAGGTCGTGGGAGACAAGATCGATTTGGATCGAGTACTGTTGGTACTCCTTGTTCGACTTTAGCCCCATCTGGGTCGTCTTAAGCTGCTGAATCTTCTCCCTGAGCGCCTTCGCGTCTTCCTCGAAGCCCTTGACTCGCTGGTTGGCGAGCTCCTGATTCGTCTTCGCTGCCTGAAGATCGGCGGAAACGCCCGAAAGCCGCGCCGTTTCCTGTGCCTTGCGGCGGGGGAGGTCCTTCAACTCGAGCTCAAGCTCACGAATACGCCCGTCAACTTCCTGAAGATCAATAAGCGACTGAACAACGGTCATCTGTTTTCCCCTATCCCTAAGTTACTCGCCTGGGGCAGGAGACGGGACTCGAACCCGCAACCCACAGAATCACAATCTGTTGATCTAACCAATTGATCTACTCCCGCCATCTTGGAGCCAGGTAAGGGACTCGAACCCCCGACCTGCTCATTACGAATGAGCCGCACTACCAACTGTGCTAACCTGGCCATGACTTGTGAGTAGATAGTATATCAAAACCCGTCCGCTGGCGTCAATAGCCCGCGGATTTTTCATCTCCCCGAACTTGCTTTCGCCGGCTCGACGTGCACGACAGCGTCGACTATTCCGAGGTCGGACGCAAGCAACGCATCGGAGACGTCGTGCCCAATGCGATGCCCCTCCGCGACAGAAAGCCCGGCGTCGACATGCACATGCAAGTCGGCCACATACGCGCCGCCGTATCGACGGACGCGGACCTTGTGCACCTCCACGACTCCGGCGATTTCGCGGGCGAGCGCCTCTACCGCGGCGGATTTGCCGCCAATTTCAGCGTCCACGAGCTCCTGAAGCGCCGGATACGCAATCTCCCATGCGACATGGAGAATGAAGAGCGCCACAAGAACCGCACCCACCGCGTCCACCCAGGCAAGCGACGGCCAGACATGCGCGACGACTACCGCGATGGCGACGGGGATCGAGCTGATGGCGTCCGATCTATGATGCCATGCGTTGGCCTCGAGCGCAGGGGAGCATACCTTACGCGCGACGCGGCGCGTCCAGCGGAACAGCCACTCCTTCGAGGCGACCGAGACGAGCGCGACAAAAAGCGCGGGAAGCCCAGGAACAGACGACTCACCTGCGACGAGAGAACGGACCGCGTGTGCGCCAAGCTCATAGGCGACGACGACAAGCGCAATCGCGATAAAGAGCGTCACCAGCGCCTCGATCTTGCCGTGCCCGTAGGGATGCTCTTCGTCAGCAGGAGCAGACCAGTAGCGCACGCCAAAGACTACCGCGAAGTCAGTAACGAGGTCGGAGAGAGAATGTATCGCGTCGGCGAACAGCGCCTGCGAAGAGAACACGACGCCAACGCAGCCCTTCAACACCGCAATCGCGATGTTGACGGCCATCCCGGCGTATGTGACGCGCCGGACCTCGTGAACCGTATCTTTCTCTGAAGTCATAGAGTTCATGTCTTCGCCACTGTACCTAACTTTGAAAACTCGCAGCCGCAATAGGACTGGCGGTAGAGCCCGAGTTCCTTCGCGCGCGCGACGGAAAGCTTAAAGCCCTCGCGCTTCTTGAAGTCCTCGGGAAGAAAGCCGGCGCCGCCCTTTTCCGCGACCTCGCGCCCCGCGGCAAACACCATCTCGCTCGGCTTGTGCGGCGAGACGGTAAGCGAGGTGGTGAACGAGTCGAACCCGTGCGCGGCCGCCCATTCCGCCGCCTTGCCAAGATTGTAGCGGAAGCACCTCGCGCACCTCTCGCCCTTCTCCGGCGCGTCCTCGAAGCCCTTTGCGACCTTCTCAAGCCAATCGGCGTGGTCGTAGGGAAGCGACGCGAACGCAACGCCGTCGTGAGCGGCGAGCCGTTCGGCCTCCGCGCGCCTGTGCTCGAATTCCTCGGCGGTGTCGATATTGGAGTTGGCGAAAAGCATCGTCACTTCCCGCCCCGCGTCCTTCAGCCGCGGCACGCACGCGCTCGCGCACGGCCCGCAGCAGACATGGAGCACCGTCTGCTTTCCACTTGTCTCATTTTCCTCTCGCAACATCCCCATGCCGATATTATATCACAGCGCATCGCCGCTGCCACAGCAATGGATCATTTACAGACCTTGATATTGCGGGCGGCGAACCACTCGCCAAGCAACTTTCTCGATTCAGGCACAAGACTAGCGTCGCCGTAGAACCCCTTCCAGCGCAAACCCTGGAGATGCTGGACCGCCGTGCGTGCAACAAGCACGTCGTCCTTCCACCAGTCGACGCCCGGATGGCCGCAGCACATGCAACTGCCATTCGCGCCTTTGTCCTCGAACTTGAACATTGCGTTGAAGTCGGCGATCTCCTTCGAGTCTGTCAGGACGAGAAGAACAGGGTCGCGCTCCGGCTTCCCACAGCATCCAAACCCGCCGTCGCGGATCACGACGCGGTCCGCGTCTGCAATCGCCGACTGGAAACGCTCCGTCTCCGAGAACAGTGGAATCACTACTGGATAAGGACTTGCCAAATCCGGTTCATAGTAGCTGAAAAGGTCCAACTTCTCCCAGCGAGAAAGAAGATCTTCTTTCGTCGGAACCTTCTTATCCTTCAATTCCAGAGTCATCTTCTTGAGGCGAGGCAGCGGACAGATGTCCGCGAGGGATGATAGCGGACAATCCGAAACAATCAACGACTCAATCGGACAGCTCTCCAGTCCGCGTATCTCACGGATTGGACACCGGATCAAGGTCAGCCCCTTCAATGGGACTCGCCCTAGCATGGCGACATCCGTCAGATTCGTACAGTCATTTAAGACGAGATCAACTGAGAGATGTGAATTAGTCAGCGTCGCCAGTGTGTCGAGCGGTCGAGCCGGGCTTGCGACGTCGTCAATCGAAAGCAACATTGAGACGGTCTTCTGAGACTTCTGCTCGCGCAAAACGGCGACTATGTTCGCAAAGTCCTGATAGGATATCTGATGTTTGTTTGTCTGGGATCGCACATCGGAAAGACTATAGTCCACGTCAATCCTTTTGCTGTCAAAGTCAATGTCACCCAGAGAAAACGACTTCTGCCCGCTCGACCCGAAATCATCACCCCATTCGTCCTCGTCTTCATCCTCGTCATCGTCCTCATCTTCTTTATCGATGCAAGATGCGTTTTGTGGGATTTGTGGGCGGCTGCGCGCAAGATTAGAGAATACAACAACTCCGCCTACGACAAACACAAGAAACAAGACAAACCATCCATGGCTACGTAAGCTACGGTAGTCCTTCAATCCCGCCCGCGCAAGGGCGTCCTTGAGCTCGTCTGCCTGCACGCCCTTTTCTTCGAGACAAGGAATAAGCAGCGTCGGCATCTTCCCCTCCATCATAGCGACACCGTCGCCAATAAAAAGATAATGCGACCCAAGGCTACGCCAGGCGACGCGCATAAGATTGGCGCCGCAGCGACATTCGTAGCTGTCATCGGTCATCACCAAGGTCACATCTTCGGAGTCGCCCATAAAGCGACGAGAGATGCCATCCATGGCTTTCTGAAAGCGGGATCTCTGGAACTTCTGAATCAAAATGATCGGAATGACGAGAAACAGGAAATGGAAGTCGAATCTACCACTCCTGACGAATGTCAGCGCTTCCAAGGCTACGCATGCAGCAAGGAACACATAGCAGAAGATCAATATTCTGCGCACAATCCGGTCGAAGACCTTGCCCGCGAAGCGCTTTGCCGCCACCGCGTCGTATTTGCCTGTAAATTCGATATTCATGGTAATATCATCTGCATTGCCTGTGCGGTTATTGCGGTCCTCCGGAATTCGTCAGCCAAGCTCCAGCTCAAGACCGTCATAGGCCGTGCGCAAGGGGTGCGGCAACTTCATGTCCACCTTTTCAGCAGGCCATCCGCGGTATTTAAGCCCAAGATGGGTTATGTATGCTGACTGCCCGGGAGGCGGGGTGTAGCGTCCGTTGGCAAGCAGCATGTTCACAGTGCGCGATACGGTCTGGACGCTTGAATGCACAAAGAGGCGGAAATCCTCGTCGAGATCCGCATTAGTCGCCTCCATTACTAGAGCGGTGATCGGCTGTGGCTCGTGGACGAACTTGTTATTTCCGTATCCGCCGACATTCTTCTGACTGACATGGGGATCTATGCCGATCATCCTCGCAGCGTCCCCCGGTATTCCTCCGGTGTCGGTCGCATACAGTAGCCTCGCCGGGCCCTTTTCCACGAGGTAGAGCGACGTCCGCTCCAGAACTCCGTCCGTAACGCGCGATGTGCTGTGGTTCGCGGGGACGCCGGTTATCTTGAAACCTCCTTCCTCCACGGCGTCCCCGAATGGCAAGGCGATTACCTCTGGCGCAGGGAGCGACAGCTTCTCCGCCGCCTTCGCAACCTCGGCTTTTGCAGCGGCCGCCCAACTCTCCTGAACATACATGCGCTTCACGCCGGACTTAACGGCGGCATACGGATTATAGTGGTCGCCGTGCGAATGAGTCTGGAAAAGCGCCTCTGGGCGACATCCAGCCGGCATAAGATCAAAGCCGCACTCCGTGAAGTCTATTAGCACGCGCCCTTCAAGGAGCACGCTCGACTGCCTGCGCATGTGCCGATTCTTCGACGCCCATTTCGGATCCCAGCCCGCCGCGCCGCTCCCAAGGAAGCGAATCTTGATTCCCCTGCCTGCCTGACGCGCCGGGGTTTCCTCGACAGACGGCGAAAGCTCCTCGGCATAAACGCCGCCAAGTCCGGCCGCTACGGCTCCAAAAAGAAATTGTCTCCTATTCATATCATATTTCTGATTGCAATATCATACAGATCGAACCAACAGGGTCAGCACCGATTTGGAAGATTTACCCTGCAACGCCTCATGCTGAACAGTATATCATAAACTCTCGCTACTGTGATATCTGTGGCAATCATGTCTGACTCTGTAACCGCCGCAACATTTCCATGCCGATATTATCCTCAAACTTATTTGTCATCTGGAAGCTGGTCATTGATCTCTCGCTCGCTGTCAGTCAAGAAAATGAGTTCAGTTACGGCTTCTTCGGCACGGCTCGTGAAGTTGGTGATGACGACACCTTTTTCTTTGACCTCATACAGACTGACATAGATGTTTGTCACAATCGAGCCATCTTCCTGAACGACGCCAATGAGTTGACTACTCGTTATCTCATCTCGTTCTCCGCATGTGATGGAGTTCGTCGACCGACAGTCAAGGCACTTCGCCTTCCCCTGTGCCATCGCCATTGCCCAGGCTTCGGTGGCTGGATCTTCGCTTATGCATTTCCGCGCCAACTCTTCCACCCGTTGCTGCTTAATGGCGAGATCCTCCGGACTCCCCGGTTCGATGAATCTAACTTCAACCCGAATCATAAACACATTCATCAACGCGACAATCACAAGCAAGGCGATTGTCAGTGCCTTGCGCTGATACAACCGATGCTTGATATACCAATAGGCACAGGCAACACAAAGCGCCCAGACAGGGAATGGACAAACATATTGAAGCACCCACGAATGGTGCAAGTGCATAAACACCCCCCACACCAAGTTCTGCCAAACATCAAAGACATAGCGGACAGGTGTTCCCCATGCAAGGCCTCCAAAGAAGTGGTAAATCGTGGCGCAAGGGCGCAAAAACGCCAGCGCCATCACGACCATCCACAACCCAGTATTAACGCTCCGCTGGGGAGGCACCCCTTTTTCGTTGTTGTTTTCTGTCGCCATATCGCAATTTCCTTTCACTCTTCCCTCGCCGCGGCAAATCTGCCGCGCTGCATCTGATTGTCAATCGTGGCGCGGAGCCGTGCATTTGACCACTGGCTTTCCGTTTTCGCCGTAGGTCAGCGAATACTCGCCGCCAGCCGGACACGACGGAAACTCCTTGCCATTCTTCTTGAACTCATCGCGAAGGTCGTCCATCGTCGGCTTCCGTTCAACGCCCGCAGTCGCCCAGTTTTGGACCGCGTCCTCTATGACGTCACGCTCATGCCTACAGTATTGGTATTTTGGAATACCCTCGTCCTCTGTCAGCCCGCAATTATCCTCCAGCCATTTCTGAATACGCTGACTCGACACGACGGTAAGTCGTAGATCGCCAACAAA